>Ga0214917_10000660_pt1 | contig 44836 bp, 39 predicted proteins | sample LL_1208_BB_MetaG_FD_177983 | JGI IMG/M metagenome (GOLD analysis project Ga0214917, IMG submission 177983) | Freshwater microbial communities from Lake Lanier, Atlanta, Georgia, United States - LL_1208_BB | ecosystem: Environmental > Aquatic > Freshwater > Lake | place: USA: Georgia | collected... | reverse complement strand
CCAGTCCCTGACCATCATCGGTAATGGCTCTGGCGCGATCACGCTGACTTCCGGCTTCGACGCCGGCAGCTCGATGACCACCATCAACATCGTTGCCTCTGGCGATGCTGCTGACGTTACCGTGGGCGCCCTGGCGCTGGCCAACACGGCCTTGAACAGTGTGACCCTGTCCGGCAACTCCGCCGGTGACGTGACCGTCGGTGCCCTGCAGTTCGGTAACGGCTTGACCGCTGACGCGGCCGGCACGCTGACCCTGAACGCGGCCAACGGCTCCGTCGTCGGCACCACGGCCATGGACGTCTCCGCCACTGGCTCGTTCTCGCTGACCATCGCCGCCAACGCTTCCGCAAGCGGATCGATCGGCATTGGCGACATCGTGTTCAACGCCGGCACGGCCTCTACCGCTGCCTCCGCGAACTCGCTGACCATCAACGCTGGCACGATCGGCAACAACGGCACCGTCCGTGTCGAGAAGATCAACTTCGAAGCCGGTACGGCCGGCCAGCGCCTGAACATCGGTACCGTCGTCCTCGGCACCACCGCCGGCTTCGAGATCGGCGCCTCCGGTATCAGCGCTGACGGCGTGGCCAACATCAGCATCGGTGCCACCACGATCACCGTGGGCAACGACGCATCGGCTACCGTCGGTTCGGCTGGTATCTTCACCACAGGCGGTTCTGTGGGCGCGATCACGCTCACCGTCGCTGATTCTGGCTCGGCTCGCTTCGGCACGATCTTCGCCTCGACCGTTGGCGCGATCGCCATCAGCGTCTCCGGCGACGGCGAAACCGACCTCGGCGGTATCACGGGCACTGACGCCATCGGCGCCATCTCCCTGGTTGCCCAGAACGAAGGCGACATCGCCATCGGCGCCATCAGCGGCTCCGGCACCGTCGGCGCGATCACCATCGGCGTCGAGGTGAGTGCATCGGCTGTGTTCAGCACCATGGATGGAACGTCGATCGGCGCGATCACCGTCAGCGGCGCCGGCTACGTCGCCTTCGGCACGATTTCCGCTGCTTCGATTGGCACCGTGGACGCAACGCAGATGACGTCGGGCACGTTCACTGTTGACCTGAGCGGCGTGGTTCGTGCTGCCGAAGTCAAGCTGGGTGCTGCGAGCGCCAACACGGTGATCTCCGGCATCGGCAACGATGTGATTACCCTGCTGGGCGGTAAGACGGCTTTGCCTGGTAACGACAACATCCGCTTCACCACTGCCACTCAAGGCACCGATAACATCATCAATTTCATTGGCGGCGCTGCTGCTTCGGGTGGTGATGTGATTCAGTTCGGTACCGGCTTCATCGGCGCGAGCGGCGGCATCATCGTGGGCTCTGCGTTCGCTACGGACGCCACCACCGTTGTCGCCTCCCTGGCCACCACTGCCAGCGGTGCGATCACCATCGCCTCTGGCGTGTCGGTTGTCTTGGTGGGTGCCACTTCGTTCGCTTCGACAGCGGCCTTCGTTTCCGCAGTTGCAACCGGCGGTTCGCTCGAGATCAACCTGGCAGCAGGCGGCGGTGGTGCAACCGCTGGTTCGCTGATCGTGGTCTGGACGGATGGTTCGGACAGCTATGTGTCGCTGGTCGGTGTGACTGCTGCTGCATCGGGCACGAACGCACTGATCGAGAACGGCTCTGCACTCCAAACGGTTGCCGTGCTGAGTGGCGTGACCCCTGGCGCCCTGGTGGCCGCCAACTTCGACTTCGTCTAATCCACGAGTCGACCTCCCAAGACTTCGGTCTTGGGACTCTCTCCAGCCTCGCAGGCCACAAGCCTTCGGGGCTTTTTCATTTACCCCATCTGCCGCACCGGAAATCTTTACCGGTAAAGCCTTCCGCTCAAGCTTTTAAACCGAAAACTGAGCCGGCATCATTGGGAGAAGTGAGCCACGCGAGTTTGAGGCGGGGCAAGAAACGACACGGTGTCGCATCTGAGGTGGCAACGACTCCACCTCGTTCGTCTGGATTAGTGTGTAGCTGGGCTGCTGGAGTCCCAAATCAGATTAGGGGGGTACCCCGGGGGTGGGGGTTGGGCTTGACCGGTTTCCGACCTGTAGGGTAAGCCCGAGAGGCTTTACACAGTAAGCCTATAGGCATAGACTAGCTGGAACTAGCCGACTGACGCGTTTGCGGTGGAATCTTTCGGGACACAGCAGCCTGAATCCGACCCACCCTGTAAAGCCCTCCCAGTCGAGTAGTCCTGAAGCGCGAAAAATCAGCCACTCATCATCATGATGAGGACATCCACCAGCGGGATGTATGAGGCAACGCAAAAATCCGGGCGGCGAGTGATTGGCAATTTTGCCTAATCACGTTTGGCTGCCCTACATCTTCACTACAAATGTGGATGCTGTTTCAGGTGGCGCAGGTGACGACACAATCACTGGTCTTGTTGGTGCTTCCGGCACATACACTGTTGGTGACAACATCAACGGTGGTGCAGGCAATGACACACTGAATCTAATCTTATCCTCTGGCGACTCAGCTGGCGGCATTGTTGGTTTGCGCTCTATTGAAACTGTTAATGCACGCCTCTTGGGTACAGCGGCTACAGCAGTCACATTGAATGCTACTGACTGGGTTGGGGTTACAACCTTGACAAATGCAAGCTCATTGGCAGACTCAATTTTGCAAGTCAGCGGCTTGGCAACAACAACCAAAGTAGTTTTGAACGGCAACACTGACATCAATGTTGGCTACAGCAACACAACAACAGCTTCAAACGCCGTTTCAATTTTTTTGAATGGCGCGGGTGACTTTGGTGCAACTGGTGCCCACACATTGGCTGGCACTGGTATGAACACTGCCAACATTGATTTGGATTTGGCAAACGCCGGTCTCATTTCATCTGTTAACGTAGAAATCCAAGGCGGCGCAAACGTTGCTCGTCTTGAAGGCGGTTCAAGCGTTACAGCTTACACATTGACTGGTAGTGGCAGTGCTGTCCTGGTTACTGATGATCTGATTTCTAGCTTTGACGCTTCTGCTATGCAGGGTGGTGTGGACATTACTTTTGAAGGAGCTTCCACAGTTGCCGTTAAAGGTGGCAACGGCAATGACACAATCAACTTTGCAACAGGTGCTTATGTAAGCACTGATACTATTGTTGGCGGTGCAGGTACCGTTTCAGTTCGTGTGGGTGCATTTAACCGCACGCTCACCACAAGTGGTGTAGAGAAAGCTACTCTGCAATACAACGAAAACGGCGGCGGCTCAGTCTCAATGAGCGGCTCTGATGCGTCAACAATCAACTTGCAGCCATCTGCTGCAGGTGCTGCGATTCACCAACTGAAGATTGACCTTTTTTCCCAGAGCGGCTGCGGCACTTGCAAGCGTGGTGAGTGTCAGACTGGAATCGTTCTCATCAAGCAAGCGGTTTAGGGCTGCGCGGCTGGTGTGCATACGCTTAGCCAATGCAGTCTTGGTTAGTTGCTGCGCCTTCATCTCTTGGGCAATCTGCCATGAGATGACGCGCTTCATCGCAACAGCAGTGACCTCTTCAAGCATGGCTTCCTCTTTCAGGAAATCATCAAAGCTCGATCCAATATTTTTCTTAGCCATATTTATCCCCGTTTCAATTCTTTGATACGCTCTTTTGCCAGATCAAGATCTGGTTTCGGAGTCACTTGTTGCTTCTTAATGAAGCCATTCACCAGAACCATCGTTGAACCATCCAATACAAACAGCACCCTTGCAATGCGGTTGTCCAACTTAATCCTGACCTCCCACAGACCACCTCCTAGATGACCCACCAATGGCATGCCAAGGGGCCAGCCAAGCTGAACCGTTTTGATGTCCTCGCCAATCCTTTTACGGTCAACCGCCGGCAGGCTTTTGAGCCAGTCGCGCACAGGCTCTGTGCCTAATGAATTGGCGAAGAATTTGACAGCTAGGATAGTTTCGATGAAAATAGTGTACCAATTTTGATACGTTGTGTATAGGGGTTTTTGCGCCGTGGGCCAAGAGGTGCTGTGCTACTAATCCCAGAGGGTGATCAAAAGACCCCCTACATACGATGTCACAGCCTCTTGTCACCCGCGTCAGACATGAACGGAACCCCCAAAATCTGGGCATATAGCCTCAGGCGCTTCATGGCGAGGCGGTGTACTTGCCGGTCAGCGCGTGTGTCTTTGCCGTGTTTAGTTTTGGCTTGTGCGCAGCGCAGTTTTCCCTGAGTTGTACGTGGCCCAGTACTTAGGCCACCATGAAACTTGCACTTGGTTTTGCCACGAACGGCTGGCCCACCGCATTGAAGTTTGGTGCGTTTGGATCTTGAACCACTCAAATACACCCTATTGACAGTCAACGCAAGTTGCGTATACTTTTGCCATGAAAGCATTATTCGTTGAGTTGCCAGCTTTTGAGAGAAACAGGTCTGCCTACCTAACGGATGAGGCGTTCCGTGGTCTACAAAACGCGATGCTCAAAGACCCAGAAGCTGGGGATGTGATCACTGGTACGGGTGGACTGCGAAAGCTCAGGCATGGCGATGCAACTCGCGGCAAGGGTAAGCGCGGTGGGCTCAGGATCATCTACTACTGGTGGGATCCAAAGAAGCAGTTTTGGCTTTTTACGCATTACGACAAGGATGAGTTGGATGACTTATCACCGAAAGAAAAAGCCGTATTAAAAACACTCTTAAAGCAAGAGTTGGAGGAAAGAAAATGACCAAACGCAATTTGTTCGCTGAACTCACAGAAGGCTTTGATGCATTGGCTGCTGCGCGTAAGGGCAAAAAGACATTGCGCACTACAGAGGTGGAGCTAAAGCCTACAGTGGAGGTCAGTGCAGATGAGCTACGCGCCATCCGCGAAAAGCTTAACCTGTCGCGTCCTGTCTTTGCCAGCTACCTTAGAACCAATCCACGCACCCTTGAGAACTGGGAGCAAGGCCGTGCCAAGCCTAACGCGCAAGCAGCCCTGTTAATTCATCTGGTGTCACGTTACCCAGATACTGTTAGCCGGTTGTCTGCTGTTTAACGTGTAGTTAAGGTGCGGTGATCAGCACCTTCTCACAGCATCCCCATGATTCAAAGAGCCGGTTTGACTAACCTCTGAGTGGTGAGGAAACTGGGTCAGGGTCATAGCCCTGTAAAGACTGGTAACCCCATAAAAAGCCCTAGAGCTACAAAAGTGCAAATTGACCTAACTTACCTAGACACAGAAGACAGGATGCTTCTCAAAATCGTTACGGCAAAGGTTGATGTATCCTGGCTTCTAACCAGAAAACTATTACTCCGACTTCTGAAGGCTTTGACTTCAAAGTTGGAGGAGGTTGCGCTGCCTTCCATGGGCGATTTTTTACCACACGCACCTCGAGACCTAGAACAAGAACACAGTTTAGCCTTGGAGTTCGATGGCCCGCAACCTAAAAATGAATCCGTTCCGGTCTTGAATTTAGGCGCAGCCCATATGTTGATTGAAATTAACATGAAGCTCAACAGTATTCAAACTCAACTAACACTAAGAGGGGCATCTCAAGAAACTACCCTAAGCTTATCAAGGCGTGAAACTCACGCTTTCATTGAAATGCTTTTCGTCAAATCCAAACATGCGGGTTGGCTTGTGACTGCTAGTTTTCCAGAATGGCTTGGTGGTCAGTAATCTACCTATATTTAATAATCAGCCATTGCCTTAATAGAAATTTAAATTCAATTCCCAAATAATCCATGATAAATAATCCTATGTCTTCACCCACAGCCATCGCCAATAATGAGAATCCTTTTGTATTAATTGGTGGTCTCAATGTATTAGAAGACTTAGACCTCGCCTTGAAAACCTGTGAAGAATTTGTCAAAGCGACAAGTACCCTGAACATTCCCTATATTTTTAAAGCCTCGTTTGACAAAGCTAACCGATCTTCCATCAACTCTTTCAGGGGGCCCGGTATGGAGAAAGGTTTGCGGATTCTGCAAGATGTCAAACGTGAGTTTGATGTGCCAGTGCTCACAGATGTTCATGAAATTTTTCAAGTAAATCCTGTGGCAGAGGTTGTTGACGTACTACAACTTCCTGCTTTCTTAGCCAGACAAACAGATTTAGTGGTTTCATTGGCCAAAACAGGCAAGCCAATCAATATCAAAAAACCTCAGTTCATCAGCCCCAGCCAAATTACCAATATCGTGGACAAATTCAAAAGTGCAGGTAACAACAATGTCTGGGTATGTGACCGGGGCACCATGTTTGGCTATGACAATTTGGTGGTGGATATGTTGGGCTTTGGTGTGATGAAGAAAGTTACGGGAAACAAACCACTTATTTTTGATGCAACGCATGCTCTTCAAAACAGAGACCCCATGGGTGCTGCCTCTGGCGGCCGAAGAGAGCAGTTGGTAGAGTTAGCACGTGCAGGGTTGGCCATCGGCATTGCGGGCTTGTTCATCGAAGCGCACCCAGACCCCTCCCAGGCCAAGTGTGACGGCCCAAGTGCTTTGCCACTACACTTGCTCAAACCTTTCTTGTCTCAAATGAAGGCTTTGGACGACCTGGTTAAAGGCTTCGAGCTTATTCAAATTGCTTGAATCTGGCGTTGGCACCCCTACGTAAGGGGTTGAATTTATTTTTTCCGATTAAAATCCGCATAATTTGGCCAACTAAACGCCTCATGCCCCTACTCATGGGCGTCATGTTGCTCTAGAACTATGAAGCAAAACGAATTAATGAAGTTGGCAGCTCAGGCCGATGAAGCGCTAAAAAACAACCTTCTGGACAAAGCCTTAGAGATTTCTGAAGTTATCACCCGGTACAACAGGTCTGCAGGTCTAGCTTACAAAGGTGTGGTTGCACTCCGTAAAGAAGAGTTTGACCAGGCAGAAGAGTTGTTGCTAGAAAGCTTTCAGTTGAATGCCAAGCAGCACTTGGCCCTTGCCAACCTTATTCCAACTTACATCAAAAAGCGTGATTTCAAAAAGGCGGTGGCATTTGGTGAGCAAGCCTATGCGGCCATGCCCAAAAACCAGAGTGTTTGCATTAATTTTGCTGCTGCTTTACTACAAGAGCAAAGTTACTCCAAAGCTTTGGAAATTCTCGAGCCTCATCTTGACCTAGAAAAACCCAATGTGTCTGTTATCAGCGGACTCATTTCTTGCTACCGGTCTTTGTTCATGAAGACAGAAGCTGACGAAATGCTGGCTGTAGCCGAAAAGCATTTTGGTGACAAGCACGAAATTATTCGACTCAAGGCCGACACACTTGCTGAAAGAAGCCCCGTAGCGGCCCTTGAGTCATTCAAGGCCGCTTTAGAAAAAGACCCAAACAACATCGCCACCCGTTGGAACATGTCTTTGGTGCAGTTGCGTCTGGGTGAGTTTGAAGAAGGTTGGGTCAATTACGACAATGGTTTGTTACCAGAGGTGGGGAAAATTGGGCGTCCATTGCCGAAGTTGTTCGAAGGTGCCAAGTGCGTCACCGACATGAACACAATCGACCCCAACAAGTGGACCTATGCAGTTTGCGAGCAAGGTATCGGTGACCAAGTTTTGTTCTTAGGCGTTTTGCGTCAGTTCTTGACGGACTACCCCAAAACAGTACTCATTGCAGAAAAGCGTTTCCGACCCATTTTGCAGCGATCATTTCCCGAGGTGCCAGTTCACCCCTATGGTTCCGGCCCTTTCTTGTCGGCCAACTCGGAAGTGGTCAATGGCTATGTGCCCATTGGTTCCTTCCAAAAAAAATATCGCAGCAGCAAGGAAGACTTCATTAAAAATCGGCAAGTTTATTTGAACCCTGACCAGGCAAAGTTGGCCAAATTTAGGGAGATTTTGTTAAAGAAAACGGGCGCTGATCGCATTGTTGGTTTTTCTTGGAAAGGCGGCTATTGGGAGCGTGCTCAAAAGACCAAAACATTGGACATTGAGCTTTGGGATCCGATTTTCAAAGATCAAAACACCATTTTTGTCTCTTTGCAATACGGTGAAGTATCCAAAGAGAAAGAATATTTGGCCTCGAAGTACAAAAATATTCGCTGGATTGATGGACTAGACTTTAAGAAAGACCTTGACGGCTGGTTCGCCCTCATATGTGCTTGCGACGAAATTATTTCTGTCTCCACCGCGTTGGTTCACTTTGCAGGCGCTGCAGGTAGAAGCGTTCATCTGTTGTTATCTGACCGTGGTGCACCCTTCATTTGGGGTCTAGAGGGTGACAGCAGCATTGCATACACTGATATCAAGATCCACCGGAAGCAGGTCAGTCAAACCAATGAAGAGTTCTTTGAGGGTGTTGCCCAAAAGGCGTTGACCAAAGTGAGCGCAGCATGAAACTTTACGACCTCATTAAAGATAAGTTGAAAGACCCGCAGGGTGTCATTTCTGACAATGAAATGTGCGTGCTTAATCGCCGCGATTTTCTGTACAGTGAAACGTCAACCAGTAGTGCATTCTTAAAGATGTTTGGTGCAGAGCGGGTTACCTACGAGATGTATTCCATCATTGATTTTGTTCATGCTTCAGTTTGCAAAATTCGTCCGCCCAATCAGGTTAGAGTTTTTCAATTATCCCAATCCATGACCCTACCATCTTTGGCTGTCAGTGCCTTGGTAGGTGACCAAGCTAGCAAAATACAAATCCATGCGCCCCGCGGCATTCAAGCAGTGGATGTAAAGGATCCATTTGCAAAGATGCTGGTTGAAAGATTTGAGTCGCAGCTCAATTCAAATTTGACCATGGCAGATATCGGTAGCTGCGATGCCAATACCATTGATATTCTGTTTTGTAACGCTTCTAATGAGGCGGAAGTTTCGAGCGGCTTGAAGTCATTTGAAAAAGTAAAACGCGGATTTATTCTGATCAAAGGATATGGCCGAAATAAAGCACCGAATTGCGGTGAAATCATCCTATCGGCCCGGCTAAATGTTCATTGCACTCTGGCAGGTTTTGGCTTTTCTTCAGCTATTTAAGGATAACTCATGAGCAATTTAGCATCTGATAGCTACGCAGCACAGTTAAAGCAACTCCACGACAAAAGCGAGTCATTCGGCGTCGGTAATGTGACGGCTAAGCATTACCCCATTATTAAGAGCTTGATTCAAAAGAAGAGTTTCGGCAGCGTTTTAGATTACGGCTGCGGCAAGGGCCACTTTATTGAGTATGTCAAAACCAATTTACCAGGTATGCGTGTTGAGGGCTTTGATGTGGCCTCAGACGAATATTCTGTTATGCCCAAAGACACATTTGACATGGTGGTTTGCTTGGATGTAATGGAGCACGTTGAATTTGGCGCAATGTCACACGTACTGTCTGAAATTAGGCAACGTACAGGCAAGGTTTTCATCTGTTCGGTTGCCAACTACCCCGCTGGTAAAACATTACCCGATGGCAGAAACGCTCACGTGACTCAAATGCCTTTTGGCTACTGGTTCACATTGTTCTCTGGATTTTTCCAAGTCCAACAATTCAACAGAACAGGCAAGGCTGAAGGTTTGTTCATCTGCTCGAGCCTTAAAGCAGAATCTGATTGGCGCTAGTTGGTTTCATCACCTATGAAAATTTAAGTTTCTAGTAAAGCAAAATAAGATGATCAGAATTACCATCGGATACGACGAGCGTGAAGCGGTTGCTTATCACACCTTTTGTCAAAGTATTTTGGAAAAAGCCAGCGCCCCTGTGTCCTTTACTCCCTTGGTATTGAACAGCTTTGCCAACTTCAAAGAAACGCAAAACGACGGTAGCAACGCGTTCATTTACTCCAGGTTTTTAACGCCATCATTGTTTGATTTTTCAGGCTGGGCCATCTATGCAGATGGCGACATGGTTTGCCGTGAGGATATCGCAAAGTTATGGGCTTCGCGTGACGAATCCAAGGCCGTGCTTTGTGCTAAGCACAATTACAAAACAAAGGCCGCTGGTAAATATCTTGGGAATAAGAACCAAGACTACCCTCGTAAAAATTGGTCTAGCGTGGTCCTTTGGAATTGCGGTCATCCCGCCAATAAAGTTATGACGCCCGAATTTGTTATGGGTAAACCTGGAGCTTTTCTGCACAGATTTCAGTGGTTAGATGACAGCCTGGTGGGTGAGTTTTCAAAAGAATGGAATTGGCTGACCACGGAGTATGAAGTCAACTACAACGCCAAGTTGCTTCACTACACTTTGGGAACGCCGTGCTTTAAAGATTATTGGAACTGTGACATGGCTGATGAATGGCACAGCACCCATGCCAGAACACAACAAGGCCTGATGGTTTAAAAGTGACCGTTATATACACAGGCGATTTGCTCAAACTGGGCAGAGACGTTTTGGCAGAAGAGTCGCAAGCGCTCTTGGCCAGTGCTCAGAAATTAGACGCCAGCTTTGTGCAGGCCGTCGATGCGATGCTGAAATGCAACGGTCGAATTGTGGTGTCGGGTGTTGGCAAAAGCGGCCATGTGGGTCGAAAAATTGCAGCCACTTTGGCCTCCACCGGTAGCCCCGCATTTTTTGTGCATGCTGGTGAAGCCGGTCATGGTGATTTGGGCATGATTACAGAGGGTGACGTTTTGTTGGCCCTTTCCAACAGCGGCGAAACTGATGAGTTGGTCAACTTCGTGTCTTTCGCTAAAAGATTTCAAGTCAAAGTCATTGGCATGACAGGCAAGCCCAGGAGTGCCATCGCCAAGCTGAGTGACTGGCACATTAACTCAGGTGTTGAGGAGGAAGCTTGCCCATTGGGTGTGGCGCCTACTTCTTCCACAACTGTGCAACTTGCACTAGGTGATGCCTTGGCCATGGCAGTGGTAGCCGCTAGAGGCTTTACTACTGAAGATTTTGCAAGAACTCATCCCATGGGGGCCTTGGGTCGAAAATACTACCTTCGCGTTAAAGACGTGATGCAGCCTATCTGTGAAATTCCACATCGCCCAGCTAGTGCCTTGCTAACTGAGGTCATACCCGAGATGGCCATAGGCCGAATGGGTGCTATTTTGCTGCTGAGTGGGGGCGATACCCTCGGCGGTATCTTCACTGACAGCGACCTTCGCCGACTTATTGTTCAAAGCAAAGGTCATTTTGACGAGAAGTTGTCGCAGCCTGTGTCCAACTTTATGACCAGCCGTCCATTGACTATTGACGCCCAAACCTTGGCCAGTGATGCCTTGAGAATTTTTGAGGAAAAACGCATCAGTCGCATTGTTTGCCTTGAGGACCAGAAGGTGGTGGGCTTGCTAGGTTGGCATAATTTGTTGTATCACAAAGTAACCTGATTTTCATATAGGAGATCGTGCTAGAATCTCCTATATGAAAAATACGCTTCAGCTCAAACTTCTTGTGAGCCCTGAGCAGGCGCTTAAACTGCTGGATCTACAAAAAACCTTCGCATTGGCTTGCGACGAAGCTGCTCTGTTTGTTGCCCGCTCTAGAAGTTGGCACCGAGTTACTTTGCATCATCTCGCTTACAAATGCATACGGGAGAAGTTTCCCTTGTTGGGCTCACAAATGGTGTGTAACGCCATTCATACAGTCAGCAAAGCCTCCAAAGAAATTTTTCAAGATCCTGCAAGCAGATGGACCTCCGTAGCCAAAGCGGGTCAGCCCCTGCCAAATCTGAAATTTGCAGACACAACGCCCGTACTTTTTGATAAGCACACCCTAACCCTCAAGAAAAATACGCTGTCCATTTTCACTTTGGACGGCAGGATGCACATTCAGATCAATTTGAGTGAAACCATCGAAAAAAAATTGAGAAACGAGAAATTAAAAGAACTCTCTTTGTTACGTCAAAAGAACGTGTTTTATTTGCGATTCGTATTCAGCCAAGACCCAGAGGGATCCTTGCTGATCAAGCCTTCTGTCAAGGTCATTCCAGACAATCTCCAAGAGTCCTCAGCCGCATGAAAAAACTATTTCAATACTCAGAGTTGAGATCTGCGTTGATTAAAAACGCATCGCTAATTCGCAATGCGTTCTTGTTCACATTAATTGCAAACCTTTTGTCCTTGGCGCCTGTGGGCTACATGAAGGACGTCTACGGCCCTGTTTTAAACAGCCGAAGTGAACACGTGCTTTTAGTTGTTACTCTCCTGCTAGTTGGGTTTTTAGTGATTTCTGGTTTTTTGGAGTGGGTCCGCTTCCGGCTAATGCAAGCAGTGGCTGTTTCCTTTAACGAGAAAATGGGTATGAGAGTCTTTGAAGCCAGTTATAGAAGCTACCTAAGAACGCGTTCATCTACTTCTAGGCTAGCACTGCAAGACCTCAAAACCATTCGCAGCTTTATTTCGTCTCCAGGAATGCTGGCCATTTTGGACACGCCTGTCAGCATTTTCTTCATTACATTGGTTTATCTCATTCATCCCAGAATGGGTGTTGTCACTATCTGTGCTGTTGGGTTGTTGTTTTTGATTGGCTATTGGACCGAGCACATGGTGCGCCCTAGTGTGAAGTATGCGCAAAAGGCCAATTCCCAAGCACAGATGTATGTGGCCGACAGCGCTGGTAACGCTCAAACCATTCATGCCATGGGCATGATGCGCAATGTGCAAATGAAGTGGGAAGAAATTCAGCGCGATTACGTTAATAAAATGGCCGACGCTACTCGTAGCCAAAGCTTTGGCGCAACGCTGTCTAAGCTGATCATGATTGGACAAGGTTCTGTGGTGCTTGGTCTAGGGTGTTGGCTAACCCTCATGGGTGAACTGCCAGATGGCGGCGGCGCCATGATCATTGCTTCCATTATTGGCGCTCGTGCACTTCAGCCCTTGGTTAAGCTCATTGGCAGTTGGAAATCTATTGTGACTGTGGGTGATGCCTACACGCGGCTTGATGAGTTTTTGAATGAGAATCCGCCGCCTACAAAAGGCATGAAATTGCCTGCTCCGCTGGGAGTTTTGCATGTTGATAACCTCAGTGCGCGCGCGCCCGGATCAAAGGTCGTTATTTTAAATAACGTAACTTTTTCATTGAAACAAGGCATGTGCTTGGCGGTCATGGGCCCCTCTGGTTCGGGTAAGTCGTCTTTGGCCAGAATGCTGGTGGGTGTTTGGCCAAGCTTGTCAGGCTCAATCCGGTTAGACAACGTTGACATTTTTACTTGGACCAAAGACGAATTGGGTATGTATCTTGGCTACTTACCACAAGATATCGAATTGCTTGAAGGATCCATTGCTGAAAACGTGTGCAGATTTGGTGAGATCAATCAAGAATTATTGACACAAGCTATCGAACTTGTAGGACTGGCAGACTTCATCGATAGTTTACCTGACAAGTTGTCCACGCAGGTGGGTGAAGATGGTGCTGTTTTTTCAGGTGGACAAAAGCAACGGTTGGGCTTGGCTCGTGCAGTCTATGGTAACCCTAGATTTGTGGTGCTGGATGAGCCCAATGCCAATTTAGATATAGAAGGCAACCTTGCGCTTTACAAGTTGTTACAGCATCTGAAAGAAGCGGGAACCACTGTAGTGGTCGTAACCCATAAAAAAGACATCTTGAAATACTCAGACCGTATTTTGATCATGAAGGGTGGCAAGCCCAAAATTTTTGGCCCACGTGACCAAGTTTTGGATAAGTTGGCTGGTAAGGGCGTGAAAACGATCTCAACTGATCAAGCAGATCAATTAACCTCGTCATAAGTGCGGTATGCAAAACAGTTCTCTACAAACGACAAACAATAAATTGTTTACGCAGCTGGCACGGACATACAAAAAAGAGCTTCTTTTGGCGCTTGTGTTTTCATTTGTGGCCAACATCATGATGCTGGTGCCAACCCTTTACATGCTTCAAATTTATGACAGGGTCATGTTGAGCAAAAGTGAGATTACCTTGATCGTTGTCAGCCTTATTTCTTTAGGGTTGATGCTGTCAATGGGTTTTGCAGAGTGGGCTCGCTCCAAAGTTTTAATAGCGGCAGGTGTGAATTTTGAACTGGCCTTGAGTCAGCGATTGTTTCGCGTTTCTTTTCTAAACCGGCTTAAACAAAACCAGAAGTCGACATTGCAACCTTTCAACGACCTGACGCAGCTGAGGCAAACGCTCACAGGTCAAAGCATCTATGCGCTTCTTGACTCGCCTTGGACGCCTTTCTACATAGTTGTTATGTTTTTGTTGCACCCATGGTTAGGTGTTTTGGCCATCGTATTTTGTATCAACCTCACATTTGTAGCATGGTTTTCAGCTCAAAAGACCAAAAATAGCAAATATCAATCTTTGGAGGAGGAAACCGAACTGAACCGCTTTGTGCACAGTAAATTGCGCAATGCCGAAATTATTGAAGCTCATGGCATGGCAAAAAACCTTATGTTCAGATGGTGGTTGCGCCAAGTGGAGGTGTTGAAAACGGGATCAGCGGCAGAAAATCTGGAATCCAAGTTAACCTCTATGACAAAAGAAATAACCATTCTCAAGCAATCACTTGCTTTGGGTGTGGGCGCACTGTTAGTCATGGAAGGCGAGCTTTCAGTTGGCGCCATGATTGCAGCAAACTTTTTAATGACGCGCGCAACAGCACCACTCGACATGATGGTCAATGGTTGGGGAGGTTTTAAACAAGCGTTTGAAGCGGCCAAACGATTAGAAGAATTGTTTTACGAGTTTCCAGAAGAATTAGAAGCAGGCTATGAACACAATCTAAAAGGAGCTATTCAGCTTCAACAAATCAGCGCGCATCCTGCCTCACGTAAGGCCACCATTCTGAACAAAGTGTCTTTGCGCATCGAGCCTGGCCAAGCCATTGCCGTGGTAGGCGCTTCAGGCTCTGGTAAGTCAACCTTGGCCAAAGTTATTTTTGGCATTTGGCCTACGTACACAGGCAAGGTGTGCTTTGACGGGATAGACATCAATGGCCTTGACCGCGAGTACTTTGGCCCACAAGTGGGCTATTTAGCGCAAGACGTCGAGTTGTTTGACGGCACCATTGCAGAGAATATTGCACGCATGTCAGAGGTGGATCACGAGAAAGTAATTGAGGCAGCGCAGCACGTGGGTATGCATGAAACCATTCTGCATTTGGCCAGTGGCTATGACCACCAAATTACTGGCAAAGGCGGCGCCTTGAGTTCTGGGCAGAAGCAACGCGTTGCACTAGCCCGCGCCATTTATGGCACCCCGCAAATTCTGGTTCTAGATGAACCCGACTCTAGTCTGGACGAAGCTGGCGTTTCTGCCTTAGAGCAAGTACTCAAAGAGTTGAAAGAAGCAGGCACCACCATAATTTTAATTACGCACCGCGAGTCCTTGCTGGCTTTTGTAGACCGTATTGTTGAAATGAAAAACGGACAGATCAACAGTATTCGTGAAACTCGCATGGAACTAACCCACGAACAGACAAAGCTCAATAACAATTGAAATCAAAACATTATGTCAACACAAAAAACAGCAATGGCTCAATCTAAAGATTTGGCGCAAGTGAGCGTTGTCACTGACGTTACGGACAAGGCTCAGTTGTCTGCCGAAATCGGCAAGATCAAAAGAATAGGCATATGGGTGCTAGGGGCTGGTCTAGGGGGCTTCTTGGTATTTTCTGCGTTGGTCCCACTAGATGAGGGCGTGCCCACACTGGGCTCAGTATCGATTGACACTAAGCGCAAAGAGATTCAGCACTTGCAGGGCGGCCTTGTGAAGGAAGTGCTTGTAACTGAAGGGCAAACTGTGGCGAAGAATCAGCCCCTTATTATATTGGCAGACGAAATGGTGCGCGCCAACTACGAAACAATTCGCCAACAGTACTTCAATCTCAAAATTGTAGAGGCACGTCTTTTAGCAGAGCAAGCAGGCACCATTGTTATTAGTTTTGATTCAGAGCTGATGCAATTAGCTGAGAAAGACAAACAGCTTAGCCATCAACTCAAACAGCAAAAGCAATTACTTCAGGCACGCCGCAGCAGCCTTGACTCTGCCATTGGCGCGCTTCGTGAGTCATCTTTAGGCCAAAAATCAATTGTTGAAACCAGCTTACAAATTGACATCAACCGCGCTTCACAGCTCAGTTCTTTGGAGAAAGACTTGGTGGGCGTTCGTAATTTGGTACAAGACGGCTACGCGCCAGTCAGTAAGATGAATGAGCTAGAGCGTGCCGTTTCAGAAATTAAGAGCTCAATTTCTGAAAATAGGGCCAACCAAATTCGTGCCAAGCAAGCCATTTTAGAAATTGAGCAACGTCAAATGTCTCTACGCGCTGACTTCATGAAGGAAGTGGAGCAAGGGTTAACACAAATACGCCCAGAGATTCAATCGCTAGCAGAAAAGTTCAATGCAGCAAAGCAAGATTTGGAGAGAACTGAGATTAAATCACCTGTTACTGGCCAAGTGGTAGGCCTTAGTGTTCAAACTGTAGGCTCAGTGATCCAGTCTGGCCAGCGCATCATGGAAATTGTGCCTAGCCAAGAACAACTGGTACTAGAAACCAAAATTGCACCGCACCTCATTGATCGTGTAAGAGTTGGCGACAATGTTGATGTGCGTTTTTCCTCATTCTCAGACTCTCCACAATTGGTGGTTACAGGTGTATTAAAGACACTCTCTAGTGATGTACTGATAGAAAACACACCAAATGCTGCGCCCTATTATTTAGCGCGAGTACATGTGACAGAGGCTGGCCTAAAGACTTTGGGATCCAGAAAAATGCAGCCTGGCATGCCCGCAGAAATTGTCATCAAAACTGGCAGTAGAACCCTCTTGCAGTACTTGGTCAGCCCCCTGATTAAACGAATTGCAGCTTCGATGAAGGAGCAATAAGCATGGGACCAACTTCAAGATTTATGCTTCGCAGTAGTTTGTTGTGTTTATGTCTTGTGTGCTTGCCAGCCTTCTCACAGGGGCTGGGTACCCTTGTAGAAATGGCCAAAAAAAATGACCCGCAATGGCGCATAGCCAATGCTAAGTTTCGCGAAAGCCAAGAGTACTTGCCCCAAGCCTACTCGCAACTTCTACCCAATGTATCATTTACTAATAATTCCAGCACCGTAGTACAGCAGTTAAGCACAGGCGCTACGCAAAGCCCAGAGCAAACCTATCCTTCTAACTCAAAAGTGTTAAGCCTGCGCCAGCCTCTTTTTAGAGGCAGCCAAATGCTTGGCTTGACATCAGCGAAGGCGCAAACTGAGCAGGCTGCTTTTTTCTTTCAAGACGAGACTCAACAAGTAACGATTCGTGTCGTAGAAGCGTACTTTAATTTGCTACTTGCCACAGACCGTAAGGTGCTTCTAAATTCTCAAAAGGACCTTGTTAACACTCGGCTAAAGGCCGCAATCGCTGGTCTGCGCGCCGGCCAGGGCATGCGCACCGATGTGGATGAAGCCAATGCCGAATTGAGCAAAATATTGGCTGATGAAATTCAAGTCAACCAAGCCATATCTGTGGCCAAGGTGCAAATGGAGCTTCTAACAGGTACAAGCATCTCAGCGCTTTACCCATTGAATTTAAATAAGTTCAAGTCGTTTGCTTTTGCACAGCAATCACCCGAGCAATTATTTGAACTGGCCAGCAGCAGCAACCCAAAGCTAAGAGCCCAAAAGCTGGACATTCAAATAGCAAAGACCCAGATGCAACAGGCAGAAGCTGGACACCTTCCTACCTTAGACCTCACTGGTCAGATTAACGTTACAACTGGTGAGAATATTTTTTTTACATCAACCACGAACAACAGTCGTATTGTCGGCGTGCAACTGAATGTGCCCCTCTACGCAGGTGGACTTGTTAACTCTCAGGTCCGTCAAGCTTTAGCCAAGTTAGAACAAGCTCAAGAGCAACTGTCTCTTTCCTCAAACAATCTGCGTGTACAAATACACAAAGAAAGCAGTGCTGTTCAAGAGGGCATTAAGCGTGTGGAGGCCTTTGAGGTTGCAGTTGACTCTGCGAAGCAGGCTGTGATTTCTAACCAGAAAGGCGTGCTGGCTGGAACCAGAACAGAGTTTGATGTGCTGAGAAATTTGAACCAACTCACACAGGTTCAACTTGACCTTTCAAGATCTAGGTACGAACTGATTGGAGCATGGGTCCGCCTTAAAAGCTATCTGGGCGCGTTGGATAACGAATTTTTAGAAGAAATCTCTCTTATTTTTTCATCTTAAATTACCGATAACCTCATCAACGCCGAGACAAACATATTTGATGGCCGCTCTACCACTCCAAGAATAAGCTACGTGTAGTTCTCCTGGTTTGCCCTCGATTAGTGAAGGATAGGCCAATTGTCCGTTTAAATGCCAGTTGGCTTGACCGGCAAATCCCTGGCCATAGTCGATGTCTCTGATCCAAGGCCAAGTGAGACCATCATCTAAACTAATGGCAATCGACATCGGCCAACGAGTCGTAGGCCACTTTGCAGTACCCCAGTCTTGATCAATGGCTTGGTTTTGCAAAGCAAATCTATTAAAGACTATGGCCAATGATCCATTACTTAGCCTTAGCGCTTGAATAGAACTATTATTGTTTGGAAGCTCTGTAGGAGCAGGTACTGACCACGTAGTTCCTTCTAAGTTACCAACGGATCTATAGATACGATCGGCCCTCCTGCTCCTGAAAAACTGTAGCAAATTTAGTCCATCTTCACTGAGAACAATGGAGCCGTGCACTCTTCCCTTGCTTTCTGGAACGGGTATGAAGTCACTAATTTTTTGAGCCTTGTCATTTAGCTCGATGACTTGACTGTAGTCATCTCCAAAAGCGCCACCGCTCTCGAGACTTCTGTAGATGGGAAGTAAGTACTTTCCGTTTGCCATCTTGACAGGAGGATTTCGACAAAAAGCAGCTTCATGAAAAAGCAACTCTGCCTTTGTCCAACGTGCACCCCAGTGTGAGCTGCTTTGGTGTTGTAGCTTACCTGTCCATTGCATGGAAAATGGCGTCCCTGAAGATTGCCAGGTCCTATCTTCAGGATCTCTGGCTATTTGGGCCGTATGTATCAGATGAATTCGACCATCTCCACCCATAAAGAGCAATGGGTTTTGTTCAGAGCATTCAGCACTTTGAGAGATAAGCTTTGGCGTACTCCATCTCGAACGCCCTTTCTTTAGACTGGCACCATAAATAGACATGCCAGAGGTGCCTTCTTGCCCTCCTGCCATCCAAACGCATACGAGTGTTTCGTCGTCTGTCCAACATAGTTGCGGCGCGTGGTTTTGAGTGCCTGCTGGCTCCAGTAGTGTCCATATACCTATGTGACCAGGAGTTGTTGCATGTTGGCCCCACTTCATTTTGTTAAGAAGGTCGCAGGTAGGGCTGGTAGTAATTGAGAATGTCATATTTTTTCAATTTGAACAGTTCACCCGAGTTGTGTTCGCCATGCAACTGGATTAATTTAAATGATGTGGCTATAAACTGGCGCCATCATAGGCTGCCAGAGTGATATCCTGAACAAGCACCTCGCCAGCGCGTAAACAGATAGGTGCTTCGGTTACCGGATTGAGCAAAACCAGCCCATATCCGCGAACAAACCATTTGAGGCTTCGGCGGCTGGTCAGCCGCAGACCGAAGCGGTGCGACCCGTGTTTGCCTTCGATGTCGATGAAGGATGAGGCCCTTCCGTGTAACTGATCTGCGTCTCCATGCCCTGGGTCGCCCGAAAACACGGCACCAGCCAACTTTGTGAGTCGTACGTCAAGCCTAACGCCCAACCCGGCAAACTTGGTGACAGGCAATACGATTTCTGAGTCGAGAGCCTGGAGCCGCGACTCCACGGACACCTGGTGGGAGGTGGCATGGGCACGTACGGTAAATCGACGCTCCTCGGCCATTACGGGTGTCCCGTCTTCAGCATCCCAAGCCACCGACATAGTGGCTACGATAGCGGCTCCCTCGCGCTCCAAGCGAATATCTCCCTCTTGTCGTTGTCGACCCAAGTGCTCCATCATCGGGTCGGGCTGCGTTCGCTGAGGAGGAGTAGCCCAAAAATTATGGTCGCTTCCATTCACTCTTACCGGGCTCCACCCCATAAAGCATCCGTTGTGAAAGGGGTGGTCAAAAGCGAACTCCTGCAGCACCTGTTGACCACTTGGCGTATACAAAGGAAACAGCCAAGGCCGGTAATGGTGATGCCCAATGCCGGCCACCGGCGCCCCATGATTCTCGTTGAACGCCAGTAGTCCTTGGGGCAGGCTACGCCATTGGAGGTCGAAGTCAGGCATTGAGTGCCTCGGCATAGCGCGCCGAACCCTCGATCTGCACACGCCGTCCACGTGCCATAGACTCTGCTCCAGCGTCCAACAGGGCGATCACTGGCAGGTTGCGACGGGCTGAGAACACCGGCTCAGTACCGCGTGTGAGATAACGGTGCCAGTGTTCCATGTAAACATCCCATGGGGAACGCTCGGGCACCAGAGCCTCTAGGTAAGCCGTCGCGAACTCACCACCAACCGTTGCAACCTCATAGCTGAATTCGCCTGCGGACATATGAATGCCTCGGCAACGCAATGTGCCATTGGTACCCTCCAGCCGCAACTCGTAACATGGTGCTTGTGCTGAAAAACCGCCGTGGTAGAGCACATGCACGCCGCCAGTAAGCTCCATCATCGCGTTCACCATGCAATAGCCTTTGTATTCTGACCATGATGGGCGGTAACCAGTGGCCATGATGGAATGCGGCTGGCTGAAAGGAAATATCGCCAGCAGTGCGTCGAAATGATGGCAAGCCATCTCCAGCAATGCTGGCTGCTCGATTTCCCCTAGGTTCATTGGCTGGGGGCGGGGCTTGCTGTTGAGCAAATACACACTTTCTACCGTCCCAATTGCGCCCGACGCCAAAAAGCGCGCCACCGCCAAATAGTGGCGGTTGAATCGGATCTGCTGTCCAACCACCACCTTACGACCCACATTACGCGCATGCTGGACGATGCGCAAAGCCTGTGGCAGCGTAGCAGCCAGAGGCTTTGCCGCCAATACATGGCAACCGTGATTCAGCGCTGTCATTATCTGCCTGTAATGAAGTTCAGAGGGAGTATTCACGATGACCAAGTCGGGTTGTGCTTGACGCAGCACCTGCACCAATGACTGGCCCACGCAGGAGGAGGGCAAGCCATAGTCATTAGCGGCAGCCGCCTGCACATCTTCGTCCCGGTCGACGACGCCCACCAACTGTGTCCAGGGTGTGCGCTCAATCAGGCGTGCCATACCGCGCCCCATTTGACCGTAGCCAACAGCGACAACTCGCCGAGAGCGCGATGATCCTTTATTTCTTGCCATGTGTATGCGCGATCTGAAAGTATTTAAATCATGATTTTTGTTGGGTGAGCAGAGTCTTCATCTTTGGGTAATGATTTTTGTAAACCTTCCGCCTATCTCCTCCAGTCCCACTACAGCGAGACTCCTCAGCGGCATTTGTATCTCTCACGTGTAACTTCGCACTTCCCATCGGATGGTAAAGCGAAAAATGCCGATGGTTGGCACAAGCCCATTTACCTCAGTACATCATCAAAGCTGCCTAATATGCAAATGGCTGGATCGATCAATGCTCCGTCTAGTCAAAGTGTATGGCGGTGTTTTTTACATTCACACAAGAAAAAGCCCCGCAGGCTTGTGACCTGCGAGGCTGGAGAAAGTCCCAAGACCGAAGCCTTGGGATTGAGAGTCGTTGATTAGACGAATGCGAAGTTAGCTGCAACTAAAGCGCCGGCAGTAACATTAGAGATAGTAAGCAACGTGTCTGCACTGTAGCTGTCATCGTCAATTGCCGTGCTATCAGTCCCGATAGAGACCAATGTTACGTAACTGTCGGTACCATCTGTCCAGACAACTGCCAAGTTTCCAGCCGCATCAGAAGATGCGCCTGCAATCAAACCAACAGTATGGCTACCACCAGAAGCGATTGCTGACACCATATCGGTTTTAGATGCAAACGCCGTATGAGTGATGATCAGCAAGTTAGCATCTGCAATCATAGCTGTTGCAGCAGCAGCAGTAGACGAGAGGATCACTACGCTTGCTGCCGTTCCATTAGTTGTAGCAAGTACATCTCCGCTTCCGTCTGAAATAACGATACCAGCAGAACCAGCAATTCTGATTTGGTCATCTGCAGTGCCTGCTTCAAATCTATAGACGATGTCAGCGGCTTGACCAGTAGTTGAGAATACCAGATTGTCAGAACCTAATCCTGTTTTCAAGTAGTACTCATCAACTCCGTCACCAGCTGTAATTGTAGAAGTGCCACGGCCACCATCAACAATTACACCATTGGTAACGCCAGACAAGTTGATCGTGAAATCACCACCAGAGCCTTGGTTTCGCAGGTCAACTCCAGCCAATGTTGTTGCAGTAACTGTAGAGAAAGTAATTGAACCAGAACCGCTAACTTGGATTGTTCCAACAGCAGATGCTGCGATAGTTCCAAAATCAACATCACCACCACCGGATACGTTGATTATGATATCACCAACGCGACCAGCACCAGTTGTAGCGATAACACCGAAATCAGCAGAAGCTGAGTTTGCAACTGTAATGTTGTAACCAGCAATAGAGCCAAAACCGGCAGCAGCGCCAGCTGAGCCAGCACTGCCCATTGTGAATTCTGCACCAGAAGCTACGCTAACAGTAATCGTGCCAATTGTCGCAGCGGCACCTGTTACTTCCAAGTCGTCAAAGGTTGCTGTCGCTTGTTCGGCAAGTGTTACGTTGATATTGCCAACTGTAGTTGCAGTGATGTCGGCAAATGTTGCAGTAGCACTCTGACCAAGGTTCAAAGTGATTGCACCAACACCACTACCACCCAGTGTGCCAACGGTTACACCAGCAGCTGTTGCGCCAACAAAGCTCAGGCCTGTAACTTTACCGCCAGAACCGGCCAGAGCAACCGCACCGATAGTTGCTGTTGCCATAGTGCCAAGAGTAATTGTGCCGAAGCTGGCTGTAGCAGTAGTCATAGTAATGCCCGCTGCTGCTGAACCAATAACCAAACCACCTGAGCTACCAACAGTAATTGCACCAATGTTAATTGGAGCATCATCTGCACTGATTGAGCCAATGCTAACTAATCCATCTTGAGCGACTGAAGCACTGATATTTAATGACACATTGCCTGTTGTACCAGTACCGACACTAGAAAGGTCACCCATATCTGCAGTACCAACTTGAATAGTGCCGCTTGCCCCTGCGATCAGATTCACAGTTGCAGAGCCAACATCAATGTTCAGATCAATACCAGCACCCAATGATTCAGCGCGACTTGTAGCAGAGTTAGCAATGATTGAACCATTACCAGCTGCGTTTAGTGTCATTACGACTGTTTGAATAGCACCTGATGCTGCTGCAGTTCCAAGCTGAATTTCAGTACCAATAGTTACGTCAGCACCGCTATTTGCATTGATAGTGATTGTGTCTGGGAGTGCGCTGCTTGCATCAAAAAGAAGGACAGCAGAGGCACCAGTTGCACTTCCCATCATGCTGATATCGCCAGCGTTACCGCCACCCGCATTAATTGTGAATACAGAAATAGCGGAGCCAATATCAGCGTCAGTTATAGTGATAGAGCCAGATCCGTTTGTGGTCAAAGTAACAGCGGTTGCGCCAGAAACATCAAAGTCAGTGATTGTTAAATCAGCATCATTTTCAGCTAAAACTGATACAGATTTTGTATCTGTTCCATCAACAGACAATGTAGTAATTGAGTTTGAACCTGTTCCACCGTTTGATACGATAACAAGCGTTGATGCGTCTGTAATGGTTGCTGTAGCAATCGCGACTGATCCAGTGGCTGTACCCACGTTAACCGTCAATGTAGCAGAGGCGATGGTGTCAATTGAAAAGTCAGTAATATCGTCATCAGCCAAATTAACAGTTCCACCCACAAAACTGGTGATTGAACCAGAAGCACCAGCTGTGGCACCTACTGTCAAAGTTGTTACTGATTGTGCGGCACTTAAGTCTAGGCCGCCACCAGCAGCTTCACCTAACGTCAGTGAAGCCGCCTCAACAGCAGTGGCTTGGAGTCGAACAACTGAGTTGCCCAATGTTGCAGAAATAGTATCCGTTCCATTACCACCATTGATACTATCAGAAGCATTTAGGGATGTACCAAAGGTAAATGTATCGTTTCCACCGCCACCGACCACAGCAATATCATTACGTCCGCTCAGGAAGAAATTATTTGTCCCATTCAGTGCAGATGCATCGATGCTAGTAATGACTTCTGTCGCTGTAGTCTTGAGAACCAAATAATTTGCTGACCCATTAACAGTGATGGTTCTTAGATCGTCTCCGCCTTTGACATTCACGTAGGAGTTCCCGGAAAGGGTAAGGGTCGCAGCATCGAGAAGACCGGAGCCATCAAGATCAAGGTTGACATCCGAATAGGAAAGCGCAGTGGCCGCAGATCCAGAACCCGCAGCGACCAATGTAACCTTTGCCGTATCTGTAGCAGTAGTCAGTCCTGCGAAATCGACATTGAGATCAGTGTCGCCATAAACTTCAAACGTCATTCCAGCAGTCGTACCGCTTACTTGTAGCAAGGAGCCTCCAAGAGAACTTGCGTTGGAAAGCTTTGCTACGCCAGACCAATCGGCTGCGTTGACCGTAAGGGCTTGAGCTGCCGTACCCAGTTGACGGATATTGACGACCTCAACGCCATCGAGAGAGACCAGACCAGCGGCGCCATCAGTTGAAGAGGCGGCAATCAGATTTAGGGTATCGGTGCCCGAGCCACCGTTGATGTTGTCACCAACGCTGTAAGTGCCAGAAGTACCCAACAAACCGATGATCGTATCGTCGCCAGCACCACCAGACACAGTGTCCACACTAGTAGTGAGCGGTCAGATTCAAATATTTGTAACCTGTTGATTTGATTGAATATTTACCAACTAAAACAGATTTTAAAGATACATCCTGTATCTTTCCTGTATCAGGATGTATTTATTTTGCTAAGTTAAAGGGGAGGTGACCAAAGTCAGGGGAAAGAGTTGACCTTCCCAATTTACTCTCCTGTACTTCTCCTGTGCCTAGCAGCGCTATATCAACCCTTGTTAATCAAACCTGAGAATTGCTCGATGACCTTCTTGGTCACTTCAATTTCCTGTCGGCTAATTTCATCGCGCTGGGTCTGAAGCGCAGCGCTTTTGACAATCATTGTGAAGCCGCGCTCTGGCTGATGGTCAGAAAACTCAATACCCGCATTACGAAGTGCGTCCTTGATCTTCTCCGCAGTTTCTAGCTTTGGCTGCATCATGAACGACTCAATACGAGCAACGGTCGGTCTTGCTATACCCGCCCTCTTCGCCAATTCCGTCTGACTCCAGCCCAGAACCGTGCGTCCAGCCTTAATCTGAATTGCGAAACGGAATACATTTTCTTGCATCATGTCATACTTTTCTGATACAATTTAAATCATGAAAGTATCTAGGTGTTACCGACATGGCTCAAATTTCACTAACTCAACAATATGTAAATGCCGCCAAATGTCCTGTTGACCAGTCTAAGCAGGAAATCACAGACTTGGCCTGCAAGGGTTTAGTCCTTGAGGTCAGGAAAAGCGGAGGCAAAACATATTATCTAAGATACACAAACGATCGTGGGAAACAACGACAGTATCGTATCGGTAACGCCACAGTTTTATCTCTAGGTCAAGCACGTACAAAGTGCCGAACAACCTTGAACCAAATAGCCATTGGTCAAGACCCCTGTGAGGTCAAAGCCCAAACAAGGGAAGTCCCAACCTTCGCCGCCTTCATTGAAGACCAGTACCTGCCCTATGTGAAGTCATACAAGCGGTCATGGGACACGGACGTGAGCTTGCTTAAAAACCACCTATTGCCTAGGTTCAGTAACAGGTACATGGATGAGATAACGCGACAAGACATCGTCAAAATGCATTCAGATCGCAAAGCCTCTGGTGCTGCCGCTGGCTCGGCCAACCGTCTTCTCATCATGATGCGTTACATCTTTAACCTAGCAGTGAGATGGGAAGTGCCGGGTATCAAGGCCAACCCAACTAAGGGTGTGCCACTCATGGAAGAGAACAACAAGAAGGAACGCTACCTTTCTGTTGACGAAGCGCAGCGCCTTTATGACGCAGTGTGTAAAAGTCAAAACACCATGCTTCAGTACATCGTGCCTATGCTCATCTTGACCGGTGCTCGTAAAAGGGAAGTGCTAGATGCTAAGTGGGAAGACTTTGATTTCACAAGGCGCATCTGGCGTATTCCCATGAGCAAGTCGGGTAAGGCTAGGCGCGTGCCTTTGTCAGATGGGGCGCTCAACATCTTGAGCACTATGCCAAGAGACATGAAGTGCGAGTGGACGTTTCCCAACCCAGATACCAAGAAGCCATATGTGAGCATCTTCTGCGCTTGGGATACTGCACGCCAAAGCGTGGGCTTGGGTGATGTGAGGGTTCATGATTTAAGGCACTCACACGCTAGTTTCTTAGTGAACGCTGGCAGGACGCTCTATGAGGTTCAGCATATCTTGGGTCACACTCAGGTTAAGACTACGCAACGTTATGCGCACCTATCTCATGACACGTTGCTGGATGCCACCAACTCAGTCAATACGGCTCTTGGTGGGATGTTTGTGCCGATGGTGTCAACCAGCCCTTCGGTACAGGTGCAGTTAATTCAATGAACGAAAAAGTGTTGACAAAAATGAGTTGCCACATCAGAATTCGTTCAGCACGATATTAGGAAGGCACGAAAATGACAGCTCTAGCATCTCATTCCTCTGTGAAAGTAGTGGGCGCCAATGGTCAAATTTCATTGGGCAAGCAATTCGCTGGGCGGCAGGTTCTGGTCGAAGAGCATGAGCCGGGCGTTTGGATGGTTCGAACTGCCACCGTCATGCCTGATAACGAACGTTGGCTACATGAGCCTCAGGCAGCAGTTGACCTGCAATCTGCTCTTGCGTGGGCCGCAGCAACTCCAGCCTCTGATAGCAATACCGATGCATTGATGAAGAGGCTGAGCGATGGCATCAAGTGAGTCAATTGAAAATGTATTGCTTGATCTAAATAACCCCACATTTCAGGAAAACCTGTTCGGATTGCAAAAGCCTGAAAGGCTTGCTGCACTGGATACGCTGAAGAAAATACGCCAACTCAATTGGGCGCAGGTATATCGAGACAACGGGTTGAAGTGGGAAAAAATCGTAAGCGTACGCCCCCCACAAGGTATTGACGCTATTTATTCATTTCGAATTACTCAGTCTCGAAGAGCAACGGCTTACAGAGATGGCCCATATATGCGTCTTCTCACAGTGGCGCCAGATCACGACAGTACGTACGGCAAAAAGTAACCCAAAGAAGCTGCTGTCTTTACCCAGTATGCGGATGGTGGGCCGCTTAGTCAGAGCTTAGTAGGCAAGTGGGCCAAGCATAGGGGGAGGGCTTGTGATTTCCAGAATACCTGACCCCCACCGTACCCCCACCCCCCTAATTTGGTTGATGGGACCCACAGATTACTATGAACCCTAATCTGCTCACGTAGAGGGCATTTTTTGAGAACGTAGGTGACGTACTAGGGCATGCAGTTCCGGAAGCACCTGAGCCATTTTGTGCGGTTTTGGACCCCTTGATCTGAGGCCCCCCATGATGCCGAATTCAAAACCCACCGACTCAAGCAATGCCAACTTGGCGCTGGCGATGCTGCGCTCCATACGCATACTGGAAGTTTCATTTCCATGAACTAGACGGGACTGCGCACAACGTTGTCGGCCAACTTCAGTTGTGGGACCGGTACTTTTGCCGCCATGAAACCTACAAACATTTTTACCAACCATTGCCGGTGCGCAGCATTGGTTATGCGTGCGTTTTGACCGAGCTTGACACCTTTTGCAGGTGACTCGGCCCCCAAGTGTTTGAAGGTATTGTTCTAAATGTAAAGTCTTAGACATCAGAAAACACTATGTGTAGGCCTCAAAGGGAGAGCAGAAAATTTATTGATCGACGCACCCCTTGAACGGTCGATTTTCACCCTGTATTTTCTTGTTTTGTTACACCTTGTGCAACCGGCACGATTTGCACCGTTGGCCGTTGGCCCGGTGATCGTTTAACCAGAACCAATCCATGCTCTTCAAGCCGCTTGAGCGCATCTGATGCAGCGTCCCTTGAAACACCAAGTTGATCTAAAGCCTTTGCAGTGATCTTGAACGATGTGTTTTTTGACATACCAGCAAGCCACCAAATCGCAATACCGACATTCAAGGTCTTACCGGGTAACTTTGCAGCAGCATTTAACCAAGTCATTGGTATTGGTCCCTTTAAAAAAGGAACACTCATTGGAGCATCTATGTATTGACCAGAGGCAGAATCTAATCTGATTCTTTTTACAGGAATACTTCTATCATCTCTATACATATATTTATATATCTTTATAAGAATGGACGGGTGCGGTCAGCAGCCGCAGGTGGTGTGGCTTGCTACCGCAGGTCACTGGCCCTTGATTTTTTGGATCAGGCTCATCACCGTGTCCCACATCACTTGTCCCCGCTCGTCCATATACCTGTCTGGGTAGCAAACAATCTTTGCGTCTGAGCCAAGCTCGAAGTCACCCAATACAGCACTGCTTGCCTGTCGCATCAAGGCTTGGGCTTTCGCTAGACCTTCTTCAAGTCCATCGAGGGGTAGCTCGATCAGCAAAGCGTCATGGACAGGGGCGCAAACACGAATGCCAGCTTCAGTCAAAAATATGCAAGCGATGCGCAGCATCTCAGCGCCATTACCCTGCATTGGGAAGTTGCGCAAACTTCGTGCATTGACTTGACCACTGACACGGATTTCCCAGCCAAAGGTTGTCCACAGTTTTCCGTTCAAGATGGCCTCGTCTTGGGTAGCGTCAGACCAAGCCCAAAAGGTCCTATAGGTTTGGCGGTGGAGGTTTAACAACTGTCTGGCCCTTGCCACTGGTTGATTGATGCGCTGGGCTAAGGAGATTTCGCCCATACCGTACTGGACTGCAAGCACACAGGCTTTGAACTGCTCACGCTCGGCCTTGTGTGACTGCTTGGTTGCACCTTGTGGCACAGCGCCCGCTTGGATGGCAAAGGCCAGATATGGATCACCGCTTTGGTATGCCTCCATCATTTTCTCGTCACCAGACAGTGCTGCCGCAATACCGAACTCTTGCTGGCTGTAGTCGATGTAAACAAGGCAGTAACCTTCAGAGGGTTTGATTAAGCCGCGCAGCCACACTGATGGTCCAAAAATGAATTTAGAATTTGATGGCTGGTTACGCCCAGTCTTTGAAGCGAAAGGCGAGAGTAAACAACGGTTACGGCCATCGTCGCCGACGGTGATGTTTGATAAGCGCATCTCAGACAGGGCTGAGCGAAGTTCCCGAATCGGGGCCACCTTGGGGTGAATACGCGCCATCTGTTTGAACGTGTCATCTGTAAGCTCAAGTCGACCAGTAGCCAGTCGTGGCCAAGCGATGCCTTCTTTCTGGAGGTAGTCGGCCCAATTCTTGGTCTTGAACGTTCTGCCTTCAAATACACCGTAACTGGCATCAATCTCCTCAATCAGCGCATCTTGAATCTGTTCCCAATAGGTGGCAATTTCAAGCTGCATCTGAGTGTCAATTGGCGTTCCAGTTGTGTGCATGTGGCTCACCGCTTTCATGTAACGACCGCGCATCAAAGCCCTTGGTAAGTCCAAGGTAGGTAGCATGGCTGGCAGTAGCAGCTCAAGTGCAACGACATCCGTCTCACAGTAGTCCAACAGGCCAATCTGTTCCTGCTCACTCCAAGGACCACCTCGAAGCGTCAAGTCACGCATAGCATCCTTATGTTGGGCTGCAATAGTTGGTAGACCAAAGTACAGAAGTGCCCCCAATAAGCCAGCACCGTTTGGCGGAGTTGTGCCGTTGGTTAAGCGGCGGAACTCAACATACAAGTCCAGCACGTTTTCAGGAAGCTGCCAACCCAACTTGAGAAAGCAGTCCATTTCTGCGCTGGCGAAATAGGCAACGCAAAGCGCCGCGCGACCGACCGAGAAGGGTGCAGAACTGCGTGAGTGGATGTCGTCTTTCCAGTATCGGGATGTAACGCCGCTTAGAAAGTCTTTGACAACTAAACACACAGGTTCTGGGGTATTACCCTCCCGCCCGTTTTCAGGTCGGAATTCGAAGTCGATCAGAAACACACCATCGGTGAAGTCTGATAACTGGTTCATTAGATTCCCCCCAGTCGCTCTTGAACAATTGGGTGATCTAGGCTTGTTATAACGCGGCCCTTGAAGGCTACTTCCAGCAACTCATCCATTGTGATGTCAGGCCAAACTGGGCCTGGCAGCTTGGCGGTTGCTTCGAAAATATCGTAGCCCCCTAAGTCTTTGTTGGCTGAAATCCGAATCCAAACTGACTTGGCCTTCTCCACTGCCTGAGCCAGAGATTCATGCCAACGGTTGCGCACACCATTTGGTCCGGGCAGGGGAATCGGTATCAGGAACGGATTGTTTTGACGGTCTATAGCCGCATAGAGTTCAACTGCACGCACTTGGTCATCGAGAGCAGAAGCAACTTCAGCAGAGACGAGGTACGTTTCCCCTGTCGCCTTGTTTTCCAAAATCCAAGTGGGGAATACCCAGCTTTCTGAGGTGTGTGTGCGAAAGAACCGATCTTTCGATGGTCTACCAACTGGTACTGTTGTCAGTACCTTTTTAACGCCCAGCGTTTCACCGAAGTTTTGCGTCAGGCGAAGTGATGAGAAGGGGGGTGTGTTTTGTGTCATAAGACGCTCCTAATTAATTAAGTGGAGGCGTCATTGCAAAGCCAGTGTTACGACGACACTGACTAACACTGGTCGGTTTTAAGACTCCTGCTCTGGGGTATTATTTTTGGTTTCATGGCCAGTGTTTCAATACTCTGGCCACCATTGAAATTAACTCTGGTCATCAACGAGTTCGAAGCTCTGGTATTTGTCGTAAGTTGCAGGGAACTGGCGCTTTAAAATCTGCCACCCTTTCACTTCGCTAATCCGGGGTGGCGCCCCTTTGCCACGTTTAATCTTGTTGGCTAAACCAAGCATTACCTCGTAGGGACAGTAAAGTGGCGGAGAAGGGCTGTTACCACCAATGCCATTTTGTTTTCGCGCTGACAAAAGCCACGTATGCTTGCGTGGTGAATCAAACCAGTTCTTCTTAAGCCCCCACTGTCCAAAAACACTAAGGAGCCGGTCTGGTGTGGCTAATACAGTGACGTCAAGTGGCGCAGAAGTTTTAGGGGTACCAATAACCTGCAAATCCGGCTTAACAAAGCGGTAGTCGGAGTCGATATTGTGAAAGGTTAGCCATCTGTCTAACTCTTTACGATCGAATTTTTGGACTTCGAAGTTACTAGAGAAAGCATAGTGTTCGCCTGTTTTGTCTTTACACCACTCTTGAAAAAGTTTAGAGCTTGCGTCGCTTGGATCAGGCCGAAAAAGTACTCGGCTATGCATGTCTAACGCTCTGCTGTAAAACAATTTTTCCGGCAATGGATCGTCTATTGAGCGGTATCGAACTTTATTACAATTAACTTGGGAGTCAGGATGAGTGAGTTCAAAATACTTGGAAAACACTTCGTCAACAGCCTTCTCATACGAGTCATGCATTTTGTTTAAAAGCGCTTTTCTCTCTGAATCATTTGTTGGAATCGCCAAGTCTGCTGCATCCACAGCGAAGAAAAGTTCAAATTGATCCCATAGGCTCATAGCAGCACCCCCTCTAGCGCCCGCCCCCAATATGGAAGCTCAGCCACTCCAGTGAAGGTTTCCGGATATTCCCCCCGTCGAGGTAGGCTGAGTCCTTTAAAGGTTACAAGAACGCGATGTACGAGGCAACCCCACCCCTTGTCAAATCCAGCCCAGCGCAGACCCACCACGGGGGCAGAGGCCATATCAGGCCATTGTCTTAGGCTTGGGTGTGTACAGTAATTTGCTCAAAGGCGAAGAAGTGGAAACGTAGCCAGTTTGGAGTTAGGCAAAGAAAAAGCCCCGCAGGCTTTTGACCTGCGAGGCTTAAGTAAGTCCTGATAATTCAGGAAAATACTTAAGTCAATTCAATCAGGAATCCATCAAGATTGAAAGGTTAGAGGCTACCAATGCGCCTGCAGTTACATTCGTTAGAACTGCCAAGTCATAAGCAGTAGTGCCTTGGATAGTAGTATCACCTGCGCTTACTGTTAGCAAAGAAATGTGTCCATCGTTGTTAGTGTCAGTCCAAGCAATTAAGACAACTCCGTTAGCAGAAACACCACTTGCGAAGGATACTTCACCACTAGCAGAATCACTTACATAAGCAAGAACGTCAGCTATTGCTGTGAAATTGCGACCTGTTACAAGCAGAATATTGTCAGCTGCGTCCATAGCTGTTGCAGCAGCGCCTGTTCCAGCAATTGTAGTAAATGAAATTGCAGCACTTCCGCCATCTAAGAATTGGTCACCTGATCCTGCAACAAGCATAGCAATAGCGTTAGCACTCGCGTAAATCACAATCTTATCGTCTGCTGTACCAGCTTCAAATCGATAAATACTATCAGTACCTTGAGCTGTAGTTGAGTAATTGATGGTGTCAGTTCCTAAACCAGTCTTGAGATAAAACTCATCATTACCAATAGACGATGTGATGGTTGTTGTACCACGTCCTCCATCAACAACGACACCATTTGTCACACCAACCAGACTGATTTTGAAATCACCGCCGGAGCCTTGATTTCTTAAATCAATTCCTGCTAACGTCGTAGCTGTAACAGTAGAGAATGTAATTGAACCAGAACCGCTGACTGTGATTGTTCCAACAGCTGATGCTGCGATTGTTCCAAAATCAACATCTCCACCACCTGAAACATTCAGTGTAATGTCGCCGATACGTCCAGCACCTGTTGTTGAAATGTTACCAAAGTCAGCAGAGCCTGAATTCGCAACAGTAACGTTATAGCCGGCGATAGAAGCGAATGCAGCTGCAGCACCAGCTGAACCGGCACTACCCATTGTGAACTCAGCACCTGATGCTACGCTAACAGTAATTGTGCCGATCGTTGCAGCAGCTCCAGTTACCTCTAAGTCATCAAATGTTGCAGTAGCTTGCTCAGCTAGAGTTACGTTGATGTCCCCAACAGTAGTTGCAGTGATATCTGCGAATGTAGCAGTTGCACTCTGACCAAGATTCAAAGTAATTGCACCAACTCCAGAACCACCCAATGTGCCGACAGTAACGCCAGCAGCTGTTGCACCTACAAAGCTCAGGCCTGTAACTTTTCCGCCAGAACCAGCTAAAGCAATCGCACCGATTGTTGCTGTTGCCATAGTGCCAAGAGTAATTGTGCCGAAGCTAGCTGTAGCGGTAGTCATTGTTATGCCAGCTGCTGCTGAACCAATAACTAGGCCACCTGAGCTACCAATAGTGATTGCACCGAAGTTAATATCTGCGTCATCTGCGCTAATCGAAGCAATGCTGACAAGCGCATCTTGAGCGATAGAAGCACTGATATTCAGCGATGCATTTCCAGCAGACATGCCTGTTCCAACAGATGAGATGTCTCCCAAGTCTGCAGTTCCAACTTGAATAGTTGCACTAGCACCAGCAATAAGGTTGACAGTTGCGGAAGCTCCGTCAATGTTCAGGTCAATACCAAGAGTTGATTCTGAACGAGCACTCGCAGAAGAACCGATGATGGATCCATTGCCTGCTGCATTTAGGGTAAGAGTTGTAACTCTAATGCCACCAGAAGCAGCGGCAATTGTTCCCAGTTGAACTTCACCAGCTAAGCCGACATCGGCTCCCGCATCAGCATTGACTACTACATTAGTAGGATAAGCACTTGTGCCATCGAACAGTGCAGCCGCGAAGTTGACATCACCACCATTTGAGCCACCAGCATTAATGGTAAATGTCTGAATACCAGTGCCCAAGTCGAAATCTGTGAAAGTTGCCGAAGCTGAACCATTTGTTGTGATAGTGACGCTATTAGCGCCGCTAGCATTGATGTCTGCAACTGAAAGATGAGCCGAACCATTTGTAACGATGGCCAATGTTTTTACGTCGTAATCAACATCGAATACAGTAGTAATGGCTTGCGTGCCTGATCCAGTAGTGCTGATAGTGAGGGATGATGCGTCTGTGACTGCAGCGGACGCAATTGAGACTACACCAGAAGCAGAGCCAAGTACGACAGCTAAAGTTCCAGCACTAACTGTGTCGATAGAAATATCGCCAATATTGTTTCCTGCAAGATTTGCAGTTCCACCAACGAAGTTTGCAATCGTCCCAACATTTCCGTCAGCTGAAGCAGCAACAGTCAAAGTTGTTACTGATTGGGCCGCACTTAGATCAAGGCCACCACCAGCGGCTTCGCCCAATGTAATTGTTGCAGTCTCAAGGTTAGTTGCATTCAAGCGAACAACTGAGTTACCCAGAGTTGCTGTCAAAGCATCGGCATCACCTGCACCACCGTCAACTGTATCGTAAGAGCTCAAGGATGTACCGAAAGCAAATGTATCCTTACCAGCACCACCAACTACTGACACATCTGAACGACCAGACAATGTAAAACGGTTTGTACCTGTCAATGCAGAGGCATCCAATGAAGTGATCAAATCATCAGTTGTCAGATGCAAGTTACCTGTACCAGTCAGAGTAACAGTGCGCAGACCGTCACCACCTTCAAGACGCAAGAAGTTTGTGCCATTGACTGTCAGGTTAGCAGCAGCCAAGGTGTCAGCACCTGTAGCGTCCAAATTAACGCTTGCAGTTCCACCAGCAACAACTGTAACTGTTGTTGTTGTACCAGAACCTACAGAATTCAAGATAACTGTTGCCGTGTCTGAACCTGTAGCGATATCAGCGAAATCAATGCTGACATTTGATTCGTCATAAACACTGATATCTGTCGCGATCGTCAAACCAGACACGCTCAATGTTGAATCAGCAGTGGAAGAGTAGTTGGAAAGTGTCGCAACACCAACCCAGTCGGAGGCATCAATTTGAGTTGTGGCAGCCGAGAGCATACGCACATTAACTTGTTCAACTCCTTCCAATGACACAACGCCAGCTGCTGTTGCATCGTCGTCGAGCAGCTTCAATAGGTCAGTGCCAGCGCCACCCAAGATGTTGTCGCCACCAGCGTAAGTGCCAGAAGAACCAATAATTCCAGAGATAACGTCATCACCAGCGCCACCCTTAACTTCGTCCACACTAGTAGTGAGCAACCTAAGTCATGCTTTTATAAGCTGTTGATTTATAAGCAATATTGCTATTAATAATAGCAGTGTTGCAATTTACCCAATTTATACCCACGATGCCAAGAATTTACTTGGTACTTAAATGTTGGCCTGCATCAAAAAGCCTAATGCCGACAACAACTTATTTATATCAGCCGGCCTAACGCACCCAACGCCTGCCAACAAACGCAGGTTTGGTCTTAAACCTCTTTGTCTGGTAACAACGAAGCAATACCTGTTCGGCGATCTTTGCGGCGTTTGTTGACGTCTTGCAGATCACCAACAGCCTTTGCTACCGCCAGCATGGATACTCTAATTGGAACTGCGTCAAGCTCTGACAAATCCACTTCCACGCCCACTTCCCGAAACAACCGGATTGCCTTGCTCAGGTACTCTGCCCTAGCCGACATCTCTAACGTCTCGATTCTGGCAACCGTGGTTTTTGCCACGCCCATCAGCTGCGCAAATTCTTCTTGATTCCACCCAACGGCTGCTCTCGCGGTGCGTAAAGCAACAGCAATTTTTCCACTTTCAAGCAATTCTGTATTTGACATTATTTGCAATTCTGCTATTATTAGTCACATTAACGGTTGCAACTGATATTGTTAGAGGTGTGAAATGCCCGTCATTAACTTAAACCAACAGACCATCAAAACCCTGACCTGCCCCTCGGGCAGCAAGAAGATTGTCTACTTTGACTCAACCTGCAAGGGGCTTATTTTGGAAGTCCGTGAATCAGGTGGTCGCACTTATTATCTGCGTTTTACAGATGAGCGCGGGAAAAGCCGCCAACTTAAATTGGGGGATGCTCGAGACATAACGCTTGGCCAAGCAAAGCAGCAGGCAGACAAGAAGCGCAACGAAATCGCTATGGGGCACGATCCAAGAGTGGCAAAGGCGAACCTTAAGAAGATTCCTACCGTTTCAGAATTTATCCATAAGGTTTACCTGCCCTACGTTGAAGGGTATAAAAAGAGCTGGAAATGCGATCGTGGTTTGTTAAAAAACCATGTTGAGCCTGTCTGGGGCAAACGTTACCTTGACCAGATCACAAAGAGTGACCTAATTTCTCTCTTGGCTAACCACCGCAAAACTCATGCACCGGGAAGTTGCAATCGCCTGACAATTTTGCTGCGCTACTTGTTCAATACCGCCATTAAAAATGGGGATGTCGGCATTACGAAGAACCCAATGAGTGGCCATCCACTTATGAAAGAAGACAATAAGCAAGAACGCTTCTTGACAAGTGAAGAGGCTGAAGTCTTGTATGAAAAGTTAAAGCTGTCCGACAACATCATGCTTCAATACATCGTGCCAATGCTGATTCTGACCGGCGCTAGGAAGCGTGAAGTCTTGGATGCACGGTGGGAGGATTTTGATTTTGAGCGCCGTTCATGGCGTATTCACACCACCAAGCTTGGTCGCCCACGCCATGTCCCTCTAAGTGATGGCGCAGTTGCATTGTTGCATTCAATGAAACGGTTTGAAGATTGCCCTTGGGCGTTCCCAAACCCCAAAACGCTCAAGCCTTATGTGTCTATTTTTTATTCTTGGAACACAGCACGAAAAGCTGCTGGCTTGAAAGATATACGTATGCACGACCTACGTCACAGCTTTGCGTCATTCTTGGTCAACGCTGGCCGATCGCTTTACGAAGTACAGCACCTGTTGGGCCACACCCAAGTCAAAACCACTCAAAGATACAGCCACTTAACGAAGGACACCCTGCTGGATGCCTCTAATGCTGTCACTCGCGCTGTTGGGCACCTGTTTGTGCCAATGGTGTCAACCAGCCCTTCGGTACAGGTGCAGTTGATTCAGTGAGCAGATACGCCAAACTTAAGACCAGTTGCCTTTAGCACGGCGCTAAGTGTTCGAATGGTGGGGTTGCCACGGGATGACAACGTGCGGTAAAGCGTCTCGCGTGACAGGGCTGTCTTTTGCGCAACTGAGGCCATGCCGCCTCGAGCTTCCACAACTTTTCTTAAAGCCGTGAGATAAGTCTTTGGGTCATCGTCCTCACTGGCGGCGTTGAGGTACTCGGCTGCAAACTCTGCATCCTTTAATTGCTCAAATAACCAGTCGTTGTGCTTTATCGTGCTCATTTCTTTCCCCTTTTTTGCCACTCATTCCAGCGTTTGATTGCCCGTTTGATGTCGGCATTTTGTTTTCTCTTATCACCACCTTCACAAAGCAATATCACGCGCTTACTGTGCATTGCGTAGTAAACCCTGTAGCCCGGACCCCAGTCAGTTTTAAGTTCCCAGACACCTTCGCCAACAGGCTTGCAATCGCCGAAGTTGCCGTTCTCAAGTCGTACTAAACGGGCCGCAATAAAGGCTTGTGCACGCCTGTCGGCTAAACCATCGAGCCACTTCGCGAAGAGGTCCGTGCCATCTTCATCTTGGTAATGCAGTAATTCATACATTTGCAAATTGTAGCCTGAAAGCTACTTAAGTCAATTACCCAGTATGAGGATGGTGCGCCTCTTAGCCAGAGCTTAGTAGGCAAGTAAGCTAAGCATAGGGGGAGGGCTTGTGATTTCCAGAATACCTGACCCCCACCGTACCCCCACCCCCCCTAATTGGGAGGAAGGAGTCCCGTGATACCTATGCACTGTGTTTTGCTCGTTCAAGGAGCATTTTTTGAAACATGGCCTGAAGTTCGGGGTACGCCTCCGCCATGCGATCTGGTCGGCGGCCACGTGTTTTTGTACCCCTGAGAAGGCCAATAGCGAATCCGATTGATTCGAGTACAGCCAATCGTGCTGAACCCAGTGACTGTTCTTGTCGCATTGCAATAGTGTCATGACCGTGGACAGTGCGCACGGCAGCACATTTTCTTTTTCCAGCTTCAGTACGTGGCCCTGTACTGGCCCCGCCATGTCGAAGGCACGTTCTGCGTCCAGTCACTGCAATAGCAGTGCATCGCTGACCAGTAGCTTTGAAGACCGCAGCACAACGATTGCATGGCATTGTGTTTGGTTGCTTGATGGTTGTCATAGTTGCACCTATGTAATGTTACGTTTTGACAAGTTGCTGCACCTTGATAGAGCCGGAAACAGCCTCCAACTTTTTTAATTTCCCAAGGAGTGTCCCCTCTCCTTTCCGGCTAGTCCCGTCTTGCGAGGACGTCTTAATCGTCCCGCAAGGGACGGTGTTGTCTCAACCCCGCCTAACTTATTGATTTCATTGAAGATTTTGTGGTGTTTTCTGATTTTAAAATTACCCCACACCTAAGTTAATGTAAGTTGTTGATTTATATGAAGAAAATGCGGGGTCGGTTGATTTCCGCCCCGCATTGCTACGCCACTTCCTTAACCCGCCAGTTCAGGCAAATCGAGGATAGCTTTGACATTGTGTGACAAGCGGTGGAGCTTTCGTTCTTGGTCAGTTGGTGTGCGACTAATTACGTTACCTTCATCAAGAAGCCTTTGCAAGGTTCGCTTAACTTCTGCTTCTGAAGCTCCCAGTTTCCCATTGAGACCCGAATATTTATCACGCAATGCACGTTCTGTAATGCGCCCGGGATTGGCTTTTATCAGGTCAGTTATCTTGCGACTTACTTGACTCTGAGAATTCATCTGGCCTTTTGGAAGCAAATACACTGGGTCCAATTTGACAGCTTGCCAACCAGTTAGAGGAACCTTTTTGAACCACCAAGAAGTACCTGATGGTCCGTAATTGGCTTTAACCACATTGAGGCTAACGTGCTCTTTGCGATCGGCATCACTCAGACCAAAATGTTTTGCCTCCTTTTCACGCATGGTGTGCAAAACAAAGGCCGATCTTGTGTGGTCCACAAACGCACCAGAGCCAAACACTTCGGAAGGGTCAGCTTCACCCTCTTTGCCGTATATCGATTTTGGACTATGCGCAAGTAGCATTACTGCAGCGCCTGTTTCAACTGCAATTCTCGTTAAAGCGCGAAGCAATGCAGTGACATGGTCAGCAGACAAAGGATCGCCGGCCATAACCAGTCGTGCATGATCAAGTACGATTAAGCCGACTGGGTAATCAGCTTGACTTGCATGTTGCTTAGCAAGATCAACTATCTGGTCAACCAGTGTCGCCTCTTGAACATTACCGTCCGCCATGAACGTCAGACGAAGATCATCACCTGCTGCACCGTGGCAGTAAACGTTCTTTTCAATCGTACCCCGATCGGTTGATGTCAAGTCAACGCTTAAAGCTCCAAATCGACGGTCACGCTCATCAGCGGTTTCTTCACCTAAAAATAGCAACGAAGAGAATTTACCAACTTGCATTGTTCCAAGTTTTTGACCGATTGCACCATGTATCGCGAATTGAATAGCCAATGTGGTCTTAGCTGTTCCACCTACGCCAGCCATGACAGCTACGCTTGCAGGAACAACTACATTTGCCAATACATAGTTACGTGATGGCGGGGGAGTAGAGCGTAGCGTCATGCGTCCCGAAGCTAAATTGATGATCGAATGCGAAACAACTGAGTTTGGTGTGAAGGTGCTTATGACACCTTGGGGTATTGAGCTTGTATTGGTTTGGCTGTACTGCTTTGCCAAATGAAACAGAGTACCCAGTGTGACTTGGCCGAATGGCTTCGCATGTTTCCAGACATTATCAAAAGCTGTTGAGTTATATCTATGAGGTGCGGTCATGCTCCAGCTTCTTGCCAACTGTTCAGCACAAGTCCACTGTGTCCAATGAAGAGAAAACAACACATCGCGCCATTCGTTGTAGCTGCAATCAGCCGAAACTTGCGAAAGAGCCAGATTTACCTTGGCTATTTCTGTCGGATTTTCAGGTGGTAATATCAATGCAGCAAATACTGGAGAAAAGCCTACTGACGGTAATTGTCCTTGCAGCTGTTGACCAGATGAGGAATGCGCAGCAACCGGAGCAGGCCAAGCAGACAATGTGGCTTGAACATCCAATTGACTGCCATATGTGCGGTACGTCTGTGAGCTAATTAGAGGCGTGTAAATAGGCTGAGAAGCTAAATACACACTTGGATCTAGCTTAATATTGACGCTTCCGAGTGTGGCCTCAATTTGACGTTGCAGTGCGTCACCTAGGTCTTCACCGGTCTTACTGTCAACAAATTGATCCAGTTCAATAATGGCCCGCGCTCTTGGCGCCATTGGCGTGTGGGATGCTGTTGTGTATACCAATGCATTCCACTGCCCAACAAACTGTCTAAACTCAACGAAGTCATTGGGTGAATTGAAGTAGTCGGCATCAAGCGCCAAGAACTGTCTGGGTAAAGCCAGTCGTTTCAATCGCCAGTGCTTTACACCCGGGTACTTGACTGGATCATCATGCAGACCGCTTTGCAAGGGGCTGCATATATAGAACTCACCTTTGCGCTTGCTTCCAGTCTTGGAAATCTGCGTGATGAAGTCATCAAAGTCTAAGTCCGTGCGCTGTGAGGGCGCGTTGTCGTATGTGTTACGACCCAAAGAATAAAAAAATCCAGTCATTTGAAATCTCCAATTTGCGGAGCCCCCCAAGGCTCCTAAATAAAAGGGGCCTCCTTTATCAGAGCGCATCCGGGGGATGCGTCAAATGCAGCTGTTACTCGTTGGTATCCTATTGATCTAGATGGAAATTATTTTTTACGTGCACCCAGTTGCATCCAATCATGCAACCCCGTTACGGGCTTGTGCTTAGATTTTTGCTGAGTCGCTCCAGTTTGACGGTCGTAAATAGTCTTGTATCGCTGACGGGCTACACCATGTAGTTTCCCAGCCGCCTCATAAGTTCCAGCCCTTTTATATTCAGCCTCGAATTCCGACCTTGTTCTTTGAGTCCACAACACCGGAATGACAACATTTACCTTATCGGAATTCTTTATGGCTTCTAAGTCTGGCAGGCTTTCCTCGGGCCAACCAAACCTTTGTAGCGGATGATCTTCAAATTCCCAACGCTCGTGATCCCATGAACATATAGGGCCGGGGTTTCTTTCTTCCTCTGCTACGCATGCAATCAAATCTAGAGCATGATTTTTGGAGTCCGAATCAGAACTAGAACCATCATTGGCTGCAACACATCTGTTGAAACGGTCATAAACAAATATCCCGTCACGCTCGATTGCCGTTGCTAAAACGTTAGCTTTGTATGTTCTGACGCATAGCAGTAATGAAATCCAATCAGATGCTGGTCGAAGCAATTTGCTTTTATCAGATTCAACAAAAGGAGTTGGTATCTTTAAGGGCTTGGGTGATCGTTTAGGCGGTTTTGCTTTCATCCCATCATTTAACCGCAACACCCCCGCCCCTTGTCAAATCCAGCCCTGCGCAGACCCACCACGGGGGCATAGGCCATATCAGGCCCTTGTCATAGGCTTGGGTTTGTACAGTAATTTGCGCACTTAGAAGTGGAAACGTTACCATTTTGGTGTGGGCAAAGAAAAAGCCCCGCAGGCTTGTGACCTGCGAGGCTGGGAGAAAGTCCCAAGACCGAAGCCTTGGGATAGCGACTCGTTGATTAGACGACGCTAAAGTTGGCCGCGACCAGAGCTCCGGGCGTTACGCCATCGAGCATTACCAATGTAGTGACCGTGACAGCTGACGCACTTGCCAAAGTTGTCAAGTCAGCACCAGCAGAAGCACCCTCATTGAAGTTCAAGAGTGACACGTAAGTATCAGCTCCAAGTGTCCAAGCAATCAGGAACTGGCCACTAGCAGCAGCGTTAGCCGATGCAAGGGTCAGGTCAGCTTGTGCGTCAGTGATAAGTGCTGCAGTTGATGCGTACGCTGTAGTGAACAAGATAATTGAACCTGTTGCAGCGAGTGCACCCAAGTCTGTAGCTTCACCACTAGCAGTTGCAAAAGCAATCGTTGCATTTGCAGCGAGAGCAGATCCATCAACTGCGATGAGCCCGCTTACAAACTCTGAAATATCGAGCGACACGCGATCATCTGCTGTACCAGCTTCAAATTTGTAGACAGTATCGTAAACGTTAGCAATAGCAGTTGCTTGAACGATTCGGTCAGTTCCAAGGCCAGATATCAGATTGAATTCGTCAGAGCCGTCAGTCGATACGACTGTCATAGTGCCACGACCACCTGAAACTGTTACGGCATTGGACACAGCACTCAAATCGATAGTGAAAGAACCACCAGATCCAAGTTGAGCCAAATCGATAGCAGGGACGCGTACGCCGCTAACACTACCGAAAGAAATATTACCCGATCCGATAACAGTAATCGTACCAAGTGCACTTGCTCCGAGATCGCCAAACGACACATCAGAATCGCCAGTTGCTCGAATGGTGATATCGCCAATACGGCCTGCTGCGGTCGTCGCGATGTCGCTGAATGTGACCGTGTCACCGGTATGCCGTGTTGTGATGTTGATTGCGCCAACAGTGGCTGATCCACTGAATGCAGCAAACGCGACATTCGCGCTGCCATCAGTTGTAACTGTAATCGCACCGATAGCTGAAGCTGACATACCACCAATATCTGCTGAAGCACCAGCGCCAGAAGCGAGAATGGTAATCGCACCAATGGTTCCGCCTGTGCCAGTATCGTTGACATCAAGAGTATGCGTCCGTGCTTCAGCCGATGCACCTTGCAAGTTAATTGAAATTGCACCGAATTGTGTTCCACTTGCAGAAGCAAGAACAAATTCACCTGCAGTACCGACAGTCACATCTAGTCCGGTAACCTTTGCGCCTCCAGAGGTCAGGCCAACTTCACCACCAGAGATGCCAGCACCGCCAGCGAGACCGCCAGTGGTGCCGATTGCAAAGTAACCGCTTTGTTGCACAGTGATGGCGCCAAAGGAAGCGGAGCCTCCTGATAGTGAGAGGCCTGCAGATCCAAGAATAAATGATGCACTCTGTCCGACGGTTACGGCACCAATAGTCAGAGGCAGGCCGCTGCCAGAAATACCAGCAATATTAACTGTGCCACCAGTACCGATAGTCCCAACATTGATGTTTAGTGACATGACACCTGTCGCCGAGGCAGCGCCTTCATCACCCATATCGATTTCTTCGAGCAGGATATCACCGCTACCACCAGCATTTGCGTTGATAGTCAGCGTGGTTGCTGTACCCAAAATATCGATACCGGATACTGCGGCTGCAGATCCTGCAATATCAGAATCTTTACCAGCGATGAGTGTGATGGTCACCGCGTTATTGAGGGTTCCCGACGCGCTGTATGTAGACGTACCAAGCTGCATACCAGCAATAACAATGTCCGCACCGCTAGATGCATTCAAGGTTACTGTATCCAACTTTGCAGCGGTTGCAGCCACATCAAAAAGAGTAGAAGCAGTAATCAGAATATCTGCTGCGTTTGAATCAGTTGCATTGAAAGTAATTGTCTTGAGTCCTGTCGCACCGAAGTCAGACCGGATGGTAAGGGAGGCGCTACCACCAGCAGTAAGCGTAATATCCTCTGCGCCAGATGCTTTTACGGTGGTAATGTCAAGACTTCCAGAGCCTGATGCACCAAGGTTCACTGTTTTAGCAGTATTAGAGATACTCAGTTCGTTAATTGTGGACTCTGTACTTGAACCGGATCCAACAACTGTTACGGCGACAGCATCTGTAATGGTGGCGGTAGCAACAGCAACCGCACCAGATGCGCTTCCTACGACAACAGTAAGGACCCCCCCTACGGTATCGATAGTGAAGTCTGTCACATCATCATCTGAGAGGTTAACAGTTGCACCTGCAAAATTGATCAATGATCCGGATGCACCACCCGTTGCTCCGACCGTAACTGCCGCAAGAGATGCAACACCAGAAACGTCAACGATACCGGCGGCAACTTCACCGAGAGTAATGGTCATTGCTTCCACCGCAGTAGCAGATACCCGAACTGTAGAGGCACCAATGGTTGCGGTGATCGTATCGGTACCCGAGCCACCATTGATAGTGAGCAAACTGATCCACTTTTACAAGATGCTTGATTTCATTAAAATTTTTGTCCCCCCCCCCCACGCCAACGACACTTTAACGATAGACCTTGTCGTTGGTCAATCAAACACGATAGAAGGCGTGCTATCAAGTGAGTCAGAATTCAAGCAGGGAGGCGTTATGGGACGCATACGAATTACAAAAGAATTGGTTGAAAGTTTTGCTTGTCCAGAGGGGCAAGCGCATCTTGAGGTCTTTGATTCAGAGATCCATGGTCTTTACCTGGATGTGTTGAGGAGTGGTCGTAAAAGTTACCGCGTGAGGTGCCATGTTGATAGAAAAACCTCTGTGGTCACTCTTGGGCGCTCAGTAGACTTAACACCAGAACGAGCTCGCCTGTTGGCCGCCGAGGTGCTTGGCAAAATGAAACTAAAGAAAACGCACTTTGGTAAAGCTGATGTAGCATTTGGGCAGACCTTAGAAGCTTTTTATAAAGACCACTATCTTCCCTACGTCAAAAGTTACAAGCGCAGCTGGGACACTGATGAGTCCATGATTCGCAATCACTTGGTACCTAAACTGGGGCATCTCTATTTGGCATCGTTGATGCCGTCCGATGTTGCCATCTTTGTTGAAGAAATGAAGAAAGAACAATACGCCCCTGGCACCATTAATAGGGCCTTGGTTTTATTAAGGTATGGCTACGTGCTTGCTGGACGATGGGGCTTGGTGTCTGCAGAATTCAACCCCTTAAAGCTATTTAAAAACTTGGTGCTCGACAACAAAATTGAACGTTTTTTGACCAGCGAAAAAGCAAACGCGCTGTTATTCGAAGTCAAAAAATGCAATAACGAGATGCTGTATTGGATCGTTGCATTTTTGCTTTACACCGGAGCGCGCAAGCGCGAGGTTTTGGATGCAAAGTGGGATCAAATTGACTTTGATCAACGCTCTTGGCGCATACCTAAAACCA
>Ga0214917_10000659_pt1 | contig 44846 bp, 34 predicted proteins | sample LL_1208_BB_MetaG_FD_177983 | JGI IMG/M metagenome (GOLD analysis project Ga0214917, IMG submission 177983) | Freshwater microbial communities from Lake Lanier, Atlanta, Georgia, United States - LL_1208_BB | ecosystem: Environmental > Aquatic > Freshwater > Lake | place: USA: Georgia | collected... | reverse complement strand
GCAGCCGGTTCATGAAGGGGGGCGGCACGATCGACTACCCCTGGCTCAAGTGGGTTTTGAACCGTCAGGCCAACCTCTTCATCCGGCTGCTCTTCGGCATCCGGCTCAACGACACCACCAACGCCTTCAAGGCCTACCGCCGCGAGGTGATCGAGGGCTGCCTGCCGATCCTCTCGCCCCACTTCAACATCACGGTCGAACTGCCGCTGAAGGCGATCGTCCGCGGCTACTCGTGGAAGGTGATCCCGATCACCTGGCGCAACCGCCGCACGGGCGTGGCCAAGCTCAAGATTCGCGAGATGGGGAGCCGGTATTTCTTCATCGTGGCCTACGTGTGGCTCGAGAAGTATTTCAGCCGGGGGGATTACCGGCGGCGGGAATCGTGAGCCTCCCATTGGTCATCGAGCCGAAAGCGGATCTCTCACCGCCCAGTCCGATAAGCCGCTCACTGGCCATCGCGGTCGTTGCGGCGAGTTGCGGAAGCCTGCTTTTGCAGTCGTGCATCCGGGTGCTGGAACTCCCCTATTCCATCTGGAACAACGCCAAGCTCGCGCCCGCCATCGCCCTCTGGCACGGCGTGGCCCTCTATCCCGGCCCCGGTGCGCCGGTCACCGATTGGGTGCAGGGGCCCGTGGGCGCGCTCGTATTCTCATTGGCCGCGGTCGGGGGTTCTGCCGACGGGATGCTCTATCTGGCCGGCCTGCTCAATCTTGCGTTCATCATCGTGCCGATGGTGATCGTGCTTCGCCAGCAATCGGAAGACCTCCTGGCCGTAACGGCTGTCACAACGCTTCTGATGGCGGCCTTGCTCGCGGTGCAGTGCATGTTCGGTACGGCGTTCGTGCTCGTGCTCGACTCGCTCGCGCTCGGGTTTCTCCTGCTCGCCCTCGCGGCACTTCGCGGCGTCGCCGAGCCTCGCGCGGCGGTGCTGGCCGGGCTGCTCATGGCGCTGGCCATTTGGACCAAGCACACGATCGTGGCCGGCTGCGCGGGCGTGGTGCTGGCCGAATGGCTCTGTCACGGCAGACACCGCTCCGCGGTCGGTCTCACTATCTCGACGGCAATCTGGGCGGGCCTGCTCGGGCTCGCGTTCAGCGGCTGCTTCGGCTGGGACCGCCTGTGGTTTTGGATGGTCAAGGTGCCCGGCAGCCACGCCTGGGTCGAACTCGCCACTCGCCAGCCGAGATCGCCGCTGCAGACATTCCGCGAGGTGGGCTGGCATCTGCTTCCGGCCTGCGGTGGGCTGGCGGCCGTGCTCGTGGCCGCCCGGCTTGCCCGCAGGGATGTGCCACCGGCCGCTCGCAGCCTGATCCTGATCGCGGCATGCCAGCTTCCCGCGTCGGTGGCGGGCTACCTCAAGATCGGCGGCAGCTACAACCATCTCGGCATCGTGGCCTGCCTCGTCGCGCTTGCCGCCGCGGCGATGCTCGTGCGGCTGCTCGATCGGCAAACTCGGGCCGCCGCAGCGATCGCCGCCATGGCCGCCGTGCTCGCCGCGAGTGCCGGCCCGAGCCTGAGTCGGTCGTGGGAAATTCTCACTCTTTTGGATCACACGCCGACCGACCGGGCGGTCGAGTTCGCGCGAGCCCACCCGCGGCAGGCCTATTTTCCGTGGCATCCGCTGGCCACGCTCGTGGCGGAGGGTCGGCTCGACCACCTCGAGTATGGCCTGCTCGATCTTTCGTTCGCGGGCCGTCCGCCCGACCGTGAACGGCTGCTGGCCGGCCTGCCCGACCGGGTCGAATACATCGTCTATCCAGAGCCGCCATTTTCGCACTACGTGTTCAACCTGCTCGGCGGCAACCTCGTGGTCAGTCGAGAGAAATCGCTGCCCGGCTTCACCGTCTACTCGCTCACCGACACGATTCGGGCGAACCGCCGCCCGGCGCAATCACCATGACTGAGCCTCGTCACCATGCTCCATCTTCGCGATCGCAATCGCGCGGCGCCCTGCTTGGCGTCATTGCAGCGATCACGACCTGCGGCGTCGTACTCGTATTGTTCTGTCCGCATCTGATCGCGTGGCGGTCTTGGGCTGCCCAGCCCGATATCTTCGATCAGCCCGAAACAGGTCGCGGCACCGTCGCGCTCTGACAGGTCGATCATCTCGGCGAGCCGGTCCCGAATCGATTACTTGCAATCCAGCGCTGGCGGCTCTTGGGCCCGGCTGTCGCCCGGGCGTTTCGGTTGCCTCCGGGCGTGCATCTGTCGCTCTATCCCCTCGGAGCGTTTTTCGCGGTCTGGTATGCGTGGAGAGCCCTTGCCGCCTTCGAGGTTCCGCCGCTGTCGCGACTGGCCGGCCTGACGGCGATCACAGCCAACGCATGGTTCTTCACGGCAACCGGCTGGCTCGCCTTCATGGATGGCTGGGTGGCTCTCGGCCTCATGGGTGTCGCCTTCTCACGTGCACTCTGGCCGAAGGGGCTGGCCTGCCTGCTCCCGCCATGGGCCGATGACCGCTTTTTGATCGGGCTGCCGGCGGCCGTGCTGCTCACGCAACTGCCTCCGAAAGCGGACAAGCAGACCCCCCCCCCGGCCCGCGGCGATTGTCGCGGCCATCGGGATTCCGATCTCGGTGTTTCTCGGGCTGCGGCTCGTGATCGAACGGTATGGTGCGCTGAACACGTTTGGCTCGCATCCCTATCCGCCCATCCTGACGCACCTTTCCGAGTATCTCTTTGGCCTCACTTGCGCGCTCAGGACTGTGTGGCTATTGGTGCCGGTGGGTCTCTGGCTGGCGTGGCGACAGCGGCCGGCGATCGGAATCCCGCTTGCTATCGTGACGTGCGTCTCGGTTGCAGCGGCCTCGGGGCTTGCCTACGACGTCAGTCGCTCAGGCGTGGTGGTGATGCCGCTGATCCTATGGACAATCGCGGCCTGGCCCCAAGCCGGGTTTCTGCAGGCTACGGAGTTCAACGGGGCGGCGCCCTCTTCACGGCTCTGGTTCTTGCGGCACGGCGGCGCGTGTGCCGTGTGGGCGATCGCCGCGGCCAACCTCTGCCTCCCCGCGTACCATCACACGCTCAATTGGTCTGGCAGGATCCGCCCTCTGTGGACGGAACTCCGGTTGCTCGCCCACCCGCCGCCACGATACGACCCGATGACCTACGCGAACGCCGCGGCCGCTCAACTCGACAAGGGCGACCCCTCTGCAGCGGCTTGGTTAGTCTCGATCGCGGAATCGCTGGGCTGTGAAAAACACGTCGTCGAGACCATCCGGTGGCGAATCCGCTTGGCCTCGCGCGTTCAGCCGACCGACACACCGGGTGACGGCTCGAAAAAGTCCCCGTGATCAGGGATTGCCCCGGCTTGTCCGCCAGCGAAATGCCGCACTGGCGAGATAGCACCCGATGATGGCGAGAAAGAGACGTTCACTCCCGACGGCCATCGAGAGATACTCGGCAAACCCGCCGAGCATCGCGCCCACGAGATTCGCGCCGAGCATGACGTCCGGCCGAGGGGAATCGGCGAACCCGCTTGAAAAAATGAGCCCGGCGAAGAAGAGGGGCAATGGCACCGCGATCACGGTCCACGCCAGCCTGCTGCCCGCCGACCAGCCGAGCACGACATCCCGCGGGACGAACCAGATCAGGCCCAGTGCCACGAACAGCCCGACATACGACGCGACGACGGGCAGCCGGAGCCCCATCGCTGTGAGGTTCGCTGCGATGACCATCAGTAACACTCCTGCCACGACGGCCGTCGTCACGATCCACGTGGCGCCAAAATAGAGCGAACAATCCGCGATGCTCTTGGTTTCCAGAAGCAGGAACCCGGCTCCAAGGCTCATGAAGTGCAACCCGTCGCGTCCGACCGCAATGCCACTCGACGCCCATACCGCGGCGACCGACAGTGCCACCAGCGAAAAGATCACCGCCTTGTAGTCCGGAGGTATCGCCATGGCCTTCAGATACAGGTACGGCCAATCGTCGGTCGCGGAATCCACCCGTTTGCCATTCAGCGATCCAACCGAGGTGTGAACGCCGATTGAATCGGGAAGATCGCGCAGGGGTGGCTTCTGAACGCAGAGCGTGATCTGGCCGGGTGCGAAGTAGGCTTTGGGCGCGGCTCCGCATGCTCGTTCCACCATGCCGAACAGCTTGTCGGAAAGCCAATCGGGGCCACGAAAAAACGAAAGCACCATCACCCCGCCGGGCTTGACGGCGCGGAAGGCGGAGCGGAGGCCTTCAACCGTGTACATGAAGCCATCCAACCGCACGTTCGCCATGCTGCTGAAGAGGCCTTGCGAGTCGAGGTAACCCATGATCACGGCGTCGTAGCCACCCGACGTCCTGGCCAGAAAGGCCCGGGCGTCGTCAACATGCACCGTGACCCGCGGATCACGGTAAGGCTGGCCAGCGTTGATCCTGTTGGAGAGCTTCATGAGGACTGGATCGATTTCGACGGCATCGACGGCTGAAGCTCCCGCCAGCAACGCAGCCTGCACATCGGTGCCGCCGCCGGCGCCAAGGACGAGCACCCGCCCGAGTGAATCGGCCAATCGCAGTGGAAACGCATACTGCGCCCGCTTGCCCTGAACGTAGTCATAGAGCTCGGTGCCCGGCGTGTAGCGCCGGATGTCCAGACAGATGTTCTCTTGGAAAAAGTTACGATTGACCCGCACGGAAAACACTGGCGGGTCTCGCTGGGTCGAAATCGTTGCCAATCGTTCCACGGAGGGGAGACGTTCCGCAGAGCCCGGAGCCGCCGTAATGTCTTCGACGGTGATGAAGTGGTACGGCGACCAGATCGCTCCGCGATCACTCGCCAGCACGACGAGCGCTGTGGCGGCGACCGCACTGACGACCGCCACCGCCTGCCGGCTGCCTCGGCTCACCACCCCCAGGGTCAGGATTCCTACGGCGGCGACGCCCAACGCGGGGCTGAATGAAAACCATGAGAAAACGGCAAAAATCAGTGTCCCCGCGAGGCTCCCAGTTAGATCCCACGCATAGGCACGCAATGCGGGAAGGCGACGAAACTCAGCGCCGAGCCCGTGCCCCAGCGGCACGAACAACGCTGTGTTGAAGAGAAACACCGCGACCAACGACCCATACGCCAGCCACCCGGAGGCCGTGGCACCGAACCGCAACTCCGCATCGTTCGCGGGGAAGGCGAAGTTGCCGGCCAGCATGAGCAGCGCGACCGCCGCCAGCAGCAGCGGTGGAAACCAGTCCACCAGTCGGCCGAATCGGCGGCTGTTGAGGCTGCCCAGGCCCAAGCCCAGAAACGAACTGACGAGCAACAGGTTGCCGAAATACGCGACCGCTGGCACCACGGACGGAATCCAGCGGATCAGCGTCAGCTCGAGAAAGAGCGCCACGCAGGAAAGCACGGAGATTCGAACCGCGGGCGAAGTCATGGCACGATTGCGGAAGGAAACTGTCGGGATGTGATGTTCGGATCGTACCCGCTGAGCGGTTCGGTGCCATGAGCTATTCGACCCCTCGGCAGCTTTCAGCACTCCCGCTCACACGATCCTCATGGTGAGCGTGGCCCTACGCGCCGAATCCGCCCCCCGAGAACCGTGCAGGAAGTTTCTTCCAGCAAGTCGCCTGAAGGGGTGACCCTGGCAGCGCGGGGATCCGCTCACGCAGTGATACGATCGAGCCGCATCAGCGCAGGATGACGAACGCCAAGCTGTATCATCCTGCAAAGCCAATGGCGTCGTAAAGCACCGCTCATGCGTCTCCCGCATTCCAGACCCGTCCGCTTCGTGCCGTTGCACGGCTTATGCACATCGACCGGCGGCCGCGTCGTGTGCATCGGCATGCTTGCCGCCTTCGTCGGGCTGGCCGCCTCGGCCGGCACCCGATTCTGTAGCACGTTTGACGAGCCCGCGCATCTGGTCGCGGGCTACGCGATGCTGACTCGCTCCGACTACCGGCTCGACACGATGCACGGCAACCTGTCGCAACGGCTGGCAGCCCTGCCGCTTCTGGTCTCTCGGCCGACCTTCGACCCGCGTCGCATGCCGAAGGCGGCGGAGCATTGGGACCTGGCGGAGAACTTTTTCTACACCAGCGGCAACGACCCGGATCGGCTGTTGCTCGCAGGCAGGATTCCGATTGTGGCGGTAACGGTCGCCCTGGGCGTACTCGTCTATGGCTGGTCTTCCGCGATGTTTAGCGCTGCAGGAGGCCTCGTCAGCCTTGCCGTCGTGCTCTTTCATCCGCTCGTTCTCGCCCACGGCGGCTTGGTCACGTCCGATGCCACCGTGAGCCTGCTGTTTCTGGCCGCGGTGGGGGGGCTCTGGAGGCTGCTTCATCGCGCGGACGTCGGCCGACTCACGCTCGGCATCCTCTGCGTCGGCCTGCTGCTGACTGCCAAGATGTCGGCCGTGCTCATCGTGCCGATGGCGGTGCTGCTCGCGGCGGGGCGCATGATCGACGGCCGGCCATGGCCGTTCCACCTTGGCCGAAGCGGCATTGTGACGAGCCGGCTGGGCATCTCCGCGGCGTGTGTTGGCCTGGCGGTGATCCATGCCGTCGGCTTGGTGGCGTTCATCTGGGCGTCGTACGGCTTCCGCTTCTCGGCAGCCGGGCCGCTTCCGGGCCTTCCAGAGCTCGAGTGGCAGTCGTTGCTCGCCCGCGGCGATTGGAAGATGTCGCTTATCGGCCTGGCTCGTGATGCCCGCCTGCTGCCGGAAGCGTATCTTCATGGACTCGCGACTGCCTTCGCCGCCGTCGACATATCGCCCGCATTCCTCGACGGCCGATTCTTTCTGCACGGGTCGCCCTGGTATTTTCCGCTGGCGTTCATCTACAAGACGCCGCCCACATTCTGGCTCGTCGCCGTCCTTGCCCTGCTTGCCGCGGGCAGGAGCCTTCTCGTCGCAGACGACCGCTGGAAGGCGATCCGGGCTGCGACCTACGACCGCTGGCCGCTCTACGTCATGCTCATTGTCTATGGCGTGGTCGCCGTGAGGACGCATTTCAACATCGGCCTGCGTCACGTGATGCCGATGCTGCCGCCGCTGGCGATCCTCCTGGGCCAAGCCGCGGCATGGCGGCTGCCGGGGCACGCCTGGTCCCGAGCCGTGCCGGCTGTCACAGCCGCGCTCCTTGCAATCGAGGGGGCCGCGGCCTGGCCCCACTACATCGCCTATTTTTCACCGCTCGTCGGTGGCACCCGCGAAGGCTACCGGCATCTTGTGGACAGCAATCTCGACTGGGGGCAGGACCTTCCGGCCCTGCGTCGCCGGCTCGACGAACGGGGCATCAACGGGCCAAACACGTATCTGGCCTACTTCGGCACCGCGATCCCGGAGCACTACGGCATCCGTTGCAATGTGCTGGCAGGCTATGGGCCGCGAACCGAAGAGACACTTCCCCCGGTATCGTGGTCCGGTGGAACCTACTGTGTCAGTGCATCGCTGCTGCAGGGCGTCTGCCTTCTTGAGGCCCATGGCCCTTGGACGGCGGATCGGGAGCGGGCCTACCAAGCCCTGACGGCAGAAGTCTTGCAGCTTCTTTCTTCCGAGACGGCCGCCGATGCCGATCAGGCCCTCGCCGCGCGGACGCTCAAACCCAAGTTGGAGGTTCTGTACGGCATGCGGCTGGCAAGGCTCTGCGCGTATCTTCGTCGCAGGAAACCGAGCGAGACGATCGGAGGTTCAATCCTCGTGTACGAGCTCACAGTCGATGACTTGGACAACGCCCTTTTTCAAGAACTGCCTCCGCCCGGCTCGCGCGATATTTTGCCGTAATGTGCATGCCCATTGAAAACGCTGCCGCTTGGCGATGGCCAGTCAAACCGCGACACGGCGTACAGCGGCCCCATCATTTATCCGGTCGTATTCGATGGCCCCTGATCACGGGCCTGACGGTGCTGGCCGCCGTGCTCCGGGCAGCGGCATCGTTCAATGACCTCTGGCTCGACGAGGTCTGGACACTCTGGCTCATCGCCCAGCTCGTCCATGAGCCGAGCGACATCGTCCGCGGATTCATGCGGCACGACAACAATCACCTGCTCAACACCTTCTGGATGTATCTCCTCGGGCCGCACCTGCCTTCGATCATTTACCGGCTGCCGTCGGTCGTCGCCGGGTCCCTCGCCGTCGTGCCGGCCGCGCTCATCGGCCGCTCCCGCGGCCCTCTGACCGCTGTCGCCTGCGGTGCGGCGTTCGCCATCGATTTCATGCTCGTCAATCTGGGCTCGGAGGCCCGCGGCTACGGCGTGATGTCGCTTTGCGTCGTTGTCGCCCAGTGGCTCGCGCTCGAGCATGGCGGCTCGGGAGCGGCGGAACGCCGGCAGCACGGCTCCTGGCGGCCGATCCTGTTCAACGCATGCTGCATCATCGGCTTCCTCGCCCATCTCTCGTTCGTCTTCTGCTTCGCCGCCATCGCGGCTTGGGCGCTGCTTGTGTCGGTGGTCGAGTGGCGAGGCGATCGAGGGGCCTGGCGGCAAATCGCGGGAGAGTATCTGGCTTGGCATGCGGCGCCCGCGGCCGCCGCGGGCCTGCTCTACGTGGGCTTTGTCCGCCAGATGGGCTTTGGCGGTGGCTCGAGCGACGGTGCCGGTGCGACCGCGATCGCCGCCGTGGCCGCGATCGTGGGGTGCCCACTCGTGTCGCCCTGGCAGTTCGTTGCGGCAGCGGTCGGAGCAGCGGCAGGAGGGGTATGTCTGCTTCGATACTGGCAGGACTCCTGGCGCCGGGGAGCCTTCTTTCTGCTGTCGATCGTGCTTGTTCCCATGGCCGTGATCGCGGCCTTTCCCGTGGCGTATTACTCGGTCCGCTACTTTCTCGTTCCTGCCCAGACGATGCTCCTGCTCGTGGCGTCGGAACTGCCCCGGGCACTCGGCGTCGGCCCTCGCGACAGAGTCGGCGCAGCGGACCTTCGACGCGGCGGGCTGGCCTGGCTCATGATCCTCGGCATCACCTTCGTGATGCTCAACCTCGCCCGCGACGCCGTGCTCATCGCCCGCGGCCGGGGCTCGGTCGTGGCAACGCTCCGCTGGATCAGTGACCGGAGCCGCGTGGACGGCCCCGTCATCACCTGCTACTGCAACCAAGAGTTTCGCACCCGGCTGCTCATCGCTTACCACAGTGACCGCCTGCCAGGCCGGAAGCTGAGGCTGTACGCCCCGGAAACCCTTCCGCCGCAGGGCGCCGAGTGGTACATCCTCAACGATCAGCGCGACTTCGGCACTGGCCGCGACCGGATCGCCGACCGCCACGGTAACCGCTACGATCGCTGCCACGAGATGCGCTCGGGCGGACTTTCACCAGCACATTGGCACGTGTATCGGAACATCGCGACGGATCCGCCACCATGACCAGTGAGCCCTCCGAGCATGCCCCGCGCGAGAACTCGGCCGTCGTTGTCTTCACCACGGCGCTGTTCGTTTCGGCGACGGTCATGTTTCTCGTGCAGCCGTTCGTCGGCAAGATCCTCCTGCCGGTGCTCGGCGGGAGCGCGGCGGTGTGGAACACCTGCATGGTCTTTTTTCAGGCCGTGCTGCTCTGCGGCTATCTCTACGCCCACCTGCTGACGACGCGCGTCGGTGCCGGCTGGCAGGTGGCGATCCACCTCGCCCTGCTTGCCGCTGCCGCCACCTGCCTGCCGCTGGCCGTGGCGGTGAACCCGCCGTGGACCGCGCCGGTACCGTGGCTGATCGTCACGCTCGCCACCACGATCGGCCCGCCGTTTCTCGCACTGTCAGCCACGGCCCCGCTGCTCCAAACCTGGTTCGTCGCCGCACGGTCGGCTGCCGACCCCTACTTCCTCTATGCCGCGAGCAACGCCGGCAGTCTCGCCGGCCTGCTGCTCTACCCCGCGGTCGTCGAGCCGCTCTGCACGCGCCGCGAGCAGAGCCTGCTGGTGACGGCCGGCTACGGACTGCTCGCCGCCCTTGTCGCCGCCTGCGGCCTGCGGGCTGCCCGCGGCACCGCCGCCGACCCGATCGGCCGGCGACTGCCCGCCGGCGGGCGATCGCTCGCGCTCGCCGATCAGTTTCTGATCGTCGTCCTCGCCTTCGTGCCGTCGAGCCTCATGCTCGGCGCGACGCAACACATCACGAGCGACGTCGCGGCGATCCCGCTGCTCTGGGTGCTGCCGCTGGCCGTCTACCTGCTGACGTTCATCCTGGCCTTTGCCACGTGGCCGAGGCTCACCGCCGCAGACTGGGGCAGGGCCCTGCCGATTGCCGCCGCCCCGGCCTGCTTCTTTCTCCTCTCGAGCCTGCGCAACCCCCTGCTCCTACTGATCGCGAGCCATCTGGCCCTGCTCTTCGTCGCCGCCATGATGTGCCATCGTCGGCTCCACGAACTGCGACCAACCGCCGACCGGCTGACGAGTTATTACCTCCTCGTCTCGCTCGGGGGCGTGCTGGGAGGTTCATTCAACGCTCTGGTCGCGCCGCTGATCTTTCCCGGCATTTGGGAGTATCCGCTGGCCATCGCGGCGGCCTGCTTGCTGATTCCTCTCTCGCTTTCCCGCTCCCGCCGCCCGCCGCTGGCCGCGGCGGCCGCTGCGGCGGCCGCTGGATTCGGCGGGCTCATTGCCGCGGATACCGCAGTCGCACAGGGCTGGATCGGCATGGGCGCGGCCACAGCTCCGGCGAGCATCGCCGTCAAGGCGGCACTGCCGCTGATGGTGAGCCTGGGGCTTGCCGCGACGGGCCGCCCGTGGCTGTTTGCCGCCACCATCGGCGGGGCACTCTTTGCCACGCAGTTCACCGGCAGCGGAGGGGATGTGCTCTTTCAAGGTCGCAGCTTCTTCGGCGTCCACAAGGTCACGCTCCATCCCGGTGGAGGCTGGATCACGCTCGCCCACGGCACGACGATCCACGGCGTGCAGGCGCGGCAGGGCGTCGGCAGTGAGACACTCGACCGCCTCGCCCTCGAGCCCACCACCTACTACTCCCGCTCCGGTCCGTTGGGCGACGTGGTCGCCTCGCTCGCGGACCGTGGCCACTTCCGTCGCTGCGGCGTGATCGGCCTGGGCTGCGGCACGATCGCGGCCTACGCCCAGACGGGCACGCGGTTCGACTTCTTCGAAATCGACCCGCTGGTGGTCCGGATCGCGGCCGACCGGAGGTTTTTCAGCTATGTCTCCGATGCGATCGGCCATCGCGCACAGGTCACGGCCACGGTGGGCGACGGGCGGCTCGCCATCGCCGCCATGCCGGCGCATGCCTACGACCTCGTGGTGGTCGATGCGTTCGCGTCCGACAGCGTGCCGCTGCACCTGCTCACCCGCGAGGCCCTCGCCGTGTATGCCGAAAGGCTCCACCCCGCCGGCCTGATCGCCTTCAACGTCTCCAGTCGCTACTTCGACCTCGCGCCACCGATCGCCGCCGTCGCCGCGGGACTGAATCTCGCCTCGATCGTGCGCCGTGACACCGTCATCTCGCAAGGCGACCGGGAGGCCGGCAAGCGGGAGTCGATCTGGGTCGTCGTCGGCAGCGAGGCGGCGCTCGCCCCGCTGCGCGGCCGCGGCGGCTGGGATGCGATCCCGACAACCGGGCGACCATCGTGGACCGACGACCACTCCAACCTGCTCGAATGGTTCGTCGGTTGGTAGCCGCGTGCGGCAGGTTTTTACTTCGCCGGCGGCTCTGCCAGGATCGCCCGCGCCGCGCGCAGATTCTGCGCCGCCTCGGTGAACTCCGGTCGAAGCCTCACGGCGGCCTCGAACTGCTCCGCCGCCTCGGCGGCCATTCCTTGCTGGGCGAGCAAAATCCCGTAGTCGTTGCGCAAGTCCGCGTTGCCACGGTCGAAGTTGAGCGCCCTGACGTAGTCGCGGCCCGCGGCCTGCAGGTTCTGCGAGCGATGGAGTGCCAGTGCCCTGCCATAATACGCCTTCGGCAGGTCGCGTGATTGCGAATCGACGGCTATCGCGGCGTCGAAATGTACGATCGCCTCGGCATACCTTTCCGCCCGGAGCATTTCCCCGGCGAGTCCCAGGCGGGCTACAAAACTTCGGGGATTCACCTCGATCGCCCGCGAGAAGACCGCCGCCGAGCTGCTCCATGTTTGTACCTGCCGGTGCGTCATGACGCAGCATGCGGCCAGGCAGGTCACCGCCACAACGAGCCCCCAGCGGCCAACACGCGCGGATCGGGAGGCAAGTCGGCCGAACGCCAGCGCCGGGCCGACCATCGCCAGATACGCATACCGGTCGGCAACGGTCGATATCCCTTGGAAGGCGAACGGCAGAAAACCGAGCACAGGCAGGAGCGGCACGATCGCCAGCGCCAGTGGAAGCCGCCACCGATCGAGCCCCGGGGCACCTGCCACGGCCACGAGGCCCGCCACGACGACGGCGGCACGCCCGTAGGACCAGGGGTCGGCGAGCACGACGTCCGGAATACGCCCGTAGTCGATTGCAAGTCGCAGTGGCGCGATGAGCGACAGGGCGTAGTGGAAGAGCGCGTCGCCCGCGACGACCGGTCGGAGCCAGGGAGCTGCCCGCTCGGCGACTCCAGCGGCTGGCTGGGCCACGGTGGTGGCGGCCAGCACGGCGGTGATCGCGAGCCCCCAGGGAATCGCCCGCACCGCGGTCCGTGAAGCCGGCTCGCGCCACGTCCGCCCATCGAGCAGAAACAAGAGCAGCGGCACGGAGACCGCCTGGGGCTTCGACAGCGTCGCGAGCCCAAAACAGCCGAGGGCCAGCGCCGTTCGCCATGGCGATGTTCGAGCGGCTCCATCACCGGCGTGCAGCCCGACGTCGAGCGCCGCCAATGAAAACACGGCTGCCAGGAGGCCGCGCTGATCCGAGATCCAGGCCACAGCCTCCACTTGCAGCGGGTGGCAGAGGAAGAGCGCCGCCGCACACAGCCTGGCCGCACGATCGTCGAGCCCGATCCTGCCGAGCAGCCGCCACACGAGCAAGCCCGCGATCGCATGCAGTGCGATACTGCAGGCGTGAAAGAGGACAGGGCTCAACGGCTCGTCGGCAGGCCCCCCCGACAGCAACCGGCTCGCGACCGTCTCGGCTGCGAAGAATGAATAACTGACCGGAATGTAGAGCTGCTCGTAGGGCTGTAGCCAGAAGCCCGCGAGGCCATCCCACGTCACCGGATTGAGCCCGGGGTTCCGCGTGACGTTGATGCCATCGTCCCAGGCCAGCCACGGGTAGGCCAGCGTGGGCGCGAACAGTGCCGCCACGACCGCAGTCAGCACGACCGCCGCCACGACCGCGGCCCGCGGGACCGTCATTCGCGCGAGCTTCATGGCACCGGCCCCGCCGTGGCTCGTTCCACCGCGCCAATCTGCCGGATCGCCATCTGGTCGATCTCGAGCCGCGTCCGCCAGCGTAGCGTCCCCTCGCCAAACCACCGTTGCCGCGCGAGGAAGGGCCAGGTCTGCACCCGCGGATGCAAGCTCGTGAGGCTGATGCCATCCGCCGCCAGCCGCCGGTCGATCTCCGCGGTCGGGAGTTCATCGTCAAACAGATACGCCACCTCCGGGCTCCACACCATCACCGGCTCGAACCGCGAACCGGTGCGGGCGAGCATCGCCGCAAGGTAGGTGTCGTCGGTGAGGATCCGGCATGCGGGCACGCTGCTCGCGTTCATCGCCCGGGTGATTTCCGCACACTCGGGGAAGTTTTCGATCGGATCGGTGCTCGCGAAGAACACGGCGTGCCTGAGCGCCGTCACGGGAAACGGGAGCGATGCCGCGGAGGCGATCGCCCACAGGGCCCACGCCGCCACGGCAGTGAACCCCAGGTTTCTCACTCCGGCGTCCGACCGCGTGAACGCCGCGAGCCACCGCGCGGGCATGTCGGCCCCGAGCACGGCCAACGCCACCCAACACGGCGCGAGCACCCGCAGACTGTAGTGCGTCCCCCCCGCCGTCACGCCCATCGACCACACCCACAGGCCCGCGACGCCCGCCGCCGTGACGGCGAGCGGCCACCCGCGCCGCGGGCTCGCCGCCAGACCTCCGATCCCGGCCGCGACCACGAGCAACGCGCCCGCCGCGAGATCGCGACCCAGTGTCGCCAACTCAGGCCAGTCGAGCCGCCACAAGTTGCGGGTTTCGCGATACATCTCGAAAATCCCTGCATGCACTGGATTCGCAGGCAGCCCCAGCGGTGTGGGATTCGACCACAGCGGATTTCCCGTCAGCCACCACACGCGTAGATACCAGGGAGCCGCCAGTGCGGCACCCGCGAGAAACGCCGGCACGAGGCGCCGGGTGCGAACGTCGGCAGCGAGCACGACGACGCCGCAGCCCGCAAGCGCCGGGCCATATTCACGAGCCGACGCGCCGAGCGCGGCAAACAATCCTGCCGCGAAGCCGAGCCAGGGCGTTGCCTGCCGGCGGGCGGCCAGGCCGCAGGCCAGCTGGCCGGCAATCGAGATGGCGGTGAACCCTGTGTCTTGCCCCATCACCACGGCCGACACGAAGAGCGGGCTGCCGAGCAAGAGCGCCACCGTCCATGCGGCCGCCTCCCTGCCCCAGAGCTCCCGAGCCGCCATGGCCGCGAGTCCGCAGCAGCTGACGAGTTGGGCACCCACCACGATCGACGTCAGCACCGGCACCGGCTTGCCCACCGCGGCGTAGAGAAACCAATACAGCGTGGGAATCAGCGGTGGGAAACCGTCGGGGTAGTGATAGACGCGGAAATCGGCCGCCGATCGCGGCGGGAAGAAGTCGAGCCGCCCGTGATCGAGCAGCAGCCGGGCCAGATACTCCCACCGCCAGAGCGTGTCGAACCCGCTCAGCGGAAAGAGCGCGAGCCGCAGGGCGACGGTCGCCATCACGGCCCCGCCAAACGCCACGACGAGCCGGGGCGGGCCTGCCGAAAACATCTTGCCGGCCTCGGGCTTACTGCCTGCCAGCATGAGTCGCCAGCCGCAGACTGCCGTCACCGCGGCCAGCCACGCCGCAACGGGCCAGAACGTGATCGGTGTCCCGGCACCCTGCATCCCGACGACCCCGCAGAAGAGCACGAACGCCGAGAGCGGCAGCGCCGCGAACACCGCTCCCGGCACGGCCAACAGTCGCGCCAGGCAGTATCCAGGCGCCACGAGCAAGCCGCAGGCGGCAAGGAGGCAGGCCACAGCGGAAAGATTCTCACCGGCCACGGGCGTGCTCCCGGGCCACATGCCAGGCGACCATCGACAGCCAGAACGCGCCGATTGTGACCGCCGCGACGAGCAACGCCACGGGCTCGATGCCGACGGCCGCGAACCGCTCCGACAGATAGACGAGCCCGAGTTGCTGCTTGTTGATGAGGTTGGATGTGGCACACAGGCTCAATCCGGCGGAGTTGGACGGCGGGCCCTGCGGCACGAGCAGATCGCCCAGCGTGAATGGCCAGGCTTGCACCCACGCCTGGAGGACGGTGCCCAAGACGTAGTCGAACGCCCAGCCGCCCACGATCACTATCTGCAGCGCCCGCGGCAGCCACGGCAACACGCCCGCCAGCACCGCGGCCCCCATGATCATCAGCGGATGCAGGCAGATGTGCGCCAGGCCGTTGTCGTCGCGGCCGCCATGGGCCGCCACACCGAGCACGAATCCGAGCGCGACGACGGTCACCCAGAACGTTTGCTCCGCCGATCCACCGAGCCGCCGCCAGAGGAGCCCGACTGCGAGCGGCGTAGCCCATGCCCCGACGACGCCGAGCGCCGCCGGAAAGTTCACCTCGTAGGGCAGGAACCAGAAATCGCGGATGCGGCCCAGTGGGCTCGGCTGCGCCGCGAGCAACGCCACAAGTTCGGTCTCGGGCCGCAGGAACGAGGGCACGAGCGTGTCGCGGATGTTGAGCAGTACCTTGAGCAGATTGCCGGCCGGCGTGTAGATCGCCGCATCCACCACCGCCGTGCTCGTGGCGAAGGTTCCCGCCGGGCCAAACATGAACAGGGCCCAGCCGATCCACGGCAGGAAGACGGCCACCGCCGCCGCCGCTGCAATCGCATCGGCACGCAGGATGGCCGCGATCTCCGCCGGATGCCGGCGACGCCAAGCCGTCGCGGCAACGGAAACAAGCTCGTGCGCGACCACGGCCACGACATACACCGCGGCGGAATAGTGCGTCAGCACGCCCGCGGTGAGCAGGATCGCGGCGAGCGTCCGACGGGGTCGAGTCGCGTTGCCGACGCCGTCCCCCCACAGCACGAGCCCGGGGACCACGAAGAACGCCGCGAGGAGCTTCGTCCACGGGTAGACGGCATTCTCAGCGAACGCCGGCAGGACGATCATCGCCGCCGTGGCCGCAATGACAGCCTGCCGCCGATCGCCGCCAAGACGGGTGGCCAGCCTGTCGGCGATCATGAAGGCCGGCAGGCACGCCGTGGCACTGAGAAGCGTCATCACGATCTGATAGTCCGCGAAGGAGAGGTTCGAGAGCCGGCAGAAGTGTGCCGCGACGACGTTCATCAACGGAGGGCGGGCCGTGATGGCATCCCCCGCCGGAAACCGGTTGGGCCGCGGGTCGCCGTCGGTGATGAAGAACGCGGCCTGCGTGAAGTGCCCGCACCAGTCGCCCCCCCACAGCCCGCCGGAGTAGCAGAAGACGGCGGCATGCAGAAGCAATGCATGCATGGCGACGGCAGCGAATCCCCCCGCCTGCCACCGCACGATGTCGTCGCCGAAGAGTGCCTTGATCTGCCGCCAGCCGACGAGACCACAGGCTCCCGTCGCAGACGCCACCGCCACGCTGCACCACCAGGCCGGGACGCCTGCGATCCACAGGCACCACCAGCCAAGGAACACCGCGAGCACGGAGGCCGCCACGGCCACCGTGAGCCGGTCGCCTTCCGGGAGCCGGAGCCGGTTGACGACGAGAGCCCCGGGCACGACGAGCGTCGCGAGCACCAGCGGCACGATCCAGACAGAGAAAGGGACCATCCCTCACGGCTCCTGTTCGGCGAGCAGGTCGCGCGCGGCCTGAAGATTCTGCGCGCACGCCGGGTTCTCCGGATCGAGACGGCCCGCGACCTCGAGATCGGCCGTCGCCAGATCGGGCCGCCCGAGCCGTAGCCTTGCCAGCCCCCTGGCCATCCAGCCTTTGGCGATGTCCGGCCGCGCGGCGATCACATCGTCGAGTTCTCGGATCGCCTCCTCGACCTGCTCCCCGCGACTCATCACGATCGCCCGATTGATCCGGGCATCGACACCGCGTGGAGCGAGTCGCACGGCCTCGTCCAGAGCCGCGATCGCCTCGCCGTCGCGGCCCGCCTCGGCCAGCAGCCTGCCCAGGTTCAGCCAGTTGCGGTCGCGGTCGGGCCGGCTCGCCACCGCCGCCCGGGCGAGCGGCTCGGCCTCGGCGAATCGGCCCTCGCGGATGAGCGCAGCCACGAGATTCGTGAGCCCGCGGTCATTGGCGGGGCAGTCGCGAACGTTCTGCGCCCAAAGCGTGGCGGCCGTGGCGAAGTCACGATTGCGGACGGCCGTACGACCGACCTCGGCCGTGACGACCGCTGCCACGAGCATCGCCGCCAGCGGCACGAGCCTGCTCCGCTGCGGGCTGCCCGCGATCGCCCGCGCGACCGCAGCTACGACTCCGCCGATGACGCAGGCGCTCGGCAGATACATCCTGTGCTCCGCCACGGTCTGCGTGGTCACGGGCACGACGCTCGACGACGGCGCCAGGAGAATGACCGCCGCGACGAGCGGAACAAATGGATGCGGCCGCAGGCAGAAGCCCGCGCCGATGCCGGCCAGGGCAAGGGCCGACGCAACCGCATACGGCCACACATCTGCGATGCCTGTCACGACGGCATCCCCGTGATCGAGCACGAGCGTCGCCGGCCAGAAGAGTTTGCCACCGTAGAGCCAGACCGCCCGCGATTGCGTGAGCAGGTAAGGCCACGTATCCGCCGTGCCGATCCCCGCCGACGCTCCACGGCCCCCCATTGCCCACGCCACTGCCGCGAGCACGACCGGATTGAGGGCGAGGCCGCCATAGAGCACGGCCCGCAGCGATCCCTGCACGTCGGCCCGCCTGTCCCGAAATGCCCAATCGAACGCCGCGACGAGGGGCAGCACGGCTACCGTCGTCTCCTTGGCGAAGCCACCTGCTGCCGCCACGACCGCCGCCGCCACTGCGGCCGCGACACTTCCGGTCGAGAGCGCGACGACGGCGAGATCGAACGCCCCGAGGATGAAGACCGCCGCCAGCGACTCGGCCCGCTGGATCACGTAGGTATTGACGAGCGTGTGCAGCGGGTGCGCGGCCCACACGATCGCGGCCACGGCGGCGGTCGGCACGACGAACGACCGCGGCACCCCGCGAGACAGCCGCATGAGCCGCCGCGCCACGTCGAACACGAGGCACGTGTTCGCGAGATGGATCGCGAGGTTGGCGAGTCGAAACCCCGGCAGCCAGAGGCCATGGGCCGCGTAGTTGACCGCGAGCGAGAGATTGAGGAGCGGCCGACTGTCGTGCGGCCGCCCACCTTCCGCCTTCGCGAACAACACCCGGTCGATGGGAAAAAGCCCGCGGATCGACGAGTTTTCGACGATCGACACCTCGTCGTCGAACACGAGCGCCCCGTCGAGGGCGTTGGCATACGCAACTGCGAGCACCGCGGCCGTCACGACGGCCACCACCGCCACCGGCGAGATCCGGTTCGCGGTCACTTGAAATCTTGCATCACCTTGTCCACCTGCTCGTCCGTCGTGCCAGCCTCCTTCACGGTCTTCTCGATCTTCGTCGGCGTCATGTCGCAGCCCGTCGCGATGATCAATCCGCTCGCGATCGCCGCGGCAGCGATGGTCCTCCACGACGCAAGACCCACCTTCCACATCGCCATCCTGCACCTCCTTACGACTCATCGATTCCTCACGGATCGGACCACCCGATCACCACGGAAACCGTCGTTGTATCCGGTACCATGCTCGGATTGAAGTCCTCCGACACTCGGATGCGGCGCTCATGGTATTCCCCGCTCCTGCCATCGCGACATCAGCCCGCAGCCGCACCTGGCTCGCCGGGCTTCTGCTCGTGTTGCTGGCCGTCGCGGCCCACGGTCGCTCGGCCTGGAGCGGGTTCATCTGGGATGACGAGCAATACGTCACCGACAACAAAACGCTCCGGTCGCTCGACGGCCTGCGGAAAATCTGGCTCGAGCCCCGGTCGATCCCGCAGTATTACCCGCTCGTCCACACGACGTTCTGGCTCGAATATCACCTCTGGGGCGACCGGCCGGCGGGGTATCACCTCGTCAACGTCGCCCTGCATGCCGCAAGCAGCGTGCTGCTCTGGCGGGTGCTCCTCCGGCTCGGCCTGCCCGCCGCCTGGTTCGCCGCCGCGCTGCTCGCCGTCCACCCCGTCGGCGTGGAAACGGTGAGCTGGGTGACGGAGCGGAAGAACACGCTGTCGCTCCTTTTTGCACTCGGCTCGCTGCGGGCGTGGCTCGAGTTTCGCCGTTTCGGTGCTGACGCGACGGAATCCGCCGCCGGCAGCGACGCCTCCTACTGGCTCGCTCTTGGGCTCTTCGTCGGCGCACTTCTCTCGAAGACGGTTGCCGCGATGCTCGTGCCGATGCTCGGGCTGATCGAGTGGTGGAAGACCGGCCGTTTTTCAGTGCGCTCGGCCATGACGCTCGCCCCCTTCGTCGTGGTCGGCATGCCGCTGGCGCTGTTCACCGTGTGGCTCGAGAAGCATCACGTGGGCGCCGTCGGCTCCGACTTCAACTTTTCACCGGCCGACCGGCTGCTGATCGCCGGCCGTGCCGCGTGCTTCTATGCTGCCAAGCTCGCCTGGCCGCACCCGCTGGCCTTCTTTTACGACCGCTGGACGATCGACGCACGGCAGCCGTGGCAATGGCTGTTTCCACTCGCGGTCGCCGCCACCGCCGCCCTGGCCTGGTGGCAGCGTGATCGACTCGGCCGCGGGCCGTTGGCGGCCGTGCTCATGTTTCTGTGCGGGCTTTTTCCCGCCCTCGGCTTCTTCGATGTCTATCCGTTCAAGTTCTCGTTCGTGGCCGATCACTTCTCGTATCACGCGGCGCCGGTGTTTTACGCGGCGGGAGCCTCGGCGATCACGGCCGCATCGCTGCGGCGGGGCCTCGACCCGGCCATGCCCGCGGCGGTCGTCATCTCGCTGCTCCTGCCGCTGGCCGTGGCCCGGTGCGCGGCCTTCAAAGACCTGGAGACCCTCTGGCTCGACACACTCGCCAAAACGCCCACCTGCAGCGGCGCAGCCAATAATCTCGGCGCGCTCTATCAACTCGACGACCGGCTCGACGAGGCTGTTCCGCTCCTCGAACAGGCGGCCCGCACGGCGATCTTCGCCGATGCGAAGTCGCAGAGCCGTGCGAACCTGGCGATGATCCATCTGCGCCAGGGCCGCCCGGCCGACGCCCTGTCCCTCGCCGCAGAGGCATATTCTGCGTCCGCGACAACACGCAGTCGGGTGGCGTACGCCCTCGCCTGCGTCCGTACTGGTCAACTCGCCGAAGCCGACCGGATCGTGGCGGCTGCGCGGCCGAAAGATCTCGACGCTCCCGAGATGAAACTGGCCCGCGCAGAACTCGCGCTTCGGCGGGGAGACGAAGCGGCAGCCCGGACGTTCTTCGATGAGTATGTCTCCCAGGACGACGTCAAGCCCCGCAACAAGGCCCTGCTCGAAGCGGGGATCGTGTGGCTGGAACAGGGCCGCACGGCGGAGGCGGCGGCCCTCTTCGACCGGATCGAGGCCGACGCGAAGCTCGCGGCAAAGGCTCGGCTCAATCTCGGGGTGGCCCATGCCAAGGCCGGCGACCTTCAGTCCGCGATAGCCGCCTTTCGCGGGGCCGTGGCGGGCGACCCCACGTCGGCCGAGGCCCACGCCAACCTCGGCCGCGCGCTCATGGCCTCCGGGGACCGTGCCGCTGCATTGCAGCACCTCGAACGGTCGCGCACACTCTCGGCTCCTCCCCAGTCATCCAGTCGCCTCCCATGAAGCTCACCATCGTCGTTCCGATCTACAACGAGCGGGAATTGGCCCCGCAGGCCCTCGCCCGCATCGAGGCGGCGCCGCTGCCAGCGGGGCTGTCGCGGGAGCTCGTGTTGGTCGACGACTGCTCCACCGATGGCACCCGCGAATGGCTGCAGGAGTATGCCGCGGCCCGGCCCGACGTGCGGCTCGAACTGCATCCCCAGAATGCCGGCAAAGGGTCAGCGCTCCGCACCGGGTTCGCCGCCGCCACGGGCGACTTCGTGATCGTGCAGGACGCCGACCTCGAATACGATCCCCGTGAGATCGCCACCGTCCTCGAGCCGCTGCTCGACGGCCGGGCCGACGTCGTCTTCGGCACGCGGTTCCTCGGCCACACCCACCGCGTGCTCTATTACTGGCACTCCGTCGGCAACTGGCTGCTCACCACCCTGAGCAACATGCTCTCCAATGTAAACCTCACCGACATGGAGTGCTGCTACAAGGCGTTTCGCCGCGACGTGCTCGAACGGATCGACCTCAAGGAGCCAAGGTTCGGCTTCGAGCCGGAGGTGGCGGCGAAGGTGGCCCGGCTCGGCTGCCGGATCTACGAGGTGCCGGTGAGCTACTCTGGACGCACCTATGCCGAAGGCAAGAAGATCAACTGGAAGGACGGCTTCTCCGCCCTCCGCTGCATCCTCAAGTACAACCTGCTCGGCTGAGCGGGGCGTGTCGCGTGCGGCCGGTGGCGGATTGTCCCCGCTCACGGCCGCCGGCCTGATCGCCTTGGCGGCGGCGGTCTGCTACGCCCGCACGCTCTGGTGCGGGTGGATCTGGGACGACGACTTCTACGTCTGGAACAACCCCACGCTCAAAACCCCGGGCGGCATCTTCGACATCTGGTTCAGGCCGCTCTCGATCCCCCAGTACTACCCGCTCGTCCACACGACGTACTGGCTCGAATACCGGCTCTGGGGCGATTGGCCCGCCGGCTATCACGCCGTCAACGTCTTCCTCCACGCAGGCAACGCCGTCCTGCTGTGGCTCGTCCTCCACAGGCTCGCCGTGCCGGCGGCCTGGCTCGGGGCCCTGCTGTTTGCCGTCCATCCGCTCGGGGTGGAGAGCGTGGCCTGGGTGACGGAACGCAAAAACACGCTGTCGCTCGCGCTCGCGCTCGCCTCGCTGCTGGCATGGCTCTCGTTTCGCGACGCGGGGCAGCATGCAGACCGGCTGCGTTGGTATTGGCTGTCGCTCGGGCTCTTCGCGGCTTCGCTCCTCTCGAAGACCGTGACCGTCTCGCTGATCGGCGTCATGCTCGTCATCACCTGGTGGAAAACCGGCCGGCTGACCCGACGCGATGCCCTGCTCGCACTGCCCTATCTTGCGGTCGGCCTGCCGCTCGCCCTGACCACCGTGTGGCTCGAAAAGCATCATGTCGGCGCCGCCGACGTCGATTGGGGGCTCTCTCCGCTCGACCGGATCGTCCTCGCCGGCCGCGTCATCTGCTTTTATGCCACGAAGCTCGCCTGGCCGCAGCCGCTCGCCTTTTTCTACGACCGCTGGCGGATCGATGCCCGCGAGGCCTGGCAGTGGCTCTATCCCGGCGCGGTCATCGCCGCCATCGCCACCACCTGGTTCGCCCGCCACACCCTCGGCCGGGGGCCGCTTGCGGCGATCCTGCTCTTCTGCGGCTGCCTCTTTCCCGCCCTCGGCTTCTTCGACGTCTATCCGTTCAAGTTTTCGTTCGTCGCCGACCACTTCGCCTACCACGCCATGCCGGCGTTTCTTTCCGCCACCGCGGCGCTCCTCGCGGTCGCCGCCGCTCGGCTCGGCCGGTCGCGGGAACTGATCTTCACCGCGGCCGCCGCCTGCCTCGGCCTCGGGCTCGTCACGATCGCCCGCGTGCCGGTCTACGACAATCTCGAAACGCTCTGCAACGACACGCTCGCGAAGAGCCCGCGCTGCTGGGCCGCCCGCAACATCCTCTCACCCTATTACACCGATCTGGGCCGCTACGCCGATGCCGACCGCGTGTATGCCGAGGTTCGTGACGACTCGTGGCTGCCCCCCTGGCCGCACGACCTCGCTATGCTGCGCTACAACCACGCCCGGGCGGTCGAGGGCCTGGGCCGCACCGCCGACGCCGAGCGGCTCTACCGCGAGGCGATCGCCCTCGACGCCGGCTATGCGAAGCCCCGGAGCAACCTCGCCAAACTGCTGGCCGACTCGGGCCGCACCGAGCAGGCGATCGCCATGTACACCGAACTATTGCAGCTGCACCTGCCACCCGCCGACAGGTCGCGGGCCTGCATGAACCTCGGCACCGTGCTCGCCGACACGAAGGCCTGGCCGGAGGCGGAGGCGAAATTTCGTGAGTCGCTCGCGCTCGCGCCGGAGTCGGGCACGTCGTGGGAATGGCTCGGCATCGCGGTCCTCCGCCAGGGCCGCGTGGCCGACGCCATCGCCGCCTTCGAGCGGGCCGTCGCCCTTGCCGTCGATCCTGCGGCTCGGACCCGCGCCCAGGCCAACCTCACCGCCGCCAGAAGCCTCGTTGGAGGCCGCTAGCATGATGAAAATCGCGTGCGGTCCGCGTGCATGGTTGGTGGCCGTTGGATGTGCGGTGGTGCTCGGCTTCGCGTACGCGAATGCGCTCGACGCGGCGTTCGTGTTCGACGACGAGCCGGCGATCGTGAATAACGTCTCGATCCGCAGGATCGGCGACCTTTGGACCGTGCTCACGCCCAACACCGGCATGGGGAGCACACAGGACGGTCGGCCGCTCTACAACCTTTCGCTGGCCCTCAACTACGCGGTGCACGGCCTGTGGCGACCCGGCTACCGGATCGGCAACCTGCTCATCCACCTCGTGAGCTGCTGCCTCCTGTTCGACATCGTCCGCCGGATCGTGGTTCTGGCCCGGCCGGATGGCGGTGACGCCTCGCCGCCGGCCATATCGTGGCTGGCCGCCGCGGCGGCCATGATCTGGGCGGTGCATCCGCTGCACACGCACGTGATCACCTACGCCGCCCAGCGGGCCGAAGCGCTGGCCGGCGTGTTCATTCTGGGGGCCTTCGATGCCGCGATCCTCGCGCTCGACCGGGGCAGTTTTCCGGCGGCAGCCTTGGCCGCGGCCTGCGGCATCGCCGGCGGGCTCTCCAAGGAGACCACCGCCGCCATCCTGCCGCTGGTCGCCGCCTTCGACTGGGCGTTTCGAGATCGGCTCGCTGCCGGTGGCGCGGCCGACCGTGGCCGTCGCTTACGGATCGCACTTTACGCCGGCCTCGCCCTCAATCTCGCCACGCTCGTTGCGGTGCGGCTCGTGATCGGGGGCCGCGGCGACACGGCGGGGTTCGCCACCGCGCCGCTCGACGCCCACCTGCTCACGCAGGCTCGCGGGCTCTGGATCTACCTCGAAAAAATCCTCTGGCCCCATCCCCTCGTGCTCGATCATGGATACGGGCTGGTCACGCGAGCGGCCGATGTCTGGCCGCAGGTCGTGGCCACCGTCGTGGCGGCGGCGGTGCTCGTCGTCGGGTTCGTGCTCCGACCGCGGGCGTTCTTTCCGCTCGTCGCCGCCGCGATTCTCCTGGCCCCGTCGTCGGCCGTGCCGGTGGCCATGCAGACGATCTCGGAGCATCGTGTGTATCTCGCGTCGGCGGCCATCGTCGCGCTGGTCGTAGCCGGCCTCGGCGCGTGGTTGGCCGCCCGCGGTGCCGCAAACCTGTTTGCGGCCGTTTGCATCTGCGTGGTGATCGCCTGTGTCAGCCGCACGATCGTCCGCAACCGCGACTTTGCGACGGCCACCAGCCTGTGGGCACAAAACGTCCGCGACTGTCCGGAGAATCCGCGGGGCCTGAAGAACTTGGTCGGTCTCTTGATCCGCGATGGCGAGCGGTACGACCTCGCCGAGGCAGCCTATCGCGAGGCGCTTGCCCAGCCGCTCCTCGCCGAGCAGGCCGCGGCGGGACTCGGTGACGTCTACCGGCAGACCGGCCGGCTTGCCGAATCGCAACGCGCCTACAGTGCGGTCGTGGGCGGGTCGCCGCGGCTGTCGCTGCCGAGACTCACGGCGCTCGTCGGCCTCGGCACGACGCTTGTCCGCATGCAGTCTCCGCGAGAAGCGCTCGATCCCTTGGCTGCGGCGCTCGATCCCCGCTGGGATCAGGTCCGCATGCCCCCCGACGACCGCTGGAAGCTCGTAGGTCGTGGACGGGCGGCGTGGGCCGCAGCCTGTCGGGCCGTGGGCGACGACGCGGCCGCCACGGAATCACTGTCGGCCGCGGAGGCAGTGGCTGCGGAGCACGGCGTCGCCGAAGCGGTCGCGCGAGCCTGCGACGAACTGGGAGAGTTCGCCGCGGCAGCTCGGCTCTGGGAGCCGCTCGCCGCATCCGACCCCGCGCTCCTGGCCAACCTCGGTGTGAGCCGGATGCAGGCCGGCCAGCCGGACGCGGCCCTCGCCGCGTTCGAGGAGGCCGTCCGCCGGTTTCCGGATGATCCCGGCATGCGGGCCAACCTCCACCGAGCGCGGCAGCTCATCCGCTCAAGCAGCCCGTCGCCGTGACCACGACCACGACCAGGCCCATGCTCCGGCGGCAGCGGCCCACGCGGCGGCGGTGATCAGCCACGTGCGGCCGAACGTCCGCGAGCGATAGCGAAACTCGAGTATGTGCCGGCCCTCGGGCAGACTCACGCCGCGGTGGATGCGGTTGGTCCGCAGGATCGGAAGCGGTCGCGGCGGCCCGCCATCACTCGAGACCACGACGCTCCAGTCGGGATGGTAGGTGTCGGCCAGCACGACGACCCCTGGCTCGGCCAGGTCGGCCTCCACCACGACCCGCTGCGAATCGTCGTGAACGACCCGGCAACGGTCGGCGCGGGGCCGGCGCTTGTCTCCCCCGCCGGTCGCACGGGGCACCACCGGCTGCCGCGGGTCGGCCGTCTCGACGAGCGCCGCATGAAACAGGTCTGGCACCTCGGGATTGGGAAACGCGATCCGCTTGAGCGCGTCGATCCACCGATCCCATGCCTGGCTCGAAATGGGCGGAATGGCCGCCACGCGGTGCACGATGCGGGCCCGCGGCAACGCCGAATCATTGCGCGCCAAGAAGGCCAACGGTGGGGCGGATTCCGAGCCCGGCAAATGCAGATCCACGACCGGCAGGTCCCCCCCGGCAGGCTCAGGCCCCTCATACTCCCCCTTCTTTTGCCCGGCCGACCAATCCTGGAGAAAACCCGTAGCCTTGTCGAGTGTGTCCCGCTCGTTGGGAATCAAGAAATACTCGACCGCCGCGAGGTCATAGGTGCGGCGCGGCAGCGTCGTCACGCCGTCCTTGGTGGCTGGGTTGCACAGCGCCTCGGCGTCGCGCGGCATCGCGGTGCTCGTTTCGCCGAATTTTTCGCACCCATGCAGCATCGGAACATGTGCCATCAGGACCGTGCCGAGATAGGCCGCATATCGCCGTGAATCGGAGAGATCGACGAGGCCGGGCGACCCGAGCACGGCGATCCGCAGCCGCGGCGAGGCGGCGGCAAGCGTGGGCAGGCGGCCCTCGGACAGTTCCGCAAGATAGCCGCTCGCATCTCGGATCGCGCTGAACGGCGCGATGATGATGTCGCGTTGGCCGGCCACACCGATGTCGATCGCCGTCACGCCCGCGAGCATCGCGGCCACGACCGCAGGGGGCATGCCGACCGCGGCCGGCCGCATCAGGGCCACGAGCACGGCCGACACGGCTATCGCCTGAAGCCCCCCCACGACCAGGGACCATCGAGCCGCGCTCGTTGCGAGCAATGGAGCCAGCCCGAGCATGGCGACCGCGATCGTCGCGGCCGTGATCCACGCCGCTGTGCACAGTCGCCTGCAAACCGCTGGTTCGCGACTCGCGTCGATCACGAGCCCCGCCACCTGACCGAGGGCGAGCGTGAACACGGTCATCCACTTGACGGGATAGCGAAATCCCGAGTATCCCGGCGCCAGGATCGACAACAGCCAGTAGGGCCCGCCGACCTCGTCACCGGCCCGGTAGCCGAATGCATCCAGTGAGCCCGTGGCGAGCGCCCAGGCGTTCCGCACGAGACCCACGGCTCCATACGCGCCGAAACTCGTCACGAATGACACGGCGAGCAGCACCAGCCAGAACCGACGGTCGCCGGGCCGGCCGGAACGGACGAGGCCGATCGCCGTCGTCGCCAAGGCCGGTAGCAGGCCGGCGTAGAGCGACGTGGCCCAGGTCGTACCCGTGTCGAATCCCCACGCGATCGTCCAGCGGCCGCGCGGCGGCCCTGAAAAACCGGGCCACACGAGTTCCACGATCCGCCACGGCAGGAGCGTGAAGCCGTAGGTGGAGAAGTAGTGCCGCGCCACCTTCGGGGGCCGGCCGATCAGGATGTCGTACCAGTTCGCCCGGTCGGGAGACTGCCCGGAGCGCATGAGGAACTCCGGCACCTGCCAGATCGACTGCGGCGCGAGATCCATCGCCCGGCTCGTGTCGGCCGTAAACTCCGCCGCCAGGGCGATCTGCACGAGCGACATGAGCCCGCCGGCGCCGGCCGCAAGCCCGAGAGCCGCAAGCCCCCGCCACGACCGCGTGGGCTGAAAGAGCCACCACAGGCCGAGCACGAGGCCAGCGTGGTAGCCCGCCTGCGGTTCGCCGCTGAGCACGCTGCAGGCCAGCGATGTCGCCAATACTAAAAAATCCCGCAGGCCGCCCCCGGCGAGCAACCGCACGCCGCCGAGCACCGCCCACACGAGCCAGGCAGCCCCACAGGCATAGATCGGGTTGTATATCTGGAACAGCACGCTGCCGCCGAAGCCGTAGGTGAGGCCCGCGAGCGTGGCGGCGGGCCGCGACAGTCCCTGGAACCGGGCCAGCAGATAGGCCCCGGTCGCGGCGAACGCCAGATGCAGGATCACGAGCACGTTCAGCGACTGGCCGTCGGGCAGGAGCAGCGTGAGCAGCACCTGGGGGAGATAGAAGGCGCCGCTCGTCGCCATCCCGGCGAGCGGCTGGCCGTTGTTCAAGAGCGGGTTCCACAGCGGCACCCGTCCGGCGAGCCACTCCTCGCGCACGAGCTTGTAGAGCGGCGGGTAGAAGTGGGCCGAGTCGCGGTAGGCGAACAGGCAGTCGGAGCCGACGGCGTCGTGAAACAGGATCACCATCACGACCGCCAGCCACGCCGGGAAAAACCAGCGGCTGTCGGCGAAGCGGGAGAACCACGCCTGCCATCCCGCCGCGGGGAGGGCTTGGCTGCGGTGCGCGACTGTCTTCATGTCGGTGACCAGGCGAACGATTACGATACCAATCTACAAGCATTCCACCGTCAACACGCGTCCGCCGCAATGGCGGCCGCAACGCGCCAGTGAACAATCGTGAGAAGCGGATGAGCAAGCGGCAGTCCCTGACGCCCGCAGAGACGGCTCTCTTCGCGTGCGGGCTCATCTGCGCAGCGGTCGGGGTGGCATATTCCAACGCCCTCGCATTCCCGTTTCTGTTCGACGGAATCCCTCTCGCGGACGACCTGCGCACCCTGTCACCCACCGACCCTGCCGGCTGGCTGCAGCCCCGGCCGCGGACATTCGGCTACCTCACCTTCGACCTCCAGCACACGCTCCACGGCATGTGGCTGCCCGGTTTTCACATCGTGAATACCGCGATCCATGCGGCGGCCGCCTGTCTGATGTTTCTGCTCGTGCGTGGCGTCACGACGCCCCGTGTGGGACCGTCCCGCGGCGCGGCAGCGGGGCTGTTCACGGCCTTGCTCTGGGGACTGCATCCGCTCCAGACGCACTCCGTGACCTATCTCTACCAGCGTTTTGAATCGCTCATGGGGCTGATGTTTCTCGCCGGGCTGTATTGCCTGTGGCGGGCCGCGGTGGCGGGCGGGCGGGCGTGGCCGTGGCTCGCGGCGTCGTATGGCTGCGTGCTGCTCTCCATCGCCACGAAGGAGGTGGGGATCACGGCCCTGCCGGTGTTTCTGCTCTTCGATCGGGCATTTCTGGCGCCGTCGTGGTCGCAGTTGGTCCGGCAGCGCGGCTGGTATTACGCGTGCCTCCTCGCCACGGTCGGCTGTGGCGTGGCCTACGTGCTCCTCAATCACAGCCACTACCTGTCCGGGGGTCTGCTGTGCGCTCAGCGCGTGAGCACGTGGCAATACCTTCGCACGCAGCCTGAGATCATCGGCCACTATCTCTCGCAGGCCCTGTGGCCAAGCCGGCTCTGCATCGATCCATCATGGCCCGTGCAGGACGACCCGCTGCGGCTCGCCATCGCCTGGGCCCTCGCGGCCGCCGCTGCCGCCGGCTCGGCCTGGCTGTGGCGGCGTGATCCGCAGATGGGCTTCCTGCCGCTGGCCTTCGTGCTCGTGCTGTCACCCACATCGAGCCTCGCCCCCACGATCGACCTGGCGTTCGAGCACCGCGTCTATCTCTCGCTCGCCTGCGTGGCGGCTGCGGTCGCTGTCGGCACGGTGCAAGCGTTTTCCGATCTCCGGCTCTCGGCGGCGATTCTCGGTACGGCGTCGCTCGCCCTCGCCGGGGCGACCTACCAGCGGAACACGGTGCACGCCACGCCGCTCGCGCTCTGGGCCGACGCGGCCATCAAGGCGCCTCACAGCACGAAGGCGTGGGCGAATCTGGGCACGGCGCTCGAACAGGCGGGCGACCGCGAGGCAGCCGCGCGGGCCTACGGCGAGATCGTGGCGCTCTATCGCGGCGCGGCGGGCTTCGAGCCGCATCCTCTTGCGAGCGCGGCCCGCCGCGTGCCGCGGACGATCGAGTATGTCTGGTATGGCCACGCTCGACTGGCGGATCTCGCCCTCGCTGCGGGCGACGCCACCAGGGCCCGGCGGCTCTACGGGGAGATCGAACGCCTGCCGGCCCTACCCCAAGGCGGCCTCGACCATCCGCAGATCGAGGCGCTCCGCCAACGGCTCGAAGCCTCGAATTGATTCTTCATCTGCTGATGCGACACTCGTCGATGCTTCGCTCCTCCTCCGCACCGCTTCCGCCTCGATGACCGATCACCAGCCCCTTTCCGCGCTCCTCCGCCGCCTCTGGGGCCACCTGCCGACCAAGCGGCGGGTGCAGCTCGTGGCCGTGTTCGCCTCGATGCTCGCCAGCGGCTTCGCCGAGATCGTGAGCCTGGCGGCGGTCGTGCCATTTCTCACGGTGCTCGCCGACCCCGGGCGGCTCTGGGCACAGCCGTGGGTGCGGAGCTTCGCCCAGGCCCGCGGGCTCACCGAGCCGCATCAACTGCTCCTGCCCGCGACGCTTCTCTTCGCCTTCGCGGCGATCGCCTCGGGCGGGATCCGCCTCATAAACCTCTGGCTCTCCGGCCGCGTGGCCGCGGGCACCGGCAGCGATCTCTCGCAGGAGGCCTACCGCCGCACGCTTCACCAGCCCTACGCCGTGCACGTGGCCCGCAACTCGGCCACGATCACCACGGCCATGCTCACGCATGTGGACGGGCTGATCTACGGCGTGCTCACTCCCTTGTTGACGCTTGCCGTCAACATCGCCGTGATGGCAGCGATCACGATCGGCCTCGTGGCGATCGACCCGCTGGTCGCACTGCTGACGATCGTTGTCTTCGGCGGCGCGTATCTCGCGATTTCGTGGGCCATGAAGGCGGTGCTCGCAGCCAACAGCCGGGCGCAAAACGCAAGCGCACAGGCCCGCGTGAAAAACGTGCAGGAGGGGCTGGGTGCGATCCGCGACGTGCTCCTCGACCGCTCGCAGCCCTACTACATCGACAGTTACCGCCATGCCGACTGGGCCTTGCGCCAGCTCCGGGCCCGGGCGATTCTGATCGGGGCATTTCCGATGTATGCGATCCACGCCGCCGGCATGGCGGGCGTGGCCGTGCTCGCCTATGTGCTTGTGACGCGGTCCGGTGGCATCGCGGCGGCGCTTCCGGTGCTCGGCGCTCTTGCCCTCGGCGCGCAGCGGCTTTTGCCGGCGCTCCAGGAAACCTATGGCTCGTTCACGCAGGTGCAGGCCCACGTGGCTGGGCTCCAGACCGTGCTCGATCTCCTCGACCAGCCCGCTCCCGACACCGACCGGCCCCGCGCGGCCCCCGCCGAGTTCACCGAATCGATCGCGCTCGATCGCTGCTCCTTCCGCTACCAGCCCGATCTGCCGCTCGTACTGGCCGACGTGTCGCTGACGATTCAGCGCGGCGAGCGCGTGGCCCTGGTCGGCCCCACGGGCAGCGGCAAGAGCACGCTCGCCGACATCCTCATGGGGCTGCTCGTGCCCACGAGCGGCCGGCTGCTGATCGACGGCCGCGAGGTCTTGCCCGAGGCCTGGCAGGCGAACATCGCGCACGTGCCGCAGAGCATTTTTCTGGCCGACACGTCGATCGCCAAAAACATCGCGCTCGGCATCCCGGCAGCCGAGGTCGATCGCGAGCGGCTCGAGGCGGCGGCCCGTCAGGCCCAGATCGCAGGCTTCATCGAGTCGCTGCCCAAGGGCTACGCCACGAGCGTCGGCGAGCGGGGCGTGCGGCTTTCGGGGGGCCAGCGGCAGCGGATCGGGATCGCCCGGGCACTCTACAAGCAAGCCCCGGTGCTCGTCTTCGACGAGGCGACGAGCGCCTTGGACGACGCCACCGAAAAAGCCCTCATGGACACGCTCGCCGGCCTCTCCCGCGATCTCACGATCATCATGATCGCCCACCGGCTTTCGACCACGGCCTATTGCGACCGCGTGATCACGGTCGCCGCCGGGTCGCTCGCGGAAGCGGCCGCTAGACCGGATCCGACTTTGATGTAGCACCGGCTCCGGCGCGGCAAAAGTCTCGGAGGACTTTTTCCACGGCCAGCTGGCGTCAGGCGTTGCGGTCGAGCACGGGCACAAGCGCGGCCAGGCTTTGCGACTCGCCCGGCAGGGCCTCGCAGTCGAGCGGCTCTGAGGCGGCAATGATCTGCTCCGCCGCGTAGCCTTCGGGACCGGGGCTGCGAAACCTGTGCGTGGTTCGCGTCGCCGCATCGATCACCCACACCTCCGGGATTCCGTGACCCGCGTAAAGTGGCACTTTCACGCCGAGATCAAACGCCAGGCTCGACTCCGCCACCTCCACCACCAACAGCGCATCGGCCGGCCCGGGGTGGGCGGCGGCGAAGAAGTCGGCCTGGGGGCGAAGCAACGTGATATCCGGCTGAGGCTCGCTTGCAGCATCAAGCCGGAGCGGATTCTGCACGGCCACAAGACCGCGGTCGCCGGCGGCAAGCGTGAGCCACCGGGCCACGGCCGTCACGAGCGCCGCATGCAGGCTTCCGATCGGCGACATGTCGAGCACCTCCCCGGCGATCAATTCCACGCGATCCTGCGGGCCGAGAACCCCGACCTTCGCCATGTCGTAATAGTCGTCCACCGTGAGGCGGTGCCGCGTCAGTGTGTGGGCCGGGTGCGTAGCCATTGGCGAGTCCATTTCCAGAAAAGTTGAACGCCCTACCGACTCCTTCGTATCTCTGACCCGCAAGGTCGCTCACCCAGCCTGTCGGTTGATCCGCAGAATGCCCGCGGGGAGGGCCAGCCAGCCGCCGGCCTCCTCGATCATGCCGTGGGTCTCGGCCGCGGCCCGGTAGCCGAAGAAGAGCACCCGCACGTCGTCGCAGCCGAGCCGCGACCGCACGCGGTCCACGCGGCCGAAGAAGTCGCGGACCTCGGTCTGCGTGATGTTGGTCTTCACTTCGCACACCACCACCGTCGGCCGGCCGGCGATGCTCCCCCGCACCACCACGTCAATCTCCTCCGTTCTCCCGCCGTCGGTGAACGTCTCGGGAAAGACGGTCTCCGTCTTGAAGCCGCAGTGCATTTCCAGGAGCCGTGGGATCTTGTCGAGGGCGTAGGCCTCGAGGCCCATGCCGACGGAGAGCGAGAGCCCGCCGAGCTGTTTGCGGACGTCGGCAAACGAGGCGTCCATCTTCTGTTCGAGAGAGTCGTGCTTCTGCTCCAGCCGGTCGGTCTTCTTGTCGAGCCGGTCGTAGCCTTCGCGCATTTCCTTCCGCACGCTCGTAAACTGCTCTTCCGTCCGCACCATGAACCGCTCGAACGTCCGCTGCATCGACTGCTGAGATTCCGCCAGTTGGTCCATGCGATGGGTCAGCTGATCCATGCGCCCGTCGGTTCGCTCCTGCGCGGCGGCCATACGGGCCATCTGTTCGTCGGTTCGCTCCTGCGCGGCGGCCATGCGGGCCATCTGTTCGTCGGTTCGCTCCTGGGCGGCGGCCATGCGGGTCATCTGTTCGTCGGTCCGCCCCTGGGCGGCGGCCAGGGCGTCGATCCGGTCCGTCAAGCCGCCCACCTGGTCCGCCAGCCCACCCATGCGGTCCGTCAAGCCGCCCACCTGGTCTGCCAGCCCACCCATCCGGTCCGTAAGGCCGCCCACCTGGTCCGTAAGGCCGCCCATCCGGTCCGCCAGCCGCTCGACGATACCGGTCAGCTTGGAAAAATCCTCCCGGTTCACGAGATCGTGTTCGATCGCCACGGCCCCCTCCACGAGCACTTTCGCCTGCTCTGGGGTAAACGCCTGCTTGTAATGTTCCGTCAATGCCGCGATGCTCACCATGCTCGCCTCCTCTCTGAAAGCATATCTGGGCCGGATAGGGGCCGGAAAACTGCCGCCTGCCGCCTGCAAAGTATCCGTCGCTAGTGAACGCCAGTATATTCCTTGGGCTCATCTCGGGCAAGCCCCCGGGAAAATCCGGGCCGCGCAGCCGATGGGGCCGAAATCGGCTCCCGTCCCCGGGCCTTCCCGGGCCTTTCTAAGATGGCTGAAGCCAATTCTCGAAGTTCAAGCCAGACACGCGGGCGAAGTGGCGGGTGTTGTTCGTCACGAGCGTCGCTCCCAAAGCGAGCGCGTGCGCCGCAATCAGCATGTCCATGGAGCCGATGGGAAGGCCGTCCGCCTCGAGTTGGGCGCGGAGCCGCCCGTAGTGAGCCGGACAGTGAACAGCGTCGTAGTCGAACAGGTCGAAGGGCGTGAGCACCTTCCGAATGGCTTCCAGGCTCGTTTTGGGGTCGTCGCCAACCATGGCCCCAAACTCGAGTTCGGACACGGTGACCGCCGAAAGGCCGACGGTATGCCCGGTCGCCTGCATCTCTCGGCATCGGGCCGCGAGATGCTGGCCTTGGGCAGTCAGTTTACGATCCCGTCCGCTGCCGCGGAGCGCACGGATCACGAAGATGAACGCGTCCGTGTCGAGCATGAAGATCATGTGGGGCACTCACGGCAGCGGGCGGCGTTTCTCGGGCGTTGGCTGCCGCCGACCGGCGTCCATGAACGATTCCGGGAGTTCTGCCACGCCTTCAAGAAACACGTCCCACGGGTCGCGGGTCATCACGATGAAGCCCTCAGGCACCCGTTTGAGATGGACCTCCCGCCCCTGCACGCGAAATTCCTTCGGGAGTCGAATCGCCTGGCTCCGCCCCGTTTCAAACACTTTGGCCGTGACCATGACGCTCTCCGGAAATGCGATGCCCTACAAAACTTCCATGATATCTATCAAATGATATCTATTCGATGGGCCACGCGGTCCACTGCCGCACGTGGCCCAATCAGTGAACGTAAGTATATACCGTCGGCTCATCCGCTGCCAGACTGCTGGCCCGCAGAAACTCATCCGATGCAAAACACGGGGATCGCCCACGGTCTCGAAGCGGCCGCGGTGCTGCTCATGGATTCTGAATCCGGTCCCTGCATAATGCGTTTTTTGCGGCCTGCCGGGTTGTCCTGCGGCCGCACCTGTTCCGACGGGTTTCGCGGATTGCTCCCGCCCGCCACCCACGGGAACGGAGTGCGCGCCGGCAGTCCTGGCCGCTCCGTTTATGCCGGGCGTTTTGTGACACCGCAGCAACGTTCCTCCGGCATCTGCCGTTCTATCGCCTTCGCCTCTCTCTCAGGCATTCCTCGATCACCCGTGGATCGCGCCGACAATCGAGGATTGCGACCACATCGATGACAGGTGGAGCGATCAAGTAATAGATCGCGAAGGGGAACCGCTGCGACAGTTTTCGGTGCAGACCAAACACCGACTCGTGAACACCGGCTGCGATTTCCAGTCGCTCGAGGTCACTGAACAGGCACGCGGTGAAGTAGGAGCCGAGCGATTCTCACTGTCGATCGTAGAACAAAGCGCCGGCGATCAGGTCGTCACGGGCTTCAGTTCGAAGCTCGACGGGCATGGACCGCCTCCTCGACCTGTGTTCTGGCCTCGGCGAGCGACACTCTGGGAGCAGGATCGGGCCGCTGCAGCCTCTCCTGAATGACTTGCTCGTGCCAAGCAGGCGACGCGAATGATCCCGGTTCCGACTGCAGTTGCTCCCAGATCAGATCGAGGGCCGCCAGTTTCTCCTCGCGAGTCAACCCGCCGATCAGTGTTTCCAAAGACACGATTCAACCTTCCTTTCCGTGGTACACCGTCATGAGTCGCGGGACGGTCTTGCCGGTGTGCCCGCCGAGCGACCATGGATCCTCCAATCCAAGAGCTGGGTTTCGTGGTATCCCGGTCGCAGCCGCGTGGCTCATACCCACGGCAGCCTTACAGCATCGAAGGACTCGGCTCTTCAAACTCCAGGTTCATGAGCGTGGCCCGAGCCGAGCCCGGCGGCTGCTCGATTTCGGACGGGGCAAAACTGAAGAGATTCGTGATGTCTGCCTGCGTGCAATCGGGAAGCTGTTCAAGGTGCGGTTCGACCAGGGCATCCCGGTCCTCGACTGCGAGCCCCTCGAACCGCGGATCGATCACCCGCACCCTGATCGATGCGGAGTTGTATCGGTACGCATCCGCCCGACTAAATCCAGCCGCTCGCAGCACGTTCTCCACCACGCGCGTCTCTTCGGTGCGTTTGCCTTCCCACGTTGATGCGGATGTGTTTGTCATGGCATTTGCCCCGGGAACGTTGGGCTTGTGGACGGCATCGTCGCCCTCCGCAGCAAAAGGCCTCCGGGCAGACTCGATGGACTTCCTCACCAGCGCGCGGAACTGTTCGTTGGACTCCAGCAGTTCATTCACGAGGGAATCAGCTTCATCGTCGGCATCCAACGGTTGAATCGACACCATGCGATGATCGGGCAACTCCACGACGACGGCTTCGCGGGAGTCGCAGCATTTGGTCAAGACCCCCGACACCTCATTTTGGAGGCGACTGAGGGGGATCACTTGGATGGCCATGAAACTCCTCTCCTGCAACGATCAGTTTGTTGCCGACCTTGACGCCGACGAGGACGAGCACCACTTCCTGATTGGTAGCGACCTCCGGATTCGACGTGCGACCCGACCGCTCACCCCACTTCCCGCATCGGCTTCACGGTCGGCGGCGGCAGCGGGCGGCCGGATGCTTCAAAGTGGCTCACGACCTCTGCGACGATTTCCGTCAGCTCGGCATACAGCTTCACCGGGTCATCACCATGAATGCCCGTAATCAGGTCCGGGCACTTGCCGAGGTAGACCCCGTCTTCATCACTCCATTCCACCCGCTTGTGATAGGCGTCAGTCGTTCTCATCGATCGCCTCGATGGCTTTGCGGACTTGGGATTTGCAGACGTGGTGGTTTGGTATCGCCGCCCGCAAGGCCGCTTCGCTCATGCCGGCCGTTTTGTGAAGATGCGAGCCGCCGCCTTCGGCACTTCGACCGGCACGAAACACTTCGCGGGAAAGAGATAATCCTCACCAGACTCATCGATCACCCGCACGAGGGCGTGTGCCTCGGCCTCCGCGTCGTCGAGCACGCGATAAATCTTCCGCACTTCGAGCGACCCGGGAGCACCGGCGTCATTCACGCACACCGCGAATCGATTCGTTCGTTTCATCGCTGCACTTCCAAAAGTCGTTTCACCTTGAAATCGACGCGCCCGACGCCGTGAGCCTCAAACCAATGTATCTCGGCAAGCGCTCTGACTCCATCGGGAAGTTCGACCACGGCCACGCCCTTCATTTTCCTCCAGCGACGGCCGCCGTGCTTTTTCCGCAGACGACCTGCGTTTCGGACAGATCGGCCGGTCGCAATGCGTTCCGCAGCCGACACCTTCCCCACGATTCGAAACTGCATGCGCACACTCGCAAACGCCTGCCGTGCCGCTCGCCATCTGACGGCAGCAGCAAGTGAGTGTACACCTGACCACTCCCCCATCAACCCCCCATCCCCGCCGCCTCGGCCACGATCCGTTCGCCGATCGCCAGCGACGCCGTGGCAGCGGGTGACGGCGCATTGACCACGTGCAGAATCCGCTCCCCCTTCACGAAATGAAAGTCGTCCACGAGCCGGCCGTCGGGCCGCATGGCCTGGGCCCGCACGCCGGCGGTGCCGGGCACGAGGTCGTCGGGCTCGACGGCGGGCACGAGCCGCTTGAGCGAGCGGCAAAACTCGGCCCGGCTCCAGGAGCGATACCATTCGTAGGCCGCCATGCGGCGGTGGCGGATCACAAACCGCCACAGGCCCGGATACCCCGCCGCGGCCGCCGCGTCGCGGAGCCGGAAGCTGCCGCGGCGATAGCCCTCCCGGTCGAGGGCCAACACGGCGTTGGGGCCGGCCTCCACGCCGCCCCGGATCATGCGGGTGAAGTGCACGCCCAGAAACGGGAAGCTCGGATCGGGCACGGGGTAGATGAGGTTGCGCACGAGGTGGGTGCGGTCGGGCCGCAGCTCGTAATATTCGCCGCGAAAGGGGATGATCGCCGCATCGGCCCGCATCCCCGAATCCCGCACGAGCCGATCCGACTGCAGCCCCCCGCAGGCGACCACGAAGTCGGCCGCAAACTCGCCCGCGGTCGTCTCGAGCGTCCAGCCGCGGCCGTCGGGCACGATGCCCGTCACCCGGGCCGCGGTCACGATCCGGCCGCCGGACTGCTCGATGTCGGCGGCGATCGCGCGGGCCACTGCGGCGTAGTCCACGATCCCCTCTTCGGGCACGTGCAGCCCTTCGATGCCGGCGGCGTGGGGCTCGAGTTCGCGGATCGCGGCCGGCGACGGCAGCCGCCGCAGGCCGGTGAGCCCGTTCTGGCGGCCCTGTTCCTCGACCAATCGCAGCCGCGGGATCTCGGCCGGCTCCGTGGCGATCACGACCTTCCCGCAGATCTCGAAGGGAATCCCGCGGTCGCGGCAATACCCGGTCAGCAGCCCGATGCCGCGCACGGCGAGCGCGGCCTTGGCCGACCCCGGTCGATAGGCGAGCCCGGCATGGAGCACGCCGCTATTGTGCGTGGACTGGTGTGCCGCGAGCACGGGCTCCTTTTCGAGCAGCGTCAGGGCCGCCCCGGGCCTGGCCCGAAGCCATTGCAGCGCGGTCGCGAGCCCGACGAGGCCGCCACCGATCACGCACACTCGGCCAGTCATTTCGCCGCGGGCTCCAATAAAGATTTCCGGTGGATTGAACAGGCGGCGAGTCTACTCGTGCCGGGCTCCGCGTTCGCATGACGACGGTCGCGATCATCGGCTTGGGCTACGTCGGCCTGCCGCTCTGCCTGGCCTTCGCCCGGGGCGGCCTGGCCGTCATCGGCATCGACATCGACCCTGCAAAGGTCGAAAAACTCCGCGCGGGTGAATCGTACATCTCGCACATCCCCGCCGCGGCGATCGCCGAAGCCCGCGGGTCGGGACGATTCGAAGTCACGACCGATCCCGCGGCCGTCACGAAGGCCGACGCGATCCTGATCTGCGTCCCCACGCCGCTCACGCCCAACCGCACGCCCGACCTCTCGCACGTCGAGTCCACCGCGGCGGTGATCGGCCCGCATCTGCGCGAGGGCCAGCTCGTCGTGCTCGAATCGACCACCTACCCCGGCACGACCGACGAGGTGCTCCGGCCGCTCCTCGAACGGGCCTCTGGCCTCGTCGCGGGCGAATCGCTGTTTCTCGCGTTTTCACCGGAGCGGGAAGACCCCGGGAATCCGCTTTCGTTCCGCGAGATCCCGAAGCTCGTCGGCGGCATTACACCCGCCTGTCGCGATCGGGCAACGGCCCTCTATGCCCACGTCGTAAACCGCGTCGTGCCCACGCCCGACTGCCGCACGGCCGAGGCGGCGAAGCTGCTCGAAAACATCTTCCGCGCGGTGAACATCGCGCTGGTCAACGAGCTCAAGATCGTCTACGCGGCGATGGGCATCGACATCTGGGACGTGATCGCGGCGGCTGCGACCAAGCCCTACGGCTTCATGCCGTTCTATCCCGGCCCCGGTCTGGGCGGCCACTGCATCCCGATCGATCCGTTCTACCTCACGTGGAAGGCCATGGAATACGGCCAGCACACGCGGCTCATCGAACTGGCCGGCGAGATCAACACGGCGATGCCGCACTACGTGGTCACCCGGATCGCCGACGCCTTGAACGACGCGGGCAAGCCGCTCAAGGGCTCGCGGGTGCTGCTCCTCGGTCTGGCCTACAAGCCGAACGTGGACGACGACCGCGAATCCCCCACCTACGAGATCATGAAGATCCTCGAGGGCAAGGGGGCGGTCGTGTCGTACAACGACCCGCACATCCCAGAGATCCGTCCGGGCCGCTCGCATCATGCCGTGGCGGGGCGGCGGTCGGTGCCGATCGAATCCCCGTGCGACGTGATGGTCGTCTGCACGGCCCACGCCGCCTACGCCGCCGAGCGATTCGAGCGGTTCGGCGTGCCCGTCGTCGATTCCCGCAATCTGGTCGAGCGAGACCTGCACGCGGCCTACCGCGCCTGATCCGCCGGCCGCCGCTGCCGCAATCCATGAACATCGAGCCCATCCACCCGCCGCGCACGTTTCCCGTCGGCTATCACGACCTGCGGCTGGCCCATGTGGCGACGATCGGCCTCGACCCTGACGAAATGGTGACGTTCACGAGCGAGCCGGCGCGGGAATACGACGTCGTCCGCAAGGACTGGGGCTACTACGCCACGCCCTCGCTCGCCGGCCGCCTCAAGTCGTTCGGGTTTCGCGCGGCCGTGATGCGCAACAGAAACACCCGGCACTGCTTCGTGGTCCTCGTGGACGAAACCCGGATCGACTCCTGGCGGAAGTACATGGCGGCCGAAGAGCAGGAGATCGTGCTCTGGCTCGACGACTTCGCGACGCTCTCGGCCCTGCCCGCGATCGATCCCGCCTCGGCGTGCGCCGCCCCGCCGCCTCCGGCCACATGATCGCCATCATCCAGGCCCGCATGAGTTCGCGCCGGTTTCCCGGGAAGGTGCTCGCACCGTTCCACGGCCGGCCGATCATCGCGCACGTGTGCGACCGGGTCGGCGGCGTGCTCGGCCGCGACGCCGTCGTCGTCGCCACGAGCCTCGAACCCTCCGACGACCCGCTCGTGGCCTATCTTGATTCGCTCGGCATCGCCAGCCATCGCGGCCCGCTCGACGACGTGCTGGGCCGCTTCGTCTCCTGTGCCCGCGGCTATCCCGGACGGGCGGTGCTTCGGATTTCAGCCGACAGCCCGGCCCTCGACGAAGCCGTGATCCGCCGCGTGGTCGCCGAGGCGAAGGCCCACGACGTCGATCTCGTCACGACGACGTGTCCGCGGACGTTCCCCAAGGGCACCAACGCCGAAATCCTCTCGGCCGCCGCCCTCGTGCGGCTCGATCGCCTGGCCACGACTCCGCACCACCGCGAGCATGTCACGGCCTACGCCTACGAGCATCCCGACGAGTTCACGATCAGTAATGTCACCTCCGGCGACCCGGGCCTCGCGGCCACGAGCGTCGCGGTGGACACGGTCGAAGACCTGATCCGGCTCGAAGCGGCCACGGCCGACTGCCTGGCGGGCCAGCCATGCCTGGCAGCGCAACCATGCTGACCGAGACCGCCGTACCCGCCGCCATGTCGTCACCCGGCAAGACTGCCCGGCTCCGCGTCGGCGTGATCGGGCTGGGCGTCGGCCGGCAGCATCTGGCCGGCTACCTTTTACATTCGGGCTGCGAGGTCGTGGCCGTCGCCGACTTCGACGCCGAGAAGCTCGCCGCCGTCGGCCGCGAGCATCCGGAGATCGCCACCACCTCCTCCGCCGCCGACGTTCTCACCGATCCGTCGATCGAGGTCGTCTCGATCGCCTCCTTCGACGCCGATCACTTCGAGCAGGTGATGGCGGGCCTGGCCGCGGGCAAGCATCTCTTCGTGGAAAAGCCGCTCTGCCAATCGTTCACCCAGCTCGACGCCATCCGCGCGGCCTGGGCAGCCCGGCCGAAGCCCGTGGGCCTTGTGTCAAATCTGGTGCTTCGCACGGCCCCCGTGTTTGGCTGGCTGCGGGCGGAGGTGCAGGCCGGCCGCTTCGGCCGCCCCTACGCCTTCGATGGCGACTATCTCTACGGCCGCATCGGCAAGATCACCGCCGGCTGGCGGGGCCAGACGCCGGGCTACTCGGTGATGGCGGGGGGCGGCATCCACCTGGTCGATCTCATGCTCTGGATCACGGGCGAGCGGCCGGCCCGCGTGACGGCGGTCGGCAACCGGATCTGCACCGCAGGCACGGCGTTTCGCGAGGCCGATTTCGTGGCCGCGACCTACGAGTTTCCTTCGGGGCTCGTGGGCCGGATCTCCGCCAACTTCGGCTGCGTCCACGGCCACCAGCATGTGGTGCGCTTCTTCGGCACCGAGGCCACGTTTGTTTCAGACGACCGGGGCCCGCGGCTGCAACGCCACCGCGATCCCGCCCCGCCCGCCGAGGCCGTGTCGCTCGCGCCGCTCCCAGCGGCGAAGCATGCCCTGATCGGTCCGTTTCTCGACGATCTCGCGGCGGGGCGTGACACCACGGCCGCCACGCGCCACGATGTCACGGTGCTGGCCGCCTGCCTGGCCGCCGACGAGTCGCTCCGCACCGGTCGCCCCTGCGAGATCCCCGCCCCATGACCGCCTCTGCTGCCGCCGCCGTCGCGATTCCCTTCGCCCGCCCATGGATCACCGATCGCGAGCGGGAGGCCGTGATGGAGGTGCTCCACCGCGACGTGCTCACCCACGGCCCGGAAAACCAGGCCTTCGAGCGGGAGTTCGCCGCGTTCATCGGCGGCGGCCACTGCGTGGCGATGAGCTCCTGCATGGCGGCGCTCCATCTGGCCTACATGCAGCTCGGCGTGGGGCCGGGCGACGACGTGCTCGTGCCCGCGCAGACCCACGTGGCCACCGCCCACGCCGTCGAGGCGGTCGGCGCCCGGCCGATCTTCGTGGACTGCGTTCCCGAGACGGGCAACATCGACCCGGCCCTGCTCGAAGCGCATCTTACGGCCGAGACCCGGGCCGTGAGCCTCGTCCACTTTCTCGGCATCCCCTGCCCGATGGACGAGATCGTGGCCTTCGCCGAGCAATACGACCTGTTCGTCGTCGAAGACTGTGCGCTCGCCGTCGGGGCGACCTATCGCGGGCAACACGTCGGCCTCGCGGGCGACGTCGGCTGTTTCTCGTTCTATCCCGTCAAGCACATCACCACCGGCGACGGCGGCATGCTCGTCACGCGGCATGCCGACCTCGCCGCCCGCGTCACGTCGGCCCGCGGCTTCGGCGTCGATCGCACGTTCGTCGATCGCACGATCCCGGGCCTCTACGACGTGCCGTCATTCGGCCTCAACTACCGGATGAGCGACATCAACGCCGCCCTCGGCCGGGTGCAGCTCGCCCGGGTCGGCGAAATCCTGGAGCGTCGGCAACGGAACTTCGCCCGGCTCAAGGCGCTCGTCGCGCAGGCCACGAACGTCCGCGTGCTCGACTCGCACGACCCCGACTGCAAAAGCAGCCACTACTGCCTCACCGCCGTGCTCACCGGCCAGGCGGCCGCCGAACGCAACGCCGTGATCGGCCGCCTGAAGGCCGCCGGGGTGGGCACGAGCATCTATTACCCGCAGCCCGTGCCGCGGATGACCTACTACGCCGAAAAATACGGCTACGACGCGGCCCGGTATCCCAACGCCACGGCCATCAGCGACCACTCCATCGCCCTGCCCGTCGGCCCGCATCTCTCCGAGGCCGAAATTGACATCGTCGGCCGCGCGTTTCTCGAGGCCCTCGAAGGAATTTCCCAGTGAGCCAGTCGCACCCAACCAACTCGCACCCAAACAACTCGCAGCAGACGATTCCGCTGGCCGGCCGCCGCGTGGTGCTGATCGGCGGCGCCGGGTTCATCGGCCACAATCTCGCCCTCGAACTCAAGCGGCAGGGGGCCGACGTCAGCGTCGTGGACGGCCTCGCGGTCAACAACATCATCTCGCACCACTGCGAGACCTACACCAACGCCGACCGGCTCCTCTACCTCGCGATGCTCGACGAGCGGCTCCGGCTGCTCCGTGAGGCCGAAATCCCGCTCTACGTGGAGGACGCCCGCGATTACCTTCGCATGAGCATGCTCATCAACGGCAAGCTCAAGCCCCATGCCGTCGTGCTCTTGGCCGCCGTCGCCCATGCGAGCCGCTCCAACAAAGACCCCTTCCACACGTTCGACCACAGCCTGCGGACACTCGAAAACGCCCTCGATCTTTCCCGCGGCAACATCGAGCACTTCATCTATTTTTCGTCGAGCATGGTCTACGGCACGTTCGAGACCGAGTCGGTCACCGAGGAGGCCGTCTGCAATCCGCTGGGCATCTACGGCGCCCTCAAGTTCGGCGCCGAAAAGCTCGTGATCGCCTACAACCAGGTGTTCAATCTGCCTTACACGATCGTGCGGCCCTCGGCGCTCTACGGCGAGCGGTGCGTGAGCCGTCGCGTGGGGCAGGTGTTCATCGAAAACGCGATCCGGGGCCAGAATCTCGTCATCAAGGGAGACGGCGACGAGCGGCTCGACTTCACCTACATCGGCGACCTCGTCCACGGCGTCGTGCAGTGCATCCGCCATCCGGCGGCGATCAACCAGGTCTTCAATCTCACCTACGGCCGCGGCCGCTCGCTCAACGAGATGGCGGCGATCATCCAGGAAGAGTTTCCGGGAATCGAGGTCGCCCACGTGACCCGCGACGCCCTGATGCCGGAGCGGGGTACGCTCGACGTCTCGAAGGCCCGAAACCTCATCGAATACTCCCCGCAAAACCCGCTCGAGGTCGGCTACCGAAACTACATCCGGTGGTACCGCGAGTTTTTCGATCGTGTCGGCCTCGTCCCCGCCACGCTCGCCGCGGCCCAGGTCAATGAGTGACCCGACGGCCTCCCTCACCCACGATGCCTGGCTCTCCGCGCAGCTCGATCGCCCCTGCTTCATCGCCCCGCCCGCATGGTCGGCGGCGGTCGAGGCGGGCCTTGCAGCGCTGCCTGCCGGCTCGTTCGCCTATGCCAAGATCCCCTCGTGCCACGTCGCCGACGTCCACAGCTTCGAGGCGGCGGGCTTCAGGCTCGTGGACACGAACGTCACCTTCGAGCGGCTCGGCTCCGGATCGCCGCCCACCCGCGCCGTCAGGCTTGCAACGCCCGACGACGCGGCCGCGGTCGCCCGCGTGGCCCGGGAGTCGTACCTGTTCTCCCGGTTCCACCTCGATCCGCGGATCGGCCCGGAGCGGGCCGCGGCGATCAAGGCTGCCTGGACGGCAAACTTCTTCGCGGGCCGGCGCGGCTCGCGGCTGTTGGTCGCCGACTCGCACGGGCAGGTCGCGGGGTTTCTGCTGGCGATCGACCGGGATGATCGCGCCGTGATCGACCTGATCGCCGTCTCTCCGAACCATCAGCGGCAGGGCATCGCCGCCGCGCTGATCGAGGCCCTGAGCGCGGCGAGTACCGCCGCGACCACGCTCGTCGCGGGCACGCAGATCGCAAACGTGCCCTCCGTGCGGATGTACGAGACGCTCGGCTTCCGGCTCGCCGCCTCGGCCTACGTGGTGCATTACCACGCCTGACCCATGAAGATCGGCCCGCTCGACACCGCCGACTGCGTGCTCGTGATCGCCGAGATCGGCAACAACCACGAGGGGGATTTCGCCGTCGCCGAGCGGATGATCGGCGAGGCGGCGGCCTGCGGCGTCGATGCGGTCAAGTTTCAGACGATCGACCCGGCGAAGCTCGTCCGGCTCGACGACGCCGACCGCCGGGCCCAGCTCGCCCGGTTCGCCCTCTCGCGCGACCAGTTCGAACACTTGAAATCCCG
>Ga0214917_10000658_pt1 | contig 44868 bp, 52 predicted proteins | sample LL_1208_BB_MetaG_FD_177983 | JGI IMG/M metagenome (GOLD analysis project Ga0214917, IMG submission 177983) | Freshwater microbial communities from Lake Lanier, Atlanta, Georgia, United States - LL_1208_BB | ecosystem: Environmental > Aquatic > Freshwater > Lake | place: USA: Georgia | collected... | reverse complement strand
GGGCCCACCAAGGATTACGAGTGCTCCTGCGGTAAGTACAAGAGGATCAAGTTCAAGGGCGTGATCTGCGACCGATGCGGAGTGGAGGTCACCCTCGCACGCGTTCGTCGTGAGCGGATGGGCCACATCGAATTGGCCGTTCCGGTCAGTCACATCTGGTTCTACAAATGCATGCCGAGCCGTCTCGGTCTCATGATGGATATGACGGCCCGGGAGTTGGAGCGGGTGATCTATTACGAAGATTATCTGGTCATCGACGAGGGCAAGACCCCGCTCAAACCCAAACAACTGTTGACTGAAACCGAGTACCGCGAGGCCCAAGAGCAGTTCGGTGATTCCTTTGTGGCCAAAATGGGCGCCGAGGCGATCCGGGATGTTTTCAAAAAGATGGATCTCGACGAGATTGCGGTGGAGCTTGAGCAGCAACTCGAGCAGACCCGCAGCAAGCAGACCCGGAAGAAACTCGCGAAACGGTTGAAGTTGGTGCAGGGGTTTATCCAGGCCGGGGCCCGTCCGGAATGGATGATTCTAGAAGTGTTGCCCGTGATCCCGCCGGATCTCCGACCATTGGTACCCCTGGAGGGCGGGCGTTTCGCCACCTCCGACCTGAATGATTTGTATCGTCGGGTCATCAACCGGAACAACCGTCTCCGGAATCTTCTGCAGCTCAAAACCCCCGAAGTCATCATCCGAAACGAAAAGCGGATGTTGCAAGAGGCGGTGGACGCCCTCATGGACAATGGTCGCCACGGTCGCGCGGTGACCGGTGCGGGGAATCGCCCGTTGAAGTCGCTTTCTGACATGCTTAAAGGCAAGACCGGGCGCTTCCGGATGAACCTTCTTGGCAAGCGCGTCGATTACTCCGGCCGTTCGGTGATCGTGATCGGTCCCGAGCTTAAACTCAACGAGTGCGGTTTGCCCAAGAAGATGGCCTTGGTTCTCTTCGAGCCCTTCATCATCCGCCGGCTGAAGGAGCTCGGCCAGGTGCATACCGTTCGCAGCGCCAAGAAAATGATCGAGAAGAAGGAGTCGATTGTCTGGGATACCCTCGATGAGGTGACCCGGGAGCACCCCGTGCTTCTCAATCGTGCCCCGACCCTTCACCGGCTCTCCGTCCAAGCCTTTGAGCCCAAATTGATCGAGGGCGACGCGATCCGGATTCATCCCCTGGTCTGCACGGCCTACAACGCGGATTTCGACGGCGATCAGATGGCGGTGCACGTTCCGCTCAGTGTCGAGGCGCAGTTGGAAGCTCGACTCCTGATGCTGGCTCCGAACAATATTTTCGGTCCCAGCAACGGCCGTCCGATCACCACACCCAGCCAGGACATCACCTTGGGGTGCTACTATCTCACGCAAAACCCGATCAAGTCCACCGACAAGGTGGCCGCCGACAAGAAGAAGCGGTTGAGCGTCTTTGAAAACGCCGACGAGGTGGATTTTGCGGTGAGCGAGGGGAGCATCAAGACCCATGACTTTATCCTCTTCAAAAATCCTGATTTCAGTCGGGAGACGGTGTTCGGAGATGCGACCAAAAAATTCATCGAAACCACTCCTGGGCGGGTCCGCTTCAATGGAATTTGGCCTTCGGAGGTAGGTTTCTTCAACAAGCCCGCCGGCAAAAAGCAACTCGGGGAAATCATCCTGCGTTGCTATGAAAAGTGTGGCCACGCCCAAACCGTGGTGTGCCTGGACAAGCTCAAGGATCTCGGCTTCTCGTCCGCCACCCGTGCGGGAGTTTCCATCGGGATCGACGACATGATCATTCCGGAGGACAAGCCCCAAGTGATCGACCGGGCCCGCCAGGCGGTCGGCCAAGTGGAGAAACAATACCGGATGGGCGCCATCACGGACGGCGAGCGGTATAACAAGATCGTCGATATCTGGACACAGGCCACGGAAGAAATCTCTGCCGCCATGTACCGAACCTTGGAACACAACGAGGGGCGCAAGGATTTCAACCCTGTTTATCTCATGGTGGATTCCGGTGCGCGAGGCAACCGGAACCAGGTTCGGCAGTTGGCGGGCATGCGCGGCTTGATGGCCAAGCCTTCAGGCGAAATCATCGAGCGGCCCATCACGGCGAGCTTCCGCGAGGGACTGTCCGTGTTGGAATACTTCATCTCCACCCACGGCGCCCGCAAGGGCTTGGCCGATACGGCGTTGAAAACCGCCGACTCGGGCTACATGACCCGCAAGCTTTGTGACGTGGCCATGGACATTATCATCCGTGAGCCGGATTGCGGCACGGAGCGGGGGATCTGGGTCAAGGCGATCTTGGAAGGGGACGATGAAATCGTGCGTTTGCGCGACCGCATTTACGGCCGGACCTCCGTTGATGACATTGTCGATCCGGTGAGCAAGAAAAAGGTTGTGGCATCAGGGGAAATTATCAGCGAGAAAGCCGCTGCCGCAATCGAGGCCCTGGGCATGGAGCGTGTGAAGATCCGTTCCGCGCTGACCTGTGAAACCAAACGGGGCGTTTGCGCATCCTGCTACGGCCAGAATCTAGCCACGAATCAACCTGGAAAACTGGGAGAAGCAGTGGGCATCATTGCCGCCCAGTCGATCGGGGAGCCCGGCACACAGTTGACCATGCGGACATTCCACATCGGGGGAACCGCCTCCCAGGTCTTCAAGCAGCCGCAGATCAAGGCCAAGCATGAGGGGACAGTTCAGTACACCGACCTGCGCACCGTGAAGGCTCTTGAGGGCCACGACATTGTCCTCAATAAAAACGGCTTCATCAGTATCCATGCTGAAGATGGCCGGGAGTTGGAGCGTTACCCCGTGGTCATCGGATCCATGATCTCGGTTCCAGAGGGTGGCAAGGTCAAGAAAGGTCAAACCTTCGTCCAATGGGACCCGTACAACATCTCCATCCTGACAGAAAAAGCCGGACGGGTGGAGTTCAAGGACATTCTTGAAGGGGTGACGATGAAGAGGGAAACGGACGAGACCACCAAGCTCGTCGGCACCGTCATTATCGAGCACAAGGAAGATTTGCATCCGCAGATCGCGGTTGTGGATGAAGCCGGTGCGGTGGTAGCCGCCTACAGTATTCCTGCCGGGGCCCACATCGAAGTGAAGGACGGAGAGAAAGTTCGGGCCGGGCAACGTCTGGCCAAGACACCCCGCAAGGTCACCAAAACGAAGGATATTACGGGCGGTCTCCCGCGTGTGGCTGAATTGTTTGAGGCTCGGCGTCCCAAGGATGCGGCCGAGATTGCCAAGATCGACGGCATCGTCGACCTGCAGGGTAACGTGCGCGGGAAAAAGAAGCTCGTCATCAAGGACACCGAGACCGGTGCGGAGGAGGAGCACCTCATCCCGCTTTCCAAGCACTTGATCGTCTACAAGGGCGACACGGTGAAGAAAGGTCAGCAGCTGACCGAAGGTCCCGTGGTCCCGCACGAAATCCTCGAGGTTTGCGGACCGCAGGAGCTCCAGGAGTACCTCGTCAACGAGGTGCAGGAGGTGTACCGGTTGCAGGGCGTTGAAATCAACGACAAGCACATCGAGATCATCGTCCGCCAGATGCTGCGCAAGGTGAAGATCACCGAACCGGGGGACACCAGTTTCCTTTGGGGCGAGCAGATCGACCGGATGGCTTTTGAGGAGGAAAACAAGGAGATCGAGGCGAAAGGTGGCAAGCCCGCGGAGGCGACCCCGGTTCTGCTGGGGATCACCAAGGCGTCGCTGGAAACCGACAGTTTCATCTCGGCGGCTTCCTTCCAAGACACCACCCGTGTGCTCACGGATGCGGCCACCCTGGGCAAAGTCGACAAATTGCAGGGCTTCAAGGAAAACGTGATCATGGGTCACTTGATTCCTGCGGGAACAGGCTTTAGCGCCTACCGGAAGATCAAGCTTCTGCATCTCGGTGAGCCTGTGGGAGATCCATTAGTGGTCACGGCTCCGGAAGAAGAGCGGTCCCGCAAGGTGGCCCTCGATATTCCCGCGGCGTTGGCCAGCTGATGTAAAAAATTCTCGGAAAACCCTTGTCATCAAGGGACTTTTTCGGCAGGATTTTAAATTCCGCTGTCATCCGACCGGGGCCCGAAGGGAATAGCCGGTTTAGGTCAGTCGGCATGTGACGATCCGAGGGGGTCGTCCTCCATGCGTGCGCCACGCGCTTCATGGAACCCGCAAAAGGGGTGCCCTCTGCCTTGGACAACCGCGGGGGAGAACAAGATGCCGACGATCAACCAGCTGGTGCGATTTGGCCGGACCGCCATCCGACGCGGCACGAAGGCACCTGCTCTGCACGGTTGTCCCCAGCGTCGCGGGGTTTGTTTGCAGGTGATGACCCGTACGCCGAAAAAGCCGAACTCCGCCCTCCGTAAGGTTGCCAAAGTCCGTCTGACCAATGGGGAAGAAGTCATCGCCTACATTCCCGGGGAAAACCATAATCTGCAGGAACACTCCATCGTTCTCGTCCGCGGCGGCCGTGTGAAGGATTTGCCCGGCGTACGTTACCACATCGTTCGCGGAACCCTTGACGCCCTGGGTGCCTCCGGCCCCAGCAACACCAACAAGCTCGCCCGTCTGGTTTCCCGATCCAAATACGGCGTCAAACGCCCCAAGGGCGGCGGGGCTGCCAAAGCGGCGGCGGATGCCAAGCCGGCCAAGGCCTAAGGAGACTTCTTTATGGCACGCCGTCGTCGTCACGAAGCCCGCCCGATCCACGCAGATCCCGTTTACGAGAGCCCGCTGGTCGGCCGGATGATCGGATATGTGCTTCGGCGTGGAAAACTCTCCACCGCCAGCCGTCTGGTTTACAATGCCATCAAGAGAGCCAACGAGGGGGGTTCAGGTGGAGACCCGCTCGCTGTCGTCAGCAAGGCGGTCGATAACGTAAAACCCCGTCTGGAAGTGAAGTCCCGGCGCGTCGGCGGCGCCACCTACCAGGTACCGGTGGAAACCAGCCCCGAGCGCCAGCTTGCTCTTGCGCTTCGATGGATCGTGGATCTTGCCAACAACCGCAAGGGAGTCGCTTTTGAAAAGGCTCTGGCCCAGGAAATTCGCGACGCCGCGGCCGGGCAGGGGAATGCCGTGAAGAAACGCGATGAAACCCATCGCATGGCACAGGCCAACCGGGCTTTTGCCCATCTGCGCTGGTAAGGAGACGACCATGCCTCCCGCCGCCACCGGTTCCGCCCGTCCCTACACGCTGGAGCGCACCCGCAACATCGGAATCTGCGCCCACATCGACGCCGGAAAAACAACCCTGACCGAGCGGATTCTTTTTTATACCGGCAGCATCCACAAGATCGGTGAGGTGCACGAAGGCACCACCGTGACCGACTGGATGGAGCAGGAGCGCGAGCGCGGTATTACAATTACCTCCGCCGCCACCACCTGTTTTTGGCCCGTCCGCGAGGAGGCCGGCCTGGTGAAGTCTTTTGAGAAAACGAAAAACCGGATCAACATCATTGACACCCCCGGGCACGTGGATTTCACCGCCGAGGTGGAGCGCTCGTTGCGGGTTCTCGACGGTGCCATCGCGGTGTTCTGCGGGGTTGCCGGAGTGCAACCCCAAAGCGAGACCGTTTGGCGTCAGGCCAACAAGTACGGGGTGCCGCGCATCGCCTTCGTCAACAAGATGGACCGCACCGGGGCGGATTTTGAAAAGGCGGTGCATGAGATGCGGACCAAGCTGGGGGCCAATGCGGTTCCCATCCTGCTTCCGCTCGGCAAGGAGGACAAACTCCTGGGCCAGATCGACCTCATCAACCAAAAGGCATTCCTTTACACGGACAGCAAGAACCTTGGTTCCACCTATGAGATCGCCGAAATTCCGGCCGAGTACAAGGAAGAGGCCAAAAAGGCCCTCGATCGGCTGGTGGAGGCGGTGGCGGACGTGGACGAAGAGGTGGGGAACTTATTCCTCGAGGAAAAGCGTCCGACGGCCAAGCAACTCAAGGAAGCCATTCGCCGCGTGGTCATCGCCAACAAACTGGTCCCCGTGGTCGGCGGTTCCGCCTTCAAAAACAAGGGCGTCCAAGGCCTGATCGATGCGGTGGTCGAATATCTCCCCAGTCCAATCGACATTCCTCCGGCCGTCGGTCACAGCACGGAGAACCCCGAGGAACGAATCCCGGTCAAAGTGGATGACGGCGAGAAATTCTGCTCCCTTGCATTCAAGCTCTGGACCGATCCGTATGTCGGCAAACTGATCTTTTTCCGCGTTTATTCCGGAAAGCTCAGCAAGGGTGAATTTATCTACAATTCCCGCACCCGGAAACGGGAGCGTGTCAGTCGTCTGGTTCAGATCCAGGCCGACAAGCGGGAGGACATCGACACGGTTTTTGCGGGCGACATTGCCGCCACCGTGGGTCTGAAGGACATCGCTACGGGGGACACCCTCTGCAACGAGGAGTTCGAAATCACCCTTGAGCCGCCCAGTTTCCCTGAACCGGTCATCTCGATGGCGGTCGAACCCAAGACCAAGGGGGACCGCGAAAAGATGGGGGAGGCCCTCCAGCGGTTGTCCGAAGAGGATCCCACCTTCATGGTGAAGACCAATGAAGAGACAGGTCAGACTATCATCAGCGGGATGGGTGAGCTTCACCTTGAGATCATTTGCGACCGCCTCAAGCGGGAGTTCAGCGTGGAGACCAATGCGGGTGCTCCGCAGATCGCCTACCGCGAAACGATCACCAAGCCTTCACCCGGGGAAGGAAAACTGATCAAGCAGTCCGGCGGACGCGGGCAGTACGGGCATGTCATTCTTCAGGTGGCGCCCCAGGAACGGGGTAAGGGGATTGAGATCGAAAACAAGGTGACCGGCGGAAACATTCCCAAGGAGTACATCCCCGCGGTGAAGAAGGGCGTGGAAGAGGCGCTGCTCAACGGCGTGATCCATGGCAGCCCGGTCATCGATATGAAGATCCAGATCATGGATGGCTCGTATCACGAAGTGGATTCGAACGAGTTGGCCTTCAAAATGGCCGCGATCTTTGCGGTCAAGGATGCCATGCAGAAGGCAGGCCCGATTTTGCTGGAGCCGATCATGTCCGTGGAGTGCTCCACCCCCGATGAATTCCAAGGCGATATCCTGGGCGACATCAACCGGCGTCGCGGTAAGATTATGAATGTTGATTCCAAGAATTTGACCTCAATTGTCAAAGCCGAGGTTCCGCTGGCTGAAATGTTCGGTTATGTGAATACGATCCGGTCTCTTTCCCGCGGCCGGGCCGCCTACTCCATGGAACCCTCTCACTTCGAGCAGGTGCCCTCCAGCGTCCTGGCGACCGTAACCCAGCAGAAGAAAGGATAACTCATGCCCGCGACCCGCATCCGTATCCGCCTCAAGTCCTTTGACTACCGCCTGCTCGACAAGGCGGCGGGCGAGATCGCCGAGACAGCCAACCGCACCGGCTCCCGCGTGGCTGGTCCGATTCCGCTGCCGACAAAGATCGAACGATACACCGTCAATCGTTCCCCCCACTGCGACAAGAAGAGCATGGAGCAGTTTGAGATCCGCACCCACAAGCGCCTTCTGGACATTCTCGAGCCGTCCGGAAAGACCGTGGACGAGCTGAAGAAGCTGAACCTGCCGGCCGGGGTGGACATCACCATCAAGATTTAAAGGAGAAACCATGATCGAGCGTTTTGGCATGATCGGAAAGAAGGTGGGCATGACCCGGGTCTATGACGACCAGGGCCAAGCCACCGCCGTGACCGTCATATCCGCCGAGCCCAACACCGTTTACGAGGTTCGTACGCCCGAGAAAAACGGGGTGAAGGCGGTCGTGCTGGGAACGGGTGAACGGAAAGCCGTCCGGACCAACAAAGCCCAGCGGGTCGCGTTTGAGAAGCAGGGGAGAAAGAATCCTCTGGCTCTTCGCCAGTTCCGGGCCCCTCCAGCCGATCTCGCGGTGGGAGCCGAAGTGACTTTGACCCGCTTCAAGGCCGGTCAGCTTGTCGATGTGCTCGGTGTTTCCAAGGGGAAAGGTTTTCACGGGGTTATGCGGAAGCATAATTACGCCGGTCAGGCCGACGCCCACGGTTCCACCACCCATCGCCGGAATGGTGCCATCGGGTGTCGCTCCACTCCGGGCCGTGTTTACAAAAACGCCGGGATGCCCGGAACCTTCGGTGCGGACAATTGCACCGTCCAGAATCTCAAGGTCATCCAGGTCCGGGAAAACGACAAGCTGCTCCTCATCCGCGGGGCAGTGCCGGGACCGAACGGGAGCCTGGTGATTGTACGAGACGCGATCAAAGCCGAGGTGAAGGCCTGACCATGAGCAAAGCTAAGCCCATCAATCTGGCCGCCGCTGAAAAAGCCCTCGGGGTGGAGCTTTATAAAAACCGCAAGGCGAGCCAGGCCCTGCACGAGGCTGTGACCGCTTATCGGGCCGCCCGCCGCTCCGGCACGCACAGCACTTTGACCAAGGCCACCGTGGATCTTTCCGGGAAGAAGCCCTGGAGGCAAAAGGGCACCGGTCGCGCCCGCGCCGGTTACAAATCCTCCCCGGTTTGGGTGGGCGGTGGCGTGGTCTTCGGGCCGCATCCCCGCAGCTATCGGAAAAACCTGCCGAAGACCGTTTTGAAGACCGCCTTGCGCCGGGCCATCAGCGACATCGCCACCAAGGGAACACTTCACACGGGCTCCGTGCCTACCCTCAAAGCCCCCAAAACCAAGGAACTGATTGGTTGGATCAAGAATTCCGGACTGCCGCTTTCCTGCCTGATCGTCACCTCCAAGCAACCGGAGCAAAACCTGCTCAAAGCGGCCCAGAATCTCAGGGAAGTGGATCTCCGTACCGCCCGCGAAGTCAACGCCGAGGACCTCCTTCGGCGCCAACAGGTCTGGATTGCGGAGGACGCATGGACGGAGTTGGGTAAAAGGATCCAAAGCAAGACAAAGGCGGAGGTGAAGTCGTGAGATCGCCCACCGATGTGATCGTCCGTCCCTGTGTTTCCGAAAAAGGAACCCGGCTGGCTTCTGCCCACAACCAATACCTTTTTGAAGTCGCTCCGGACGCCACCAAGCTCGAAATCCGTCAGGCGATCACCGCCCTCTTTGGTAAAAAGGTTCTCCGCGTAAACACCTTCCGCCGCTCTGGCAAGATCCGCCGTTCCCGTCGGGGCGAAATGGGCCGGAAGAACCACACCAAGCGGGCCATCATAACTCTGGCGGCGGGTCAGAAGATCGAGACCGCGTAAGGAGATCATTATGGCCCTCAAAGAATTCCGTCCCTTGACCCCGTCGCTCCGTTACACCCTGTTGCGAGATTTCTCCGAACTGACGCCTGATTCCAGGCCCGAGAAAAAACTCCTCGAGATCAAACGCCGTACCGGGGGCCGTAACGCCTACGGCCGGATGACCTCCCGCCATCGCGGCGGCGGTCATAAAAAGAAGTTCCGGATCATTGAGTGGAACCGCCGTAAACGGACCAGCGCCGGGACGGTGCTGGGGATCCAATACGATCCAAACCGTTCTGCCCGCCTCGCCTTGGTGGAGTATGGCCCTAAGGACCGCGCCTATATTCTAGCTCCTGAAGGTTTGAAAGCGGGCGCCAAGGTCGTTGCCGGCCCTTCCGTGGCTGCCGAAATCGGCAACGCCCTACCTCTTCGGGCCATCCCCCAAGGACTTCCTCTGCATAACATAGAAATGGTGCCTGGACGGGGGGCGCAGATTGTTCGCTCAGCCGGCACCGCCGCCATCTGCACGGCCATCGACGGGGACTATGCACTTCTCAAGTTACCTTCCGGCGAAATCCGCCGTCTGCATGCCGATTGCTATGCCACCGTTGGGCAGGTGGGGAATGTGGCTCATGAAAAGGTTAGTCTTGGCAAGGCGGGTCGTGCCCGGTGGTTGGGTCGCAGGCCGCACGTCCGTGGTATGGTCATGAATCCGATCGATCATCCCATGGGTGGGGGTCAGGGGAAGAGCAAGGGAGGGGGCGGGCGTCAGCATCCGGTTTCTCCTTGGGGGCAACTGGCTAAAGGCCTGAAAACGCGTCATCGGCATAAACCTTCCAACCGGTTCATTGTACAAGACCGGAGAAAGAAAAAGTCTTCATGAGTCGCAGCCTTAAGAAAGGTCCGTTTATCGACGATCACCTGATGGTGAAGATCCAGAAAATGGGTTCGGCAAAAAAACCCATCAAAACCTGGTCCCGCCGGTCCATGATCGCACCGGAATTCGTCGGACACACTTTCCTCGTCCACAACGGCAAGGCCTTCAACCCAGTGTTTGTGACGGAGAACATGGTCGGTCATCGACTGGGCGAATTCTCGCCCACGCGCGTTTTCAAGAAGCACGGTGGACATACCGAGAAGGTGACAAAATGAGCCGATTTCTCCTTCTCCTGCTGGCCACGGCCCCCGCCTTGGCCGCCAACTCCCCCAAGGTGGATGAGTTGGCCTTGTCCCAGGCGGATGCCAAGGCATACCGCGAGGCCTGGTTGGCTCTGAAGCGGCGGGATGAATTGCTTGGAGTCGCCTCCCTCAGCCCCGAGGCCCGCGACAGTCATGACAAGGTGGCGCGTTTGGCAGGGGAATTGGTTCGTTCGGAAAAAGCGCGCCAGGAGGTTTTTGATCAAGCCAAGGCGACCGCGGAAGCGGCCGTGAAATGGGCGGCGGAGAGCGATATCCAAAAACGCGCCACCGCCCGCGCCAGTTTCGAGTCCGCCAAACGTACCCTTGAGGCGATCATGCAAAAGGCGTCGGCTCCCCGGGCGATGGCCTCCGGCTTGACTGATGCGCAGATCGTGGCCGTGGATCGAGCCCAGCAGGCCGTGGTTTTAAATTTGGGAAGTCTGCAGGGCGCAAAGGAGGGGATGCCGTTCCGGATCCTTCGGAAGGATCAGGTGATCGGCAGTTGCCGGCTCATTGAGGTTCGTGAATTGACTTCGGCCGGATTGCCCGAACAGCTAGCCAAGGACATCCAGCCGGAAGTGGGGGACCGCGTGGCGGTTTTAGCCGAGAAATGAGCACCGCAACCCGCACCGCCCGTGCCGAAATGAAGTACGCCCGCATGTCGGCATTTAAAATCCGTGACATCGCCCGCTGTCTGCGTGGGCTTTCGGCTCCCGATGCAGACGCGCGGCTTCGTTTTGCCCCCCAAAAATCCGCCCGTCTCCTGGTCCAGACCCTGCGGTCGGCGGTGGCCAATGCGGAAAGTCAGCTATCCATCCCGGCCGAAAAACTGGTCGTGCACGAGGTGATGGTGGGGGAGGGACCGACGTTTCACCGTTTTCAACCCAAGGCCCGCGGTAGCGCCGGGCCGATCCGGAAACGGACGAGTCATATCCGAATCACTCTGAAAGAGGCTGCGGAGCAGGCGGCCCAGCCGAAAGTGAAAAAGGAAAGAAAACCCGCCAAGGCGAAGGCCCCGGCAAAGGAATAGAGTTTTATGGGACAAAAGACCAACCCCGTCGGATTCCGGCTTCCCGTCCAGCGCAACTGGCGCTCGATCTGGTATGCGGACAAAAAGAATTTCCCGGTTTTCCTTCATGAGGACTACCAAATCCGAAACTTCATCAAGAAGCGTCTGGAAAGCGCGGCCATTTCCAAGGTGGTCATCGAACGCGCCTCCAACCGCGTGCGGGTCACGTTGCACACCGCACGTCCCGGCCTGGTCATCGGCCGAAAGGCCAGCGAATTGGACAAACTTCGCGAGGAAACCCAGGCGTTGACGCCGGAACGGGAAGTGCTGATTGATGTCAAAGAAATCAAGAATCCCGAACTCGATGCCCAGTTAGTGGCGGAAAATATCGCCCTGCAGCTGGAACGGCGTGTTTCTTTCCGTCGAGCGGTCAAGAAGGCCATGCAGACGGCGCTCGATTTCGGCGCCTCCGGGGTGAAGATTCGCGTGGGTGGTCGTTTGGGCGGGGGAGAAATCGCACGGTCCGAACAGTATCACGAAGGAAAAGTCCCCTTGCACACCCTGCGGGCCAACATCGACTACGGTTTTGCCGAGGCCCACACCGTGGCGGGCAAAATTGGTGTCAAGGTTTGGATCTGCCAGGGGGAGGGTAACTAAGCCATGCCTCTTCTTCCCAAGCGCGTCAAATATAGGAAGACCCAGCGGGGCAGCCGCAAGGGCTTCGCCTCCAGAAATATTCACCTGGCATTTGGGTCCTATGGTCTCCAATCGCTGGAACGTTGCTGGTTGACCAACATCCAGATTGAAGCGGCTCGCGTGGCCTTGACCAGGAACATGAACCGCCGCGGCAAACTATGGATCCGGGTGTTTCCGGACAAGTCCGTGACTTCCCGCCCGCCGGAAACCCGGATGGGGAAGGGGAAAGGGCAACCGGAATTTTGGGTGGCCGTAATCAAACCTGGCACTATTATTTTTGAGCTCGACGGCCTGGCGGAGGTCGATGCGAGGGAATGTTTCCGCTTGGCGGCCAGCAAGTTGCCGATGCGGAATCGTTTCGTGACCCGCGAAAGGAGACTGGTGTTTTGAAGATTGAAGAAATCCGCGGCCTCAAAGAGGCCGATTTGGGCCGCAAGGCGGAAGAACTCCGCCGGGAGCGGTTCCAACTGCGTGTCCAGCAGCAGACCGGGCAACTCGAGAAGCCGAACCGGCTTCGCGAAATCCGCCGCACTTTGGCCCGGATGGAGACCGCCAAAACGGAAATCCGGCACGCCGCCGCGGCGAAAGGGAAAAAATCATGAGCGGAGCGAATGACAAAGCGGTGGTGAAGGAGCGGATTGGTGAGGTGATTTCGGCCAAGATGGACAAGACCATCGTGGTCCGGGTGGAGCGCCGCTTCCCGCATCCGCAATTCAAGAAAATCATCCGTTTTCGGAAGAAGTTTTACGCCCATGACGGCGACAAGAAGGCGAAACTCGGGGATACCGTCCGCATCGCCGAATGCCGCCCCTTGAGCAAGCTAAAGCGCTGGAAGTTGGTCGAGGTTCTCGCCCAGGCCGAAGCCCCCGTGGGAGCGAATGTATGATCCAGATCCGTTCCTGGCTGGATATCGCTGACAATACCGGCGCCCGCAAGGCGACCATGATTGGTGTGATCGGCCGCAAAACCCTGTTTGCCCGCGTGGGGGATGTGATCACGGCCAACGTCAAGGAAGCCGCTCCGGATGGCACGGTCAAAAAGAGCGAGGTGGTTCGGGCGGTGGTCGTTCGCACCAAATTCCCGGTTCGCCGTCCGGATGGTTCCTACCTCCGTTTCGACAGCAACGCCGCCGTCATCATCGACAAGGACTCCAATCCTCGCGGCACCCGCATCTTCGGTCCCGTGGCGCGCGAACTCCGGGAAAAGAATTTCATGAAGATCATCTCCCTCGCTCCCGAGGTCATCTAAGAAAGACATCATGAACAAGTTTCACGTGAGAAAAGGGGATGAGGTTGAGGTGATCACCGGATCCAACCGCGGCCGCAAAGGCAAAATCTTGGAAATCAAAACCGAGGCCCACCGCGTATTGATCGAAGGGGTGAATATGGTGAAGCGGCACGTGCGCCCCACGCAGGACAATCCCAAAGGCGGCGTCATCGAGCGTGAGGGCACCATTCATGTTTCCAACGTCCGTCTGGTCAACCGTCCGGCCGCCGGCAAGCGGGAGGACAAAAAAACCAAGGAGAAGCCCGCCCGGGGCAAGAAGTAAGCCATGGAGTGCGACCTTAAAAATCTTTACGTGAAGAATGTCGTCCCCGCGATGATGAAGGGGCGTAGTTACCAGAACGTTCACCAGGTCCCGAAGCTGGAAAAGATCGTCCTCAACTGCTCAACGGGTTCCGCCCAGGACGTGAAGGCGGCCCTGGAGGATGCCGTAAACGACCTCACCCTGATTTCGGGTCAAAAACCCGTGAAGACCCGTTCCAAGAAAAGCATCTCTAATTTCAAGCTCCGTCTGCATCAGGAGATTGGATGTAAGGTCACCCTGCGCGGAAAACGGATGTACGAGTTCCTTTTGCGTTTTACCCGCATGGCCTTGCCCCGGATCCGTGACTTTCGCGGAGTGCCCAACGGCGGATTTGACGGGCGCGGCGCCTACACCCTGGGTGTGAAGGACCACACCATTTTTCCTGAAATCGAACTCGACAAAGTGAAGCGGAACCTGGGTTTTGACGTCACCTTTGTCACCACCGGCAAAGATCGGGAAGAAACCCGGGAAATGCTGCTGCGCATGGGAATGCCGTTCATCGAGCGGTCCCACGCGCCGGATGCCGCCAAGGCGGCCCCCAAGGAGAAAAACAATGGCCAAGAAGTGCTGGCGGCTTAAGCAGAAGCGGAAAGCGAAGTTTTCGACCCGGAAATACAACCGGTGTTCGATCACGGGGCGCCGCCGCTCCTATATCGGTCGTTTTGGAATCAGCCGAATCCAGTTCCGGGAAATGGCCCTGAATGGGGAGATTCCCGGTGTCACCAAGGCCAGCTGGTAAGGAGAATCCATGGTTACCGATCCTCTCGCCGACTTTTTGACAATCCTCCGCAACGGCGCGGTGGCTGGCCTGAAAAGCGTGAAGGCACGCCATTCCCGCGTGCGGGGGGATATTCTCGCCATCCTGAAAAAGGAAGGATTCATTGAGGACTTTGAGCTCAAGAAGGACGGCACTCATTCCGATTTCCATATCTCCCTCAAGGGCAACCGCGGGCGCAGCGGCCGCGCCATCACGTGCATCAAACGGCTTTCGAAACCTGGTCTTCGCCGGTATGTCGGATCGCGCGAGATTCCGAAGTATTTGGGCGGGCTGGGCATCCCCATCTTATCCACTCCGCGCGGGGTGCTGACGGGGGAGGATGCGAAAAAGCAAAACGTGGGCGGGGAGCTTCTCCTCGTGGTCTGGTAATGTCCCGCATCGGCAAATCACCCGTGCCCTTTCCGGCCAACGTTAAAGTGGCCCTGGAAGGTTCACGCCTGAAGGCGGAAGGCCCCAAAGGAAAGCTTGGGTTGAATCTACCACCTCGGATCACCGCCAAAATCGACAAGAACCAGATTCTCCTGAGCCGGGACGCCGAGGACCGGGAAGCCCGATCGCTGCACGGCCTGGCCCGCAGCCTGGTGAAAAATGTGGTGGAAGGTGTGGCCACCGGATACACCAAAAAACTCGAAATCCACGGGGTCGGTTTCAAGGCCAATTTGCAGGGGAAGAAGTTGGTTCTCAACCTCGGAAAATCCCATCCCATCGATTATCCCGTGCCGGCAGAAATCAAAGTTACGGTGACGGAAAATACCCAACTCACCATTGAGGGGGTGGACAAACAACTGGTCGGCGCCGTGGCTGCCGACATCCGGCGCTACTATCCTCCCGAACCTTACAAGGGCAAGGGTGTCCGCTTTGCCGGGGAGAATATCCGGCGCAAGGAGGGCAAGACGGCCCAAAGCAAGTCCGCCTAAACGATTATGCCCAACCCATCCAAAGAACGTCGCGAGCGCCGCCGACGGATCCACGCCCGGATTCGTCTGCGGGTTCGGGGTCAGACCGGCAAGCCCCGCCTGTGTGTGGCCTTCACCGGAAAACATATTTACGCCCAGGTCATCGATGACGTGGCCGGCAAAACCCTGGCGGCGGTGGCCAGCACCCAAGAGGCCCACAAGGGCTCCAAGCCCAACGTCAAAGGGGCGGCCCAACTGGGCAAGGTCCTGGCGGAGAAGGCCTCCTCCAAGGGCATCTCGTCGGTGATTTTCGACCGGGGCGGTTTTCTTTATCAGGGCAAAGTGAAGGCCTTTGCCGACGCGGCCCGACAGGCCGGCCTGAAATTCTAGGAAGGACGAGTAAAAACAAACCCATGAGCACAGCCCCTGTGGCGGAAGCAACCGAGATTCCCAAGGAAGCGGAAGCGCCCGAAAAGGCGTTTTCCAAGACGTCCGAATTTATCCCTACGGCCGAGCCAACCACGACCCGCCGGGATCGCACCCGAACCCCATCCGACATGTTCGAGAAGGTCGTGTTCGTCAACCGGTGCGCCAAAGTAGTCAAGGGGGGGCGTCGATTCAGTTTCAGCGCCCTGCTGGTGGTGGGCGACAACAAGGGCAAGGTGGGGGTGGGTTTCGGCAAGGCCCGCGAGGTGGCAGAAGCTATCCGCAAGGCGACTGAAAACGCCAAAAAGAATCTTCACAGTTACCATATCGGGCCGAGCACCATTCCCCATGAGGTCACCGGGGCGTTCGGGGGCGGAAAAGTCCTTTTGCGGCCGGCCTCCCTTGGGACCGGGCTGATTGCCGGGGGCGGGGTGCGTGCGGTGCTTGAAGCCGCGGGAGTGAAGGACATTTTGGCCAAGTCGATGGGTTCAAGTAACCCTGCCAACGTGGTGAAAGCCACGGTGGATGCGCTTTCCCGCTTGCGGACCCGTTCCCAGATTCTGGAATCTCGCGGAAAGAAAAAACCCGAAAAAGGGAAGGACGCTTAAATGAGCACGACCACTCCCCGTCCCGGCGCCCGGCATCGGCGCAAGCGCGTAGGTTGCGGCGAAAGCTCCGGCCACGGAAAAACCTCCGGCAAGGGTCACAAGGGGCAAAAAGCCCGTTCCGGCGGAAGCATCCGGCTCGGGTTTGAGGGCGGCCAAATGCCCCTGATCCGGCGCATTCCGAAGCGCGGCTTCAACAACAAGGATTTCGCGACCTGTTATGCCCCGGTGAATCTTGACGCCCTTGAGGTATTTCCGGACGGCTCCAAGGTCGATGAGGCGGGTTTGCGCGCCCGGGGCCTGGTGAAGGGGCATTGGGACGGGGTGAAACTCCTTGGCGGTGGAAAACTAAAGCCGAAGAACCTGGTCCTTGAGGTGAATGCGGCCAGTGGGTCCGCCAAGGCCGCCCTGGAAGCCGCGGGTGGCAAGCTCACCCTGCTGAAGTCCTAAACGGATCGGTCACCGACGGGCCATGCTTCACGCCCTCATCAACTGTTTCAAGATACCGGAGCTCCGGCAGCGGATCATCTTCACGCTCGCGTTGGTGGTGGTGGTACGTATCGGGGCTTCGATTCCGTGTCCTGGCATCAACCCCCTTGTCCTGGGGGAATTTTTCAAGCAGGTGGTGGACTCCCAAAACCAGGGAAGTGTCATCGGCCTCTTCAACCTCTTCAGCGGCGGGGCCCTGGAAAATTGCGCCATTTTCTCCCTCACCATCATGCCCTACATCAGCGCCAGCATCGTGATGCAGTTGGCAACAGGCGTGATTCCGAGCATGGGAAAAATGGTGCGAGAGGAGGGGGGACGCCAAAAGATCACCCAGTACACCCGGATTGCCACCCTGATCCTTTGCGTGGTGCAGGGCTATCTTCTGGCGGTGAGCTTCGAAAATCCTTCCAAAATCCCGATCTTCTCGGGTATCGATCAAGTCATCCAGAGAATGGGGCCGCTGGTTCCCGAGCCGGGTCTTGGCTTCCGCATCATCACCGTCATTACCCTCACCGCGGGCACCATGTTCCTGATGTGGATCGGCGAACAGGTCACGGAAAAAGGGATCGGTAACGGCATCTCCCTGATTATCACGGTCGGCATTGTTGCCCGGCTTCCGGCCGCGCTGGTGGCCGGTTGGCAGGTTTTTGTTCCTCCCGCCGGCAGCGGTCGCGACCCGATCAGCCCGTTCGTGCTTTTTCTGCTCCTCGCGTTCCTGTTCGCGGTGATAGCCTCCACGATTGCCCTGACCCAGGCGTTGCGGAAGGTAAGCGTGCAGTATGCCAAGCAGGTGAGGGGAAACCGGGTATACGGTGGGCAGACTTCCTTCCTGCCTCTCAAGGTGAACTACGCGGGGGTGATGCCGATCATCTTTGCCAATGCGATCCTCCTTTTCCCGGCAAGCATCCTGGGTTTCCTGTTTCCAGGGTCGCCCACCGCCAACCGGATCGCTGCGGCGCTGGCCACGGGTTGGCTGCATTACGTCCTTTATGCCGGCATGATTTTCTTCTTTTCTTACTTCTGGGTGGCGATGGTTTTCAATCCGATCCAGATCGCGGATGACATGAAGCGCCACGGGGGATTTATTCCCGGCGTTCGACCCGGCGAAACCACCGCGCAGTTTTTGGACTTTGCCATGACCCGGCTCACCTTTGCCGGCGCCATCTTTCTCACGGTTTTGGCCGTCCTGCCGATGTTGGTGCAAAACTTCATGGGAATTCCCAGCATCACCGCCCAGTTCTTCGGGGGCACCGGACTCCTCATCATTGTGGGTGTCATGCTCGACACCATGCGGCAGGCCGAGACCTATCTGCTGCAGCGTCATTACGACGGGTTTCTGCGCAAGGGCCGGATCAAGGGAAGAACGGTCGCGGGAACCATGGGCACTTCGAACGCCATTTCCGAGAGGCAAATTGCCTGGTTGCTGGTGATCATCGCGATCATCGCCCTGGCCGGTGTGGTCATTTCCCTCCGCTAAACGGCCGATCGCGGCCCATGCCCCCCATTCCCATCAAAGATCCGGCGGGAATTGCCGGGATGCGGGCCAGTTGTAGGATGGCACGGAAAATTCTTGAGGAACTTTGCCCCCTTTTGGAGCCGGGAAAGACCACCGGGGAAATCGACAAAAAGGCGGGGGAACTTATCGCACGGCACGGAGCACGCAGCGCTTTTCTGGGATATCGCAAGTTTCCGGGTCAACTTTGCATCTCCGTGAACGAGGAAGTCGTGCACGGAATCGGAGGCTCCCGAAGGCTTGGATACGGGGATGTGGTGAAATTGGACGTGGGAATCATTCTCGATGGTTGGGTAGGGGATACGGCGACCACCGTCGGCGTGGGGGCCATCACTCCGGGCCGGCAGAGACTTTTGGAGCGCACCCAAGCCGCCCTCGCCGCGGGCATCGCGGCAGCGAGGGGAGGGGCCAAACTTGGGGATGTCAGCCATGCGGTGGAAGCCACGGTCAAGCAATCGGGCTATAGCGTGGTGCGGGAGTTTGTGGGGCACGGAGTGGGGCGAAAACTTCACGAGGAGCCCCAAATCCCGAACTTTGGCCGGGCCAACGCCGGACCGGTTTTGCGCCCAGGAATGACCTTGGCGATCGAGCCGATGGTCAACGAGGGGAGCCCGGAAGTCCGGATATTGAAGGATGGATGGACGGCGGTGACGGCCGACGGGAAGGATTCGGCCCATTTTGAGCACGTCATTCTGATTACCGAGGGGGTTCCGGAAATATTAACGGAATCCCTTGGGGCGGATGGGGATAGGAAGGTGCTTGCCAACAGTCTATCGGCTCAATAGTATTTTAATTTACGTCTTATGAAGGTACGAGCATCCGTCAAACGCCGCACGAGCGACTGCCAAGTCGTACGCCGCAGGGGTCGTATCTATATTATCAACAAGAAGAACCCGCGTTTGAAGCAGAGGCAGGGATAGAGGCATGCCGCGCATCCTTGGCGTCGATGTTCCGGGGGACAAGCGGGCTGAATTCAGCCTGCGTTACATTTACGGAATCGGTCCGACCCGGGCCCGTCAAGTGGTGGAGGAGGCGGAAATTCCCGCCGAACTTCGCGCCAAAGACCTGACCGACCAGCAGATCAACCGGATCATCGGCGTGATCCAGAGAAACCGTTTTCTTATTGAGGGCGACCTCCGCCGCGATATCCAACAAAACCTGAAGCGCCTGCAGTCGATCAACTGTTACCGGGGCATACGCCACCGGAAAGGTCTGCCGGTCCGCGGTCAGCGCACCTCCACCAATGCCCGCACCCGAAAGGGCCCCCGCAAGACGGTGGGCGTGATTCGCAGCAAGGACGCCAAATCGGCCAAGACCTAAGCCATGAGCGACGCTGACAAGAAACCGCAGGAAAAGAAGCCCGCTCCGGCCAAGGCCGAGGGGGCGAAATCTTCCGCTCCCAAGGAAAAGAAGCCCAAGGCCGCCGGCGCCAAAGCGGGAGCCAAAGAGGCTCCCAAGGCTGAGCCCATCATTGCCCCGGAAAGCCTGACCCTGGACGGTTTGGATGACGCCTCGAAGGTCAAGATCCCGAAGATCAAGGGGGCAAAGCAGATTCACAACGGCGTGGCCCACATCCTCGCCACATTCAACAACACCGTGGTTTCGATCACCGACCAGAGGGGAAACGTGATCGCCTGGTCGAGTGCCGGCAAGATGGGTTTTCGTGGCTCAAAAAAATCAACCGCCTACGTGGCCCAAGTGGTGGCGCAGGATGCCTGCCGCCAGGCGATGGCCCACGGGGTGAAAGAAGTGGAAGTCCGGCTCAAAGGACCGGGCACCGGGCGCGAATCGGCCGTGCGCGCCCTTCAGGCCGTGGGGCTTGAGGTGAGCACCATCCGGGACGTTACTCCCGTGCCTTTCAACGGCTGTCGGATGCGCAAAGCCCGCCGCGTATAAGGAGTATTTTATGGCCCGCTACACAGGTCCCCGCGACAAGATCAACCGCCGCTTCGGCCAACCGATCTTCGGCGCCTCCAAGGCCCTCGAACGTCGCAATTTCCCCCCGGGGGTGCACGGGGCCAAGGGCCGGCGCAAACAGTCTGACTACGCGGTGGCACTTGGGGAAAAACAGAAGATGAAGTACGGCTACGGCCTTTTGGAGAAGCAGTTCCGCCGGGTGTACCAGAAGGCGATACAGAGCCGCGGGGTGACTGGCGAAAAAATGCTCCAACTTCTGGAAACCCGTCTCGACACTTTGGTCGACCGTCTTGGATTTTCCGCGACCCGGCGGGGGGCCCGCCAGATGGTGAGTCACGGTCATATCAACGTGAATGGCCGTCGGGTGAGCATTCCCAGCTATAGTTGCCGGCCGGGGGATGTCATCGAGGTCCGGGATAATCCCAAGTCCCGCCAACTTGGCACCAAGGGGCTGGAGACCACCCAGATCCGGCCGTTGCCGGATTGGCTCACACTCAACAAGGACGCTTTCAAGGGAACCCTGACCCGGATTCCCACCCGCGAGGAACTGACCCCCGTGGCCAACGAGCAGTTGGTCGTGGAGTTGTACTCGAGGTCGTAAAAATCTCCGCCGCCCGCTACCGGCGGCGGAACAAACCGCAACATCAGCTCGGCCGTTGGTCCTCTCCCAGGGTAGCGTGGAGGGGGTAACCCGGCCGGAAAGAGACAGACCATGCCCCTGAGACTTGGACGATTCGAACTGCCGAACCGGCTGCAGAAGGACGATGCCGGATCCGACGAGCAATACGGAAAATTCACCGCCGAGCCGTTTGAGGCCGGGTACGGCCATACCCTGGGGAATTCCCTCCGGCGCGTGTTGTTGAGCTCCCTCGAGGGGGCGGCCATCACCAGCGTGAAGATCGCCGGGGTGCAGCACGAGTTCAGCACCATCGACCACGTGGTTGAGGATGTGACCGAAATCGTGCTCAACCTAAAAAAACTGAAATTCAAGCTCCCCAATCGTGAGCCCCGCTTACTGACCCTCAAGGTCAACAAGGAGGGCCCGGTGACTGCCGCCGATATCGAACTGGATGCCGGCATTGAGATTCTTAACCCCAAGGAAGTCATCTGCACCCTGGACAAGAAGGCCAAATTTGAGGCCGAGCTCGAGGTGAGGGTGGGGCGCGGCTATGCAACTTGGGAGGAAAACAAGCGCGAGGATTCTCCCATCGGCCTGATTCCGGTGGACTCCCTCTTTTCCCCCGTCAAAAAGGTGAAGTACGAGGTGAAGAACACCCGCGTGGGCCAGCGGACGGACTATGACAAGCTGGTTCTGGAGATCTGGACCGATGGAAGGCTGACTCCGGATGAGGCGTTGCTTCATTCCGCCGGGATCCTGCGCCACCACCTCGACATCTTTGCCAACTTCGACAAGGAACCGATCGAGTTCGAAGAGGTGAAGTACGAGGCTCCGGTGGAAAACACAGCCCTCAAGAAACTGTTGGCCATGAGCGTGAACGAGATTGAGCTCTCGGTCCGCGCCGCCAACTGCCTGAATAACGCCAATATCACCACGGTCGGCCAACTCGCCCTGAAAAGCGAAGCCGAGATGCTTAAATACCGCAACTTCGGCAAAAAGTCGCTGAACGAGATCAAGGACAAATTGACTTCCCTGGGGCTTTCCCTGGGGATGAAGTTCGACAGCGCCCTGCTCGCCAGCCTGCCTCCGCCCCCGGTGGAAGCGGCCGGTGCGAACGGCCAGTCATGAGGCATCTTCGGCGTACCGTCAAACTCGGCCGGACTTCCCAGCATCGCGATAGCATGCTGGCCAACCTGGTCGGGTCCCTGATCCGGCACGAACGGGTCCGGACCACCGTGGCCCGCGCCAAGGCAGCCCGGCCCGTGGCGGAGAAGCTGGTGACCCTTGGAAAAAAAGGGTCCCTGCATCACCGTCGGCAGGCCATCGCCGCCCTGCATGAGAATGACCTGGTCCACAAGCTGTTCGCGGAAATCGCCCCCCGGTTCAAGAACCGGGCGGGGGGATACACGCGGATTCTCAAGCTTGGACCTCGGATCGGCGACGCAGCCCCCACTGCCTTACTGGAGTGGGTGGAGCGTCCCGCGCCGGAACCCGAGGCCCCCAAGGAGGAAAAAGCGAAGTCCAAGGTTGCCAAGGACGAAAAGCCCAAGGCGCCCAAAAAGAAATAGCTCGGAGGTCGGTTTCGCAAGCGCCGGGGGGAAATACCTCCCGGCGCTTTGCTGTTCAGGAGGTGAATCCGGCCATCAGGCGGAAAAGAATCAAGGCCAGAACCGCAGCGACCAAGGCAGCGAGGAACACATTCCGGCGCGCCAATCTTCCTTCGACCTTCAACACCGGTTCTCGGCGAACCGCATGCGAGACACCCGGTGAAAACGTACGGGAATGGGGGGGGGTGACCTGGGCAGACTCTTCGACAAGCCGGCGGGCGGTTTGGCCGAGGCGGGTGGATTCCCGGTTTAACCGGCGCAACTCTTCCCGAATGGGGTCTCTTTTAAAACCCGGAATCGCCATGGGGTGATTTCATGGAAGAGTGGGCGACCTGGCAAGGCGGCAGACAGCCCCCGCGCACAAGGAGTTGCGAACAAGTGGCCGTGGCCCGGTCGGCTATTTAATCAAGCGAAGGAGGATGAGACCCAGCAGCAAAGCCCCAATCAAGGGGAGGTTGAAGGCCAGGCCGCGAAGGAAATTATCGGTGAAGGAGTTGCTGGCGTTTCCCGTGCTCGAAGTGACGGATGAGTCCTCCTCCCCGCCTTCCACAGGCTCAAGGTCGCGGCCCCGCAGGGCGTCGAGCTTGGCACGGGACTGGGTATAGACAGCTTGGGCCTGATCCACCTTGGCCAAGGCCCGGGAAAGCTCTTCCTCAATGGAGGAGGGGCTCCATTCGGAAGGGTCGATGGCATTGATCTCCGCCAATTGCTCGCTGAAGGTCTGGCGGGTGTCATGCATCTGCTCCACCTCTTTGCGGCTTTGTCCCTCGGCCCGTTCCAGAATGACAATGGCGCGCAGGAGGCGTTCCCGAATTTCCCGCTGACCGTGCATGAGCTCGGTCCGGCGGGTGTTGAGCTCTTCCAGTTGGCGTTTGCGCTCTTCCAGTTCCTGTTGTTGCCGCTGCAGCAGAATCAATTCCTGCTGCCTTTGCTGTAGTTCCTGCCCGATATCCTCCATGGCGCCCCCGGATCCCATGGGTAAACCCGGCTGATCTTCGGAGGATGGGGAACGGGATCGGGTCACGGAATGACGATCACATTGCCGATTTTGAGATTCCGGTCATCCAGGCCGGGGTTGGCGGCCTTGATATTCTTAATCTCCTCGTTGAGATCGAGCGAGGCGGGATAGTACTGTTTCGCCAGCTTCCAGAGGGTGTCACCTTTGGCAATGGTGTGCTGCTTGGCTCCGGCAGGGGGCACGGCGGCTTCCGCCGGGGCGGGGGGAGGGGTGGCTGCGGGAACCGCCGGCATGCCGGAGGCTTCCGTCCTGGATGCGGCTTTATCGGTTTTCTTTTCGTGGGCCGGGGGTGTGGCGGGGACGACCGAAGAAACGGGCGTGGCTTTGGGCGGAGCTGCGGCTCCGGCCACCTGGGAGACCTGTGCCTCCTTCGCGGCAAGCGTGCCCTGCAGCTTGTCGATCTGCTGTTTGAGATCGACGTTCTCCTTGCTGATGCGGGCAATTTCGGCGGCGTTCTGGATCCCGGTATTTGTCAGGCTGAGTGCGAAGTCGATCTTCGCCTTCTCCATGGCGGCCAGAACCTCCTCGCGTTCGGCGGCGTTGGGACGGGCTTCCAGGTATTTCTGATAAAAATAAATCGCGCTGATGGGATCCCCCAGTTTGTCGCCATAGAGAAGGCCGATCTGAAGATAGGCCTTGGCCACGTTGGGGTTGACCGAGACAGCCTTCTCAAACTGTTTGATGGCGGCCGGATAGTTGAGATCCGCCACGTCCTTGGTGGCCTGGCGGAAAAAAGGATTCCGTTCGTCCTCCGCATCCGAGCCCGGGGGAGTTTGGGAGCACGACACCAGCAAAACAGGAACGAGGAGGGCGGGGAGGAAGCAGAGTCGATTCATCGGATCATCTTGGTCAGCCAGAGGGGATTCCGCAAGCCAAGGGTTTGCCTTGGCTGATGGAAAAACCTCCGATATTATTTGAGGTTTCGGGGTCATAGCTCAGTTGGTAGAGCGCCTCAATGGCATTGAGGAGGTCTGGGGTTCGAATCCCCATGGCTCCACGCAGAGCGTGGAGCATAAATTCAACCCGCCGGAGGCGTAATTCGGATGGGTAAGGGGGGTGTCTGTGGGGACCAATCCCCATGGCTCCACATTTCCAGTTGCCGTGCTACACAAGGTGCATGCCCAATTCCCTTCCCGCGATAAAAGGCAAAACTGTCCTGATCACCGGGGCAACGAGAGGGATCGGTCGGGCCGGAGCGGAGGCGATGGCCCAATTGGGTGCTAACCTGATTTTGGTGGGTAGGGATGAGGGACGGTTGCAGGAGACAAGGTCGGCTTGCGAATCCAAGGGGGCAGGTGCCGTCAGGCTTTATCGGGCCGATCTCAGCCTGCGAAAGGGAGTGGCCGATCTCGCCCACCGAATCAGCGCCTACGAACCGGCCCTGGATGTTTTATGGAACAATGCCGGGGGTTGGTTTGCGAAACGGATCCTGACGTCGGAGGGGTATGAAATGACCTGGGCCATGAACCACTTGGCCTACTTCGATCTCACCCAGCTGCTTTTTCCGCTGCTGGAAAAATCGGACGATCCGCGAATGCTGTGCACAGCTTCCGAAGCCCACCGCTGGGGAAAAATGGATTGGGACAATCTGCAGGGAGAAAAGAAGTGGGATGGCTGGAAGGCTTACTGCAACTCCAAGCTGGCCAACCTCCTTTATGTGGCTGAACAGGGGCGACGACTGGGGAATTCCGGCGTTCACATTTGTGCGGTGCACCCGGGATTGGTGAATTCCGCGTTCGGAGAGGAAAACCGTGGGATCCGCTCGCGCGCCTTTCTTTGGCTGAAGCGGACTTTTGGGCACACCAACGAGCAGGGGGCGGACACTGCCATCTGGCTGGCGGGGCGGACGGAACGGCCCCGCCAGGGATCCTACTATTCCAACCGGGCGGAAAAAATTCCGTCAACAGCAGCCAGAAACAGCGAGGACGCCCAACGATTGTGGCAAATCAGCGAGGCGGGGCCGTGAAGCTGAAGATCGGCCCGCTGGAGCTGGCGACCAACCTCTGCCTTTCCCCTTTGGCGGGTTACACCAACCTGCCGTTCCGCCGGGTGGTGCGGGAGTTGGGTGGTTGTGGATTGGCGACCACGGATCTCGTCAATGCCCGCTCCCTGCTGGAAAACAATCGTCGGGCGTTGGAGTTGGTAGCCACTTCGCCGGACGACCGTCCCTGGGCGGTCCAGCTGTTTGGGGCCGTGGCCTCCGAAATGCGGGATGCGGCCAAAAAGTGCGAGGATCTTGGCGCCAACGCGATCGATATCAACATGGGCTGCCCTGTCCGCAAGGTCTGCAAGGTGGGGGGAGGGTCGGCGATGATGACCGAACTGGCCAAGACAGCAGAGTTGGTCCGGGGCATGGTGGGCGCGGTGAAAATTCCCGTGACGGCAAAGATGCGACTGGGATGGGATGAAAAGAATCTTACTGCGCCGGATCTGGCCCGGGCCCTGGAGGAGGCTGGGGTTTCCGCGATTTTCGTGCATGGTCGGACGCGGGAACAGGGGTTTTCCGGATTTGTAAATTTGCAGGGGATCGCGGCGGTTGTTCGGGTGGTGAAAAAAATCCCGGTCATCGGAAATGGGGACGTGACCACGCCAGAAGGAGCCAAACGGATGATGGATGAGACCGGATGTCAGGGGGTGAGCATCGGTCGGGGAGCCTTTTATAATCCGTGGATTTTCCGGGCCACGGCCCGATATCTGGAAACTGGGGAACTAATGCCGGAGCCGGATTTTGAGGAGAGAATCCGGGTCATGACCCGGCATCTGGAGCGGAACATCGATTTCTTCGGGGAGGAGAGGGGATGCGTTCTTTTCCGGAAGGTGATTCCTTGGTATGCGCGGCAGTTTGGACCTTCCAGCGGCTTCAAGAAGGAGGCGGTGCAGATTTCCAAACGAAAAGACTATGAAAAAGCCCTTCAAAATTACCGGGAATGGAGGCGGCAATTTTTGGATGAAAGAGGAATACTTAGAACACCCTTTCAGCCGATTAGGTTGGCTTCGGTATTTGCAGGCGACACTAAGTCAGTGGCAGAGCGCAATGTGATCCCAGTGCCTAAGGGGCCAGTGGAAAATTGGTAAACATATGATAGTCAAGTATATAAAAAAATCTATGAATATAAAATATCCCCCTTGAAAAAGTTAGAATGGGTAATAAATTAGCTTCTATGAAACGAAATTCGTCACTGTGTTTTGTAGTGGCCTTCCTTGGACTTCTCGGATCAATAAATGCGGCCACTTTGGTGAATGATTTCAGTGGTAGCTCGAGTATTAGTGGTTCCAATTGGACTGATCCGACTAACCCTGCCAGGACAGATGGTATCACCTCAAATTACAGCACGACGTACAACGCATCGACCAGCGCGGTTACAGGCTTGGTCGACAAGGGTTTTGTTACGGTCGACTACCAATCTCCTTATCGAGGAGGTTTTTTTTATAGTTATGTAGTGGACGCATATAATGACTTTGGCGGACCGGGACTTGATCTGAGTGGTGTGACGGGGTTCCTTGTTTCCCTGCGGAAGGAAGCGAACAACACGGCCATGAATATTAATTTCTACATCATCGGTAGTAACGATAATGTTTACAGCTGGCAAATCGCCACTTCTGCTCTTAGTGATACTGAATTTCGAGTGATCCCGATCACGCTCGCTGACAATACAGATTGGGTGGCATTCCCTTCCAGCGGTGCTTGGAGCATCGGGGTTGCTGCCTCCTACATGAATCCTGCGAGTACCCGTTACAATATTTCCATTGATAGTGTGAGTTCTGTGCCCGAGCCCTCTTCAGGGCTTCTGCTTGTGTCTGGCCTGGGTGCGCTGGCGCTCCTGCGGCGCCGTTTCCGCTAAAAATTTTCTACCAACCTCGACTGGCGAGAGTGGTCACCAGATTCTGGGCAGCGTTCTGAGCCGCAAGGGGAAGGGCCTGTCGCTGGGATTCCGTCTGGTCGCCTTGGACGAAGAACGTCGTGTAACCGGAAGTTGCCGTCTTCGCGATCACCTCCTTTTTATCCTTCATGCTGTAGACCCGGTATTCAAGCAAGATGGTTAACTGGTACTGAAGGGTGGTCAGATACTGTTCCACCGACTGCTGAATGGGGGATCGTTCGATCCTTTTGACCGTCACCTCGAGAATCGCATCGGCCTCGTCCTTGCGGGCGTGCCGGAAGGTCCCGTCCCGGTCAATTTCCTGAAGAATCGCGTTGGTGACAGGCCCCGGAACGGCCGTCTCGTCGGTTTCATTTACCGCCGTGGGCACGTAGAGAACCCGGATGTCATCCAAACCGCCCCCCTTGGGGGTGCTTCCCATTTTGTAATTGGCACAGCCCGCCACCCAAAGGAGGAGGGGTGCCCAAAGCAGCGTTCTCATTGAGGCGGCACACTACGGGGTTCGGCCTGATGTCGCAAACTGATCTTCGCAGGATTGGCGGGGGCGGACTGTTGTTTGGTTTCGGTAAGCAGGTCCTCGAGAACCTTTTTTCGTTGCCGGGCTTCCTTGCCCTGGGGGGAGTCTGGTGTTTGGCTCAATACTTCGTTGTAGTAGACCAAGGCAGCCGGATAGTTGCCGGCTTTATCGTAGAAACGCGCCACGGAAAGAGACCCTCCGCTTAATCTCTGTTTAAGCATCTCGATATTTTCCGCCGCTTGCTCGGTCTTGTCGCTGCGCTTGAAGCGAACCATGTAATCCTGAAAAGCCTCGATCCCTTTTTGGGCCGCCGTCTGGTCGTATTGGGGCTCCCGAGCGGCCTTCATCCAGACGTACCCGATCTGGTACTGGGCGTCGTCGATCAGGTCGTTCTTGGGGTATTTATCGAGAACCTCCTCGTAAAACTTCACGGCCTCGGGCCATTTCTTCTGCCTTTCCCGGGCCAACCCGCAGGAAAATGTGGCCAGAGGGGCGTAGGGCCCGAACGGGGCCACACGGATGATGGTTTCGTAAATCTTCACCACTTTGTTCATGTCGGCCGGCATGGGAATTTTCCAGAGCATCTGGGGCTGGCCGGCCAGAAAAACGTTTCCAATGGCAAACATCCGCTCGATCGCCAGATCCCAGTAGGTGTTGGCGGAGGATTCCTCGACCAGTTTCTTGTAGGCCTCGTAGGCTTCCCAGTAGCGGGCCAGGTGCTCGAGCATCTCACCGACCTTGTATTGGGCCTCGTTTTTGCGGAAATCGTCGGGGTTTTCCTTGGCGAAGTCCTGGTAAATCTTCAGGGCCTGTTCGAAGTATTTCAGGGAATTCGCATTGGAATCCCCGCCACGCTTCTCGGTCTCCTTGCGCAAGCGAAGTGCCTCCGCCTTCCGCTCTTTCCCAAGCTCCCGGGCCGCGGCCGCTGCCTCCCGGTCGCCCAACTCGTCGGCCCGGTCAGCATCGGCAAAATGCTCGTCCGCCTCGCGGTCGATGACCTCGATTTGTTCGTACGCTTTGCCGATGCTCTCGGCCTGGCGGGCCGACTGCAGCACGTCCGTGGGGGAACCCTTGTTGCCCAACACATCCGACTCAAAGGTGAAACCCTCCCCGGGGGTGTAGGTGGAGAAGTTAAGCGGGATGGTGGTGGCGCCTTGGGCCAGCCAGTTGCCCTTGGAATCGATGTATCCCCAGGTGGGATTGCGCGATTCTCCGTCCAGGAGGTGGGGCCCAAGCAGAATCCGGGCTTTTCCGCCTGAAAAACCCTTTTCGACGCCCTGAATCTGGGCGGTGGTGTCCTGCCTCCCCTCGGTGCCCACCCGGGAAGTGGCGGTGCTGGCAGGGGCGGTGTGGGAGACAAAAGCCTCGGTGATCACTTCCTTTCCTTCCGGGTTCACAAAACGCCAACTCCCGCCCTCAAACCTCTCCCCGTCGCGCTTTCCGCCGAGATTGACGGCAGCCAACCCCTCGGAAAACGCCAGCACCTCGTCATATTTCGGCGGAATCACAAACTCCCCCTTGCGGTCGATAAACCCCCACTTTCCGTCCGCATAGGCTCCACAGCGGTCTTCCTGGAAAAAGTACACCTGCTCAAAACGGGCGGAGATGACCCGTTCGCCGGACTTGTCGATGAATCCCCATTTGCCTTTGAGTTGCACGGCGGCCAGCCCCTGCCGGAAGACCGCCGCGTTTTCGTACTTGGGTTCCACCAGAAACTTTCCCGACCGGTTGATGAAGCCCCACTGGCCGCCCTCCTTGACCGCCGCCGCCTGATCGCTGAAGAGGAAGGCGTCCTCATAGCGTGGTTCGATAATGAATTTGCCCTCCCCGTTGATGAAGCCCCACTTGCCGTCTTTTTTCACCGGGGCGAGGAAATCGGAGAAGGGGAGGGCTTCCTCATATTGGGGCTCGAGCACAAACTTGCCGTTTGAATTCACGTAACCGTAACGGCCCCACCAGGTTTTTTTAGGACGCAAATCGATCCCGGAGTCAGACTGAGCAAGGGCTTGCAATGGCCCCAAGAAAATAGCGTAAACAACTACCAGAAAAGAACTTGTAATTCCTAAATACCTCACGCCTCTTTGAGCTTAAGGAGACGTTGGTGTCCGTCAAGGAACTGGAAATGCTTCTTCCGCGGGGGTTGACGGGCTAGTTTTATGGAAATGCGTGGTTCATTTGTTCGGTTGGGTTTGGCGGGGATGTTTTTCATGGTTGGGACTGTCCGGGGAGGGGAGACCAATGCTCCCGCCGTCGCAAGGCCCTTTGTGGTGATGGCGTACAACGTGGAAAACCTCATGGATGTGGATCGGGTCGCGCCTTATGACGAGTATGCGGAAGTTCCTGACGACCCCAACAGCTACGGGCCCGGGAAACTCCTTGGAAAGCTGAAGACGATTGTCCGGGTCCTGAAAACCGTCCGCGAGGGGGCGGGGCCGGATGTGGTGATTCTCAATGAACTGGAGGTGGATCACACCCCCGAGACGGCGGCTCCGGACATGCAGGCGTTTCTGGCAAAATATGCGAGCACCACGTACGAGAAAATGTTGACCACGGAGTTGAACGACGAGCTCCGGGGGCTTCCGGTGGAGGCTTGGCTCCTTAAGGCGCTGGAGGACGAGGGCTTGAAGGGGTACACGGTTCTGGTCGGCGAGGTTGCGCCCGGGGCCACAGAGCATGAGGAGGCCATCAAGGTGGGGATGTTAACCCGCTTTCCGGTTCTCGAAAAAAAAACCCACCCGACGAGCCAGGCCAGGGGGATTCTTGAGGCCAAGTTGGACGTTCAGGGGCATCCCGTTCTCGTCTTTGGAAATCACTGGAAAAGCGGGGCGGGGAACCCCGCCATGGAAAATGTCCGCCTCGGCAATGCGAAGGTTTTGCGGGAAAGATTGAACCAGGTTTTTCAGGAAAATCCGCAGGCGGATGTGATCCTCGGGGGTGATTTCAACACCCAGTACAACCAGGGGCAGCGGTATCCCTTTATGCCCAAGACGGGACTGCAGGATGTGCTGGGCTCGCAGGGGGATCCGGCCATTTTCGGAAAAAAGGACGGTCCGGATCTCTATAATCTCTGGTTTGAGTTGCCTCCGGAAAAACGACTCTCGGATGAATACGGTGGAGAGTGGGGTACCCTCATGCAATTGCTGGTGAGTCGGGGAATGGCGGACGGGCAGGGGGTGGATCTTGTACCCGGCACGCTTACCCAGGTGCGGGTTCCTGGTTTGAATGCGCAGGGGCCCTTGGAACTTCCCTGGAGGTGGACCAACTACGGGCCCGGATGGGGTGCCAGCGACCACTTTCCTGTCATGGCCGAATTCCAGGTTGCCAACGGCACTGCCCCAATCTTTCCCTCGCGCTCCTGGAGCCCGGTTCCTCCGAAAGAAGTTCTCAAGGTGGGCCTGGATAAGGTGGATCGATCCAAATTACGTAACGCCAGCGTGCTCAAAGATGCTTCCGCAGAAGACATGGCCAAATCCATGGGCGAAATTTTCATCGTGGAGGCCACGTTTTCAAAAATCCGCCCCTTGGAAGTGGAGGTGGATGGAAAAACGTACTCCCTGCACTCTTTCGACAAAAAGCTGAGGGATGTTCTGCGGATGGAGCCGAAAGGGAAAGCGATGAAGTTTTTGGGAGAGCTGGGGCTCTATAAGGGGAAACTTCAGTTTGTGGTCCACGATCCGAGCTGGATCAAATAGACATCAGGCGCGGTTCGCCTCCCGGGTCAAACGGCCCAGCCGCTGCTCGATTTCCGGCGTAAGCTCTTCCCACCGGAAGCGCCAAGCCCAGTTCCCGCCTTCACGACCCGGCACATTCATCCGCGCCGAGGAACCCAGACCGAGGATGTCCTGCATCGGGTAGAGAGCGGTATTGGCGTTGGAGCGGAGGGCCAGCGCGATGAGGTCCCAGTGGATCTGGGAGCCATCGCATTTCAGGTAGGTGCGGATGTTGTGGCGCTCCCGCTCAATCTGCTCGGGCGTGCGGGTGGAGTCCTTGCCGGGTTCGCTCCGGTACCATCCCACCGTGGTGTCGTTGTCATGGGTGCCGGTGTAAACCGCGCAACCCGCCGGATAACTTTCGGGGCGAAACTCGGCGGCCTTGGGATCGTCCCCGAAGGCGAACTGGAGAATCCGCATCCCGGGATAACCCAAGCCGTCGCGCAACTGTTCCACGTCCGGGGTGATGACACCGAGATCCTCCGCAATGATCGGCATGGTTCCGAGGCAAGTTTTGGCGGTATCAAAGAGCTTCCGGCCCGGTCCCGGCATCCAGCGGCCTTTGACGGCCGTCGCCTCGGCCCCCGGAATTTCCCAGTAGCCGGCAAAACCGCGGAAATGGTCGATCCGGACGATGTCATAAAGGGAAAAGGCGGCTTTGAGCCGGGAAGTCCACCAGGCGTAGCCCTCCCTCTCATGGACATCCCACCGATACAGGGGATTGCCCCAGCGCTGGCCGGTGGCGCTGAAATAATCCGGCGGCACGCCCGCCACCACGGTGGGTTGCCCGTCGGCTTCGAGAAAGAAAAGGTCTGGGCGGCACCAGACATCCGCGCTGTCGTGGGCGACAAAGATGGGGACATCCCCGATGATGGAAACCCCCCGGGATTTGGCTTCCCGCCGGAGTGCGTCCCACTGATGGAAGAAAAGAAACTGGAGAATTTTGGCCTGCCGAATACCGGGCCCAAGTTCCTTGTGGGCGGCCTGGAGGGCCTTGGGATCCCGCCGTACGAGTGGGCTGGGCCAGTTCACCCACGGGCCGTTTCCGTGGTGTTTTTTCAGGGTGGTGAAGAGGGCGTAGTCCTCAAGCCAGAAATGGTTTTCCTCCTCAAACTTGGCCAAGCCGGATTTTAGCCGGGCGGAGGCCCGTCGGGCAAAGGATCGGGCCGCTTTTTCAAGAATGGGGGTCCGCGCCTCGATCACCGGCCCGTAATCCACGCGATCTTCGGGGAAGGACGGGAATTGTTTGAGGTCCGCGTCGAGCAGCAGGCCCTCCTCTCGCAGGGTCTCGAAGGAGATTAACATGGGATTGCCGGCAAAGGTGGAGAGGGTCTGGTAGGGGGAGTCCGCGAATCCGGTGGGCCCAAGGGGCAGCACCTGCCAAAGCCGCTGGGACATACCGTGCAAATGGGCGACCCAGCGGTGGGCTTCCGGCCCGATCTCGCCGATTCCATAGCGACCGGGAAGGGAGGTGGGGTGAAGGAGAATGCCGGCGGCGCGGGGAAAATTCATGCGTCCGAGAAATTAAAAGCGGAAAGCCAAGGGCGGGGAAGGGGGGAAAATCAGCGGATGAACAGCCAACCGGCCAGAAGCAGGATCGGAAGCAGGATCGGAAGGGTGTAACCGAGGATATAACCGAAGAAAGACGGGGTTCGGATCTTGGCCGCGTCCGCGATCGACTTAACCAGAAGGTTGGGGCCATTTCCAATGTAGGTGCAGGCCCCAAAAAAGACTGCCCCCAGGGAAATGGCGGCCAAGGTGTGCGGGTTGTTGGCCGCGAACTGGGCCACATCCTTGGGATCAAGCAGGTGAAGGGGAGGCTGGTGCAGGGTCAGGGCCAAGGTAAGGAAGGTTAGATACGTGGGTGCGTTGTCCAGGAATGCGGAAAGGCTCCCGGTCATAAAATAATAGTGCAGGTCGGTGGGGTGGCCGAATTTCCCGGCGTGCACGCTCAGCGTGTGGATGACCGGCACCAAGGTGGCAAAGATGCCCAAAAACAGCCAACCCACCTCCTTGAGGGGATCGAAGCTAAACTCATTCTGGTCCCGGATGGCCTGGTCCGTGAACCGATGAGCCAGCCATGCGGCCGCGGCCATAATCAACTCCGGCACTCCCCAGGGCGCGCCCGCTCCCCGTAGCAGCACCGCCCCTAAAATCACCGCAACAAAGAAGGCGTTGCGGGCCCCATCGAGCCGGAAAGTTTCCCGGGCGGTCTCTTTTTCACGGACAGGCCGTGGGGCCCTGCGGAAGTTCAACGTATCCAGAACATAAAAAACCAAGAGAAGAAGTCCGACCACCGTCAACCAGTCCGGCCAAAGATGCGTCAGAGTCCAAAAAAACGGCACGCCCCGCAGGTAGCCCAAAAACAGGGGAGGATCCCCCACCGGGGTCAGGCATCCTCCCACATTTGCGACAATGAAAATGAAAAAGACGATGTGAAAACTGGTGATCCGGTAACGGTTCATCCGGATCCAGGGCCGAATCAACAGCATGGCCGCCCCGGTGGTTCCCAGAATGTTGGCGAGCAGCCCTCCCATGGCCAAAAAAGCCGCGTTGCGAAGAGGAGTGGCCTCACCGGCCACGCCGAGGTGGATCCCGCCGGTCACCACGAACAACGACCCGATCAGGGCCATGAAGCTGATGTACTCCTGCAGGGAGTGGGCGAGCGGGGCGGCCTCCCGTCTCCCGACCAGGTAATAAACAAACACGATCGCGGCCATGCAAACGCTGAAGACGTGATATCGCTCATGCCAGAGTTTGGGGGTGAGGAGGGGACCCATCGCGATGGCGCCCAAAAGGACGACAAAGGGGGCCAGAATCCAGGCTGGGGGAGCAGCCCCGAGGTCCATCACGGCAAACGGCATCGTGCTTGGATGCAGGGGGTTAATAGGGGGGTCAAGCGGAACTGATTCTTCGCCCTCGGCCTTGCCGTTGCCAGGACTCTGCCTACCTTGATATTCATGTCTGGGACTGTCACGGGAGCAATGGGTTACAACTCCAAGGTGGAGGGCAACATCGTCCTCACCACCCTGGATGCCGCCATCAACTGGATGCGAAAGAATTCGCTCTGGCCGATGCCTATGGGGTTGGCCTGCTGTGCCATCGAACTCATGGCCTCGGCCTCCTCCCGCTTCGATATCGCCAGATTCGGCGCCGAGGTGATGCGGTTTTCCCCACGGCAGTCGGATCTGATGATCGTGGCCGGCACCGTCACCTACAAAATGGCTCTCGCCACCAAACGGATTTGGGACCAGATGGCCGAACCGAAGTGGTGCATTGCCATGGGTGCCTGCGCCAGCACCGGCGGCATGTACCGCAGCTACGCCGTCTTGCAGGGGATCGACCATCTTGTTCCCGTGGATGTCTACGTTTCCGGTTGTCCCCCGCGGCCCGAGGCGGTGCTCGAGGCATTGATGAAACTTCAGGACAAGATCGCCCGCAGTCGCGGCGTGGTTCTCAGCCAAAAACAGGCGGTATGAGCGAAGCCGCGGCCGATGCCTCGGCGGATCTTATCGCCGCCGTCAAAATCCTGCCCGAGTTCCGTGGCGAATCTTCCTGGGAAGTGCCGAAAGACAGGCTTCTGGAGTTGATGGGCGCCCTCAAAAAAGAGGGGATGACGTACCTCGTGGATGTCACAGCTGTGGATAATCACGGCGAGGATCCTCGTTTTGAGATTGTGTACGAACTTTGCGACCTTGCCGCCCGGCGCCATCTCCGCGTGAAGACCCGCACAGCGGAAGGTGAATCTGTGCCCTCCGTCTCCTCCGTGTGGCAAGGGGCCGACTGGCATGAGCGGGAAGCCTGGGACATGGTCGGCGTGAAGTTCTCCGGCCATCCGGATCTGCGCCGTATTCTTATGTGGGACGGTTACCCCCACCACCCGCTACGGAAGGATTTCCCTTTGGAGGGGCTGCCCACGGAGATGCCCGACATTGCCTTCACCGCAAAGGCCCCGTTGGAAGGCGGACCTTTTGTCACCAGTCCCGCCCCGTTCTCCCATGAACGCGAACCCCGTGCCCATCCGGCCGAAGAGAGGAGCCTGTGAGCACGGCCACCACCACGATGGAGTTCGGCGACACACTGGCCCGCACCGCGGAGATGGCCCCGCAACTCGATGTCGGCGAGAAGCTGGTGCTTAACATCGGTCCTTCGCACCCTAGCACCCACGGCGTGCTCCGATTGGTCCTGGAGTTGGATGGCGAGGTGATCACCAAGGCGGACACCGATGTCGGCTACCTCCACCGCGGCGACGAGAAGATCGCGGAGAACATGACGTGGAACCAGTTTGTGCCGTACACCGACCGGCTCGACTACCTCGCCCCGCTGGCCAACAACGTGGCCTATGCCTGTGCGGTGGAAAAGCTGATGGGCTACGACCTGCCGCCGCGCGCCAAGGTCACCCGGGTCATTTGTTGCGAGCTAGCCCGCATCTCCGCCCACCTCCTCGGTCTCGGCGCCTTTGCCATGGACGTGGGGGCGATGACAATGTTTCTCTACACCTTCACGGAAAGGGAAAAGATCTATAACCTGATCGAACTCCTCACCGGCGCCCGGTTCACCACCAGCTTCACCCGGGTCGGCGGCCAGACCCGTGACCTCCCTCCCGGTTTTCTGGAGGGGGTGAAGGAGTTTAGCGAACAGTTCGTGGGAAAGCTCGATGAGTTCGGAAAAATGCTTAACCGGAACCGCATCTTCGTGGACCGCACCAAGGACATTGGGGTGATTCCAGCTGCCACCGCTCTCGATTTCGGTCTGACGGGTCCGAACCTCCGCGGCTCCGGCAACGACTACGACGTACGGAAATATTTTCCTTACCTCGGCTACGAGACCTATGACTTCGAGGTGCCCGTTGGCCAGACGGGCGACTGCTACGACCGCTTCGCCGTCCGGATGGAGGAGATGAGGCAGAGCGTGAAGATCCTTCTGCAGGCCGTGGCCAAGATGCCCGGCGGTCCATGGATGGTGGACGATCCGAAGAACGTTCTTCCTCCCAAAGACAAGGTTCTCACCAAGATGGAGGAGTTGATTCATCAGTTTCTTGTCGTCACCCAGGGGCCGGACGCGCCTCCGGGCGAGGTCTACTTCGGGGCGGAGAATCCCAAGGGCGAGCTGGGGTTTTACCTCAACAGCCGGGGAGGGGGCGTGCCACACCGGTTAAAAATTCGCGCCCCGTCGTTCTGCAATCTCGGCGTCCTCAACTCGCTTCTACCCGGGCACACCGTCAGCGATGTTCCGGCCATTCTCGGAAGCATCGATTTTGTCATGGGGGAGTGTGACCGATGAGCGTTCCCCTTGAGGCCGGCACGGAAAATTGCGCAGGACCCGAAAAAGGGGAAATCCCCCCGGCCCTGATCCAAAAAGCCGATGAGGTGGTGAAACAGTACCCGGCCTCCAAACGCAGCGCCGTTCTTCCCCTCCTTCATCTTTGGCAGGAGCAGTTCGGCTACATCGGGTCGCGCGGGGTAGAGTGGATCGCCCAAAAGCTGGACCTGCAGGAGATTCAGGTCCTGGAGCTGGTCACCTTCTATCCCTGGTTCCGCCAACGTCCGTACGGCCGCTTTCATTTCCGGGTCTGCCGCACGTTGCCCTGCGCCTTGGGTGGGGCCGGCAAAACCTTTGCTGCTTTGGAAAAGCTGTTGGAGGTGAAAGGGGATCCTCACCACGGGGCGTTAGTGAGCGAAGACGGAAGGTTTTCCTTGGAGTACGCGGAGTGTCTGGCGTCCTGCGGAACGGCACCGGTGATCCTCTGTAATGACGACTTTCATGAGAAGGTAAATGAAGCACGTGCGGCCGAACTGGTCGCGGCTTGTAAGTAAGGCGGTCATGGCAGCAAAAGAACGACGACTGATTCTGAAGCAGGTGGATGCGCCCGGCTATACGCCGGACATCGCCTGCTACCGCAAGCACGGTGGTTACGAAATGCTCAAGAAGGGCCTTGCGATGGGTGCCAACGCCATCCGGGACGAGGTGAAGAAGAGCCAGCTGCGCGGTCGCGGGGGTGCCGGTTTCTCCACCGGAATGAAGTGGAGCTTTATTGATCCGGCCAAGGTGACAAAACCAATCTATCTCATCTGTAATGCGGACGAGTCGGAGCCCGGCACCTTCAAAGACCGGCAGATCATCCATAAGGATCCGCACCAGCTTCTGGAGGGGATGATCCTCAGCTGTTTCGCCAACGGGGTGAAACTGGCCTATCTCTACATCCGCTGCGAATTCACCATCGGGTGGAGGATCCTGGAAAAGGCGATCGCCGAGGCCAAGGCGGCCGGCTTTCTCGGGAAAAACATCCTCAACAGCGGTTATGATTTGGAGATCCACGTGCACCGCGGGGCGGGCGCCTACATTTGCGGGGAGGAGACCGGCCTGATCGAGTCGCTGGAAGGCAAGCGGGCCTATCCCCGGATCAAGCCGCCTTACTTCCCGGCGGTGCTGGGCCTCTACATGTGCCCGACGATCGTCAACAACGTCGAGACCCTCTGCAACGTGAAGCATATCGTGGAGATGGGCGGCGACGCCTTCGCCAAGATCGGCAAACCGAACAACACCGGCACCCGCATCCTTTGTGTCAGCGGCGACGTGGTGAAGCCGGGGTACTACGAGTTTGAGTGTGGAGCCCTTACTCTGGGCGAGCTTATCCACGATGTTTGTGGCGGCGTCCGGGACGGCAACCGGATCAAGGCGGTCATCCCTGGCGGCTCCTCAGCCAAGGTCCTCCGGGCGGGGGAGGTCTACAAGTTCAAGCAGAAGGGGCCTGACGGCTCGATGGTGGACGTACAGATGAAGCTGGAGGATATCCCCCTGGATTTCGACACCCTGGCCGCCGCCGGTAGCATGGCAGGCTCCGGCGGAATCATCGTGATGGACCACAAGCGGGATATGGTGGAGTGCCTCGCCAACATTGCCGGCTTCTACGCCCACGAGTCCTGCGGCCAGTGCACGCCGTGCCGGGAAGGGGTCCTCTGGATGAAGAAGATTCTTGCGCGGATCGCGGAGGGACATGGGCGCGATGCCGACCCCGATCTTCTCAAGGACGTGGCCGACAAGATCGCCGGCCGCACCATCTGCGCCTTCGGGGAGGCCGCCGCCTGGCCGGTGCAGAGCTTCCTCGCGAAATTCAAGGAGGAGTTCAATATGCGGATCCGTCGCAACGGAACCGCCGCCAAGAAGGACGTTGTCTCCCTCATCCACTGATTCCATGAGCGCACCCGTGAAACATCCGATGAATCCCTGGAACCACGATGTGGCCAAGGACGAGAACGATCTCATCGACGTCCAGGTAGACGGCCAGTGGGTGAAGATGCCCCGCGGCCTCAACGTGGTGGAGGTGGCCCACCGGATGAACAAGTTCATCCCGCACTACTGCTATCATCCGAAACTTTCCGTGGTGGGGAACTGCCGGATGTGCCTTTTTGAGATGGGCACCCCCAAGATGGGGCCGGACCGCCAGCCCGTGCTGGGCAAGGACGGGAAGCCGGAGATCGCTTGGATGCCGCGGCCCCAGATCGGATGCGCCACCGGGATCACCCCTGGGATGGGTATCCGGACCGACTCTCCTTTGGTAAAGGACTGCCGCAACGGCGTGATGGAATTTCTCCTCATTAACCACCCACTCGATTGCCCGATCTGCGACCAGGCGGGGGAGTGCAAACTGCAGGAGTACTCCGTCGAGTACGGCACCGGCGGAAGCCGCTTCGTGGAGAATAAGGTGAAGAAGCCAAAGAATGTCGACCTTGGGGAGCGGATCGTTTTGGACGACGAGCGCTGCATTCTCTGCTCCCGCTGCGTCCGTTTTTCTAGCGAGCTCACCAAGGACAACGTCCTCGGCTTTGTGAACCGCGGGAGCCATAGCACGCTGACGGCCTATCCGGGCAAGAGCTTCGACAACGACTACTCCCTCAACACCGTCGACATCTGTCCGGTAGGGGCGCTTACCAGCAAGGACTTTCGCTTCCAGATGCGTGTCTGGTTTCTCAAGGAAACCAAGAGTATCTGCACGAGTTGCGGGACGGGCTGCAACATCACCATTGGCTCCCGTGAGGGGAAGGTGTACCGGTTGACTCCTCGGGAGAACGAGGCCGTCAACTCCCAGTGGATGTGTGACCACGGGCGCCTGGATTTCCACTATTTGGAGGACAAGGCCAGGCTTCAGCATCCGCTTCTGCGGGCGGCGGGGGAGCAGTTCCCGGGGCCGTGGATCGACGCCCTCAACCGCGCGGCCGAGGGGCTCAGGAAGGTGAAGCCGCATGAGATCGCGGTGGTGGCCTCCGCCCGGATGACTAACGAGGAGCTGTTTGTGTTGAAGCGGCTGGTGGAGGAGCTGGGCGTGACCCAGGTGGACACCGTTAACCGGCCCGGCCAGGCTGACAAGTTTTTGCGGAGTGCGGATGGCAACCCGAACAGCCGCGGGGCGGAACTCCTCGGCCTTTCGCAGGGGGGCCGGAAACTTTCCACGTGGGGAGGGGAGATCGTCGCCGGAAGGATCAAAGCGTTGTTGGTGCTGGGGGGCGAGGACGTGGTGAAGGCGGGGATTCCGGAAAGCGCCCTGGCGAAGCTGGAGATCCTGATTGCGTCCAGCATTCTGCCCAACGCCACGACGCTGGCCGCCCACGTGGTGTTGCCGGGGGCGGGCTTCGCCGAGAAGACGGGTTCCATGGTGAATGTGTACGGGCGGCTCCAACGGTTTACCCGGGCCATCGCTGCCCTGGGGCAGGCGAGAGAGGACTGGATGATTCTGCGAGATCTGCGGGAAACCCTCACGGGGGGCAACTCTCTCCACTCGATCGAGGACATCTGGAAGGCCATGTCTGCAGTGGTGCCCGCGTTCGCGGGGCTTAGCTGGGCCAAGATCGGGGACCAGGGGGTTCAATTGAGGTCGGACGCTTTGGTAGGGACGCCTCAATGAGGCGTCCGCGGACGGGTCGGCGACCCGTCCCTACCTGGCTTTCAGGTTTTCTGTTTGGGATTTCGCTGTTGATGCCAATTTCGACATTATCCGCCGATGAGCCTACCAAACCCGCTCCGGCGCCGGTGCGCGAATATCGCGGAGAGTCGGAGAAAGAGTCTTCAGGCCCGTTCAATGCCCGGTCGATCTTTACGGCTGCCGATTATGAGGCCGCGTGGAAGGAACTGGGCCTCACCCAAAGCCCTGGCGAGGTGGATTTCACGATGGAGTTTGTACTCTTGGCGACCACCCGGGGAAGCCGGGTTGGGTTCCGTTGCCGGAACGAGGGCGAGGGGAAGCTAAACGTCAGCGCCATGTCCACCCGGGACATCCGTCCCGGGCTTCGCTACCTGATCGGCGTTTTCCTGCGGAAGGACTGGAAAGAAGTGAACGGCACCCCGATTCCCTAAACCTTTATGACAGTGGGTGGCTTGTGAAACGGGAGAATTGAAGTAGCGTTTTGGACATGTCCGCAACCCTTTCCACGCCAAGGAATTTCACCCCCGGGCCGACCAAGGAGGAGCAGCTTAAGCAGGCCAAGGACGGTCTCGACGTCATCAAGGATCTGCCGCGCTACGCCAAGGAGGGGGTGCAGGCGATCGAGCCGGACGACTTCATGCGCTTCAAGTGGTACGGGGTGTACCAGCAGAAACCCAAGGAGGACGGCTACTTCATGCTGCGGACCCGGATCCCGGGCGGGCAGTTGACCCCGGCGCAACTCCGGGAGATCGCCGCCCTGACGGACGACTTCGCCCACGGCTTCGGCGACGTGACCACGCGCCAGACGGTTCAGTTGCACTGGCTGAGGATCGAGCAGTTCCCCGAAATTTTTCGCAGGCTGGAATCGGTGGGGATCACCTGCAGCGGCGCCTGCGGCGACATCGCCCGCAACGTGGTGGGTTGCCCGGTGGCGGGCATTGATCCCGACGCCATCCTCGATGCCACGCCGGAACTGCGGGCGGTGGACAAGCATCTCACCAACAACAGCGAGTTCTCCAACCTGCCGAGGAAATACAAGATCTCCATCTCCGGCTGCCGGATCATGTGCACCCAGCCGGACATCAACTGCGTGGGGGTGTTCGGCCTGGAGCGGGGGAAGGAGAAGGGATACGGCATCAAGGTGGGCGGCGGGCTTTCCGCGGCCCCGCATCTTTCCCAGACCCTGCCGGCCTTCCTCAAGCCGGAGGACGTTCTGCCGATGGTTCACTACACCTCGGTGATCTACCGGGATCACGGCTACCGGGACAAGCGCTCCCGGGCGCGGCTGAAGTTTCTGGTGGCGGACTGGGGTGCGGAGAAGTTCCTCGCCGAGGTGGAGCGGGTGGCGAACCGGAAGTTTGAGCGGCACACGGAGTTCGTCTTCCCGGAAGACCCGGAAAGCGATCACGTCGGGGTGAAGGAGCAGATTCAGAATGGCTTTTACTGGGTGGGTGTCTGCCTGGCGGGCGGACGGATCAGGGGCCACCAGATGCGCACGATCGCCGACCTAACAGAGCGGTACGGGGAAAAGGGGAAGAGCGGCATCCGCGGGACGAACAAACAGAACCTGATCATCACCTATGTTCCGGAGAAAAACGTGGCGGCTCTGAAGAAGGATCTCGAGGCGGCCGGGATGGTCGTCGAGCCCAGTAACTTCCGCAAAGGTTGCGTCTCCTGCACGGGGATCGAGTTCTGCAACCTGGCGGTGGCGGAGACGAAGAACCGGATGATCCGACTGGTGGGCGAGCTGGAGCAGACCTGCGGCCATTACAAGGACAAGGTACGGATACATTTCAGCGGCTGTCCGAGCTCCTGCGGCCAGCACCAGGTGGCGGACATCGGTTTCCGCGGCGCCACCCGGACGGTGGACGGGGTGAAGAAGGAGTATTTCGACATGTTCCTCGGCGGAAAGACCGGGGCGGACGCCCGGTTCAACGTGCTGATCCAGCCGAAGGTGCCGTATGACGAGGTCCACCTCTACATCGACAAGGTGCTCCGCGCCTACGAGGCAAAAAAGATGGGGAACGAAACCCTGACCCGCTGGCTGGGTCGGAGTAACAAGGACGACCTCAAGGGCATCTTCGCCGACGTGAACGGAACGAACGGGTCGGCCGCTTAAATCCCCGCCTGTAGCCTGTTTGACCTACCTCCACCTTGGGGGGATGATTTTTGAACCCTGCGAAGGGGACCTATGACCAAAGGTTACGCCAACGGCACGACAACCGCTTTTAAGATCCAGCCCCACCCGGTGGATGAGGTGGGCATCAAGGAGCGGGCGGCCCGGCTCGCCACCCGCAGCATTAAGAAATCCTCCAAGATCGAGGGTCTCAAACTGGCCCTGTCGATGATCGACCTGACCACCTTGGAAGGAGCGGACACACCGGGCCGGGTCCGACAACTTTGTGCCAAGGCGCTCCATCTCCACTCCGCCCGGCCGGACTTGCCGTTGGTGGCGGCGGTTTGCGTCTATCCCACCATGGTCCGGATTGCGCGTGAGGCTCTTAAGGGGACACCGGTCAAGATTGCAGCGGTGGCCACAGCTTTCCCCAGCGGCATGAATCCGCTCGAGGTGAAACTGGAGGATACCCGCTATGCGGTCGGGGAGGGTGCGGACGAAATCGATATGGTCATTTCCCGCGGGGATTTTCTACGGGGTGATTACGGTCGGGTGGCGGATGAGATCGCTCAGGTGAAACAAGCCTGCGGGCGGGCCCACCTGAAGGTGATTCTGGAGACGGGGGAACTGGGCACGCTTGACCGGGTCCGCCTGGCCAGCGACATCGCGATGGAGGCGGGCGGCGATTTCATCAAGACCAGCACGGGCAAGATCCAGCCGGCGGCGACACCGGAGGTGGTGTTGGTGATGCTGCAGGCGATTTACGATTTCCACCGCAAGACGGGCAAAAAGATCGGGATGAAACCGGCGGGCGGGATCGCGAACTCCAAGCAGGCCCTGCACCTCCTGGTGATGGTGCGGGAGCTGTTGGGACCGGACTGGCTGACGCCCGATCTGTTCCGGATCGGGGCCAGCCGCCTGCCCAACGACATCCTGATGCAACTGGAAAAGGAGCGGACGGGCGTGTACCAAGGAGGGGACTACTTCTCCAATGACTGACACGGTGACGATTTCCAAGGGATCGGACTGGGGCTACGCGCCCGCACCGGAGAGCACCGACCACATCCGGTTAAAGGACCGGTACGGGCTGTTCATCGATGGGAAGTTCACCCCGCCCGCATCCGGGAAATATTTCAAGACGATCAACCCAGCCAACGAGAAGGTACTGGCCGAGATAGCTGAGGCGGGGGAGAAAGACGTGGATCGGGCCGTGCAGGCTGCCCGCAAGGCATACGACAAGGTATGGAGAAAAATGTCCGGCCGGGAGCGCGGAAAGTATGTCTATCGGATCGCCCGGATCCTCCAGGAGCGGGCGCGGGAGCTGGCGGTGGTGGAGTCGATGGATGGAGGCAAGCCCATCCGGGAGTCGCGCGACGTCGACATCCCGCTGAGCGCGGCGCACTTCTTCTACCACGCTGGCTGGGCCGACAAGCTGTCCTACGCGTTTCCGGGGAAAAAGGTTTCGCCCGTGGGGGTGGCCGGGCAGATCATTCCGTGGAATTTTCCTTTGTTGATGGTGGCGTGGAAGGTTGCCCCCGCGCTGGCCTGCGGGAACACGGTGGTGTTGAAGCCGGCGGAGACGACCCCGCTGACGGCGCTGCTTTTCGCTGAGATCTGCCAGGAGGCCGGACTACCTGACGGTGTCTTCAACCTGGTGACGGGGGCCGGGGCGACAGGCGCAGCGTTGGTGAAGCACCCTGATCTGGACAAGGTGGCGTTCACAGGATCGACCGATGTGGGCAAGGCGATTCAGAAGGCGTTGGCCGGGCGAGGAACCAAGTTGACCTTGGAGCTGGGGGGTAAGGCCGCCCACATTATCTTTGAGGACGCAACGATCGACCAGGCGGTGGAGGGGATCATCAACGGGATCTACTTCAACCAGGGCCACGTCTGCTGTGCGGGATCCCGACTCTTTGTGCAGGAAAGCGTGGAGGAGGAGGTGGTCGCCAAACTGAAGGCGCGGATGGAGACGCTGATCGTGGGCGACCCGCTGGACAAGAACACGGATATCGGCGCGATCAACTCGCGCGCCCAGTGCGACCGGATCAACGACTATCTCAAGATCGGGGTGGAGGAGGGTGCGGAGCTGTTCCAAACCCGTTGTGCCGTCCCGAACAAGGGATTCTGGGTGCGTCCTTCGTTTTTCACCAAGGTGGCGCAGTCCCACCGGATCGTGCAGGAGGAGATCTTCGGGCCGGTCTTGGCGATCCAGACATTCCGCACGCTGA
>Ga0214917_10000657_pt1 | contig 44942 bp, 33 predicted proteins | sample LL_1208_BB_MetaG_FD_177983 | JGI IMG/M metagenome (GOLD analysis project Ga0214917, IMG submission 177983) | Freshwater microbial communities from Lake Lanier, Atlanta, Georgia, United States - LL_1208_BB | ecosystem: Environmental > Aquatic > Freshwater > Lake | place: USA: Georgia | collected... | reverse complement strand
AGTGAACTTCTTATAGAATCCTTATCGCTTTCTCAGCATTGTTATGATACAATGATAGAAAATGGAGTAGCTAAAGAAGTAGCAAGAATGATATTACCATTAACAACTCAAACAACTATGTATATGAAAGGCTCTTTAAGAAGTTGGATTCATTATATTCAATTAAGGACGGAGCAAAATACTCAAAAAGAACATAGAATTATAGCTGAAAAATGCAAAAAGATTTTTGTAAAAGAATTCCCAACTATAAGCGAGGCATTAGAATGGAAGAAATAAGCGTATACCAAGTCCTTACAGACCTTGGTTATCAGTTAAAAGATTGCGGTAAAGAATTTAGAGCTAAACCTCTTTATAGAGATAGTGATAATGATACAGTTTTAAGAATCTATAAAGATACAGGTAATTGGGTGGATTTTAAAGAAAACATAAGCGGAGATATTAATTCATTAGTTAATTTAACATTAAAATTAGAAAGCCCAATTAAAGCTCAAGAATGGTTAAAGAATAAAAATTTTGTAATTACTCCTTCAATTCAAAATCAAAAACCTGTAATAAAATCAACCAAAAAATTTGATCCATCGCTATTATTAAAACTAGAAAACGATCAATCATATTGGGTTAAAAGAAAAATAAACAAAGACACTTTATATGAATTTAAAGGTGGAGTAGCCAAAGCTGGCAAAATGAAGAATAGATATGTATTCCCTATATTTGACATCAATAATAATATTATAGGATTTTCTGGCAGAGACGTTACCAACAAATCTAAAATTAAATGGAAACATTTGGGAGAAAAAAACGATTTCCTTTATCCATTATTTCTTAATTCAAAAAATATCCAAGATCAAAAAGAAGTTATTCTAGTAGAAAGTATTGGAGACATGTTGAGTTTATGGCAAGCTGGAATTAAAAATGTTTTGGTGACTTTTGGAACAAACTTAAGTTTAGGTATTTTAAATTATTGTTTAAAAACAGATATGAAAAAAATATTTATCAGTTTAAATAATGATTCAGCAAAAAATATGGCTGGAAATATAGGAGCAGAAAAAGCCGAAGCTAGATTATCTAGATACTTCGATAAAAATCAATTAATTATTGCTTTGCCAAATAAAAAAGATTTTGGTGAAATGTCAATAGAAGAAATTTTACAATGGAAACAAAACCTTTAAAAACATTATCCGCTTCTAGAATTAAAACTCTTGAGACTTGCTCTTGGGTTTATTGGAATAATTATCATACTAAAGTTCCACAAAGTCAAAATGATGGGGCTTTAAGAGGAACAATATGTCATACAGTTTTTGAATTATTATTAAATAAAAGACATCTTAAAAACTATAAAAAGATAATAAAAAAGAATGCCATTAGTGGTGATAAAGCAATAAATAGATTAGTTAAAAAATTATCAGTAAAAGTTGGGCTTGATGAAAGTAATTATAAATTATTAAATGATATGATTTTAGTTGGTCTTAAAAATGACTTCTTTGGAGAAGGCGGAGAAATAGTAAAACCAGAATATGACTTTGATATTATAAATGAAGAGCCCAAATATCATATCAAGGGGTTTATAGATAAGCCTATTAAAATCAAAAAAGAAATGCATATAATTGACTACAAAAGCTCTAAATATAAGTTTAGAGGTGATGACCTTGAAGCCAATATCCAAGCCATGATGTATAGTCTAGCTAGTAAAAAGTTATGGCCAAAATTAAAGCCTATTGTTAAATTCTTATTTTTAAGATTTCCAAAACAACCAATACAAGAATTATCTTTTGATGATAATGAAATTAAAGGATTTGAACATTATTTAGAGCATATTAATCAATATGTTGATAATTTTGATGAAAATTCAGCCCAAGCAAATTTCGCAATAGATAATCCAAAAAATAAATGGATGTGTCAAGTTGGTGGATGGAAATGCCCATATAAAGATCCTTATGAATATTACGTTAAATTAAATGATAAAAATGAAATAATAGAGTCAAGTTTAAATGGAAAATTCAAAAATATTGAAGGATTTAAAGTGGAAAAAAGAGTTTATCAAGGATGCCCAAAATTTAATAATAGTAATAATCAAAAAGATGATTTTTTAGAAGAAAATACTACTAAAGCAAAGGACGATTTTTTAGGTTGATTTTAAATTAAAAGTTTGTTATATTACTGTTAATGATTCCGTTATTTAAATCTCATTATTCTCTAGGAAGGTCTATTTTAACTCTAGAAGATAAATCAGAAGTTGACGATTATCCAGATTCAATTATTCAAATAGCCAAAGAAAATAAACTTAAAGAATTATTCTTAGTAGAAGATAACATGTCTTCATTTTTGGAAGCCTATACAAATACAAGAAATAATAATATTAAACTTAATTATGGCTTAAGAATTACTATAACAGAATCAATTGAAGATAAAAGTGAAGAATCTAGATCAAAAAATTCTAAAGTTATTATATTTTTTAAAAATAACGAAGGATATAGCCTTTTAACTAAACTTTATAGCAAAGCCTCAAAAGAAGGTTTTTATTATGAACCTAGGCTTGATTATAAGATATTAGCAGAAAATTGGACTAATGATCTTTTATTATGCATACCATTTTATGATTCATTTATTTATAATAATACTTTAAAGAACTTTATTTGTGTACCTAATTTCTCATTTACAAAACCAATAGTATTTATAGAAAATAATGATTTACCATTTGATCTTATAGTAAAAAACAAAATGCTTAACTTCATAAAAGAAAACAACTTAGAAGTTTTTAATGTTAAGAGTATTTATTATAAAAATAAAAAGGATTTTAAATCTTATTTAACTTTTAGATGCATCAATAATAGAACGACTTTAAATAAACCAGAAATAGAACATATGTCTAGCGATTCGTTTTCTTTTGAAGAATGGAAAAATTTATGCAAACTCAAATAAATAAAATTGTTTTATCTAAAGAAGAAGCTCTTGAAGCTGCTATCATGGGTGTTAAAAGAAGAATGACTAACGTTTTTAGAGAACTAAATGATTTGTCTCACCATGGGTCACCAATAGGTGGTAATTGGTGGTCAAATGATATTGAAGCAGCTGGAGCAGAATTAGCTTTCGCAAAATTTATTGGTGAAGATTGGGTAGGGGCAGTAAATACTTTTAATGCTCCAGACGTAGGCCAAGATTGGCAAGTTAGATATACAAATATAGATTATGGATCTTTGATCTTAAGAAAAAAAGATAAAGTTAAATTAAAACAAAAATTTGTATTAGTAACTGGATCAATGCCGATTTATAATATAAAAGGTTACATCATAGGAACAGATGGAATTCAAGAAAGATTTTTGAAAAATCCTAATAACGGAGAACCAGCATGGTTTATACCTCAAAGAGAATTATTGAAATTTAATTAATATGGACGAACACTTACTTAGATATAATAAAAATAAAACCTTAGTATTTATTGATTGCGAGACGTTAAATCTCTGCCTTAATTTTTGTCATAATTTACCTTGGCAAATTGCTATGATTAAAGTTAAAGGCGACCAAAAAGTTGATGAAAAAAACTTTTATATAAAATGGGATACAAATTTAAAAATAAGTGATGCTGCGGCTTATGTAACTAGATATGATCATAAGAAAATTTTAAGAGATGGCCTAGATCCAAAAGAAGTTTTCCCAACAATCAAAGATTGGCTCGATAATGCAGATTATATTGTTGGGCATAATATTTTAGGTTTTGATGTTTATATTATTAAAGAATACTATAAATACATGGGATGCAATTGGCAACATCTTATACCAAAGTTTATAGATACAAATACTTTAGCAAGAGGTATAAAATATAATATGCCTTTTTCTAATAAAGATAATTTAACAGAATATCAATATAAAATTTTTCATACAAGAAAAAAGAATGTTAAAAGTTCTTTAACTTTCTTAGGCAAAGAGAATGGAATAGATCATGATTATGATCAACTCCACGATGCAATAAATGATCTTGACTTAAATTTAAAAGTATGGAATAAATTGAAATGGCAAGTAGAGGTATAATATATGGCTTCAATGGATGATATTTATGATATGGTACAAAAATTAGATGATTCTAATACAGAATATCTTTTAATAACAATCCAAAAGGGAAAAAAGAATGGTAAAGCTGATGTTTTTTATTCTTTAAAAGATAGAAAATCAATGAAGATTTTGGCAAGCGGTTTAGACATTTTTAATCAAGAAATTGATAAAATTAATGATGAAATGGATGAAAATGATTAATTTTCTAGAAGACAAACAGTTTTCCTCAAAGTTTGATAATGTGGATTTAGGTCTGCATGGAGTTAGATTGCCAGAATTTTTAATTGATTCAGCAGCAAAAAGACATTTAAATATAAGTGAAGACTCTTCAAATTACGACTTTTTAAGGGCTTTATCTTTAAATGGATTTAAAAATTTAAAGATAGACAAAAATTCTCCAGAATATAAAAAATATGTAGATCGAGCTAAATATGAATTGGATACATTAAAAGAACTGGGTTTTATTGATTATATTTTATTGGTTTGGGACGTTATTAATTTTTGTAAAACAAATAATATTCCAGTTGGTCTTGGTAGAGGCTCTGCGGCTGGATCTCTTATTCTTTATCTTGTAGGAGTAACTAGAATTGATCCAGTTAAATATGATCTTTATTTTGAAAGATTTATATCTAAGATTCGCGCTAAAAAGCAAGTTATTGATGGAATAACATATTTGGATGGCAGTTTAATGTGTGATGTTGATTTGGATATTTGTTATTATAATCGTCATAAAGTTCTAGAATATCTTGAAGGGAAATTTAAAGGTAAAACGAGTAAAATTTTAACTCTTAATACTCTTAGTGGAAAATTACTTATTAAAGAATGCGGTAAAATCATAAGTGAAAAAACAGAAGAAGAAATGACTAATACTTCTTCACTTATACCTAAATTGTACGGACAAGTAAAAGATATCACTAGCGCATATGAGGAAGTTCCCAAATTTAAAGAATGGTGTGACGAAAATAAAGAAGTTTATGAAATAGCTTTGAAACTAAGAGATCTTATTAAAAATAAAGGCGTTCATCCTTCTGGAGTTTTATTATCATACCATGATTTAGATAAAGTTTGTCCAACTGAGTTTTCAAGTGATAAAGAAGCAGTTTCAAGTTTTGATATGAATTGGGTTAGTTTATTTAATATTAAACTTGATATTTTAGGCTTAAGAAGCGTATCCGTAGTACATGACGTATGCAAAAGCATTGGTATTAATATTGAAGATATTGATTTAAATCATGAATCTATTTATAGAACTTTACAAGATTTGAAGTCTCCGCACGGATTATTTCAAATTGAAGCAGATACTAATTTTAGAGTTTGTCAAAAAGTTAAGCCTAAGAATTTAGAAGAGCTGAGTGGAGTTTTGGCGCTAGCCCGACCTGGGGCTTTGCAGTTTGTTGATAAATATGCAGCTCATACTAATTTCCAACAGTCCGAAAGTATCCATCCATTATTTGATGATATTTTAAAAGAAACTGGTGGAGTAGCGTTATATCAAGAGCAATTAATGAAAATGGCTCATAAAATTGGGTTTACTCTAGATGAAGCAGAAATTTTGAGAAGAATTGTGGGTAAAAAGAAAACTGAAGAGATCAAAACTTGGAAAAAGAAAATTGAATCTAAAATAAAAGAAAATAAACTTCCAAAAGAAGTAGGAGAAATTTTATGGAAGATTCTAGAAGACTCGGCTAATTATTCATTCAATAAATCACATTCAATTGCTTATGCTGCTTTAGCCGCTATTACAGTTTATTTAAAATTCAATCATCCTCAACAATTCTTTTTGTCTTTGCTGAAGATGACAAGAAATGAACCAGATCCAATTGGAGAAATATCTAAGATTCAAAAGGAGATGGGACACTTTAATATTAAATTATTAAAACCTCATATCATTAAATCTGAAATGGATTTCTCTCTAGAAGGAGATGATATTAGATTCGGATTGCTTTCTGTAAAAGGTATTTCGGATAAATCTATTGAAAAACTAAATAGCTTTAGAAATAAATATTCTAATAAATTTGAAATATTTCAAGCCGCAGAAGAAGCGGATTTAAATATTGGAGTATTATGTTCATTAATTCAAGCTGGAGCGTTAACTGGATTTAAACAAAGCAGAAGCAAGATTGTCTTAGAAGCTCAATTATGGAACATCTTAACTGCAAAAGAAAAGAAATATGTAATATCTTTTGCTGAAAAATTTGATTTTGATTTAATACGAATTATCAAACATCTTAATAAATTCACAGATGAAAAGAATAAAGTTATTATAAAGTCCACTAGATTAGAAACAATTAAAAAGAAATATGAACCATACTTAAAAATATATAATCAAAATAATAAAAGTGAAAGTTTTGCTAATTGGTATTATGAGAAAAAGCTTTTGGGTTATAGTTATGAAAGAACATTAAAAGATATCTTTTCAGAAAAAAGAGAAGATTTAGAATATATTAATACTATTCAAGATTTATCACTTAATCAAAAAGCTGTATTAATTGGCCAAGTAGAGGAAACCTATTCTGGAACATCTAAAAATGAAAAGAAAACTAAATATTTTAGGCTAAAGGTGGCGGATGAAACTGGATTAGCTACAGTGCTTTTATTTAATGATAAAATTGAAAATTGTAAAAATCTTAATGGTGGTAAAAATCCAGAAGAAGGAAATATTGTAATAGTTAAAGGCATTAAAAAAGAAGATTGTATATTTGCTGATTTAGTAGCTATTCAAGACCATGAAATATATATGAAATTAAGTGAAATAAAAAAGGTTGACATTTAATTAAATATAATATATCATTCATAATATGATTACATATTATAAACCAAACAGTAAAAATACAGGTACAGCTTGTAGCTTCTCGGTAAATGCAAAAGATAGCTCGATTTGGAGTTCATTAATTAAACAAAGTTCTTGGAATGAGTCAAAGAAGATAGGCTCATTTTCAGACAACCAAAATAATCCTAATAAAAGCGTAAAAATTAAATTTTCATTAACAGAAGCGGCTGGAATTCTAGACGCAATTGAAAGAAATGCAGAGTTTTCAGCTTATCATACCTCAGAAAAACAAACTACCCAAATTAAATTCGCTCCCTATATTAGAGATGAAAAGCAAGTAGGATTTTCATATATGGTATCAAAATCAGATAAGCAAAATAGCGAAAATAAGCAATCTTATCTAATTGGACTATATTTTAGTGAAGCAAGACTATTAAAACAATTCTTAGGTTATGCCTTAGATTCGGTTTTTGAATCTCAAAGAATTGAAATGATTAAAAAATTAAAAAATAATCCTAAAGAAACCAAAGAAAAAGAAACAACTACAGAAGAAGACAGCGAACTTTGGTAGTTGAATGAAGAAAAAAAAGATATTGTATCAATCTGATTTTGCTTTAGCGAAAACTGGATTCGCTAAAATTGCTAAAAATTTACTAACATATTTATATAATACTGGTAAATATGATATTGTACAATATTGTTGTGGATTACAATATTCTAATCCAGAGCTCAAAAGAACTCCCTGGAAATGCATAGGAACTCTGCCAGATAATCAACAAGAAATACAAGAATTAAATAAAGATCCTAATAACGCTAGATCTGCCAGTTATGGCGCTTATCTCTTAGATAGAGTTATTAATGAAGAAAAACCAGATGTATATATTGCAGCGCAAGATATTTGGGGAATAGATTTTGCAATAGAAAAGAAATGGTTTGATAAAATTGGATCAGTTTTATGGACCACATTAGATTCTTTACCTATTTTACCTACGGCGCTTCAAAAGGCTCCTAGAATTAAAAATTATTGGATTTGGAGTGATTTTGCCACAAAAGAATTACATAGATTAGGACATCCTCATGTAAAAACTGTTCACGGTCCTCTTGATACAACTAACTTTTTTAAACTTGATGACTTTAAAAGAAAAGAACTTAGAAAAAAATTTAATATAGAAGAAGACGCATTTATAATTGGGTTCGTATTCAGAAATCAATTAAGGAAAAGCGTTCCAAATTTATTAGAAGGTTACGCTTTATGGAAAAAAGAAAATCCGCAAGTTAAAAGTTATTTACTTTTACATACTCATTGGGGCGAAGGATGGAATATACATAAATTAGCAGACGAATATGGGATAGATAAAAGAGAAATTTTAACAACATATATTTGCAAAAATTGTTTGCAATATGAAATAAAACCTTTTTATGGACATGATTTAAATTGTAGATTTTGTGGTTCTGAAAAATCTCAGATAACTTCAAATGTATCAATTGGGGTCGATGAAAATCAACTTAATGAAATATATAATTTAATGGACGTATATTGTCATCCTTTTACTAGCGGTGGACAAGAAATTCCTATTCAAGAAGCTAAACTTGCAGAATTAATTACATTAGTAACAAATTATAGTTGTGGAGAAGATATGTGCGTAGATGGAGCCGCAACTCTTCCATTAGAATGGTTTGAATATAGAGAACATGGAACAGAATTTAAAAAAGCTTCAACAAATCCAAAATCAATTGCAGAAAATTTAAATAAAGTTTTCAAAATGAGCTCACAAGAAAAAATTGACTTTGGCAAACAAGCAAGAGAATGGACTATCAAAAATTACTCTATAGAAAACATAGGTAAAATTTTTGAATCATTTATAGATAATACTCCAGAGGCTAATTTTAATTCAATAGAAAACGAAGAACTTAGAGATCCATTTTGTCAAATACCAATTATAGAAGATAATGCTGAATGGTTGATTTTTATGTATCATAATATTTTAAAAATGAAAAATGTTGATCGAAATGATAGTGGACATCAATACTGGATGCAAGAGTTAGAAAAAGGAATGAAAAGAGAAGATATAGAAAACTATTTTAGACAAGTTGCTATCAAAGAAAACCAACAAATGAAAAAAGTAGATTTTCAAGATATTTTAGACAAAGACGATGAAGGTAAAAGAATGATTTATGTAATTCCAGAGTCAGCAGAAGATGTATTTTTATCTACAAGCCTTTTCAAGAATATTAAAAAACAATATCCAGATTATAAATTATACGTTGCAACAAAAGAAGAGTATTTTTCTATATTAAAAGGTAATAAATATGTTGATAAAATCATTCAATATTTTCCTCAAATGGATCAATTATTTTGGCTAGAAGGGATTGGCGATCATAAAGGGTTTTTTGAAATAGCATTTTTACCTTATTTAGGTACGCAAAGAATGATAGATTATACTCATAATGGTAAAACAAAAATAGAATTTGCTTTAAATAATTAATAATATTCATTATGCATCTAGTAGAAAAATATGCCACTTCGTGCGGAATTAAAATAAATAAGCCAGAAATTTATCAAAAATATTCACCAATTCCTTATGATAAATATATCATTTTTTACCCTCAAAATATAAAAAGTGGAGCAGAATATGATCATTGGCAAATAGTTATTAATGCTATTTTTCAATTCTTAGCTCCAGAAAATATCTATATAATTCAAATTGGTAATAAAGATTCTAGAAAATATACTAATTGCGCTTTTATAGATGAAGCTTCAATTGATTTTCAAAATTTAGGTTATATTATTAAAAATGCAGAACTAGTTTTAGGTGTTGATGGAATTAATAATCATATAGCTTCTTCTTTCAATAAAAAAATAGTAGCTCTTTATTATAATATTAATTTAGAAAATGTAAAACCATATTGGGGAGATAAATCTAATCAAAGATTATTGTATCCTAAAATTTCTACAAAACCATTTTATGGCGCGAATAAAACTCATAAATCTATTAATTCTATAAATCCAGAAGAAGTAGGTAGAAGCGTTTTAGATTTATTGAATATAAAATATCCTCAAATGATTAATACTCTTTTTATTGGTAATAATTTTAATAATAGAACATTAGATGTTATTCCAGACGGCCCAATTAATATCGAGGTTTTAAATACTCCCAACTTAATAGTAAGAATGGACCTGCATTTTGATGAAGCTGTATTGAATAACCTTTTATCTCATAAAAAATGTATAATAATAACTAAAAAATCAATAAATTCAGAATTAATAATTAATCATAAGAAAAATATATTGCAAATAGTATACATATTAGATCAAGATAATGATCCAAATTTTATTAAATTTATCAAAAATAATAATATTCAATATACCTTATTATCAGAAGAAACAGAAGAAATTATTAATACTTTTAAATTCAAATATATGGATTATGGTTTAATTTTTAAAAAGAATAAAAATGAAAAAAGTTTTGAGCTTCCCAAGAATAAGCAAATCTTTTTTAGATGTGCTAAAATATATTTTTCATCAAAAGGCGCTTTTAATGGAAAATACGCATGGTTAAATAATTTGCAAAATTCGCAAGAAGTAACTGATAATGAATTATTTTGGGAAGATCTTCAAGATTTGCATATTTTCACTATTGACAATTTTTAATATAAGTGATATACTCATAAGATGAGTCCAAAAATTAAAGATAATCAACAAACAATCTCTATCGGTAGTCAAGAACTTGAAAATATTAATATTGCATTAGATTTAAATGCTCCAAAAGTAGTTCCACCAAATATTATCACAAGAAATAAATATGGTCTTATTGATGATACAAATTTAAATTATATTTTTAATGATGATGGTACAATAAATTGGCGTAAGATGGTTAAAATCGAACATCTTGTGCCTAATAGACAAAAAACTCAAGAGACAGATGTATCAAAACTTCAAGATAAAGATCTTCTTATCCTTTTAGGAGGAATTAAAGAATTGGCTCAAATTCGTGGTTATACAAAAGTAGAATATAATGTAGTTTCTGCAACAGAAAATTATTTTGCAACAAGTTGTCGTATAACTTGGATTCCAAATTATGAAACAGATGGCAGGGAAATTATATTTGAAGCTCTTGCAGATGCTACATCTAATAATACAAAATCTTTTGCTAGGTTTTTCTTAGCTGCAATTGCAGAAAATAGAGCTTTTGTTCGTTGTGTGCGTAATTTTCTTAAAATTAATATTGTATCCCAAGAAGAATTAGGAGATGCTAAATTACTTGATGAAGCGTCAACTATTCAAGATAATCCCACTTCTCCACATGTTCTTTTAGAAAAAGTTATGAAAGATAGAGGTGTAACTTTTGAAAATTTAAAAAATAAATTAATAAAAGAAAAATTTGATAATGCTGAAAATTTAAATACTATAAATGATATTCCAAAAGTAAAAATCTTTGAACTTATAGATAGAATTAAAAAAGCTAAATAATTAAGGAACTACTAGACCTGGCCCAGATCCATATACTGGATTATTGGTAGTATCATTCTTATTATAAGGATTTAAAAATCCAGTTAAACCAACAACAGAAATTCTTTGAGCATTTGGTGCGTAAGTAATATCGCCAAATCCAATATATTTTGAAATTCCCTCAAGATAACCAATCGATCCACCCCCTCCACCCGCTCCTCCACTACCACCCCCTTTTGATGCATCTTCACCTTTATCGCCACCGCCTCCGCCTCCTCCTCTGCCTCCCCCTTGTCCTGGACTTCCTGGAATATTAACATATGGTCCTGGATCCAAGGGTCCTTTTTGTCCAGCTGATCCACCCCTAGCATCAGAATATGGTCGAGTTTCACCCTTAACTCCTCCATTTCCTGGAGCTAAGCCTGGATTAGGCGCAGGACCTCTAGGACCTTGGCTTCCTCCTATAGAAATTCCTCCAAATCCATCAGATCCTTTGTCAGAAAACCCCCCCTGTCCGTTGCCTCCATCAATTCCTTTAACAGTTTGGCCTTCTATACCATTAAATCCAATTATTGTAGATGGACTTCCACTTGATCCACCGCCACCATCAGATCCTCTTTCACTAATACCATCTCCATTTGACCCATCCACGCCTTTTAATGTTATTCCATCAATTCCATTAGTTCCCCCGTCTCCTTTAAGAAGAGCCCCATCTGGTCCTGATGGCCCATCACCAATATACATAGGACCATCAATACCTATGTTTCCAGCTGATCCAAAAGCTGTTGGTCCTCCTATGCCTATTGAACCTCCACCTCCGCCTCCTCCTCCACCACCTGCTCCACCTTCACCCCCACCCCCACCTTCAAATCCAATTTCTCCTTGACCACAACATTTTAAAATGATTTCTTTTGTTGATAATATTTTTATACAAGTTTGTTCTGTTTCATTTGGATTAAATTTTATGCATCTAAATTTAGCTTCTTTTTCATTTGGTATATCTGATGTATCTATAGATATATTTTTTGTACGAGAATTTAAAAAGTTTATATTACTTTTATTTGTATCAATATACAAATTTATTTCATTAAATACTTTTTTATCAGTATTTAATAAATCACCAATTTTAAAATTTCCAGATTGATTAGAAGTATTTAAATTAATAGAAAATTGATGTTCTTTACTGCTTGTTTTTTGAAGAAAATAATTATTTTCATAATCAGTAAATATTTTTGTATTAAAATATCCATCTATTCCAGTTTGTATTGGAAAACTAGAATTAAAATTTATTTGTTTTACTGAGCATCCATCTATTGTTTTATTTATATATAAAGCATTTAATTCAGAACCACTTACATACTTATCCCAACATACATTTCCAAGATCTTGAATTTGCTTTAAAACATTTGGCATTTATTGTACTCCTTGTACTCCTGCAAATATATAAATATATCTCATTTGTCCTCCTATGCAAACATACATTCTTCTAGGTCTAAATAAAATTCCTCCATAAGTAAAACTACCCCCAATTATATATCCAGTTGCTCCAGTCGCTCCAGTAGATCCAGTGGCTCCAGCTCCAGTTGCACCAGTAGATCCAGTTGCACCAGTAGCGCCTTTTGGCCCAGTTGCTCCAGTCGCTCCAGTTGCGCCAGTACTCCCTTGTATAGTTAGCGTATCTCCTTTCGCTCCAGTCGCTCCAGTAGCTCCAGTTGCACCAGTAGATCCAGTCGCACCAGTAGAACCAGTAGAACCTATTATTAAAGGTCCCATTGGCCCAGTTAATCCAGTTGCACCAGTAGATCCAGTTGCACCAGTAGATCCAGTCGCACCAGTAGATCCAGTTGAACCCGTAGCTCCTCTTGATCCAGTCGCTCCAGTTGCACCAGTAGATCCAGTTGAACCCGTAGCTCCTCTTGATCCAGTCGCTCCAGTTGCACCAGTAGATCCAGTGGCTCCTTTTGATCCAGTAGCTCCAGTTGCACCAGTAGCTCCAGTTGCACCAGTAGATCCAGTTGATCCAGTTGAACCCGTAGCGCCTTTTGGTCCAGTTGCACCAGTAGATCCAGTAGCTCCAGTTGCACCAGTAGCTCCACTTGATCCAGTTGCGCCAGTTGAGCCAGTAGCTCCAGATCCAGTTGCTCCAGTCGCTCCGACTGGACCTGTAGCGCCAGTAGCTCCAATTGCTCCAGTAGCTCCCCTTGGTCCAGTTGCACCAGTGGCACCAAAACAATCAGAATTTGCTGGTGCTCCTACCGCTTCAAATAAACTACTTATTTCAGCGCTTACTGGATTAAAATTATTATTAGCATTTCCAACAGTAAATGGTTTTGTGCACATTACATAAGGTGGATCTGAAGTACCATCATTAATTTCTCTAAATTTTGCTTCATTTTCAGCAGAACTTAAATCATTTGTATTTATTGAAATTGTTTTAGTATTTTTATTTATTAAAATATAAGACCCATTTTGTTCTGTTAATATTTGAATTCCTTGGTCATTTGAATTTAAAAGTTCAAAGTATGATGCTTGTGCGTCTGTTCCTAGTCCTGCAGTATAATTTGATGTATTTAATGATGCAAAATTTGTACCTGAATCTGTGTATAATTGTATACTATTGGGACTATTTTTATATTGTAATTCCAATAAATTCACTGGGCATGTAGTTGTTCCTAAATTTAAAACATTTCCATTTTGTTGGTAATTCGCCCAACATTCATTACTAAGATCTTGGATAAATTTTATTATAGCCATAATTTTCTATTAAATTTTATGTTAAAGTAGGAGTAGGCGTTGGAGTATATGAACATCCACAATTATATATTCCATATACTCCTGCTGGAGGCCTTATATTATATTGGCCTCCCCAAGTGCTTAGTGCAGATCCTCCAATATCATTTGCTAAAATAATTCCATATACTTGATTTTCATTATCTGAAGGAAAACCAAAATTGAAGCCACCACATGCATCACTAACATTATATGAATCAAAATCTGGCGTAACACATTTTACTAACATAACTGTTCCTACATAATAACAACCCCCATAAGATGGACCATAAAAATACGGCGAAATCGGTACGGCCGAGATTAAACCGCTTTGATCTCCAGAGTTTAAATCTACATTAAATTTATATCTAAACCATGCAACATTACAAGGCCCATAAGATATAACGCGAGAATCATAAGATTCATATTCAGGTCCAAAAATTTCTACCACCATACCATTAAAAGATACTACCCAACTTTGTTCAGATCCAATACTAGAATTATAACTTGTTAATTGAACCCAAAGTTCTAATGGAACAATAGATGTTGGCGTAGGAGTTGGTGTAGGAGTCGGAGTTGGTGTAGGAGTCGGAGTTGGCGTAGGAATTGGTGGCAAAGTTGGCGTAAAAGGATATGGACATGCGCAATTATAAGTGCAAGAAAATGGTAGAGCAGGATATTGACCCCATATTGTACGACCTCCATCTAATGAAACACCGAAGAATCCTCCTGGCCAATATGCAAGTTGTCCATTACATTCATCAATAAAAGCCCCAGGATCTTCTTCAACAACGCATTTTACTATAGATGCTTGTCCTACATAATTACAAAGTCCATAAGATTCACCATAAACAAAAGGACTAATCGGAGTGATTTCAATTAAACCGCTTTGATCTCCAGAGTTTAAATCTACATAAAATTTATATCTCAAATACGCTGAAGAACATCCACCAGGAGACATTGTTAATGAATCATGATCCCCGTTTCCAACATTTTTTATTGGGATACCGTTAAAAGATATACTCCATCCTTGTTGAACCGATTCATAACTAGCTATACGAACCCAAAGCTCTAATGGAACAATGGAAGATATTAACGTAGGCGTAGGAGTTGGCGTAGGAGTTGGAGTTGGAGTTGGCGTAGGAGTTGGCGTAGGAGTTGGAGTTGGAGTTGGAGTTGGAGTAAAAGTTGGCGTAGGAGTTGGAGTCAAAGTTTGCGTAGAAGTAAATGTTGGCGTAGGAGTTGGCGTACAAATCGCCTCTTCAGCACAAGTAATATTATTATTTGAATTTAAAATATTAAGACTTATCCAACCAGAATAAGGGAATGAAACATCATTAGCTAAATTAAAAGATACAAGAGTTGGACTTTGTAATAAATCATCTTTAAAATATAAAAACCATCCTTTATCTGGAACATTTTGATTAAAAAATCTTTTTGCTCCAATGTCAAAATATTTTAAATAATATCTTTTACAATTTATTTTGCAAGATCTCCATAATTTTTGATTTATTTTTGAAAAATAAAATTGTCCATGAATAGGAGGAGTTGGTACAGGATATATTGGAGTTGGAGTAGATGTAGGAGTTGGAGTAGATGTAGGAGCAGATGTAGGAGTAGGAGTAGGAACAATAATATTGGGATCTATAATTTCTCCTGTTGCAGTTACCATATCAGTTCTAAAGTTTCCTCTAAAATAAGAATATATATTAGTATCTGTCCCATCTACTTTGCGATATCCATTTTGTCCAGGAGCATAAGATGCTACTAAACGAAAACCAAATTTAGAATTATTATTTACCCCAGATATAGAACTTAAATCTGCTTTTCTTTGATAACTCCAAGTATCAGCGCTAGTTTGTTTATATAAACCTTGTTCTATTGAATCTGCATCGCCAACTTGAGCTACATAATCTATCCAAACTGGATTGGTTGCAGTAATATCCAATGTATATTGAGCTTTTATGTATCTTGTACAAGTTCTATTCAAATAATTATCCCAATAAATAATAATATTTCTTCTATTGAATGTGCTTATAGAAAATTGTAATCCAGAAGAATTATTTAATATTGGTTGAGATGATCCATAATAATTTAAAGATTTATTATTAGAATTGTAATTTGGTCCTAATGGGTCAGTTAAAGAGCCAGCAATAAAACCATAATCAGTATTAATTCCTATTACTTGAACTACTCCTTCTCCAGTAGACGGATTTAAATCTGAGGAATTAAAGTTCCATTGAGTAATAATATTATTAAAAATACCAAAAGGTTTAGCTTTTATTATTTTACCTGTACTGCTAACATTTAAATTATCATTTACTGCAATATCTGCATTTTGAGCTACTACAAAAATTTTAAAATAATAAGTTTGACGATTTGTTAATCCTGTAACTTTAAAATTAATTGGAGTAAATGCAGTTTTTACTTTTTCATTATATACAACATATGCTGAACCTAATTGAGCTCCTTGTCCATAAATTTTATTTGGTTGTAAAATTTCAATTGGCATATTTCTAGGTAAAGTTGTAAAAGAATTAACAGTAGAAGCAAGAACTATAATATAATCTCCATCACCACTTTCACTCCAATTTATATTTACTTCTGAATTTCCAGGAATAATCTCAGGCTGTCCTGGTTCAATAAATCCAGAAGCTCTTCCATTTGCTGGAATATTTAATGTAACATCTGGGCTACTTATTGTTATATTTTTATCAGTAGTTACTGTTGTTATTGGGTCAAAACTTACATATATTAATTGACTTACCGCTCCATTTTCTGGATCAAGAATAATTGAATTAGAATAATTAATATTATCTAATGAAACGTTATAATTTTCATCGCATGAGATTGTTACAGATCCATATAAATTTGAACCAGTAATAGTAAAAGATGGAGTATCTCCATTCGTTTTTGAACTTTGTCCAGCTCTATATGAATAATCTATAATTTCAATTTGCCCAATATCAGCGGAAAGCGTTGGATTTGTAGTCGGAGTGGTAGTTGGAGTTGCGGTTGGAGTTGGTGGAACAAATATTGATAAAATAGTATTAGTCCATCCATCTTTTGGTATATAATTAGGGGATTGAAGAGGATAAAAAGAATAATCAATTAAAGATAAATTAGATACATATCCTTTAGGACCATCACAGGCGCTGCCATCAGAATCTTTATTAACAATATATAATTCCCATCTATCAGCAGTACTATTCCAAACAAGAAGATAATCATTAGGAAGAAATCCAGTTCCGCGATAAAGATACCATTTTCCACTTAATACAGCATTTGTCCAAATATTTCCAATATTCAAACAGCCAGATTCAACATTTGGAGTTATCCTTCTACTAACTAAAACTGGATTTGGGCCTATATCATTATTATTTTCTATATAAATATAATAATTTGTAGGATAATATATAACATTTACTGGCGTAGGAGTAGGAGTTGGTGTTGGAGGCAAAGGGATATTAGATAAAGTAAAATTACCTGAACTGGACCAATATACAACAACATCAGATGGGCCTTTTGGGCAAATCCTAGTGTGAGCTGAAGTATGTACCCATATCTGAGCTTTTCTTTTATCTCCACCAAAATTAAACCATCCTTTACGAATTTGATTATGAACAACATCTTTAATAAATTGTATAGGAATATCAAATCCCCAATTATAATACGGCGCAAAAAGCGGGTTCTCGGGCGCTTCGCATCCCCAAAATTGTTCACGAGGAGAGTTTAAAATTTCTAGAAATAATTCATATGAAATTGCACGTTGTAAATAAAAAGTAGGTTTGATCTGATTTTCGCAAACGCATACATCAAGGGGATTTAATGGACCACCATCTATTGGATAACCTAATTGACTCCAATAATTAGGCCATTGAAATTTATTAAGATAAAAACTACTACCAGGATAAGCTACACCATAAGCAGTAAACTGTTCTCCATTTATTGCGATAGTTGCCGTACAAGACTCTACATCAGCGCCTGTATCTGGAGGCTCATTACAACACATGAAATCTTCTGCGTAAAACTTAAACTTAATGCTCTTATCAAGTGGAGTATAAAAGAAATCTGTTAATTTTATTACCTCTCCATTATCTTTTTGTACATCAAAAATGTTAGAGCATTTAGCGCCAGGTGTTGGACATGGCTGTGGTCGTCCTGTAGTAGTAGCATCTTCTACATATTGAATAATCTTATTATATTCAGCTAAAAGTTCTTCTTTTGATTTTAATGAATTAAGATTTTCCATAATTAAGGTATTAATATTATAATATTTTCTGGAACAATTGCATTTATTCCAGTAGATATTACAGGTATTTTGATTCCAGTTACTAAATTATTAATTAAATTTTTACCAGTAATATATAAATTTCCAGACATAGCATAATTATCATAAAAATTTCTTTTTTCTATAAATATATTTACTTTATTTATATTTGATGGTAAATAAGATCCAGAAGTATATTTTCCATTAGTTATATAATTTCCACTTTGGAAGTTTATATTTCCAGTAGGAATTAAATTACCAGAAGAATCTGTGTAAGAATATCCAGTTATAATATTAAATGTTCCAGTAAATGTTTTTTCATAAGTTATATCTGTTAATCCATTTAATATAAGGCTATAATTTCCACTTGCAATTCCAGTGGCAATTATTGAATCTATATATTCTCCAGTATATGTTGTTCCATCAATATTTGTAATAAAATTATCTTCATAATATAAAATTCCATTTTCAGCAAATCCAGAAATTTGTCCAGTTATATTTGAAAAATAAAAATTATCTGAAACTAAAGTAGTTTTAGAATTGACTAAGTCTCCTATTAAATATATATTTCCAGTAGAATTTAATGAGTTGGTAAATCCAAAACTATAATTACCTGTAAATTCATTTACCTTTTCCCAATTATTATTACTAGTATATACCCAAGTTTTACCAATTAAATCTGTATTTATTAAATTTGCCCCGCCGATTATTATTTTATTCCCATTTGAATTTATTCCAACAGAATTACCAAATTTATATGTTCTACCATCTCCGCTAAATGTTTTTGATATATTCCAATCATTTCCATTTCCAGTAAATAAAAATGCTAAACCAGAGTAATGATTACTCCAAGGGGCTCCTACAATTATTGAATTACCATTACTATTTATATCTATTGAAAAACCAAATCCACTAGTTAAATTTTCTTGATAAATTTTTTTACACTTTCCCCAATTATTATTATTACCAGTAATAATATATGCTGATCCATAATTTTCATAAGGTTGAGAAGCAACAATAACGTTTCCAGAATCATTAACAGCTATTGAATAGCCAAATTGCGTTTTCATATCCTGATCACCAGAAATTTTTTGTTTTAAATCATAATCTATATTATTTCCAGTAAATATATAAATTGCTCCATCAAATTCGCGCTCTCGGATGCTTCCAATAACTCCTACGTCTCCATTTTTATTAAAAGCAACGCTATTTCCAAAAAGCGGAGTATTCAAAACGATATTTAATTCACTACCAGTAATTCTTTGATAATCCCAATTTCCATTATTTAAATTATAAATATAAGCTGCTCCACTACCAGAGTCTGCGTAAGGCGCTCCAATTAAAAATTTATTTCCAGAAGCATTAGATGCTACAGAATATCCGAAACGATCACCACTAAATTCTCCAGATAATTCAGCAATTTGATTCCAATTGTTATTAGAACTATTAAAGATATAAACTAATCCACTATTAGATAATGAATTTGGTGCACCAATAATCGCAAGATCTCCTTTAGCATTTAAACCTAAAGCTCGTCCAAAATTTATACCACTATCATAACCGCTTACTGTCTGACTAAAAAATGTTCCACCAGAAGCTTGAACATTAATTTCATTTACAACAAAACCATTTAAATAAACAAATTGATTTACATCAGAATATATTTCTCCAGTTACAATACTATTATTTAGTAAATTTATACCACTTCCTGTTACAAAAAATGTTTTAGATAAATATCCTGATCCACTTATAAAGCCAGTTAATGTTGTGTTAATTCCAGTATTTATATTTATTTCTTCTGTAAAAAGCCCTGTATATCCAGAAGCATATTCAAAAAGAAATGATAAATTTTTATCTATAGAATATGAGCCAGTTTCATTTCCAAAAACAAAATCAACTCCTAAAACATAAAAATCAGTATTTACTTGTCCAGGTTGAGTAAAAAATGTTTCTGAATTTTTATTTATATTAAAATCATATATATAACCAGTTGTAAAATATTGGCTATTTAATTCAAATACTCCAGAAATTTTGCCAAAATTCGTATATAAACCAAAAATAAAATTACCAGTTTTGTCTAAATATAATTGTTTTGTAGTATCTAAATCTGGAGTTACTACTATAGTATATTTTTGATTAGAAATATCTTGATTAGATGGAATTACATTTATATTAAAATTTGAATTCAAAGGATAAATTATTTCGCCGCTATAAATTTTAAATTTTAAATTTGGATCTCCACTTACAAAACCAGTAATATTTTCTTTTACATAATAAAAATTATTAAAATCTAATTTATAACTTGGCCTATCTCCATTTATATAAAGCTCTGTAGAAGCTATACATCCAGATGTATTTAAATAAAATGTATCAAATTTTGCATAATTTTTTGAACTTGTATTAGATAAATAATAATCATTAATATAATAATCATATCCACTAGAATTTATATTTCCAGATAATTTAATATTTTCATTTGCATTATAAGTATAAATTAATTTATTTGTTGGATCAAATATTTTACCATTTGTAAATTGAAAATTAAGATCATGTCGTTTTTTTATAATAGCTTGATTTGAAATTGTATAATTTTTATTAGTTAAACTTTTTATAGCTACAATAGCTCCAGGATAAATTATAGCATTATTCTGAGACCCTATTTCTCCATCTGTAGTCCATTCGATTGGACTAACTTGCCCATTAAAACCATCATCATAAACATAATATGATGCGAAACCAAATCCATTGTTTATAAGTAATACATCAGCGTAAGGCTCACTATTATTGGCTTGAAATTCCCCACTATTAAAAACTGTATTTATAGTATTAACGGATCCTCCTTCATAAATATAAAAATTATCATAATAAAAAGTATTATTAACAGAATGAGGATATATTTTAGTAAGTGGGCCTTCTTTAAATCCCAAATTACATTTTCCATCTATATTATTTAAAGAAAGATCAACTAAAAAAGATATTCCAGTTTGTTCACTAATTGATAAAGTATTATTTCCAGAAAGATTCATAATTAGTTTCTTATACTTATTTTATTAGCTCTAATTTTTTGTAAGGCTACTTCTTTGCTTGGTAATTCTGGAGCTCTAGTTCTGTAAGTTAAATCTGCAAATGAACCATTTTCATCAATATACATAGATAAAGAACTTAAGCCATTTTTTGGTGATAATGGCATACTAAGAGCATTTTGAATACCAATTATTTTCATACTGACTGATTCTTCTGGTCGTGAATCCGCTTGATCGATGGTTGCATTTTCTTTATCATTAGAAATATCATTTGTAACAACATTTATTTTCATTGGGATTGCTGATTTTACATCCCCTATCGCTCTGACTCCACCATTAAATTGATATTCGCTTTCAAACGGAGCACTAATTTGTATATTTTTTGTTTCTATACCATAAAAAGGTTGTCTCACTGGTAATACTATGGTTTGAGATGAGCGATTATATGTTATTTTTATACTACTTGCTGTATTTGAATCATGCCCAGGCAAAGGAACTATAGATACTTGTGTATATCCACAATCATTTTGTTTTTGACAAATTTCATCTTCTGCCGAAGCGCTGCATGGTCCTGCGCATGGATCAGTAGAAGTGTTTTCTGTATTACTTCTATTTACATAAAGTCCATTTGAAATTCGAGGTTCGCAGCCATTTTTGCTACTATTTAAAGCGCTAAATTCTGCACTAAGCGGTATTGAATTTGAATCTGGAACTAAAGCAAGAAGAAGTCTTCCTTCTTGAAATGCTGAATCAATTCCTTCTCCTTCAGTTAAAGATAAAGCATTTAAAATAGATAACCTTACTTGCCCAGCATAATCCATATAAACTGGAAAATAATCTTCTAAATTACCATAAAAAAATAAACTTTCTAAAGGAGGACAATAAGTTGGTTCTTTTTCAATAAAATAAGCTCTATTTCCATAATATTGAATTTCAGGGTCATAACTTGTATCAATTTTTAATGATCTACCATTTCCTAAACATAGATCTTTATTTTCTGGATATGGATCTCTACTATAAAAAATTCTACCATAGTTATTAAATATGTTTTCTTCTTCTGTTTGCCATTTAGTTTCTAATTTTGGATCTTCAATAAAAAATTTAAAAACAGGGTTAGCCCCGAGATCTTTAAATTTATTATGAAAATCTATATATGTTTTTACATCAAATCCTTGTTCAAAAATAGTTGTTGGATCTAAATCTAAATCCATATCAATAAGTCCTATTCTTTCCCATAATCCTTTTTTCATAAAAAAAAGTTTTCTAGCATTTGCATCAATTTTTCCTAAAATTGCTCCAATTAAAGCTAGTTGTTGTTCCTCGGATAGATCTCCTGGAGTCATATAATCTATATTAGATGTAAATATTAGTTTTTTAGAACGACTAGAAGATGACTGAACTTTTCCACCTGGAGTAAAACCAAACTCAGTAGAAAAACTAGCATAAGTATTTTCTATTGTGCTTGATTTAGAAAATGACGCAGATATATGTTTAGGAACTTCTGGTATACTATTTATACCTTTAGATAAATCATAAATTATTACAGTATTACTAGTCCAATCAAAATAAAAATCTGCAGCTATATCTCTGCAAAGATTAGATAAAACTTCTCTTGCTGTACCAGTGTAATTTATTTTATAATCTCTATAATTAATTAATTCAAATGAAAAATGAATACCTGCGTATGATAAAGCATCATTCAGACCAATAATTAATTCTTCGACTGAATAATAAACTTCTGGCACATCGCAACTATTACTATTAGGTTCTTCCCCGCCCATACACAGTAAACTACCAGCCAATTTATGACCAACGCGCAGCTCAGCTCTAGTTACAGTTCCTGGTATTTCTACAACAGTTCCATTACAAGGGCATTTTGCTTTTATATTTGCAGTTTTTGTCGTTTCACTAAAACCATCTGGGCTACAATGTCTTCTGACTAAACCAACGAATATTTTATCTAAATTAAAAGCTTTACTTGTAAAAGTATAATTTATTATATTTTGTCCAGGAGCTACGCTTTGTTCTGAAGAAATTAAATAGCAATCTAAAAATGATTGGCCGCCAATACTAATTGATCCACGGTTTTCTCCTAATGCAACTTCATTACCATCTACAACGCTTATTGTTATTTTATCTAAATTTTGAGAATAACCGAGGTCAAGTTTGATATTATAAATATATCCACCAGCAAACATTCCTGGAGAATTATTACCAATAATTACCTGTTCTATTTTTTGCCTAGGCATAAACCTTATTCCTTTATTAATTTACACTAAAATCACACGGCATTAAATCTATAAGATTCAGATACATAAATTGGTTGCTCTTTAGAGTATTTTTGTTGATATTCTTGTATAGAGTCATTATTACAAGATAATAATATATAATCATCAAACTCTTTTTGTAAAATGCCATTAAGCCATACCATATCTGATCCATAATTAGGTTTTAAATCAAAGAATCCAGTATTTGATCCTGTTATAGATTTCACTGCATTATCTTCTAATATATAAATTTCACCAGTCGTTAATAAAGTACTATTATTTAATGCAATATAAGAAGTCATAGTCAAATTATCGCCATAATAAGTTAAATTATCACCATAATATAGTAAATCTCCAAAATTATATTCAAATAAATAATGATAATTATAATTATTTATTAATTTTTGACCATTTAAAAATAAATTTAATCCGCTAGATTGAGTAACAATTCCTGAAATTTCATTTTGTCCAATATAGTCAAATTTCTGCTCAAAACTATTAAGCGGAAATTGTTTATAAAATACATTATCTTTATTATCTTTTTTATAAGGATCAATTATAAATTGTTTAATATTATTAATATTATAATATCCAGACATTATATCTACTCCATTAAAAAATACAAGATTTTTATTATTATTTAAATTGGTTTCAGAAGTATAAACGTTTCCGCCTAAACTATAAGTAGTACTTCTTAGGTTATCAAAAAGCTCATAACTTTGAACTTCTATAAAATCTTTATTGTCTACAGGTTTATAAAGTATAAGATAATTTTTACTAAAAAGATTTGCATTGCCAGAATCATAATCTTGTATAGTAATTCCACTTTGAATAGAAGAAGTAGAAGCAGATTGCACTAATTGATATCGAATTACTTCTCCAGTTAAAAGACCAGTTATTCCAGACTTAACATAAAAAATACAATTATCTGAACAATTTGTTACTTTTTGCGCTTCAACTAATTCATATCCAGTTATTCCTGTACCAATATATCCAGTAGTTAAATATCCACTAGATAAAAGATTATAATTTGTTTCTATAATAGTTTGAGAGCCAGTATGTTCTCCAGTTTTAATAAAAAATTTAGATAAAGAAAGCTCAGTAGTTGGATTTAAAAATTTACCAGTAAACAATAAAACATCACTTAATAAACCTCTATAGCCAGTATAATAATTTCCATTATAACCACTAAAATTATTACCAATATATATTTCTTTGTCTTGATTTAAAAAGTTGTAAGTTGTATTAATTGATTCATAATAATTTCTATTAGCTAAAAAATCATGATAACAAACTGAAATAGTATTTCCATAACCATTTAAAGATATAATATTTTGGTTACTTAATTCTCCAGTGCAAATTTTATTAAATCTAATAGAATTTCCACTATACATTCCAGAAAATTCAAATATTAATTTATAATTATTATTAATTGCAACTTTTATATCGAATGGATAAGATGAATTATTTTTTGATCTTAGATTTATCAATGATTGAGCTTTGCCTAATAAAAAATCAGATGGAACAGAACCAGTTTTATTTAAAAATTGTTTTGGTAATTTACTTATAATACCTTTATTTATCAATTGATTATTAGATCCATCAAAATATGACCAATCTCCATAACTTCCATAATCTTCAAATAAGCCGCTTCTATTAAAAACTAAATATTTCTCACTTGGGGCAGAAAATTTAATTCCAGAAATATAAGAAAAACTTCTATTATAAGGTTCATTTTGAATAAATATTGTATATGGATTATTTAAATCTTCAACGTCAATATCTATATAATCTGGATTGCATCCATAACTTTTTATATTTAACATTAAATTAAAATTTTCAGAAGACAAATCTTTAGATACTTTTAATCTATCGTTTCCTTCGAAATAAGCCATCCCAGTATATTGATAATTTTTATCATAACAATTAGTAAGAAATCCTGGATAATAATCTTGAATAATATATTTATCGCTATTATGTTTTACAATAAATGCTCCGCCGCTAACTGATATATTTTTATTTGTAGTTGTATCAAATCGTAAAATAGAATTTGCAGGGATAACATAATTATTTGCATTTGTAGCAAAATCATTATAAGTCCAAGTATTTTGATCTATTGTAAAAAATATTTCATTATTTATCATTAATGCATCATTACCATATATTTCAAATTGATTTGGATTAAATATTTCAGCTAAGGTATTATTTGTAGCAGATTTAAATCTATATATTGCATCAGAATTAAAAGTATTAGACTTTAATGATGTTAAATTTATTTCTCCATCTTTTAATCCATATTGATCTATATTTGAATTTATTAAATTTTTAACGAAAAATCCAGAAGTGTTACCTTGCTCAAAATTATAAAATATACAATTTATACCAGTATCAATATAATTATCATTTAAGAATTTATTTAAATATTGTAATTGCATAAATTATATTACATCCTTTACTTTGGAAATACGGCATCCCATGCTTTTGAAATTATTTCTATACTAGCTTTTGTATTTCTAATTCTTCCGTCTTTTTCTTTTTGAACATCAAATTTTTTATTTATAATTTCGCCCTCAGGTGGCGCTAAAAGTTCAGATCCAATACCTTCTGGGCTTACATTACCGCCTGGTTTTGTTTTTACATTTATGTCATAATTAGATCTTAAAGGAGTATATATATCAAAATCTTGAAATATATAATTATTTTTTTGCAAAGTTGGATTTTGACTAAAATACCAAACTGGTAATTGTTTGTTTACTGAATAATCTGCTTCTGCTGCATAAGATGGAGTTTCTTTATCATCAAAAGTAGCAGATAAACTAACTTTTCCTAAAGATTTATTATTTTTTGTATCTAATTTTATTAATCTAAGAGGATAAGAAAATTCATATGAATTAAATTCAATAAATCCACTATACAAATTTGTAGCGATACTACTCAATGCTCCTACAGCACTTGAATAAGTTGATTGAGCAATTGCATATCTACTAGCCAAAGATCCTCCTCTTACGATGATATCTGCGTTTAAATTTATACTAATTATTTGAGATATTTCATCTCGTGAAATATTAGATGTATAAGATATATAAGGATTAGGTAAACTTAAATTATCATATTCAAATTGAAAATCAATACTATGTGCCCCAGAGTTTTCATTTATAGTATAAGATAATGGAATTGGATTTATATATCCATTATAAAATGAATTTATATTTCCGCTTAATTTTGAAAATAAGTTTGGCTTAATATTAGAATTAAAATTAGATCTTAATTGATCAAAATCTCCATTTATTGGAGAGTCTGAATATTCACCTTTTATTGAAAAATTGACAACATCTTGTTCTGCGCCAGAATTATATTCTGTTGCATATTTTAAGATTCCATAATTAGCATGATCACCATGTAAATCTTTTGTATAAGTTTCTTGAATAGAATAAGTACTATCTATTCTATTAATAGATTCTTTTTGTTCTAATAATATAAAATTTCCACTATTTATTTGAATATTAAAAGATGGGTCCCAATTAGAAACAGGTATATTTGCTGGATTTATACTTGGATTTGTTGAAATCATTTCAATAGTACTATTATAAAAAGTCCAATATTCAGAAGCAAAATGACTAGGAGCCTCTATAATATAATTACTATTTGATTGATTAGTCCAAATAACTCTTTCTCCAAATGAACTTTTATTATAAATTCCATCATAACCATTTGTATTTGATACAGTTATTGACTCTGGATTACCAATATTATCTTCTATATAAAGATTAGGAATGCCATTTAATCCAGTAAATTGATTAACAAAACTTATAGCATTATTTAGGGCATTTGAATAATTAGTTGATGATGTATTTATGCCTTGAGCAGAAACATTATGATTTAAAGTTAATGTATTATTTTGTTTATTTATTGTAAATTGATTAACTGGGTTTTGTACATTATAATTAAAATCTTTGGCTATTAAGTCTACTTCATATTTCAATATGCCATTATAAACTCCTTCACTAAAGTTTATAGAATTAACTATAACTCCACTTTTTTCATAAATTTTACTTAAATTAATAAAATCATTTCCTGTAACTTCATATATTTCAAAAGTTTTAAAATCTTGATTAAATTTATTTATAAGTCCTTGTTGATAACCAGTAAGATCAGAATATCTGCCAGTAAGTTGACCAATTAGTTTAATTTTATCTATATTACCTAATTTTTGGCCATTAAAAACATGACTTCTTTCTAGCGTCACAAACGGAGTTGGTGAACCTATTTCTATGTTATTATATTTTATTACATTAATGCTCATTTTGGTTTTACCGAAAGTATATTTAAATCTAATCCAAAATTTAAATTAGAATCATAAGTTAAGGCGGCGCTATTTAAAATATGGTCTTGTCCAATATTTTCAATACGTTTTAATACCTCATCTTTTAATCCCGACATATAATAATCAATAAAATTATTTCCCCAAATTAATGCATTTCCAGTTGGTCTTTTTAAAATTCCTTTTATAGAAGAATTTGTATTCGATAATTGGACTTGTTCGTAACCTTGACCTCTACTAAAATAAAAATTTTTATTATCTTTATTTGGTATAATATATTCTTTTGTCATTAAAGATAAATCATCGTATTGATTTCCAACTTCTAATCTTTTAACATATTTTGCAATTCCAGTTGTTCCTGTAATTAAAAAATTATCATTTGTTTTTTTAATACTATATGAAAAATTTTTCCCATAAGTAATATTATTGATATCTCCAAAATAAATTAAATTTAAATCATTTGAAGTATTTATTGGTTTATAATCTGAATAACTATTTAAAGCTTCTTGATATGTACTTTTAAATTTTAAAAAAGCATCTGATGTTTTTGATATTTGACCTATAATTGCGCTAGTTAATTTTACATTCCCATTTCTAGTATAATAATTAATTCCATCATTTCCTTGTTCTAAGGTTATCTCATACATATGAATTAAGCCGCTATAAAAATTTATATTATCTGTATAAGAGATATTATAATTTAAACTATTAGTATATTTATCAAAAGTTGTGCCAATGGTAAACGCTTCCCTATTAACCGAAGAAGAATAATAATTTAATGCAAGAGCATTACACCTTTCAAATGAACCAGAAATTTCTGTATTTAAATATTTTTTAGCTGTATATTCGTCTGTATTTTGAAGTCCTAAAATTTTTCCATTTTCCGTTACAGTAAGAACGCCTTCTGCATTTCTTGAAGAAGTATTGGTGAGTTCTAAAGAATAACCTGTTTTATAATTTTCATCAATTTGTATATTTTTTTGAAATGATGCAGATTTGTTAATTAGATCATAGTTTTCTTGTATAACATTTTGCTTAAACATTAAATCATTATAAAAACCAGAAAATTTTCCAAATAAACCTAGATAAACTCCAGAGTCATTGTATATAGAATTTGCTAAATTTTTAGATTTTAAAATTATATCTGATTCGTCATTATAAAATTGAATATCCAGATTATGGTCATATGAATACTTTCCATTTTGAAGATGATTAAAATTTAAAGTCTCAGAAAGATTTAAAAGTTTACTATCAATTGAATTTAATCCAGATCCATGCTTGCTATCAATTGGAAATGTATTAAAATTTCCACTTTCTACTATTTCTATAGTATAAACATAGTCTTCAACAAAAATAGGATTTTCTTTAGGAAAAGAGATGTTAACTATTCTTCCATGCCCTAGATTATAATTATTTACTATGATTTCTTCATATTGACCAGTATTGTTATTTAATATATTTAAAATACCACTATAAGTTTCTTTGACTCCTTGTGCGTCTGAGTTTGTGTATCTGTTATATAAAATTCCATTTAATTTTAAATTTTTAGTAGTGCTTATTAATAAATTTTCCCCGCGAGAATAATTTTTATTCAAATCATAAGTTAATAAAGTCGCGTTTTCAAATATATAGCTCATATGTTATTTTTTAGTTGGTGGTAGTCTTTGACCTCCTACGCTAACAATTCTTTCATTAAAGCTACTTGTTAAGTCTTTTATTTGATTTTCTAAATCTGTTTTTAATGTGCTCAATGAGTTTTCTATTTCTTTTGTTATATTTTCTTTAATATTATCTATAGATTCACTATTAACAGTAAATTCAATTGGTCCATTTGATTGATTGATCTCTACGCCAATATTACCTTTAAGAGATAGATCTGTATTTTTAATTTCTATTTGAGACATTCCAGCAGTTAAATTATTTAATGCTTGAGATGTATTTTGGAAATTTACTCCTGGCTGATTTGGTAAACCGCTAGTTTGGTTTGGCCTTGTTAATCCATTACTAAATGCGCTAAAATTAGCATTAATAGAAGCAACATTTTTACTAATATCTAAAATTGCTCTTTGACTTTGAATCGCTTCTTCTACTTGAGTTCTAGCTATTTCACCTGATCTTGCTCCAATTTTATTGTATTCTCCAGCTAAACCATATTCTCCTTGAGATCTTAATAATCTAGCTATTGCTGACGTTTGAAATTCTATATCTTTAGCTCTTCCAGATATTGCTCTTTCTTTTAAAGATCCAAGATTCATTCCTTCTAAACTTCCTCCAAACATTTTTACTGTATCTAGTAATGTACCCGCTGAAGCTCTGCCACCAACTGGAGTTCTTAAACCTTGAATATTAGTAATTAAAGAATCTATTGTACTATTTGATTGAGGATTAATATAAGATTCTAAACCTCCAAAAGATCTAATATCTTTTTGTTTTTGTATTGAGGCTGCTTGAATTTGATTGTTGATTCTTGTTAATTCTGTTTGTTTAATTTGTTGAGCATTTAAATCTAATAAGGCTCTTTGATTATCTGCTAAAATATTATTCGCTTGAGTTTGAAGATCTATAGCTTTACTTCCGTATGCAGTTCCTCCAAAAAATTGATTAAATGAATTAGTTATTTCTTGACCAATTTGATCTGCTGATTTGCCGCTTGTTGCAAGCTGACCTAAAACTGTTTGAAATTGATTTAATTTTTGTACATCTACTTTTGGAGTCTGACCAGGGACATTTTCTTTCTTAAGATCTAAAAATGTTTTATAACCTTCTTGTAAAACATCAGATCGAGCTTTTGTTTCTTGATCTTTATATTTTTGAGCAAATTCTAATTGTTGTTTAGCCGTTTCAATTAAATTTTGATATTCTCTTGCGCTTTGAGGACCCATAGAGCTACGATTATATTCTAATAATCCACTTGCTCTTTGAAGTTGAATATCTTCAGTATTAAAGGCTAATTTATCTTTGTATTCTTGTTGAATATCGCCGATTTGAATTAATCTTTGATAAAAATTATCTAATGCATCTTGCCTAGCTTTTTCTAAATCAAGCGTTCTTTGTTTTTCTGCATTATCTTTGTTTATTAATTCAACTTCTTTCGCTCTTTCATCTGCTAATTTTTTAGCTTCTTCTCCACCGATTACTTCCTCTAATAATTTAGTTAAAATACTTTGTATTAATTGTTGAGCTGCTTGTTCGCCTTTAGGTCCGCCTTGCTCAGATAGTCTACGTATAGATTCTATAGCGTCTTGCCTAAATCCTAAAGATTTTAAATCTTTTTCGCTATATGAAGCATTTTTTGCTGTTTTAAATAAATCCATTCCTCCAGTAGAAAGCATTTGTTTTAATTTTTCTTTAGCGTCTGAACTTTCAAAACCTTTTTGAGCAAAAACTTTTGCATATCTTTCTTGTTCACCAAAGCTTAAAGGCGATCCAGTTATTCCTCCTCCAATGGATTCTCTTGGATTTGTTAATGGTTTAAATGAAAGAGATTCAAAAAATCTAGCAAATTCATTTCCAGTTCTTTTATTTAATATATCTTCAAATCCAGCGGCACCTTTGTAATAAGATTCTTCATTAGCTAAATCTGATTGTATTTTAGACATTTGATCAAGCAAATCTGTATAATTAGTTATAGATACAAGTTGTTTTCTATAAGCTTCTGGAATTTGTTGAGCAGCATTCACTAAATCTTGATTTAATTTTCCTATAGTATCTGGTGAAGTTTTTGGATCTTTATGTGCTTCTTCTAATTTTTGTAATATATCAGCATATTTTTGAGAACTATTTCCAAAATCAGTTAATGTTTGGCCAGATTCTTCGGCTTTTTCTGCTAATTTTGTAGATTTTTCTTTTAATAAATTACCTATCGTTCCAAATGTTCCAGTAATAGCAAGAACTTCTGCTGATAAAATTCCAAATTTACCAGGTATTACTTGGGCCGCTGTCCCTGCTAAAGTTAAAGTAGAACTAAATCCCTCTATTGCTGCTGATAATTTTGGAGAATTTTTGGTTGCTTCTTGTAATAATCCACTAGCTAAAGACAATCCTATAGAAGCTTGTATTAATCCTCCTTTATATTTTTGAACTGATTGTGGAAGAGCATTGTCATCAAATATTACTTTAACTTTAGAAATAGAAGTTCCTAATGCGCTCATTTTTGCTATTAAAGTATTCGCTTGTTGCGCCATTGTTGCTAGAGGTACATAGATTCCTTGAGCATTCATATATTTAAGTGGTGAGACTGCAGCTGCTGCAGCAAAATTTGGTATATAACCACCATATGCTCCAGCTTTTCTCGCTGCAGATCTAGAACCATATCTATTAATTCCTTGATTTAATCCATTAGGCTCATCTTTTGTATTATATACTCCAAGACCTAAAGGATTGCTATTTGAAGCTAAATCTGAAGAAGCTCCGATTCTAATTGAAGAAGCGGGAACACCAGAAGAAATTTCTCTCCCTATGGCTTCTTTTAATCCAGAAAAATTAGGAATAAATCCTTTTGCCGAGTATTGAGCTGGTATATTTTTAATTCCAGCTAATTGGGCTAATTCAAATCTATGATTTCCATCTTTTACTTCAGAATATAATTCTGGATATTGTTTAATTAATATCGGTTGTTTTTTTAAAAATTCATAAAGTTTTTTCTTATTTTCTTTAGAAGAAAAAAGTTTAGTTAAATTTTCTTTAGTTATAGGTCCAGAATAAGGAATTCCCATTAAAGACATTAAGCTTGATAAACCTTGAGCAGTTGATTTATTTGATCTTCCAATAAAGCCTCCCCTTTCAATATGTTTATTTGGATTAAATACAGCGAAATTAGGAATAAATCCATCATGAGCAAGATCCTGTTCTCTAAATGTTATCGGTTTCGAATCTCCTTTTGATTTTATAACTCCATATGGTAGTTTTACTATTTTTTCATTTTTTTCGACAGCTTTAATTAAAGCTTGTTTTAATGCTGGAGTATTTTTTATTTTGCCTCTTATACTCTCAAGCGTATCTCTACTACCAGCATTTAATTTAGCGTCAAGATAAGGAAGTACTTGCATAGCGGCTAATTGTCCACCAAATAAGGATTGATTTACTTGATCATTAACAAAATTAGTTCCATTATAATCCCAAGTGCCACTCCCACCGCCCTTCTTTTTATTTAAATCTAATTTAATAGCTGCATTTATAGAAGATTCAAATAGTCTTCCCATAATTTGAGGATAGGCAGAAGTATCAGCCTGTAATTGTTTAACGATTGTATCTGCAGAAGGTAATTTTTTTGTATTTGGTTTAATTAATGTTACGGCAATTCTTTGAATTGCTTTTGCTAATTCTCTACCTGCTATTTCATCGAAATCACTATTGCCTATATTTAATATAGAAAAATCTTGTCCTATTGCTTGAATTATTTTTTTACCTCTTTTATTTTCTGATTCTGGTTTTTTTCTACTTTCTTGCAATTGAGAATAATAAAGTCTTTGCTCTTCATTGGGTTGAAATTTTTTTCCTAAAGGCAAATTAATACTACCTCCTCTAGCTAATGTTGCAATTTGTGCACCTTTTAAATTTGTCATAGCTCCTGCTGGAGGAATTAAATTAGCAAAATTAGGAACATAACCGCTCCATGCATAGGGATTAAATCCGTGAGCTTTTTCAAAACTTTGTTTATAATTTTTTCCAGCTTGGCTACCTTGAGGAGGCATAATAGCTGGTTGATTAAATCCATTAAATTTTTTTACTTTTTCTGCGCTATTATAAGTTACCATTCCATAATTAGGAATAAAAGTTTGTTTTACTTTTCCTGGCATATAACCACCAGCCAATGCTCCTGCGATTTCTTGACTAGCGCTAAAATTTGGAATAAATCCAGCTGATTTAGTTGGAATTCCTCTCATTGGTCCAGTTTGAGCGACTCTAACTCCAGAAGAAATCAAACTTTTTGATAAAGCATTTGCAACCGCAACTTGTCTTTGCATAGCAGCAGTTTCTTGTTCAATTAAAGTTAAAATTTGTTTATGTAAACTTGCAGTATTTATATTTCCACTATTAATTTGTTCAATAATTTGAGGATTTCTACCAATTAAATTTAAAATTTGTGTTTGTAGCGCCTGTTGTTCTGCGGCTTTAGCATTTAGACCTGTTAAACTTTTGAATGCGTCTGCGGAGAATGTTACTAATCTTTCAAAAATTTTAAATAAAGCTGAAGCTGCTAATAATACTCCAGGGCCTCCTAAAAAAGTTCCTATTCCTTTTAAAAGACCTTGACCAATTCTTGATCCAATATCTTCACTTTCTGGTTGAAAACTTTCTAAAGCAGTATTTAATCCACCTAATAAATTTTTAAGAGTTGGAGCAATTGCTATATTACCTGCTTGAGCTGCTAATTTTTGTAAATTTGCTAAAGTTTTATTAATTGTTGCACTTAATGTTTGATTTAATTCTTCATTTCTAGTATTAGCTTCATTTGTTGCGCCATTAGAAGTTTCTAAAGCTCTAGAATATATAGAGTATTGATTTCCTAAATCTGCTAAAGAAGCTTTTAATACGTTAATTTGGAATACGCCTCCAACTAATTCTGCGACTTGAGCTCTTTGTGTTCCAGATAATTTACTATATGTACTAGATAAACTATTTAGAATAGTAATTAATGGTAAAATATTACCTTGCTGATCTTTTGTAGCAACACCGATTGCTTCTAATGCATCTAAAGTATCAGTTCTTTGTAGTCTTGTAAAAATTGTTTTAAATGAGTTACCAATTACGGCTCCGCCTCTAGCTGTAGTTTGCTGAGCAGAAGTAACTAACGCAATAAGTTGATCTAAACTTACTCCTGCGTCTTGCGCTGAACTACCAACTCTTCTTACTGCTTCCGCTAAGTCTGCGGAACTTACCGCAAATCCAGCGTCAACAGCTGCTAATTTATTTATTAATTCATTTGATGTTATACTAGTTTTATTAAATGAATTTAACGCAGCAGTAATAGATTCAACGCTATCGACAACTCCCATTCCAGTTAATCTAGTTAAAACTAATGCATCGCTAGTTCTTTTTAGAGTATCTTCTATACCTAAGCCTTGTCTAGAAAATTCTGTTGCAGCTGAAGCAACTTCAGAAAAACTTTGTCCAGTATTTTTAGCTATATCAAATAAACTATTGCCAAAAGAAGCTAAACTTTTTGAACTAGCATTTAATATAACATTAATGTCTGTAAGAGATTTTTCAACATCTATGACGCTTTTAATTGTTTCCGAAAAAGCTTTTTGTACAGCAAAAATTGCACCTGCTGAAGCACCGAATGCAATAACACGAGCATTAGATGCAGCTAATGATTTTTCAAATTCGCCTAATTGACCATTAATTTTACCTAATGGTTGAGAAAATCCTTTACTATTTAAAACTAAAGCAGTATTAGCGACTTTTTCAATCTGCTTTTCTAGGGGCCTAGTATTCCCCAGTACATCAATAATGATATTATCACCTTGCGCCATAGTAATCCTCTAATAGAATTACACTTAAATTTTAATATTATATTATTTAACGCCGTGTATTTTTAGTATTTCTTCAAAAGAGAGATTTCCACCCTTTTTATCTGCTTCTTTAACTAAATCAATAACTTCATCTTTTGAATCTAACATGCCTTTAAGCTCTTCTTTTGTTGCTCCAATATAAGTTTTACCTAAAAATTCTTTTCCAGAGTCTTTTTCTTTTTCTTTAGTTACTAAAGACCTATTTTCATACCATTCGACTAATTCATCCAAAGAATTAATAGAAGATGGCGGAGAATCTCCTGTTCTTTCTAAATTATATTTATATCCTCTAGCTAATGTAAAAAGATTAATCTGATTATAAGTTAATTTAGACAAAGGTTTACCAAAAAATGTATAAGGATTATTTTCTGATAAGAAAAACATATTCATAAAAAAACTTGATACAGCTGTTTTTTTAAGATTTTTAACAGAAAATAAACTATTAAAATTTTGATATAAACTTGCGTATTTGATTAAATCTTCTACTTCTAAATTAAAAAAATCATCTTCTGAATCAAAATATTTATCAAAATTTTCATTTTTACAAAATGTTAAGTATATAAGATATTCATTTGATTTTCTTGTAGAGTATTCTTCTGCAGTTATTCCTAAAAGTTCGACTCGATCTTTTTCTATAGAAAGAAGCTCTTCTTCTAAAACTTTTATTTTATTATCTATTTCTTTCTGCTGAGATGCAATAATTAATTTTTTCTTGGTATCTATATTAAGATTAATTTCATCTCTAATTTTAATTCTTCTATTTTCTTTTTCTTTTGACCAAATATTTTTTTCGTGCAATAAATCTAATTTGTCTTTTTCTTCTAAGATTCCCATGCTTTTTGATTTATCAAAAAATTCAATATACTTTTCATAAACATTAGCCAAATCGACTTCTGTTACGTGTTTTAAATAAAATATTTTATCTTCTAATTTATATATAGAATATTCGTTAATTATATCTTTATAAAGTTTTTTAACAAAATTGATATCTTTAAGTATTTCATTCACTTTTATGAATCAAAAAATTCTTCTAAAGATTTAAATTCTTCTTCTGTTGAGGCTTTACCCATATACCATAAACTAATAAAATAAGCTAATTTTCTAATACCACCACTTAGCACATCATCTCCTTGATCTTCAATTAAATCATAAGCCGTTAATTTATTTTCAAATGTTAAACCTTTAAATATTGGAGAAAATGTTATTTTATTATCATAAGAAACATATGATAAATTAAGAACCCACCATAATATAACTTGGTTTCTTGCTCTATTTTCTGCTGTTTGATCAAATACGCTTGATTGTTGTAATTCTAAATTAGCTAGATCTTTTTTAATGTTAAGTATTTCATTTAACAAATCTTTCATTTTTGCTTCTTGTTCTTCTTTTTCAAGTTTAGTTAAATTGGCTTGAAGTTTTTCTAATTCGGTTTGCTTTACATATAACGTAACATATAGAGTTGCATATCTTTGTTTTTCAGATTCACTTAAAGCTCCGCCGTCATCTTGATATCTTTTAGCTATCAATGATTTAGTAAGTAACCCAAGCCTAATTCCTTCTGACACTTTAACGCCATAAAAAAGTTCCGCCTCTTCAAAAGTTTTTCTATCTGGACGAAGAATTCTAAAATAAACTGGAGATTTTTCTTTAACTTTTTTAAGTATTTTTACTTCTTCGCCTTTATCATTTTTTGAAATTTCTGGAACTTCTTTTTCTGTTTCATTTTCTATTGAGAATTCGTAAATATATTTATCTGTTTTCATTTAATGTTCCTATCTTGGATTCAATAAATCCTTTGGTTCTTTTAAAGTTTGCTTTACCACCAATTTTTACAATAAAATCATTTCTTTTTTCTTCATTCCAACTCATGTATTTATTAATTACTTTTGGACTAGAAATATCTTCTATCTTTAAAGAATTGAAACCAAATTTAAATTTTAATTCTCTTTGTGTGGTTTGTAGATCAAGATTAGCAGAAATAATAGCTTCTGGCGTAAAATTAAAATATTTTGTTTTCATTTTTTTATTTCTATATTAAGAAAGTCAAAGTTTTTTTCAATCTCACGAATAGTTTCATTCCCAAGATCAAGTATTTTCTTTCTTAAATAATTATATTTATTATCATCAAAATAATCAACATTTTTTAACGTCTGTAAATCTACTTCTTTATTTAATTTATTTAACATATTAGTATGATCTTCTTGGATGTCTTCTATTAAATTAAGATATCTTTTATATAAATTAACAACATTTCGATGTATTTGAAACATCAAATACTCTTTGAGATCTGCTTTATTTTGCATAAATCCTTTATCCTTTATTAAACCTTGTGCCTATATACCTTTACACTAAAAAACCCGCCGAAGCGGGTTTTCTAGGTTCATTATATTTTTTAAATATTAACTATTAGCGAATATGAACAATCCGTGGTTAGTATCGCTTGGACCTCCGATTTGGGTGCTCCAATTGATTGTTACAGATTTATTATCGCCAATGCTACTTGAGAAGTCTTGTGAATCTAATTTTGCTCCTCTAACTACATAACTTACAGCTTCTGTATCAGAATTTGGTTTATTGATTTTAACTTGTAAATCATATTTAGCAGAATCATTATTAATAACGTCTGCCAAATTTGCAGCTTCAATATCACCCATGATAGCATCAACGCTCATTGTTACTGTAACTGGGAACTTGATTTCTCTTGTAAAGGCAAATCTGCTTCCTAGTTTTTGAATTGGATCTCTACCAAGATCAAATTTAATTGAAGCTTTTTGAATTTTTAAATCAGAAGCTACAACTCCAGTTGAACCAGCAATTGTTAGATCTACGTCTCCTGGGCGAAGAGCAGAGTATCCATCACCAGTAACTGGTGTTGGAATTGTAAATGTACCAACTACAGAAGAACCATCTTCTGGATTAATAGTTGGAAGAGTTTGACTATCAGTATTAGCATAAAATCTCATGTTCATTCCTTCACCATTGACTGAAACAGTTGGAATATTTCCTACTGAGGCTTCCATGCTGTAAGATGATAAGAATCCATTTCCAATACCGATAACTTTTCCACCAGATTTACCATCGATATTTGCGTCTTTACCTTCACCAACTGTTAGAATATAATAATTATTGGTATCTTTTCCGCCAGTCAAAATTTGTGATAAAGCTGGAGTTCCAGTTGTAAGACTGCCAATGCCAGTTGCTACTGAAAATCCTAAATTTTTTTCGTTTTCTCCAGAATTTAAATAGTAAGAAAAATCAAAATTAACTGTTGGTTGTTCTAGGATAATACGATCAATAGCGGCCAATTGACCATATTGATTAACGTCTTGTCTTGTGACTTCAAAACTATAATTTGCACTTTGTACACGGTTTAATTGTTTTGGAGTAGCATCTCCAGTTCCACCTACAAAAAGTGCTTCACTTTGATAAATTACTCTTTTTCTTGCCATATTATTATTCTCCTATTTTAAATCTGTAACTATTATTACAGTAATAAAAAAAGAATGAGAAACTAATTTTATCCTCTAGGATATCTGATATTATTAAGAGTAAAATCAATAAAAGCTGGAAATACTTGGTTATTTCTTGCATTTAAATTAGCGAATATTTTGCTAACATTTACTTCTGAAATATAGAACCCATTAACTCCAACATCAATATTTTGGGTTAAACTATCATAGTTATAATAACCATTCTCTAATCCACCAAAATTATTAAATGGACTATTAATTAATGGTACATAGTCTCTAGCTGTGTCTTTTAATATACTGCAAAGTGCATCTAAATTAAACATATTATCTGCCATAACTACTGCTCTAACCAATATTTGAGTATTATCTTGACCACCAAAAGCAAATGGTTGATTAATACCTCCATTATTTTTAAGGAATATACATGGATAAGTTATAGCTTCTATAGCTAAACCAGTAGGAGTCTGAGTGGTTTTAGGTCTTGCTTGATATTGACTTTCAAATAAAATCTCTTCTTCTGGTTGATTTGTTAAATATAAATTAAAATCCTTAACTGCATAATTGCCACTAATAGAATTGGTATTTTGGCTAGAAGTAAAATAAACTTGACCATTTTGAGGACTTATACCAGTTAAATTACTTTGACCTATACTTTTAAAACTATTATTAACATAAACTCCAGAAAGTATATTAGCGCCACTGATAGAACTATCACAAACTACTTGTTTAAAAGGTAATCCATAAGTATAAAATCCATTATAAATATTTGTAATTGGATAAAATTGACTAGAGAAATTTTTATATGCTTCTCCTTTTTTCAAGATCACATGATCCATCCACATAAGCATACTTGACATTAAAAGATTATCTAATTGTACTTTCATTTAATTTTTTCTATATTTTTAACAAAATTATTTATCATACCAGATATATATTTTGTTGTTCTAAAGGTATTACTTCTAATTTTATTTTTGCTTTGTAAACCTTCTTTTGATCTTCCTTCAATAAATCTTTTATACATATAACTACTAAATCCAGATATACCTCTCTCAATCCCGATAGCCCAACTATTTCCATTTTCCCAAGGCATACGAGTTACATTTTTTATTTTATTTAAATTTGGATATTCAATTTCAAAACGTATAGAATTTGAACTTTTTTTCCTAGATAATTTGAAACTATTTTTAATTAAATCTCTTAGTTCCTCTATAGGATTATCTGTACTATTAAAACCAATAAAGCTAAATAAATTTCCTATTCCGCCTAAAGTATTTGAAACGTTTGGAGCAGTAGGTCCAGCTTCGATTTCTTTTGTTACTGGATTTGAATTGAATTCATTTAAAAACATTTCTTGAGCTTTATCAAATTTATTAGCAACAACATTAACAGCGTTTTTTTCAAATTTTTTATTATTCGCTAATGCTTTATCAAAATTTATATTAACCCTTTTCATTAGCTTGTCTCTCTTAAATAGTACATATAATATGTTGCATTTTGATAATGTTTTGTTATGCTAGTACTATAAATATTAAATGTTTTGCCATCAAATGTTATTTTTTCTGTTCTGTCTGCGCTAATATAATCTTTTGCGTCTTGTTTAACGTAAATTTGCACAAGTTGATCTATAAATTTAATTTTAATTTCTGGATTTTCTTCTAAATTATCAGTTGGGTTATATTTTATTACTGCATCAAAAGTTTGATTTCTTGGAGTATATGTATAATCAACTATATTAGAATTTTCTTCATATCCTAATAATTGGTTTGTTGTATTTTGAATTATGTTTTTAATTGGTTCTTTATGAACAACTATTTGTTTTTTAAAAGTTTCAAACCAGGTATCAACAGCGTTTTCATACCATGATTGATCAGAGGTACTTAAAAAGCTAGTTGCCATAATTATAAGTTTTCTATATTTCTTATAAATGAATTATATGAATAAGGTCTATCTGCAGCTGGAATAGTATCGTCTCCAGCGACTTGAAGTGGACGAGCTTCATTTAAGTTATAACCCTTTATAAGAGTTTGTAATTCGTCGTTAATCTGTTTTCTAAATTGAGCGTAAGTTTTAGCTAGTTCATTTTTATTAATTTTTCTAGCACTAAATCCATTTTGATTAATCTCTATAACACTATCTGTACTAGCTGCGCCAAGAGCATTTCTTAATAATCTTTCATAAAAATGAGTAGCAAAAAGCATTTTAAATATACTCTTTTCTACGCTAGTAAATATATCTCCGCTTTCTGGTGCAGACAAGATTTCTAATGTAGTTTCATCAATATAAAATCTTTTATTAATTGAAATATTAAGGTCGCCAAGATTAGCTCTAAGCCACCAAGCTATAGAAGCGATAGTCCAATCATTTGGTTCGCCCATTTCGCGATAAAGCTCGTCAGCGACATCAACAATTTTTATAGGAGTATATGAATCAGCCATATAAGATATTACACTATATAATATAGTTTATACATTATATCAATAATAAAATATTTAAGTTATTTACCTTGACCCATAGAGGACCAACTTTTCCATTAATTTCTTAAAGGGTTGGACTATATCTTTAGCATTTAGCTATTGGGCGCTCTTGCTGGTTATTAAGAGAATCCATTTTCTCTCCAGTAGTCTCTACACCTTTTAAGGGATGGCCCTTAACTTGGCTCGGTATTATCATCAGCATTATCTGTTAAGACTTCACCGAGTTCACCCAAACACAGGCAAATTTTTATTTATTAATTATATAATCTCCTTTCTTGTTATAGATTAACTTTATGGGATCCATTCATGTAATGCGCATTTTCTAGATCAACAAAATGAATCATACTATCAATAATGTTATCTTTTTCTATAAGAACTCCTGCGCGGTAAATATGACCTTTTCTATTATTCATCATGAGACCTCCTTCAGTATGATCTAACCACCAATTATATGTAAGCCACTGGTCTTGATCTGGATCATAATATTCATAAATTTCATTTTTTCTTTTTTCATCTACAAATCTTATCCATCTTACATCAATAAAAACTTTTTGATTATGAGCAAGATTTTTTTTATCAAAAATATTACATGTATTGATATTAAAATTATAATTTGGCTCTAGTTGCTCTCTTCCAAGATCTCGCTCAATAGTAGAATATATTTGATTTTCATTTGCTTTTTTAACAGTTGTATTATCTATTGGATAATACGAGTAATATGCGTTATATACTGCGAAAGGTGTATTATCGTATGAATATGATTGATCAATAATACTAATATAATCTGAATAAATATATGCTATTTCAGCATAATCTGCAATTAAAATCCATTCATTAATAAATTCTTGAGCTGGATTTCCTGCATTTATATAATACCCATTATTTGATGAAATAAGATACTGATCATTAGGATTTAATCTTGTATATGTACCATTTACATTTCCTTCCGAAAAACCTTGAATAACTATTTGATTAACAAAATTAAGGAATCTCTCTTTTTTCAATCTTTGTGCTTTTTGAGTTCCTAAAAATTCAAAAGAATTTGTTGTTTTATTATAATTATAAATATGCCTTGCTACAAAAGAATATCGTGATGCAGGAGGACTAAGCTGAAACAATACTGGGTTATCATACTCTACTTTAGTATATCTAAAATTATTAAATTCCGTTGGATTTATTTTTTTTCTTCGAGAACTAATAATACCTGCTTGAGATGCTATCATGGCCCTGTATTTCCGTACATTATATAACCATTATTTCCAGTATGAAGAATAGATATTGCAGCAAATCTTCCTGCTGTTCTATATTGACTTGCGTATTCATTTATATTTATTCCAGTAATTAAAATTTGTCCCACGCCAACTTGTATAATTGTTGTATTAAAACCTAAAGGATTGCCAGCCGTTATTGTACCTGTAATTTCAGTTGCTGAATTTGCCATGATCATTCTACTACTATAATTTCCAGAAATATTAAAATTAGATGAAACATTAATTATTTCTGGAGTAACATTAATTAAATTAGAATTATTTAAATCAATTCCAGAATTAAATATGCCCGTGCTTGTAAAAGTTTTAGATCCACTAATAGTTTGTGTTCCAGAAGTATAAAGTATTCCGCTTGGTAAAGTTACAGAACCTCCAGCAGCTTCACCACTAAGTAATACTCCCGTGCCATTTACAGTTGGCCTTATTGAAAATGATGAATTACCACTTACTATAATATTCCCGCTAACATATAATTTTGTTGTCCCTGTATTTGGAAGTCCACCAAGACCCAATGAATTTCCAGTTAATACAAAATCATTTCTATTAAAAGCGCCCATAATAACAGTATTATCATCAAAAGCTTCTATAATTGGAAGACCAGCTATATCATTAACACTGAAAAGAGATCCAGAAAGATTATCTGTTACAGAAAATAAACGACCATTTGTGCCATCTATAGAAAATCTATCTAATCCAGTAGCATTAGAAACATAACTAGTCAAATTTAATCCACCATAATTATCATAACTCATTCTATTAACAAACGCGCCGCCAGTGAAATTAGCATTAAATGAACTACCGCCAGCTGTTCCTGTGGTAAATTCCATTATTCCTGAGTTTGGATTAATTAATATATTAGCCATATAGATTAAATTACACTTATGTTAAAAGAAGTCTTCCTTTAAGATTATTATAATTTTGTAATACTTCTAAATCTGTTAAAGCTCGATTATATATTGATTTATATAAAAATTTTATATTAGTTGATGTGCCATTTAATGTTGAATTAAATGTTATATAATCTGCAGATGAAGGAGCAATTAAAGTTTTGCCAGATGGACTTTGCCCTGCTAAAATTCCATTTTTATATACTTTTCCAACTCCAGAAGTTGAATCAAAAGATATTGTTAGAAATAGTCTTTCTGGTATTCTAAAAACGGTATTTGGTATAAGTAAATCTAAAGTTCCACCACTTTCTGTAGCCCAAAAATAAAATGAAGAAGTTAATGGATTTGCATCAAAACCTGATCTAAATCCTCTAGTCAAATAATTTTCACAAAGCATAAAAGCGTTTGTATATAAGCCAGTGATAGATAAAATATCAGCTAAAATATTAATAGTAAAATTATTTGTTAATCCAAGATTTGTCCACCCTCCAGCAGCGAATAAAAACCCACCACCTGAAACTATTGAATTTAATGAACCCCCATAATCTGATGAATATGTCATTAATGCAGAAGATATATTTGCATATAAATTTTTTGTTAATATATTATATATAGGAAATGGATTACCAGAACTACTTGGAATAGATATTTTACTATTAGCACTTACTTCTAATACTAATCCATTTGTAATTAAATCTGGTCCACCAGCGCAACTCATAAATTAAATCTTCCTTTAAGAGCATTATAATTTTGCAGCATTTCAATATCGCCTAATTGTCTATTATATCTTGCAACATAATAAATATAACCATTTCCATATCTTCCTAGACCATCATCAACTCCAAGATACCAAGGTTGAGCAGTTGGATTTTGAGTTCTTGTAATAGAATTAGTATTTGTATTTCGTAATATACCATCTAAATAAATTTTATGAATATTACTACCATTTGTAGAAAAACTATACATATGAGGTATAGTAATATCTGATATAGTATATGATCCAACTAAATTATACGATGGAGTTTGGTCATAAATATAATATTCAAAATTTTTTGTATTTGGTACAGGATGTATTATATGTCCATTTTGTCTTCTAGATGATGAAATCCATCCATCTACATTCCAATTTGTAGTAGCAGATTTTGCCCAAACAATAATAGTTTCACTATATGGATGAACAAAATTACTCATATCAACATAATCATTAATTCCATCAAAATATATACTTCCACGTTTATCAGAATTAAAAACTGCACCATTAGTTAAAGTTCCATTTTTATTATTATTTAAATCACGCCAAGTTGTTCCACTGCCACTATAACTTTTTGTATTAGCTGCATCAAGACATAAAATAAGGCCATTTGTTATTATTTTAGGAGAATGATGAAAGCTCATTTAGTATATTTTCC
>Ga0214917_10000656_pt1 | contig 44981 bp, 44 predicted proteins | sample LL_1208_BB_MetaG_FD_177983 | JGI IMG/M metagenome (GOLD analysis project Ga0214917, IMG submission 177983) | Freshwater microbial communities from Lake Lanier, Atlanta, Georgia, United States - LL_1208_BB | ecosystem: Environmental > Aquatic > Freshwater > Lake | place: USA: Georgia | collected... | reverse complement strand
TAGTTTGAACAATGACTCAAAGAATCTCTTATCTACCAGAACCTAGCGGAAACGCAAAAAGACTAAACTCCTAACATGAATCCAACCAAACTAAAAACTTTTATCTGGTTTCCTGGAAACATGGATGAAGCCTTGGAATTCTATGCGGCGACTTTTACTGAATATAAGATCAATTCCGAAAATCGACCTGATCCTGAAAAGCCGAGATTCACAGCAGACTTCAGTATTTACGGCCATGAGTTTATTGGGATGAACTGGCCAGGTGGCGATGCTTTCAGTAACGCTATCTCCCTCTCCCTAAACGTTGATGGTCAAGCAGAAGTAGACAGGCTATGGGACGCCATTACCGCTAAGGGCAAAGCTGGCCAGTGTGGTTGGTGCGAGGACGAGTTTGGTATTACCTGGCAGGTAAGTCCGATTCAAATGCGTGAACATCTCGAGAATCCAGATAGAGCAAAGGCTAAATACGCCAATGATGCCTTGATGAAGATGAGCAAGATCATCATCGCAGACCTCTATGAAAAATAATTGTTTACTAATGCTTATTTGGAAGTAGCCTAAGCACATGCAGAAAATTTTTGTGGGGTTAGCTCTTGTAGTTTTGTTATCCGGCTGTTCGGCCCAAGCGAATAAACCAAGTCCTTCGCCAACTGAAACAAAGACTCAGGCCCAGATTGAGAAAGAGTTCCTTCAGATTGCCGATGATTCCTGTGCTAAGGCTCAGAGCGAAAACATCATCGAAGAGGTTGCTGACGGATCAAGGATCATCTCTTTGGCTAGGGCGAACGCCTACAAGGATTACAGCGCTGTTTACATCGACGCCGATGGTAAGACGCAGGTTATTTATGAGATGGAGCTAAGTGTGTGTGGGCCCGGTTATCTGATTTCAATGATGGAAGAGGCCGGCAAAGGCAATACCGGAGACTACAAGCACAGCATCAAGCTAAATGATGATGGAACATACACCTGGAGCCAGAGGGTTTGGGGTGAAGAAAACGTCATGCAGGATACCGTTTTCACTGTTGAAAATGGAATCATCACATCGGCTGATGGTGATGTTTACGACTACACGTTTAAGTACGGGCCAATATCTGATGCCGACATGGCTATTTTTATGGAAGCCATCGATGCAGAACTCGAAAGACTGAATCAGTAGTTCTAGACTGCTTCGTTATTTCTGAAGTTGATATAGAGCTGGCGAATTATTAGTGCAGCGACCGCAACCACTATGCCGCACACCACAATCGCCCCTCTGATACCAAATGCTGCAGCCATAAAACCAACAAGCGGGGAACCTAGCGGGGTTCCACCCATAAAGATCATCAGATAAATACCCATCACTCGGCCACGCAGGTTACTGTCGGTGTTGCTCTGAACATAGGTGTTGGCCGAGATCAGAGTTAGTAAAACTGTCGCTCCGAGCAGTGGCAGTGTGGCTCCGTATGTCCAAGCATCGGGTAGGAAGGCAGAACCTACAATCAAAACCCCAAACAGGAAAGCACCGCGAAGGATGTTTCTTATGGTTCGGTGTTTTTCTAAGCGCGCAGCAATCAGGGCACCGCTGAGCGAGCCAACCGCAAGAATTGTGCCCAGGGTGCCAAATTCTCTGGGGCCAAGGCCGAATTCTTTTGTCGACATCAACGCGATAAAAATCTGAAAATTAAGACCAAAAGTTGTGGTGAAGAAAACCACCAGCATGACTAGGACTAGGTCTTTTCGTGAAAGAACATATTTGAAAGCTTCGCGAAGCTTATTGTCCTTGTTCGGTTTAACTGTGATGTGAAGATCTTTGTCGCGAATAAACAGCAGGGTGCCGAGCATAACTAGATAGCTTGCTGTGTTGATGATGAACGAAGGTCCTGTGCCATAGGCAGCGATTAGGAAACCGCTGAGCGCTGGACCAATTAGTCTTCCAGCATTGAAGTTAGCCGAGTTAAGGCTCACCGCATTAGCTAGATCGTCTTTACCGACAAGTTCACTGGTGAAGCTAATTCGAATCGGCGAATCAACTGCCGAGAAAACACCGACAATAAATGCCAGCAGGAACACGTGCCAAAGCGCAACAGATTCTGTAATGACAAGGAGACCCAAAAGCAGGGATGCTAGCCCGGCACCTGCGTTGGTGATAAATAGAAGCTTTCGCTTGCTGAAGCGATCTGCAAGCAGCCCACCATAAAGACTAAGAATCATGGAAGGGAAAAACTGAACGGCTGTCACCAAACCGAGCATTGCGGCATCATTATTAGTAAGTTCTAGAACTAGCCAGTCTTGGGCCACACGTTGAGCCCAGGTTCCGATATTGGATAAGGCGTTGGCTGGATATAGCACTCTGAAATTACGGTGATTGAACGATCTCAGAGATTGACTTTTTGCCACTAGTCAAATCTACAACCCGCTATTGGTGTATTTTTAGGTTCATGAAGATTCGTCAAATAGCTATAGGTTGTAAAGACTTTGAAAGAGCCCAGGATTTCTATACTCGCTTACTGGGCATAGAACCTAAAGCAGTATTCAATCCACCTGGCTTCTGTTTCTTTGACCTAGGTGGAACCAGATTATTGGTCGAAGTCGGTGGACCCTCATCACTTATTTACCTTGAGGTAGCAGATGTTAGACAAACAGTTGCCGATCTACGCGAACGAGGCTTCACCATCAGCAGTGAGCCACACATAGTTTTTCCAGATCCCAATGGCATCTTTGACACCCCGGGTAATGAATGGCTTGCCTTTGTTGAAGACTCCGAGGGTAATCAGGTGGGTCTAATGAGCAGGGAAGTTATCTAGGCTCAGGGCTTTGCGGCATTTCCCGCATTTTTCTAAGCGGTGAAAACAGCACAAAGCTTGCCGACAAGAGTGCTCCTACCGCACCAACCACAATTGTTGGAATAACTCCAATAGTTGTTCCTAGAACTCCTGAAATCAACGCACCTATTGGCATGCAACCCCAAACCATAAACCTAATTGACGCGTTCATCCGCCCAAGCAGGTGTTCTGGACAAAGACGTTGCCTAGCGGTCACCTGGGTGATGTTATAGGTAAGCACTAAGAAAGCAGTTAGGAAGCTGTTTGCTACCAGTGGCACTAACGCCACTTCTCTGGCAATAACCCAAGACAGGGGAACCAATAGTTGAACCAACCCCAGGCCGATTGCAGAAATAACTACCAGCGGGCCCTCACCAAAAACCTTGATTAGTTTTGGAGTGCTGGCTGCGCCGAGCAGCCCACCAATAGATCCAAGCATCATCATGATGCCAAAGGCAGCGGTATCAAAGCCTAAGTACTGCTCTCTAAAGAAGTAGATAGTGAACAGGGTTCCACTGATAGTGGTGAATAGGTTACTTGTTGAGGTGGTGAAAGAGATTGCCCTAATTAACTTTTGATTCCAAACAAAGGAAAGACCCTCGGCAATCTCCTTCTGTATAGGTCGCCGATCGGCTTTGGGCTTGGGCTGCTCTCGGTCTTTGATTAGCATCAGTGAGATAGCAGAAACCAAAAAGCTAATCGCATCAAAGATTAGTAGCACTGGGGCCTTAACTATTTTTAGTAAAGCACCGACTAGCCCAGGGCTCGCTATTCCTGAAATCTGTGATGTTACTTCCATTCGCGAGTTACCGATGCCGATGTATTCGCGGGGAAGAAGAATCGGGATATAACTCTGGTAAGAGACATCGAAGAACACCGAGGCTATCGACATCACTGCACCGATAACAATCAGCTGGTAAACGTTTAGTAGTTCAAGATACCAAAGGACTGGAATTAGACCGATTGCCATCATGCGAATTAGATCAGCCGCGATCATAACTTTGCGTTTAATCCAACGATCGACTAGAGCTCCAGCCAGAAGACCAAATACCAGGAAGGCAGAGGTATTTGCCGCATTTAGGAAACCCATTTGTAACTCAGTTGCGTTGAGCAGTGTCACTGCAATAACCGGCATCGCGATACCGCTGACCTGAGAACCAACAGCACTAATGGTTTGACCAATCCAGAGTGGGAGGAAACCTGGTTGTTTAGTTACTCTTAACTTTTCTGACACAGTTAAAAATAACAACCGCAATCAACAAGGACTGCGGTTGTTATTGGTTTGCTATAAAACTATTTGGTCATTGGTTTCTTAGCTAGCAGGATTGCTGCACCGCCTAGAAGCCCGAAGAACAAACCTAGGAAGGTAAGTGTTCCATCTTCAGTTGAACCTGCAGCGTTCAAGGTGTATGCCTTCTCCAGGATGGCATTGTCATCATAAATGACGCCGTCAAAATTGTTTACGCCACCATCAACCGGGGTTCCAGTTGTTGCCATCCAGTCAGCACAGACAAAGCTTTCAGTGCCATCGTCGTTAGTTACTGTTGAGCAGTTCTCATCGATTGGCTGAGGAGTTTCGTCAGCGACGAAGCCTCTTGCGCAGACATCAGTGCCGTCCTCGGTTGTCCAACATCCATCAACTGGATCAACCGGTGGTGTGTCAGTTACCTCGCTGTAAAGTACAAGATCTGCCACACAGAAGTAGCCACCGTCTTCGGTGTATTCAATGTGCTCATTCTCAGCGCAAACTGGCTTTGGTAGGACACCGATGTCCTCAGCCATGGCAGCGGTGCTACCTAAAAATAGTCCACCTGCAACTAGGGCTAGGACTGCGAAACTCTTAGCCTTCACGAATGCCTCCTTAGGCTTTGCTCTTACTTGGTTTATGTAAAAACAAACTGATTTATGACAAGTTACTTTTAGCCTACTTGTATTATCTAATCCCACTAGGCTGGATAAACATCTGTTAGAAATCGGTGATTTTTGTGTCTGAGGCACGCCTTTTGTGGTCTGAAGAGTTTGATCAACCTGCAGGTTCTGCCCCGAACCCAGATACTTGGGCCAGGGACCTAGGGGACGGTTCCAGCTACGGAATCCCAGGCTGGGGTAATAACGAGCTGCAGGTATACACCGGGGCCAACGCATTTGTTAATGAAAACGGGCAGCTTGAAATAGAAGCTAAGCGCATTACTGATCAAAGTGCAGGAGATGCGTATTACGGCCCGGTTCAGTGGACGAGTGCTCGACTGGTAACTAAGAACAAGCTGTATTTTCAGTATGGTCGCATCGCGATTAGGGCGAAGGTTCCTTCCGGCAAGGGGCTTTGGCCAGCATTTTGGATGTTGGGCGAGCAGATGGATAGCCAGGGTTGGCCCTTGGCTGGTGAAATCGACATCATGGAGTGGGTTGGTAAGGCACCCTTGGAGGCTCTAGGCACACTTCACGGCCCAGGTTATTTTGGGGATCATGGCTGTGGCGGTAAGGCGGTAAGTGAGGTTCCGCTTTCCGATGATTGGCACGAGTTCAGTATTTGCTGGAAGCCGGGAGAGATCTCTTGGCAGCTGGACGGTAATACATACTTCACCGCAAAGCCCGAAAACGTTTCCCCCAACCAGTGGGTTTATGATCAACCATTCTCCTTGCTGTTGAATTTGGCAGTTGGTGGAAATTTGGGTGGACCACTGGATCCGGATTTGCCGGATTCTAATAAGTTGCTTGTGGACTACATCCGGGTCTATGAATTCGAGGGATTTGGGCAAATAATTCCTTCCTAGGAAAGTACTAGGAGGGTGTGGATAAAGTTGCTGTTCCCAATAAAGGGTTTTAGATTAGTAGTGGATGCAAGTGCATGGGGCTGTAAAAAGTCAGGTAAATAAGAAAAATGGTACAAAAGCAGAGTGCGGAACATATCGAGTCTGCATGGAACTGGTTTGTCACAAAGTATGAAGCAAGAGGCTATAAGTCTCTAAATCAATTTGCGAACGCTACAGGGATGCAGAAATCTAGCCTAAGTCGCTACTTTCACTTGGAAAGAGAGATCCCTTCAGGCACCATAGGCAAGCTTTGCCAGGAGTTGAAAGTTTCTCCAGAAGAGTTACTTAAAGCTGTTGGCGCGTTGGGTTGGCCGGCTAAGCCTAAGCGCAATCGCGGATAATAAGAGTTCTTCCGTCTTCGACAAATTCACGGCAGTGGTCGGGATTAGCCCACAAGCTAATAATCCGACTGAGTATCTCTGGATGCAGAATGTCCCGGAGATGTTCGGCTAGAGTCTCTGACTCTAGCCCCATCTGGACGTTGAGCTTAAGCGCACCAGGCTGAGGTATCTCTAGGCTTGTGGCCGTATCGCCGCGCTTAGCATGTATCTCGATCTTCATTCTTCCCCCGAACGGTTAAAGGGTCTAAATATCCCCACGTGGGAACATCTCCATCATATTAGAGACCACCCCTGACATTAAGTATTACAAGCGCCGACAAATCGAACATGCGAGAATGATTACATGACTACAACAACCCATATAGCCACCCTTCACACCAACCACGGCGACATCAAAGTAGAGCTTTACGGCCTGCATGCCCCTGAAACAGTGGCAAACTTTGTTGGACTAGCCGATGGCTCTAAATCCTGGGTTCACCCCAGAACCAAGGCTCCTAATGAGGGTAAGCCGCTTTACCAAGGTGTTATCTTCCACAGAATCATTCCTGGCTTCATGATTCAAGGCGGGGATCCAGAAGGAACTGGAATGGGTGGCCCCGGTTACAACTTCAAAGACGAAATCAGCGAACTAAACTTCAACGAGCCATACAAGTTGGCGATGGCAAACGCAGGACCTGGCACTAACGGCTCACAGTTTTTTATCACCGTCGCTCCTACTGATTGGCTTTACGGTAGACACACTGTCTTTGGTGAAGTTGTCGATGCTGACTCAAGGGCAGTCGTAGACAAAATTGCTAGCGTCCCAACAGGACAAATGGACCGTCCATTGGAAGCTGTAACCATAGAGTCAATCACCATCGAGGCAGTAGCGGCTTAATGGAATCCTGTTACAGACACTCCGGCATAGAAACCGGTGTGACCTGTCAGCGCTGCGATAGATACATTTGCCCTGAGTGTGCAACACCTGGGGCCGTTGGTTTTCTTTGTCCTGAAGATGCTTCGGACCGAGTGAAAATTCATCGCCCAGCATTTCAGCAATCATTGGTATCAAGAGCTCCAATTACATTAACCCTGATTGGCATCAACACGATTGTTTACCTGTTGATGGTCGCAGGATTGCCCATTTATGAAATGTTTGCTTTTATGAGAATCGGCCAAGGGGTTGAATACGGTTCAATCTGGAGAGCATTCACCTCGGGATTTGTTCACTCACAGTCGTCTTGGACACACATCTTATTCAACATGTATACGCTGTATGTTCTAGGCACCTTGCTTGAACCAATGCTTGGCAAATTAAGGTTCATACTTCTCTACTGCATTTGTCTTTTGGCGGGAAGTTTTACCTTCTACATTTTCGGTGAGTTTACGGCCTCTGTGGTCGGCGCTAGCGGAGCTATTTTTGGTTTGATGGGTGCTTACCTAATTTATTTGAGATCCCTAAGACTCGATACTTCGCAGATGGTAATCATCTTGTTGATCAATATTGGAATTAGCTTCTTACCTGGAATAGCTTGGCAAGCTCACCTGGGTGGCTTTGTCTTTGGTGTTTTGGTTGCACTTGCCTACACAACTTTCAAAGATAAAAAACAACAAGCATCTTTAGTTGTTTCTTTGGCGTTGATTGTTGGTCTGCTCGGAGCAATGTGGAGCTTTGGTCAGCAAATAATGCCGATTATTACTAATCTCTAATTACTTCCAGCGGGTCAGCATAAAGAACCCAACCATCATCATTCCAAAGCCAACAATGATGTTGCTTGCACCGATATCAAACGGGGTTCCCGCACCTAGTGGGAAAAGTGTCTGGCTGATGTAGTAAACCATGATCCAGATAAGACCAGCGATCATCAGACCTACCGCTACTGGCACAAACCAAACGGGGTTACCGCTCTTTGCCTTCTGAGCTTTGACTGAGTCAGGAACAGCAGGCTTCTTTGGGCGCTTAGGCAGCTTGAATGATTTCTTCTCGGTTTCAGACATGTTCCAATTCTACCCAAAGCGGTTAGGCTTAGAAACCTGATGGTCAAGATTCTGGTCCTAGATAACTACGATTCCTTCGTATACACGTTAAACGGCTACCTGCGTCAGCTGGGGGCTGAGACCGAAGTCCTTAGAAACGATGTGGTTAGTGAAGCTGAGCTTCCGCAACTATTGGCCAACTACGATGCTGTCTTGATCTCTCCGGGCCCCGGCACCCCAGCCCAGGCTGGATTGAGTATCCCAACTGTAAAGCTTGCCCTAGAAAGCCAGATGCCAATTTTTGGGGTCTGCTTAGGCCACCAAGCAATAGCCGAAGCAATGGGGGCAACCGTTACCAGCGCTGAAGAGCTAATGCATGGCAAGACCAGTGAAGTCTTCCACGATGGCAGCTTGGTTTATGTAAATGTCCCACAACCATTTACCGCAACTAGGTATCACTCACTTGCTGTTGTCGCCGACACCGTTCCAGATGATCTGGTTGTCACAAGTAAAACTAAAGGTGGCGTCATCATGGGATTACAACACAAGAGCTTGCCTATCTATGGTGTTCAGTTCCACCCAGAGTCTGTGTTAACTCAAGGCGGTTACCTAATGCTAGGTAACTGGCTTGAATCAATTGGTTTATCAGGAGCAGCTGAAAAAGCTAAGACACTTAATCCGCTAGTGAATCTCTAACTAATTCACACACTGCAAAGTCAAGAAGATGGTTTGCTTTTGCGGTTGAGCACCGGCAGGTATTGATTGTGAAATTACTGTTGTCCCGGGACTACCGGAGCAGGATGGGTCGACCTGAGTTTCAACCGTATAACCTACGGCGACCGCAGTTAGTTGTGTAATCGCATCAACCTTGTCCAGGTTTACAACATTCGGAACAATCACCATACCTGTTGAGATAACTAGATTCACAGTTGAACCTGCAGGGATGCTGGTGTTCGCCGCTGGGTCCGAAGAAATTACCAGGTTCTGAGCAACGGTTGCAGAGTCTGCCTGAGTTATTGTTCCGAGGAAGAGCTTCGCCTCGGTTATCTTTAGCGTTGCTTCCTGTTCGGTAAGACCGCTTAGATCCGGCATCAGGATTTGTTCTTTACCGGCAGAGACATAAACGGTGATTGTTGTCTTCATGCCAACCTGCTGACCAGCTGGTGGATCTGTTGAGATTACTATTCCCAGCGGAATGTTATCGCTACGTTGAAGTTGTTTATCAACTAAAAGTTTTTGGTTGGTAAGTGTGGTGTATGCCTCTTCATAGGTTTTACCAACTACATCGGCAACGCTAATCTTGCCACCGCCACCGCCACCCCAGTTCAATAGCGCTCCGCCACCTAAGAGTAACCAGATTGCGATACCAACAACCAGAACTGCAGAACCAGAGCCAATGCCCCAGAACAAACCGGTCGAGGGCTTGTCGCCACGGAGTTTCCGTTTTCTAGCAGCCCTGGTGATCACCTGGGTCTTACCAGTTTCAAAACCTAGCTGGCTAAGTAGCTCTGTGTCTTCGTCCTCGTCAGGAGCGGAGAGCACTGTTGTCTCAGGGTTGATTGCCTCAGCAGTTTCTTCACGAACCTCAGCGAGTAGTTCAGCAAACGGGTCTTGTTCTGGCATCTTCACAGTCGGTGCTGGATCACTTATTTGAATTGGATCCATCGGTGCCGTTGGTGGCTGAGCATCATCCTGGAAGCTAGGGGTTGAAATACCCGATGCTGCTCTAGCAAGAGCAGCGCGGAAGTCACCAGCCGATTGGAATCTCGCAGCACGATCTTTGGCTAGAGACTTCAGCACAACTGAATCTAACGCCAGAGAAACCGAAGGGTTAATCATCGAAGGTGGAATCGGGCTCTCACTGACATGCTGGTAAGCGACCGAAACCGCGGTATCACCGGTGAATGGTGGCTTGCCGGTGAGCATCTCATATAGCAAGACACCTGTTGAGTAGAGGTCGGTACGCAGATCGACTGTTTCACCGCGGGCTTGCTCTGGGGAGAAATATTGTGCGGTACCAACAATTCCGTTGGTGTGAGCCAAAGTTGCCGAGGAGTCGCTAACGGCTCGGGCAATACCAAAATCCATCACCTTAACTGCATTGGATTCGGTAATCATCACGTTCGCTGGCTTTATGTCGCGATGGATAACTCCTGCTGCGTGTGAAAACTCAAGTGCGGTGAGCACACCGGTGGCATATGCAATTGCTTCCTGTTGGGTTAGCTTTCGGGTACGTAAAATATCCCTCAGCACTTCACCGCGAACAAGTTCCATAACAATGTATGGACGGTGACGCTCGACCCCTCGTTCGTCAGTGGTAACTTCATCACCGGCATCATAAACACGAACAATCGTTGGGTGAGCCATTCGCGCGGAAGCCTGGGCTTCTTGGCGGAATCTAATCTCAAAACTGGAATCTGCAGCTAAATCTGCTTTAAGTAACTTGATAGCAACGGTTCTGCCGAGTCTGGTATCGATACCGGAATAAACCTCGGCCATGCCGCCGCGACCAATAAGAGCCCCTAGCTCATATCTTCCGGCGATCATGCGGGTTCCGTCGTTCACCAGGACTCCATTCGAATTGCTCTAACTAAGTCAGTTTATCTTTATTGGTTGGGCAAGGTGTTTTCGTCAAATACCTGCTGATAGTAGTAAACCTGAACCGTTGTTCCGATTGGCAAACTACCCAGCGGGGAGATGTCGTAAACCTGAGAAATTCTTGGGTCATCAGCAGGCAGCGATGTTCCCGCAATCGGTTCAACCTCTAGGCCAATGTCGGTCAGCTTTGGAACAACTAGTGAAACATCTTGACCTTGATAATTACCCAACAGCACATTAACTTTTTCAACTGTTTCAGTAGGTGTCGGTGTCGGACTAGGTGTTTCAGTCTGGCTGTTGCTTGGTGAGGGGCTAGGGCTTATCTGTGGTTTTGGTGCATTCAGGCCGGCCCAGAAGACAACGCCGATGGTGGCCAAAAGAATCACAATCAATACCGCCCATGGCCAAATCGCCGGGGCCTTTCCAGTTGGTTTGGTGTCGGTATCAATCAGTGTTGTTTCATCGCTAACCCCGCCGTCAACTGGTGGAGAGATTCTAATTGGTGTGACATTCTCTGCCATTAGCGCTTCTGCTCTGGCAGCTAGTTCGAGTGCGGTCCTTGGTCTTTGATCTGGTTTTTTCGCCATGCAGTCAAGCACAAGGCGGACCAATCTCGGATCAAGACCTTCAGGTAATGGTGGTGGGGTTTCGTTGATTTGTGCCATGGCGATTGCCATCTGGTTTTCACCTTTGAAAGGTCTTCTACCGGAGAGGGCCTCGTAGGCAACTATTCCAAGTGAGTAGATATCTCCAGAAGCACTAGCTGGCTTTCCAGTTGCCTGCTCTGGTGCAAGGTATTGAACAGTTCCCATCACCTGCCCAGTTTGGGTTAGCGATGCTTGGTTAGCAACTCTAGCAATACCGAAATCAGTAATCTTCACACTGCCATCGGGGGTTATCAGTAGGTTTCCTGGTTTGATATCGCGGTGCACTAAACCTTCACGATGGGCCGCATCAAGCGCTAGTGCAGTTTGAGCAATTATCGAAATCACCTGTTGTTCTGGAAGAGTTTTTTCTCTTTCAAGAATTGATGAGAGTGATTCACCTGGCACTAACTCCATAACCAGGTAAGCACTTCCCTCATCCTCACCGTAGTCATAAACATTTGCGATTCCGTCGTTATTGATCATCGCTGCATGTTTTGCTTCGGTGCGGAATCGCTCCAAGAAATCAGGATCACCCAAATACTGTTGCTTGAGAATTTTTATAGCCACTTGCCGCAGAATAATTTCATCCTGAGCTTGCCAGACCTCACCCATACCGCCGGTAGCAATACGTTTAACCAGTCGGTAGCGGCCACCGTAAACTTTTCCTTCTTCGGGTTTCATTTGTCTAACACCGCCTGCATAACTTTCTTAGCTATCGGAGCGGCAAGGCTATTGCCTCGACCGGACTGGCCTAGACCACCACCATCTTCGACGACAACTACAACTGCCACTTCTGGTTTATCAGCTGGTGCAAAACCAGTGAACCAGAGAGTGTATGGCTCGCCAGCACCGTTTTCCGCTGTTCCGGTTTTGCCAGCAACCTTCACACCGGGTAGTTGTGCATTAGAACTGACCCCGTTGGATACTGCCTGAACCATCATCTTGGTAAGAGCCTCTGCAGTGCTGGTGGTTATGCTTCTTCCTATTTCTTCCGGCTCACTTTGACTTAGTAGCGTCAAATTGGAAGTGAAGATCTGATCCACCAGATAGGGCTTCATTTCAACCCCCTCGTTGGCAATTGCTGAAGTTACCAGCAACATTTGTATTGGGCTGACCCGAACGTCAAACTGACCAAAGGAAGTAAGGGCCAACTGAGCATCATCAAGGTTCTCCGGGTAGACGCTTGCTGTGGTCTTCAGCGGGATTGTGATGCTAGATCCGAAGCCAAACTTTTTAGCCTGTGCGGCAATCTTCTCCTGCCCCAGCAAAACACCAAGCTGAGCAAATGGAATATTGCAGGAGAGCCTAAGCGCTGTGGCTATTGAAACAGTTCTAGCGCCACCACAGCGGCCTTCACCCGAGTTAGTAATTTCGGTGTTGGTGTTTGGCAGGGTGTAGCTTCTTGGGTTAGGAAGTGTTGAGGCTGGAGTGTATTCACCAGACTCGAAGGCAGCAGCTGCGACAACCAGTTTGAATACCGAACCAGGTGCGTACAGAGCATCAACCGATCGGTTAACCAGCGGAGCATTTTTGTTAGTGATTAGTTTCTTATAGTTAGCAGCAGCATCAGAGACTATGTGGGTAGACAACAGGTTTGGATCAAAGCCTGGCTTTGAAACCATAGCGAGAATTTTTCCGGTGCTTGGCTCAATAGCAATTACTGAACCTTTCATCTTGCCCAGTGCATCCCAAGCTACCTGTTGAACATCTTCATCGATTGTTAATTCAACTGAGGCACCGGTGACTGGGTTACCAGAGAACAACGCATTGATCTGCTCAAAGAATTGGGCGGAGTTATCTCCGCGGAGCGAACTGTCTAAGAAGTTCTCCAAACCGTTTCTACCTTGAAACAGCGAATAGAAACCGGTAATAGAACTGTATTTCTCCGAGTAATACTTTCGTAGGTAGTGATAAGCGTCGAAAGTTTTTATTGATTCGACTATCGGTTTATTGTTAACCAGAATTGAACCGCGTTGAGTTTTATATCCGTCATATACGGCTCGTTGATTTCTTGAATCATTGTTCAGCGAATCAGCGTTTACAACCTGCATCGCACTTGCTGCAATAAACAAACTCAGAAACATCAGCAAAATTACGTTAGCGATTCGTTTAATCTCGGGGGTCATTCACTCACCGTCCCGGCTTTAGGCATGGTGTCTGATAGACGAAGTAGTAATCCGATGATGATCCAGTTTGCTAAAAGTGAGGACCCTCCAGCAGTCAACAGTGGTGTGGTAAGACCGGTAAGCGGGACAACTCTAAGCACGCCACCGATAACAATAAACAACTGCAGAGCGATTACGAAGCCAAGGCCGATAGCCAGAAGCTTGCTGAAGTCATCGCTGTGAAGGTTCGCTATTCTCAGCGCTCTACTAACTAGAACTAAATAAAGAATTAGCAAGGCGAAAAGCCCTACAAGCCCTAACTCCTCGCCGATTGCTGAGACGATGAAGTCACTTTCTGCCAGTGGGACTATGTTTGGTAGCCCACCGCCTAAGCCGGTACCAAATAGACCACCGTGAGCTAGGCCAAACATGGACTGGACTATCTGGTAGGAGCCACCGATGGCGTTGTAGTTGGCATCACTGAGCGGATCCAGCCAGCCACCAAGGCGTCCACCAACATAACTCATCAGCCTTGACGCCACTAGAGCGCCGGCAATAAACATGACCAGGCCAATAAATACGTAGAAGAATCTGCCGGTAGCAACATAGATCAGCACCAGGAATAGTCCGAAGTAAAGAAGCGATGTTCCGAGGTCTCTTTGCAGCACTAAGACAGCGAGGCTACCGAGCCATATGAAAACAATCGGCCCTACCTCCCTAGCTGGAGGAATACGAATACCGTATAGCTTTCTACCAACGACCGATAGGGCCTCACGCCTTGCTGTTAGGTATCCAGCAAAGAACACACAGAGCGCAATCTTGGCTAGTTCTCCAGGCTGGAAACTGAGCGGACCTATCGACACCCAAAGAGTTGCTCCGCTAACGGTCTTTCCGATAATTGGCATGGATGGTAGAAGAAGTAGAACGATGCCGACAGCCATTGCGGTGTAGATGTATTTTCTAAGTGAAAGATGAGTGCGCACTAAAAACACAACTGCAGCTGCAATAACTATTGCAACTACTGTCCAGATAACTTGACGTGAACCTATCGAGTTATCAACTGCAGTTAGTGGCTTTACTAAATCAAGGCGATAGATCATTACGATGCCAAGACAGTTAAGTAAGAAACCTATTGGTAACAGAATCGGATCTGCATCACTGGCTTTGAATCGGAGGACTAGGTGAAAAGCTACTGCAGCAACCACCGGTAAAGACCAGAAAAACCAACCGTCAGGACGAAGAATCAGTATCGTTGCTAATTGCACTTGGCTAAGTGCAAATGCATAGAGACCGAAACCAAACAGCAGCATCAGTAATTCGAGATTGCGTTTAGCCGGCATGACCCTAGCCGCTCTAGCCATTGTCAACGCTTTCGACTATTTGTTGCAGTTTCGCTCTAGCATCTTCAAGGCTGTCGGCTGAAATTGTTCTAGTAAGTAGATCCTGTTGAAAATCTGGCAGCGTATCAACTACGATTTCAGACTCTTCATATAACTTGGAGAAACCGAAACCGGCAAAGCTTTCTTTGATGCCTTGATAGATTGCGACCTTGCCGTTTTCGACACCGAGGTAGAACCGGGTTTGGGTATAGCTGTAGATTCCCCAAATGCTTGCACCAGCGATACCGGCAATAATCAGAAAGAGTACCAATCCGCGAATTTTCCAAGAGCGAACTTTTCCATCAAACTCATTCAGGGCTTTAGTGAACTCGGGGTCGTTCTCGGAAAGGAATTGTTCACGCTTGCGGAATGCCTCCCAGAAACTGATCTTGCTAAATAGTTGTAAGAAGCGGTTGCCACCAACTTGGTTGATTACGACTTCATTGGCAGCTGATCCAAGCCAGGTGATGGTTTGATTGACTACCGCAGGATCTGCTGCATCCCTGACCTCAACCATGATGACCGTCACGTTATCTGGAGCACCGTATTCTTTAGCTTCCGCAACAAGCAGATCTGTCGCCTCGTCGAGGCTTGCAATCTTCATGTTCTCTTCCAGAATCGGCTCTGGAACAACCCCGCAAAGCCCGTCAGAGCAAAGCAGGAAGCGGTCGCCCGGTTGAATCTCAATGTGATGAACATCGAATTCGGGTTGCTGAGAGTTATCACCAAGCACCTTCATCAGAACATTTCTTCTCGGGTGATACAGGGCTTCTTCGGGAGTTAGCCTTCCCGCATCGATGAGCTTTTGGACAAAAGTGTGATCCTTGGTTACTTGGCTCATCACACCATCGCGTAGCCAGTAAACCCTGGAGTCCCCGATGTGAACGATGCTTGCGGTGTTACCGCTAAAAATTAGTGCGTCCATGGTGGTGCCCATGCCGTCGAGGTAATTGAAGCTCGTCACCGTATCAATTAACTGTTGGTTCGCCTCAGTCATAACCGAACTAAGTGCAGCAACTGCTTTGACTTTGCTTGGGTAAACATCGTCAACTTTTGCAACGCTCTGCGTTGCTAATGCTGATGCAATGTCACCACCGGCATGTCCACCCATACCATCGGCAACAACAAATAAATTGTTACCCGCGTAGCCACTATCTTGATTGCTTGAACGAACTTTACCCTTATCGGATTTACCAGAAGCTAAGTATTTATAAGCCATGGTTAGCTCCGAAGCTCAAAAATAGTTTTGCCAATCCGAACTTGCATCTCAGGCTTTAGGGTTACCGGTGCACCGATGCGAGCGCCATCGACAAATGTTCCATTTGTTGAATTTAAATCTTGAAGCATCCAACCATCGTCAACTTTTTGTAATCTGGCGTGCTGCGCTGAAACATAGTCATCATCTAAAACTAGATCGCTATTCGGTGCCCTACCGATTCGCATTTCTTTACGATCGATAGTTAGTTGAGTTCCAGCAAGTGGTCCATCGATGATAAATATTGTGTCGGGGACGGTGTTCATTGATGTAACAACACTTGCTGAACCAGGTGCAGCAGAAAACTCACCCACTGTGGTCAGTCCGGTAGTTGGTGCGGATAGCGGTGTCGGTGTGTTTTTCTCGACAACCTTACTTAGCACTCGTTCACTGAATAAATCTGCACGGATGATTGCAACGATTGCCAAAACAAAAAGCCAAAGCACGAGTAGGAATCCCGCACGAACAATAAATAGTGCTAGTTCGCTCACTTTGTATCACCCGATTTCGCAACTACCCGAAAAACAAATTCTGTTCTACCTGCAGAGATCACAGTGTCAGAGCCAAGCGGTTGATTGGAAATCTTAACTCCAGCGATTTTTGTTCCGTTAGTTGAACCCAGGTCTTCAATAGTTGCATTCTTGCCATCCCAGTTAATGGCGAAGTGTGTTCTAGAAAGCCCGTTGTCTGGAACCTGGATGTCAGCGCTTGTATCGCGACCAACGGTTGTTCGAGGCTTGGCAAGCAGATAGCGTTTTCCGCCAAAGTCCAATGCCGGTGTCCAACTAACTTGAGCTAGGTCGGGTGCTTTAGAACCCTCAGCGCTTACTTGGATCTGACCCAAAGTTAATGACTGGGAGGCTTCAATAGCGATGGCTAGATCCCCAGATAACTGGTAACGCTGCTTCTTTACGTGGTTTGAGACCTGCCTTTTGATCTCACTCTGTAGAGATTCGCCGAGCTGTTTCAGCCTTGAAAAGTCGTTAGGTGAGAGCCTGACGGTGAATGAATTGGCCGCCAGAATACGGTCTTTAGCCACCACGGCCGCGGTTCCGTCCATCTTGGCCTTTATTGCAGAGCTGATTTCAACCGGCTGAATCTGTGATTTGAAGGCTTTAGAAAAAGCCCCATTCACAAAGCGCTCAAGGCGTTTTTCAAAGCGGTCAATAAAACTCAAGGCAGACATCCTTTATCGGTATGGGTCAAGTTTAAGGCTCCTTGGCCAAAGGGCAGGCTAGGCAGCCAATTACCTTCCTGCTAATCTCTATCTGCTATCTGCGCGAGTGGCGAAATGGCAGACGCGCTGGCTTCAGGTGCCAGTGTTCGCAAGGACGTGCGGGTTCAAGTCCCGCCTCGCGCACCAAATCTGATAGAAACCTGTCAATAGGGTTATCTGTACCTGAATATCGGTGGTTCATTTTGCTATCAGGCGTAGCGTTTAGGGGTACAAGATCTAAACGAAAGAAGATTCGGATGAAAATCACCAACAAAGTTGCTGTTGCAGCAACCGCAGTAATTACTGCCGGGGCGTTAATTTTTGCTTCTCCTGCTCTAGCTCACAAGGCATCAGATAAGAGCTCAGGTAAAGCCACCACTAAGGTAACCACTAGCCCAACTCCAAAGCCACCAGTATTTGGTGACCGCGATGGCGATAGAGGCCGCCACGGACATGGCCCTAAGGGATCAAGAACTCCAATTACCAAAACCGTGACAGTAGATGTTCCGGCAACCGGTACTTATCAACTCTTGGTAACCGAGGTTCGACCAGCAAACCTACCAACACCACCAGCTGGCGCACCTGCACCTAAGGACGACAGCTTTACCGTTCCGGTAACCGGAACAGGTTCACAGACAATCACTTTGAACCTGCCACACCCAGGTGACTACACAGTGGCGCTTATCAGTGTTGTTTCAACCCAGACAGTTACGGTGACTGCAACTAACTAGAAATTCCTCTCTGGTTAACAACAAGAGCCCCAGCATTGCTGGGGCTCTTTGTTTTAAGTTCTAACCAACTTGTTGGCGACGTTTTCCTCGAGTGTGAGAATCGTTGTGTTTTAGATTTGCTGGATCTTCAGCACACTCGTCACAGAGCAAAATCAGATCACGGCAACCAAGTGCTGCACAGTTTCTAAATCGGCTAGTTGGTGCCGAACAGTTCGTACACTTACCGATTGTTTTGGCTTCATCGGTGAAGTTTATATTTAGACGATCATCAAAAACATAAAGCGAGCCTTCCCAGAGTGAATTATCTCCCTGGCTCTCGCCGTAGCGAACTATGCCGCCTTCGATTTGGTAAACCTCTTTGAATCCGTTTTCTAACATGATGGCACTTAGAATTTCACAGCGAACGCCACCGGTGCAGTAGGTGACGATGGCTTTATCTTTGATGTCGTCATATTTACCGCTTTGAATTTCTTTCACAAAATCGTGTGTGGTTTGAACATCTGGGATTACCGCGTTCTTGAATCTACCAATCTCAGCCTCAAAAGCGTTTCTCCCATCAAAGAAGACAACATCATCGCCGCGCTCTTTAACTAACTGATCAACCGCCTTTGGTTTCAGATGTTTGCCACCATTAGCGATTCCAGTTTCGGTAACCACAATTGCATCAGGTGCATCGAAGGCAACGAGCTCTTTGCGAACTCTCACTCTTAGTCTTGGGAAGTCATTACCGGTGCCCATCGACCATTTGAAATCTATTTTTCTGAAACCTGGATACTGTTTGGTTAGCTTCACATACTGCTTTAACGCAGACATATCCCCACCTAAGGTGCCATTGATTCCGTGCTTGGAAATCAGGATGCGCCCTTTGAGACCAAGCCTTTCGCAAAGCTCCTGCTGCCACATTTTCACTGCGACAGGGTCTTCTAGCGGTGTAAAACCGTAGTAGAGGATGATTTTTTGTAGTTCCACATCTGTAATTGTAGGGATTTTTAGGCCCTGCTGAACAGTCGTAAGATTAAGCCCATGACTGAAATCAATGGAATCAATAAACACGGTTTTGATGAGAACACTCGCCCTCAGGACGATTTGTTCCGCCACACCAATGGCCACTGGCTACAAAATGAAGAAATCCCAGCCGACCAGGCGGTGCACGGCTCTTTCTATAAGCTTCGTGATGACTCAGAGGCTGCCGTTAAGGACATCTTGGAGGAAGCCCAAGCTAATCCAAAGCCAGGTGTCAGCCAGCAGATCGGTGACATGTATGCATCTTTCCTTGATGAGGCGAGAGCTAATGAATTAGGTGCTGCACCTATCGCTGCAGATCTAGATTTGATTGACAAGGCAAGCTTTGCGGACATCACTCGACTAATGGGTGAGTTTGAGCGCGGTGGAGTTAGTGGGCTATTTGGTTTCTATGTGAACAATGACCCAGGTAATCCAGAGCGCTACCTAGTAAACATGTATCAGGGTGGATTGGGTCTACCTGACGAGTCTTACTACCACGATGAAAAATATGCAGACTTCCGTGATGCCTACGTTCCATACATCGCAAAGATGTTCCAGCTATCTGGTTGGTCAGCCGAGCACGCAGATGCCGACGCTAGAAAAGTTTTGGCTTTTGAAACTGAGTTAGCTAAGCAGCACTGGAACGTTGTTGATTCACGTGATGCAGAGAAAACCTATAACTTAACAACTTTTACCGATTTGAAAGCGATGACACCTACTTTTGATTGGGACAGCTACCTATCAGGTATGAAGTTTGATAGCAAGGTACTCTTTGAGACTGTTGTGATGATGCCTTCGTTCTTTGAGGGAATCAAAGAAGTTTTCAATGAAGCGAATCTCGACAGTGTTAAGTTGTGGTTGAAGTGGCAGGTAATTAACTCAACCGCTCCATACCTAAGCGACGAGTTTGTGAACACTCGTTTTGATTTCTACGGTAAGAAGCTAACCGGTCAACCAGAGATGCGTGCTCGTTGGAAGCGCGGCGTTCAGCTGGTCGAGTCAACTCTCGGCGAAGCAGTTGGTGAGATTTATGTTGAGAAGCATTTCCCACCAGCAGCTAAAGCGCGTATGGATGAACTGGTCCAGTGGTTGATTAAGGCATATGAAGAATCAATCAAGAACCTTGATTGGATGACTGAAGAAACAAAGCAGAAAGCTTTGGTCAAACTTTCTAAATTCAATCCAAAGATTGGTTACCCAAACAAGTGGAAAGACTACTCATCACTAGTAATCGAGCGTGACGATCTAGTCGGTAACGTGCGTCGTGCATCAGCATGGCAGGCAGACAAGGAAGCTGCCAAGATCGGTGCACCGCTGGATCGTGACGAATGGTTCATGACCCCGCAGACTGTTAACGCATACTACAATCCAGGTTTCAACGAGATTGTTTTCCCAGCGGCTATTTTGCAGCCTCCGTTCTTTAGCTTGGATGCGGACGACGCTGTTAACTTTGGTGGAATCGGTGGCGTTATTGGTCACGAAATTGGCCACGGTTTTGACGACCAGGGTTCGAAGTATGACGGTGACGGAGCACTTATCTCCTGGTGGACTGAAGAGGACCGCAAGGCCTTTGAAGACCGCACCAAGATTCTCATAGAGCAGTATGACGCCCTTACCCCAGAAGGTCTTTCCGACGAATACAAGGTCAACGGTGCCCTCACCATTGGTGAGAACATCGGTGACCTAGGTGGAATCACCATCGCCTATAAGGCCTACCTGATGAGTCTCGAAGGAAAAGAGCCACCAGTGATTGATGGCCTAACCGGAGCACAGCGTTTCTTCCTCTCATGGGGCCTGATCTGGCGCGGTAAGTCTCGCGAGGCTATTGCGATTCAGCGCTTGGCTACCGACCCCCACTCACCGAGCGAATTCCGTTGCAACCAGGTTGCTCGTAACTTTGATTCGTTCTATGAGGCATTCGGGGTCACCGAAGAAGATGCGATGTGGTTGGAGCCAAGCAAGCGCGTTTCTATCTGGTAACAGATGAAGCTATGGTTGCGGCTCATTTGGGCTCACCTCAGTTGGCGGTTTAGACCAACATTGAGTGTGTCTGATGTTGGGGTCAGATCGTTTCTGGTCTGGCCCACAGACATCGACATCTTTCTACACATGAACAACGGGATTTATCTAACCCTTTTGGATTTAGCTCGTTATGACTTGATGAAGCGCTCCCATGCTTGGCAAAAGCTCAAAAAACTAAAAGTTCACCCCGTAGTTGTTCAAGAGACTATTACCTTTCGCAAGTCGCTTACCCCATGGTTGCGTTTTGATGTTGAGACCAAAATTCTTGGCTGGGATGAAAAGGCTTTCTTTATCGGCCAACGCTTTGTGGTTGATAAAGAAATCTACGCTGAAGCTGTTGTGAAGCTACGTTTCCTTAAATCTCCGAAAGGCACCCCAAGCCCAGCTGAGGTAAATCAGATGCTCGGTGGTTGGCCTAAAGTAGAACCAGTTTTACCTGAGTGGGTATTGCACTGGGATAAGGAAGTCACGCTGCCTAAAGGTAAAGAACCAGCACCATCAAACTGGACTGATTAGTTTGCTAAATCCTGGTGTTGAAAAAGTTTCTTTGGCGCTATTGATTATCAGCACTTCAATTTGATTAGCAAATTTAGTAATCAATGTTTCGGCTTGATTGCCGGCGGCAAAAATTGCCGTTGCTAAGACATCTGCGGTGATTATATCTTTTGCAACAACCGTCACCTGCAAGAAGTCATCAGCGGGCTTTTGTTCTTTACTGTTCCAGATATGGTTACCGCGTTCGGCTGTGCCAGATGTCGCCACAGCAAAAAATTCGGTGTCATTGAGATCAATAACTGTGATTGCTTCATTTGTTTCAGTGATGCTTACGGGTTTTGTAATTCCAATTCTTTTAGGTTTCCCTGAAGAAATATTTTTACTAAGTCTTATATCCCCTCCCGCATTTATGGCAAAATCTGTAATTCCAAATTCTTCTAGTTTGTTAGCAGCAACTTCTGTTGCCCACGCCTTAACCAAACCTGACGGATCAAAGGTATTTTCATTGGTCATACTAGAGAACCAGCCGTCGGTTAGTTCACTCCATCTCTCGCACTCATCCCAAATAAATGAAACTATTTCTGGTAACTCGGCAATGGAAACTTCGCCCCGGGCCAACTGGCTTAACGGAGAATCGGGCTTATAAAGCGAAAAGACATTGTCGGCATTGTGCAGGGCTGCTACCGATTCTCTGATTGCCTCGGTCAGTTTTTGATCGGCAAGATCTGTTCTACCGAAATATTGAAACGCTGTCCCCATACACAGCTCAACATGGCGGAACTCATTCATTAGAACTGGTTCAGCGCATTGTCTAGAGCCTGCACAAAAGCATCGGTGGTGAATGTTGCTCCGCTCATCATCGATGTGTCAAAGCTTTGGCTCTGGGCACTAAGGGCAAGGCTTACCAAATACGAAAATGCACTGGATCGTCCATTGGTAGCGGTGGCCTGGTCTAATCGGATGTCTGTAATCGTGCTACCTGACTTGACCACGGTCAGCTGCACTACTCCGTAGCGGTAATAAACGGGATCCGAGGTATGGCTCACGCTTACTGCTGTGGGCTTGGGCTTAGGAGAGGGTGAGCTGGTTGGGGTACCGGAACCTGTCGGAACGGGGGTTTCGGTCGGGGTGTTGTTATCGGTTGGTGTTGGCGAAGGACTAAAGCCACTCGGCTTGGCATGAGCCCCCAACTGTATTCCTGTAATTACAGAAGCTAGGGTCATCGCGCCCATTAATACTTGACTTGATTTTCTCACCAGGCAAACTCCTCTGCGTGAATTTGTTGCTGTGGGGTGCCCAGTTTCTTTAGGGACGTAATTACCGAGTCAGTGAAGTTATTTGGACCACAAACATAAACATCGGCTTTGTTGATTTTTGGCACTAGTTGTGAAAGCACAGAAGTGTCATCCGCTGAACTGAAGTTTTTAGGCACCCAGGAATCTTCGTAGCGTCTATTGCCTTCGAGAACGTGTAATTTGAAACCACGACGCTCTGCAATTTCAGTTAGTTCATCAAGTAGTGCAGCGTCTGTTTTTGATCTAACTCGATATATGATGTCAACTGTTCCGGGTTTTGCTGAGAGGTTTTCGGCGAGTGCTCTAATTGGTGGAGCTCCTATACCTGCAGCAACCAATACAACTCTGTCTTCAGCTCTACGACTTTCAGTGAAAATGCCGTAAGGCCCTTCAAGAATCACTCTGGTACCTGGCCTGATGTTCTGCATCATCGCTGTGTCGTCACCACGCTTACCAATTGTGAACCTAAGTTCGTTGTTAGTGGGGGCTGCCGAAAGACTAAACGGATGCGCGCGCCACCACAGCGTTGAAGTAATAAATCTCACTATAAAAAACTGTCCTGATTTGGCATCAAAGCTTTTTAGATTCTTTCCAGAAATAGTTACCGATACTGAATCACTTGATTCTGCTTCAACACCTGAGATCTTTAGTTTTTTCATTCCAGAAGAAACAATCGGGCTAAGTAAACGGAACCAAAGAATGTTAAGTGCGACGAATAGATACGCTGCAATCCAGAAAGTTTGGGCTAGAGGTTTTCCAGCAATATCTGTTCCAGTGTTAATTTGGTGTGGAATTGCAAACATCACAGCACCGTAGCCAAGTAGATGAACAAGATACCAAGCCTCGTAGCTCAACTTCTTTCTAGAAATCTTTATTGATGCAACAACCACGATAATCATGAGGCCTAGGGCAATCGTTGCCAAAACTATTTCTTGCATCGTGTTCAACAGAGTTAGGAACTCATCCATAACACTCAGACCATCGGTGATTGAGTATGACCAGATAACAGCGATGAAGTGGACCAACACCAAATACAAAATTGGTTTACCAAGTTTTTTGTGTGTCTGGGTAGCTTTGTCATGACCGTAAAGTTTGTCTAACCAAGGAACCCTTGAAATTAGCATGATCTGAATCAAAAGCAGCATTGTTGCAACCAGTGCGCTAACTCGCTCGAGAGCACTTAATCCCGAAGCAAGATCCGTTATCTGGGTAACCCCGCCATCAATCAGGAAGGTAAAAACAACCCAAACAATACTCAGCCAGCCGATGCCCTCAACGATGTCTTGGGCTAGATTTAGTCGCCTGCGATTCAGTCGCGGCTTGTCTTCAAAGGCTTTAGTAAGGCTGGTCATGGCTTAATCCTTTACCCGTTTTCTGGGAGATATCTGGATGGAGCCTGAATGTTGCATTGTCGCCTTACGCTTCTGGGATGATTACTATTGGCAGAAAACAAGGGTGTTTAGGCCATTTTTACAGAAAGTGTATTCGGTGCAAAGAGGCGAACGCGAACTCATTGCCGGTCAAGCTGTCGACCTGGTGGAGAAATGGCTACTTGATTCACAGCAAGAGGGATCTAGATCCCCGGCTGAAAAGCGTTTGGCGAAAATCCTTAAAGATGCCCAGGGCCTCGATTGGACCTTACGTTTTGTTGATCGGGTAATTCGACCATCAGATAACAAGGTGGCCGCTGTCGAACTTGCCAAGCTTTCAAAAAACATTCCGCTAAGTCTTGGAAAACTAGATCGGCTAATGATTTGGTTTGGTGGACTACTTGCTCGACCGTTCAGTTTTATTGTGATTCCAGTTGCGAAAGCGAGATTACGGCAACTAGTTGGCCATCTAATTGTTGATGCAGATCCAGTTAAACTCGCCAATCACATTGCTAAGTCAAAAACCGATGGCATCAGATTGAACCTAAACTTGCTCGGCGAGGCAGTATTAGGTAACTCAGAAGCCGATTACCGATACAACGAAACTTTCAAACTACTGCAACGCGACGACGTTGATTATGTGTCAATTAAACTTTCAGCAGTAGCCGCTCAGTTATCGATGTGGGGATTCGAAGCTACGGTCAATAGATTAGTTGACAAGCTCACGCCTATTTATACTTACGCCGCAAGCCAATCGACACCTAAATTTATAAACCTAGACATGGAAGAATATCGCGATCTAGGTTTAACAATCTTGGTATTTAAGAAATTACTTTCAAAGCCAGAACTACTAAAACTAGAAGCGGGCATTGTTCTGCAGGCTTATCTACCGGATTCATTTGATGCTTTCAAAGAGCTATCTGCATTTGCTAAAGAGAGAGCGGCAGCAGGAGGGGCTGGCATCAAGGTGAGAATCGTTAAAGGTGCCAACCTAGCCATGGAGCACGTAGATGCTAACTGGCATGGTTGGGAACTGGCCACTTTCGATACAAAAGCCAAGAGCGATGCAAATTACAAAAAACTAATTGATTACGCTCTAGATCAAGAACGAATCTCAACTGTGAGAGTTGGTATTGCCGGACACAATTTATTTGATCTGGCTTTTGCGCATAAGTTATCGGAGCATCGAGGTGTTACCAATCGTGTCGAATACGAAATGCTCCAAGGTATGGCCCAGCATCTAAGCAAGCAAGTTAAGCAAAGTGTTGGTGGTCTGCTGCTTTATACCCCGGTGGTTCGGGCAACAGAATTTCAGGTTGCAGTTGCTTACCTAACCAGGCGTCTTGAAGAAAATGGTTCACCGGAGAATTTCATGTCTGGAGTTTTCGATATCACAACTAGAAGAGATGTCTTCGAACGAGAGCGAATGAGATTTGAAACATCAATTCGCATGATTGATGAAATCGAATCCAGCCCTAACCGAACCCAAAATCGCTTAAAGGAAAGCTTCAAGCCACAGACTGAATTCAGTAACGCCCCGGACACTGACACAGCGCTAGCTAATAACAGGGATTGGGCCAAGAAAGTGGTCGCTAATGCAAGTGCTTTGGAAGGCAAACTAGCTAGCCATGAAACCTATGTAATTCAAGGGAAGCAAGACCTGTATGAAATTGAGCAGATGGTTGAGAAGGCCAGAAAGGCTAGTGCCGGCTGGGCAACCGATCATGCATTGCGTAAGCAGGTGTTACTTCAGGCAGGGGTAGAGCTGGCCAATAACCGTGGCTCAATCTTGCCGGTGATGCTAGTCGAAGCAGGAAAAACTCTTGGTGAAGCCGATAGTGAACTCAGCGAGGCAATCGACTTTGCCAACTTCTATGCGCATTTGATTGGCGAATTACAAGAAATTCAAAATCTTGATGGGGTTAAGTTCACCCCGCACCGAGTTGTGGTTGTTACACCGCCATGGAATTTCCCAGTTGCTATTGCAGCCGGCGGTGTCCTCGCAGCTTTAGCGGCAGGCGCTGCAGTGATAATCAAACCTGCTCCTCAGGTAGTTAATTGCGCAATAGTTATGGTGGAAGCGCTCTGGCGTGCGGGTGTTCCAAAAGAACTACTCCAGATTGCCTTCCTACCCGATAACGAACTCGGTCTAGCTTTGGTTGGGCACAAGGACGTTGACTCGGTTGTGCTAACTGGATCATTTGAAACCGCAAAACTATTTAAGAGCTACCGGTCAAGAACGAATCTTTTTGCTGAGACAAGTGGTAATAATGGAATTGTAATCTCGCCATTTGCTGATTTGGATTTAGCTGCAAATGATTTGGCGAAAAGCGCTTTTGGGCATGCTGGACAAAAATGTTCGGCGGCAAGTCTTGGAATACTAATCGGGTCAGTTTATTCAAATAAACAGTTCCTGAAACAACTGGTTGACTGTGTTGAGTCAATGAAGGTTGGTTTCGGAACTCAAGCCGACGCGTCAGTTGGTCCACTAATTGAATTACCAAGTGAAAAACTACTGAGAGCGCTGACGGTGCTTGATGAAGGTGAGACCTGGTTACTTGAACCTAAGCGTTTAGATTCATCAGGAAGACTTTGGCGGCCTGGAATCAAAATTGGTGTGAAGGAAAATAGTTTCTTTCATCAAACCGAGGTCTTTGGTCCAGTGCTTGGACTTATCTTCGCTAAAGATTTAGATCACGCTTTGCGAATTCAAAACGGAACCGACTACGGATTAACTGCCGGAATACATTCACTAAATGTTTCTGAAATTTCTTATTGGCTCGAAAACATCGAGGCGGGGAATTTGTATGTTAACCGAGGCATTACCGGAGCTATTGTTGAGCGCCAACCCTTCGGTGGCTTCAAGCGGTCTGCCGTTGGTTTCGGTCTAAAAGCTGGTGGAAGAAATTACCTTCTTCAGTTCGGTTCGTTTAGCGATGATGGCGAAGCTAGCATTTCAGCTTCAGAAACTGATGATTATGAGTCGGTGATGGAATTTCTTGATCCTGAAAAGCGCATCTGGCTAAGACAAGCCATAGCCAGCGATAACTATTGGCTAAACCATTACTATCAGCCTGAAACTCTGGACCCAGGACCGATTGGCATTGAGGCTAACTATCACCGCTATATCCCTGATGGTAAGCACGTTATCGTTCGGGCCAGTGACAACGCCGAACTTGCCCAGCTATTGCGGCTTAGTATCGCAGCCAAGGCGGCAGGCGGCCTGGGCAAGATCTCGGTCCACCCTAGATTCCTAGCTAGTAACAACATTGAGGCCAGTCAGCTCATGAGCTTGGTCGGGACTATAGATATCGAGCTTGAGGACAAATTTGAGCCAGAAATTGTCTCTGGAACAAGATTGATACTGCTTGGCTCACGGGAAGAAAAGATTGCCCGGATCCAGGAAAACCCAGAGGTATTTGTCTTGGAAAACTTTGTCACTAGATCAGGCAGGTTGACCCTATTGGCGATGTTCCGCGAGCAATCGATTTCAGTCACCCTCCATCGCTTTGGGGCTATTCAGGCGGAACTCACAAATATTCTTTAGGGGAGTAAGGTAAAGGCATGACTGAACCGATTACCAAAACTTATCTCGATGCCCAAGGTGTTGAGATTACCTATTACATCTGGCCGGTAGTAAATCCGAAGGCGATTGTTCAAATTGCGCACGGACTAGGTGATCACGCTAGAAGGTATGACTGGGTAGCGAACGAATTCAACAAAGCGGGCTATAGCGTTTACGCTGATGATCACCGCGGTCACGGTGTTACTGGTAGGAAACAGGTTGATTCTGGGCAGACCAAGATTCTCGGTAACTTAGGTCCAGGTGGCATTCAAGCTGCATTTGAGCAAGTGCACCAGTTCACTCAGATAATCAGAAAAGAGCATCCAGATAAGAAACTGATTCTATTTGGTCACTCATATGGATCATTTATTTCACAAAAACTAATCAATCGTTATTCAAACGAATATGACGCTGTAGTGCTCAGCGGTTCTTCACTTCTATTACCTGGATATCTAAAAGCCGGTGGCTTTAATAAAAAGTGGGATAAGGAGCCAGGTGCAACCGGGTATGAGTGGCTTTCCAGTGACCGTGCGGTTGGTGAGAAATTTGCCAAAGACCCACTAACTTTTCTGGCCAGTGCTGCAAAAGTACTTGGTGTTCCAAACGGTATTCAACTTTTCTTCACACCTAAAAAGGGCATTAGAACCGATCTACCGCTACTAATTGTTGCTGGTAGCGACGATCCAATAGGTGGCACCAGAGGTAATGAAGCGCTAGCTAATACTTATCGCAATAAGTGTGGGCTAGATAATGTAACAGCGATTATTTATCACGATGGTAGACATGAGATGTTTAATGAAGTCAACAAAGATGAATTTATGCGTGATGTGTTGAACTTTATTAAAGCTAATGCTGCCTAGTCGAGCGGTTTAGCCAGCAGAGTTTGAGTCTCTGGGTGGCGCTGCATGTATTTCACAACGTATGGGCAGACCGGCCAAACTTTAGCTAATTGTTTAGCTTCGATATCGTCCAAGCATTCGCGCATCAGGATTGCGCCGTAGTTTTTGCCCTGGTGAGCTGGGTCTACTTCGGTGTGAGTGAAATGCCATACCCCATCGACATCTTGGTAGTCAGCGTGGCCAATCTTTTCCTCACCGAGCCATAATTCGTAGCGAGTTAAATCGGGATTATGGATTACATGCGGTTCCATGATGTTAATCTCTTTCTGTGCCGAAGAATACTTACCGGGTTATCCACTCCGATAACCTAACTGCTTTGCAGTCTATCCCCGATGAGAGTATTCAACTTATATACGTTGATCCACCGTTCAATACCGGGCGCCAGCAAACCAGGGGAACTTCGGTAACTACCAGAACCGAGACCGGTAATCGGGTCGGTTTCAAGGGGAAAAAATATGAGATTGTTCGTGAAACAGTGCTCAGTTACGACGATGACTTCGCTGACTATTGGTCATTTTTAGAGCCAAGACTTGAACAGGCTTGGCGATTACTGAAAGACACTGGGACACTCTATTTACACCTTGATTACCGTGAGGCTCACTACGCGAAGGTTCTCTTAGATGCACTTTTTGGCAGAGAGTGCTTCCTAAATGAAATTATTTGGGCCTACGATTACGGCGGTAAAGCGAAATCGCGTTGGCCAGCTAAGCACGACACTATTTTGGTTTATGTGAAGAATCCGGAAACGTATTACTTCAACAATGAAGAGGTTGACCGTGAACCATATATGGCTCCAGGCTTGGTGACACCGGAAAAAGTTGAACGAGGAAAACTCCCCACCGATGTTTGGTGGCACACCATAGTATCCCCGACTGGAACCGAGAAAACCGGTTACCCAACGCAGAAACCGCTAGGTGTCCTGCGCAGAATAATTCAGGCTTCATCAGCTGAAGGCGATGTCGTTTTGGACTTCTTTGCTGGTTCTGGAACTACCGGAGCTGCCGCTAGTGAACTAGGACGAAGCTTTATTCTGATTGATCAAAATCCAGAAGCAATAGCCGTCATGAAAGATCGCTTTAGCTCACTAGACGTCGCTTACGAATAGTTTCTGTTTCTCTACTAACTAGCAGAACTAAGACTGTGGTCAGCGCAGTGAGAATGGCAGCAACTGCCAAAGCCATCTCATAATTTTGATTGCCAGGCCTTGCTATCAATTGATACAACAACACCGGGATAGTTGCCTGATCTGCATAGGCTAACAGGCTGGCAACACCAAACTCACCAACTGAGACTAAGGCACTAAATGCAACGGCAGTTTTCACTGAGGCGCGGATAAGTCTCAAATCGATTGCAAAAAAGATTTCTAGTTTGCTAGCACCATCGGTCATTGCCTGTTCTCTCGGTCCATCATCGATGGCAATCAGTGCGGGAAAGAGAACTCTGATCACCATCGGTATTGCAAAAACCGATTGCACCAGTGGGACGATGAACCACTGCGAACGTATGTCAGCGAGATTGCCACTTAGTGAGACAAGATAACCAAGACCTAGCACTACCGCTGAGACACCGATAGGCAAAAGAAAGGCGGCGTCAAGGGTGATACCGATGAAATCTGTCTGTTTACTCTTTCGCCACCTAGCTCTTTCAGCAAGCAGGTAACTTACGATTCCGCCGATAAGCATCGACAAGATAGTCGCGACAACTAGATTTCGAAGCGAGTTGATGGCGGCTTCAGCAAAACTGATGTTAAGTAAATCTCGATAACCTCTGCTATCGAGAAGGAGGAAGTTTTCAAAACCGAAACTACCGGCTTTGGTTCGAAAGGCATTTACCAAAACCAAGCAGATTGGAATTACAACAATTCCAAAAGTAAGTAGCACGGTGAACAAGAACGCTGGCCAGTCACGCTTGTCTAGCTTTTTTGATTTTGCTGATTTCGGTTCAAAGCTCAGTGGGTTAGCACCACCCCACCGGCTGGCTGTGAAGGCGGCCAGGCTGAAGGCTACCTGGAGTAGGGCAAGTGCAGCACCGTGCTGGAAATCCAGGCGTTGCAGCACAGTAATGCTCAGGGCAGTTTCGAGCGTGTTTATCTGTCCCCCACCTAGGGAGAGAACAATTCCATAGGAGCTAGCACAGTAAAGCATGATGATTGCCGAGGATGACCGGATCGAAGTTGCCAGCTGGGGCAATATCACTTTGAAGGTAGTCCTGATTCTTCCGGCTCCACTAAGTTCGGCCTCCTCCTCAGTCTCATCGGCGATGTTCTGCCACTGCGAACCGACGGTGCGAACCACAACTGCAAAATTGGCGAAGACGTTAGCAAAAATGATTGCTACCACCGGGCTAAATCCCCCGAATGGCCTGGCAAACTCAATCACCGCCATGGCCACCACCAGACTGGGCAACATGAAAGGGACAGTAATTACTGAGCGAAGCAGGTTGGAGCCAAAAAAAGATCTTCTATAAAAGATGTATGCGGCTGGGATTCCAACCAGCAAGCAAATGATGGTTGAGACCGCTGCCTGCCAGAAGGTAAACCAAAGCACTGGCCAAACACTTATCTCAGTGGGATCTCCTTGGCCAAGATGCTCACCAAAACCTAACTGCAGTACAGATAGCAAGGGGATGTAGAAGGCTAACCCCATGGATACAAATGGGATCACCCAAAGCAGTTTTGAACTACGGAGCAACTTCAAAGACCCAGTTGAAATCAGCTAGCCATTTTTCACGGTTAGCGCTGATGTCTAACTTGTCACCAACGACTGAGGTTGCGGGCTTGGCGTTTTCTTCCCAAGCCTTTGGAAGCTTTACAGTTTTGTCAATCGGATAAACATACATGCTCTCCGGCAGTGCACTCTGGAAGCTCTTGCCAAGCATAAATTCGATGAAAGCATTCGCACCCGCTGGGTTTTTAGCATTGGCCAACACACCCGCGTATTCAGTTTGTCTAAAACAATCTTTTAGTAGTGCCTGTGTTTTAGGTTTACCTTGCTCATCAACTTCATACGCCGGTGATGAAGAGTAAGAGAGCACTATCGGGTATTTGCCTTTACCGGATGATCCAGAGAAGTCAGTGTAGTAAGCGTCTTCCCAACTGGCCGCAACCTTAACTCCGTTATCACGAAGAGCAAGCCACCACCAAACTGGCTCAGGAATATCCTGAGGGTTGTTCAGGTACGCATAGGTTGCCGCTAGAAAGGCTAACCCCGGTGAAGAGGTGTTTGGGTTTTCAATTACGGTGAGGTTTTTGTATTTCGGATCGGTCAACTCTTCCCAGTGTTTAGGAATGTCTAAATTCTTTTCTCGAAAGTAATTCAGGTCTACGTTGAAGCAGACATCGGCGTAGTCAATGGCAGTAAATTTACCGTCGATAATTTTGTTCTTTATAGCAACTGGAGAAAAGGTGTTGTCGATTCCATAGACAACATCAGCAATCGGTGAATCTTTGGTGAGCACCAATTTGGAGGTCATCGAACCAACGTCACCGGCTCTAACCACCTTTAGTTCATAACCGGAGTCCTTTTCAAACTCTGCGATAAGTTCATCGCTGATGGCAAATGAGTCATGGGCAACAACGGTTACGGTTTGTTTTGGTGTTGTGCAGGAACTCAGTAATAGAACTGAGAGACAGATGGTGATGATGCGTTTCATAGTTTCCTTCCTACGCTGGCATTACCCAGATCAGGTTTGACGGTTTTAGACGAACTAGTCACATCTCAGCTCGGTTGACCGAACTCCCGTGTAGTTAAAGACTAATGGCCTAGACAGTGCTGTCTAGGCCAGAAGCTTGGGGACATTTAGTGCATCGCTGCGGCTGCCTGATCGGCTTTCTCTTGAACACCTGATTTAGTCCTTAGCGCCAGTTCCTTGATGAACCAGGAAAGCGCGAAGGCCGCTACCACCACAAAGCTAGCCGAGACGAACACGGTCGCTGCTGATTGAGCAAAGGCATCCTTGATTGGGTTAGCTAGTTCCGGGCTAGCAGTTTTTAGGAACGAGGAATCATACTGAATCATCGAACCCAGATCCTTAGCCTCCAGAAAGGCAGCGTTATTCGGGTCTTGCAGTAGTGCTGGGTTAGCAGCTATTGCTGCTCGAATCGAATTTGCCATCTCCTCGCCCTTATCGGCCAGGGTGTTGAACAAAATCGATAGGAATACTGCGACACCTAGAGTTCCACCCATTTGTCTAAAGAATGTTGAGGAGCTTGTTGCAACCCCGATATCTTTAGCCTCAACTGCATTTTGCGAGGCGATGGTTAGTGTCTGCATCATTTGACCTAGACCTAAGCCCATCAGCACCATGCCGATGGAGATCTGCCAGATTTGCCATTGGTAACTCAAAGTTGAAAGGTAAACATACGCTACTGCCATGCAAGCGGTACCAACAATCATGAAGATTTTGTATTTACCAGTCTTGCCCGTAATTCGACCACTGACAATCGAGGCAGTCATCAATCCCATAACCATCGGGATCATTAGATAACCAGCTTCAGTTGGTGTTGCACCATAGACAATCTGGAGTACTAGAGGAAGCGAAATCATTCCACCGAACATACCGATACCGATGATTACACCGAGAAGTGTTGTTAGCGAGAAGGTAGATGACTTAAATAAATGCAGCGGAAGAATTGCATCATCACCCATTTTCTTCTCAACCCAAATAAATGTGGTGATACCGAATACTCCGATCACATATGCAGCGATAACATTCCAAGATGTCCATCCCCATTCTCTTCCTTGCTCGGCAACGATTAGTAGAGGGACAACACCGATGATAATCGTGACAACGCCCCACCAGTCAATCTTTTTAGATTTGCTTTCTTGGTGCGGGACATGCAGGAACGAAACTACAAGCGCTAGTGCGATTAGACCGATTGGTAGATTCATTAGGAAAATCCAACGCCAACCGGTAATTCCGATAAAGCTGTCCATTCCGGCAAGTAGTCCACCAATAAGTGGGCCAAGCACTGAGGAGGTTCCAAAGACTGCCAGGAACATACCTTGGTATCTCGCGCGCTCTCTAGGCGGAACTATGTCGGCAAGAATTGTCAGCGCTAGGGCAAACAAGCCACCTGCACCGATACCTTGGATGGCGCGGAAGGCAGCTAATTCATACATCGAACCTGCGAAGCCACAAATTACCGAACCAAAAATGAAAACGCTGATTGCAGTAATAAATAGGTAGCGTCTACCGAAAATATCGCCGAGCTTTCCATATATAGGTGTCGCAATAGTTGAGGTAATTAGGTAAGCGGTGGTCACCCAGGCTTGGGCGGACAGTCCGTTTAGATCATCCGCAATGGTGCGCATCGCGGTTCCAACGACGCTCTGATCTAGAGCTGACAGGAACATTCCCGCCATTAGCCCGAAGAGGACGAAGAGGATTTGTTTGTGGGTCATAATGCCGGTTTTAGCTGATTCAGCTGCTGCGGCTTTTCTATCTGCACGCGCCAAGGCGTTCTCTTTTCTGTTGAACTTAAAAGTTAGACTTGGAAAATGGTTAATCGACTCGGTGTCAAAGGATTTTGCGCACTGGCATTAAGCCTGACCTTAGTCGGTTTGTTTCCCTCGGTAAATAACCCTACACCCGCAAAGGCCATAGACCTCGGTGCTAACAGCATCGACGATCCAGCCTCGCTCTGGATCATGGTCAATAAAACTCGACCGCTAAACCCGATTAAGTATCAACCAGCTGATTTGGTGGTTCCCGGCTTTGGTCCGCTAAACGCTAATCCCTATAAGCACTCCATGCGTAAAGATGCAGCCGATGCTGCCGAGAAAATGGCTGCAGCCATGAAATCAGTCGGCAAAGGCAGGCTTGTTATCCAAAGCGGCTACCGCTCATATGCAGTTCAGAAGGCAGTGCACGATCGCCAGGTTGCTAAATACGGGAAGACCGAGGGTGAACTTTGGGCGGCAAGGCCTGGCTACTCTGAACATCAGACCGGTCTAGCCATCGATGTTTCTGCTCGCAATCAGGGCTGCCAAATAAGAGTTTGTTTCGGTGGGACTAAATCAGGGATTTGGTTAGCTCAAAACGCCTATCGTTTTGGATTTATTGTTCGCTATCCAAAAGGTAGCCAAGCGATAACCGGCTACGAATATGAACCTTGGCACCTTAGATATGTTGGAGTTGAACTAGCAACAGACATGAAGAAAAAAGGGATAAAGACCCTAGAGGAATACTTCAACCTGCCAGCAGCACCTAACTACCCGTAACTGCATTAACCTTTATCTATGGCCAGAACCACGAACTCTAACCTCAGCTATGCCTTTTTAGGACCAGTTGGAACTTTTACCGAACTAGCCCTGGATCAGGTAAAGCAGGCTAAAAACGCTAAGCGCTTTCCAGTTTCAAGTGTTACCGAGGCCATCGACGCAGTTATCACTAAGAGAGCAACCAGAGCCATTGTTCCGGTCGAAAACTCCATCGAAGGTGGGGTTAGTGCAACCCTTGACGCCCTGGCGAACACATCTAATATTCGAATTTTTGGTGAGTATCTGGTTCCGGTCACTTTCAACCTAGTTGCGAGGCCGGGAACCAAATTAGCTGATGTTAAAGTCATTTCCACTCACCCAACCGCTTATGCTCAATGCCGAGCCTGGCTAAGTGAAACCCTTCCAAAGCATTCACATATTCCTGCCACCTCAACAGCTGCCGCAGCAGTTGCGCTACTCGAATCAGACTCGATTGCTCAGGCCGCTGTTGCAGCCAAGAGCATCACCTCACACTACAAGCTCACAGTCTTGGCTAAAAACATTGGTGACAATAAGAATGCTCAAACCAGGTTTATTGAGATTGGTTTAGCCGATGCACCAGCACCGAGAACCGGGAAAGATAAAACATCGGTAATAGTCGAGCTTCCCGATGATCGACCAGGAGCACTTTTAGAAATGCTTGAGCAGTTTGCTGCTCGAGGTGTGAACCTCAGCCGCATTGAATCAAGACCGGTGGGTGATCAACTCGGTCGTTATCGATTCAACATTGATGCTCAGGGTCATATTGATGATCAGGCTATGGCGGAGGCGCTTATGGGTCTGCACCGATTTAGCCCAAAGATTGTTTTTCTAGGTTCTTATCCAAGAGCCGATCGCGGCAAGAGCGAACATCTAGGAAATAACTCAAATAAAGAGTTTGTTGATGCCGAAAACTGGTTAAAGCAACTTCGTAAGGGACGCTAAAGGTAACCTAGAAACATGATTGACGCTAACCTGCTACGAGAAAACCCGGAAGCTATTCGGGTATCACAGCGTGCACGCGGTGCAAATGTTGAACTGGTAGATCAGGCTGTTGAAGCCGATAAGGTTTGGCGCAAAGCTTTAGTAGATTTCGAAACACTACGCGCGGAACAAAATGCTAAATCAAAGCTTGTAGCCACTGCTAGTAAAGAGGAACGTCCTGCACTGATTGCAGCTGGGCAGGCACTAGCCGCCGAAGTGAAGGCAGCCGAAGCGCTAGCTAATGTGAAAGAAGCCGAATTACAAGAAATCATTTGGAAGATCGAAAACGTTGTCATCGAAGGCGTTCCAGCAGGCGGTGAAGATGACTACGTGGTCATCCGTGAAGAAGGCGTGAAGCCACAGTTTAGTTTTAAGGCTCAAGACCATGTGGCTCTGGGTGAATCACTTGATTTGATTGACATTGAGCGTGGAGCTAAAATTTCCGGTTCAAGGTTCTATTTCTTGAAGGGTTGGGGAGCTCGACTTGAACTGGCGCTGATGAACCTAGCTCTGGATCAAGCCAGCAAGGCCGGCTTCACAGCTCTGATTACCCCAACCTTGGTTAAGCCGGAGGTTATGGCGGGAACTGGATTCCTCGGTGCTCACGCCGATGAGATCTACTACCTACCAGCCGATGATCTATACCTAACCGGTACCAGTGAGGTGGCGCTAGCCGGGTATCACAGCAACGAAATAATCGATTTGTCTGATGGCCCTAAGCGTTATGCCGGCTGGTCAACTTGTTACCGACGTGAAGCTGGAAGCCACGGTAAAGATACCAGGGGTATTCTGCGAGTTCACCAGTTCAACAAGCTAGAGATGTTTAGCTACATCGCCCCAGAAGAGGCAGAGGCGGAACACCAGAGATTACTTGCCTGGCAAGAAGCGATGCTAAAGCTTTGTGAACTTCCTTACCGAGTGATTGATACCGCAGCAGGTGATCTAGGTTCTTCGGCTGCCAGAAAGTATGACATCGAGGCTTGGGTGCCAACCCAAGAAACCTATCGAGAACTCACCTCAACCTCTAACTGCACAACTTTCCAAGCCAGAAGACTAAACATTCGTTACCGCAAAGAAGACGGTAAGACCGCAACTGTTGCAACATTGAATGGGACTCTTGCTACCACCAGATGGTTGGTGGCTATTCTAGAAAACCATCAGCAGGCAGATGGATCGGTAAGAATCCCGCCAGCGCTAAGACCATATCTCGGTGGTATTGAAGTTATTGAGCAAAAAGGCTAAGCATGCATGAGCCTTGGTTGATTGCCATCGACATCGATGGAACTCTAGTTCACGATGACGGTTACCTTGCTCCCGAAGTTATTCGTGAAGTTCAGCGAGTTGTTTCACTCGGCCACCACGTCGTAGTGGCAACTGGTAGGGCAGCAGCAAATGCTATTCCAGTGGTAAGAGATGTTGGGATTACCTCAGGCCACGTGGTTTGCTCTAATGGCGCGGTGACAGTTGAGGTTGATCTAAATCATCACTCGGGTTATCACGTTCGTGAAGTTATTGGTTTTGATCCAAAACCAGTTCTAGAAAAACTGATTGAAAAGCTTCCCGAAGCTCACTTTGCAGTCGAAGACCTAGATGGCACTTACCGCTTTCACAAACAGTTCCCCACCTACGCGCTAGGTAACAAGAACATTGAAACTCCACTAGACCAACTGATGGAAGGTGAAGTTAGTCGAGTTGTAGTGCTCTCACCGGAGCAGGATGTTAATGATTTCCTCTCGATTGTTGAACAGGTTGGTTTACATTCAGTTTCATATGCAATCGGTTATACCGCTTGGCTAGATATCGCACCGATGGGCGTTACTAAATCCTCGGCACTGGAACAGCGTCGCAAAGCTCTGGGCATCCCACAAAACAGGGTGATCGCTATCGGTGATGGTCGAAATGACATAAATATGTTTGAGTGGGCTAATTCCGGTGGAGGGATCTCATTTGCAATGGGCCAGGGTCCTGAAGAGGTAAAAGCCGCAGCGACTATGGTTACCGCCAGCGTTGAAGAGAACGGTGTTGCCCAAGTTTTGGCCGGTTTAGAAGGAATTATCTATAGCCAGGGAAGCTAGATTCCCAGCCTGACCACAGGTTTACTGACTATTTTTGAGACACCTTAGGTATTGGTTAGACTTATCAACGGAGGTCTGTCCGAGCGGCCGATGGAGCTGGTCTTGAAAACCAGTGAACTGAAAGGTTCCGTGGGTTCGAATCCCACGGCCTCCGCCAGTTTTCTATCGCAACTAAGACTTAAGGCCAACTCGCGAAGGGGGTTACCGATTTGACTGAGAAGTCCAAGAAAAGAGCAGAACGAGCTTTGGCTCGCCACGGCAATGTGGCCGCCAAGGGACGCTTGCGCTCAATCCTTGGCATCTTGGGTAAAGCCTTGGTTGTGGTTGTTGTTTCTACCCTTACCGTCACCGGCATTTCTGCTTACCAATTGACTCAGGAGCTTGGCCGAAGACAAATCCACTTGACCATGATTGATGGCAAGGAAGTGAAGATTCCAGATCTAAAAGGTCCGTTGAATATTTTGCTAGTTGGTTCAGATACCCGTGAAGGAACTGGTAACGGTGTATTTGGAACCGAGACATCAAACCTAGCTGACGTAATCATTTTGCTTCACATCGCAGCTGATCGAAAAAGTGCAGTCGGATTATCTTTCCCTAGAGACCTGATGGTATCTTGGCCAGCATGTCCAAGTACTACCGGTGGTCCCGGCTACTACGCCCAATCACTCGGTCAAATTAACGCAACGATTGCAAACGGTGGTCCCGGCTGCACACTGCTCACCGTTGAACAATTAACTGGTTTGAAAATTCCCTTCCTAGCCATGATTGATTTCAACGGTGTGATAGAACTTTCAAATTCCATCGGTGGCGTTGAAGTTTGTGTTGCAGAGGACATCAACGACTCATATACCAACACCTATCTAAAAGCAGGTTTGCATAATCTTCAGGGCCTCCAAGCACTACAGTTCCTAAGAACTAGACACGGTGTTGGTGATGGCTCTGACCTTTCGCGTATTTCAAACCAGCAGGTATATATGACAGCCCTGGTTAGAAAACTAAAAAATAAAGACATCTTGAATAACCCAGTTATGCTCTATAGCTTGGCCCAGGCGGCTGCGAGAAACATGAAGTTGAGTAACACGCTTTCTGATCCGAGCGTAATGGTTGCGGTAGCTGATGCCCTCAAGAGCATTCCAATGAAGAAAATCACTTTCCTTCAGTTGCCGGTTAACTACATGACCGGTGAGAACGCGGGACGTGTTGAACCGGATCTAGAAAAAGCTCAAGTTCTTTTCGACAAGTTGATTAACGATGAGCCTTTAGTGCTGGGCAAAGTCCAGAACACCGGTGAAGGCTCGGTGGTTGCACCAACACCATCTGCAACACCCAAACCAACCAAGACTTCGACGGCCAAACCTACCCCTAAGCCAACTCCTACCGAAACGATAACCCCGCTACCAGACTGGGCAAAGGGGACAAATGCCGCAACTACTACCTGTTCGAAGGGACAGTAGTTAGGCTTAAGGCATGCCAGATTACATCTCGGCGCTTGATTTATTCACCATCGGAATTGGACCATCCAGTTCACATACCGTTGGACCTATGCGAGCAGCGCTGCTCTTTGCTAAGGCTTTGGAAGCCGAAGGCAAACTCGATGCTACGCATAGCGTAAGCGTCTCACTCTTCGGATCGCTCGGTGCCACCGGCCCAGGACACGGAACCACCAACGCAATTGTTGCCGGCCTAGCTGGCCAGACTCCTGAAGATTGTCAGCCAGAAAGAGTTCTAGAGGCTTGGGGTCAGGCAGTAAGCAGCTCCAGTTGGAACATACTCAATCACAAGATCGCATTTAGTGAAGAGCTCTTTAGCTTCCAACCGCTAATAAGGCTCGCTAAACATTCGAATGCGATGAAGTTCAAAGCAACCAACTCCATAGGCGAGCTTCTTTTAGAGCAAACGTATTACTCAGTCGGTGGAGGTTTTGTTGAAGCGGATCATCCACTTGAAAAAGTTGAAAGAGTAAGACCACCGTTTGAGTTTTCTAACGCAGTTGAGCTACTTGAAATTTGTGAACGCGAGGGAATGACTATTGCCGAGCTGGCTTGGCAAAACGAGGTTTATATTCACGGTGAGGTTGAACTAACTCGCAGATTGAATGCAATTTGGAATGCGATGCAAAGCTGCATCGAGCAGGGTTTAGTTGAAAAAGGTGTGTTGCCTGGATATCTCGCCGTCACTAGAAGAGCAGCTGACATGGCAGAACGGCTAGCTAAATTTGACACCCAAGAAGTGTCTAATGAATGGCTGCAGGCTTACGCGATTGCGGTAAATGAGCAGAATGCCGCCGGTATGCGAGTGGTCACCGCTCCAACCAATGGTGCAGCTGGAATTATTCCTGCCGTTGGTTACTACGCGATGAAATTCAAAGGCGTGGCAAGTGAAAAAGTAGCCAGAGATTATCTTCTTGTTGCCGGTGCAATTGGATCACTATATAAACGAAACGCTTCAATCTCTGGTGCAGAAGCAGGTTGTCAGGGCGAAGTCGGTTCGGCATGCTCGATGGCTGCCGCTGGTCTTGCTTCCATCCTCGGCGCTACTAACCAGCAAATTGAAAATGCAGCAGAGATAGCGATGGAGCATAACCTTGGACTCACCTGCGATCCGGTTGGTGGTTTTGTTCAAATGCCATGCATCGAAAGAAATGCAATTGCATCTGGAACTGCGGTCAGTGCAGTTAGGTTGGCGCTATTAGGTGATGGTAGTCACAAGATTTCTCTAGATACGGTTATTGAAACTATGCGTCAAACCGGTGTTGATATGTCAAGTAAGTATAAGGAGACCTCTCTAGGTGGTCTCGCTGTGAATGTGGTGGAGTGCTAGCGATGACAACGGTAGTTCTTTGGGTAGGAGATCTGGTCAGGTCAGCTGACTACTATCGCGATCTATTTGGTGCTGAAAGCTATTACCTCAGTGATGGCTTTGCCAGTGTCAAAGGTTCGGGCAACGAAGTGCTATTGCATCTAGCTCCTGAGCAGTATCGCGATGAGGTGAGTATTGGTACGGATAATCCAATTAAGCCAGTATTTAGTGTTTCTGGGATCGAAAGCAGTAGGCAGGTGGCAGCCAAACACGGCTGTTCATTTATGGAGGAGACCATGGAACACAGTGGTGTTACCTACCTAGACGGCTTAGACCCAGACGGTCATGTAATCCAGATAGCGGTTAGCTAAAGATCTTTAGGAGTAGGCCAATCGGCTTGCTTTTTTCTGAAGGGTGGCGGAATTTACCCTTTGGGTTAATTTGGTAGGTATTGCGCCTACCCTGTTTTGACTTGGTTATGTATCCCGATTCAACCAATTCGTGCAGGATGCTTTGAGTGCTGCGCTCCGTGATCCCTATTTCAGCCGCTATTTCTTTGACTTTAGCCTCGGGATTCCGGCTCAAATAGACCAGGACGTGGCCGTGGTTGGAGAGGAAAGTCCAAGGCTTTACAGTGCTCATAAAGCGACTATAGCAGAAAACAAATACAGGAAATATATTTCAGGTATAGTTAACGAGGCCCATCTGGAAAGGACCTTTCTTGCAAATCGATTTCTCGCTCGCCCAAGCTAATCTGACTTCCGTAGTGGCGCTGTGCTTCCTACTTGGTTTTATAGCCGCCAGGCTAAAAAGCGATATCCGAATCCCTGAGTCGGTTTATCAGTTCATTTCTGTCTACTTACTTCTTGGTATTGGCCTCAAGGGAGGCAATGCGCTCAAGGATGTAACATTCATGGAGTTCTGGCCAGCAGCTTTAACAACGATATTTCTAGGCCTAACTATTCCGGTCATAGCCTTTTATAGCCTTCGCTGGGTAAAGGCACTTAGCGTTGATGATCGAGGTGCCTTTGCCGCGCACTACGGATCTACATCACTAGTCACTTTCACTGCAGCACTTCTCTATATAGAGAACTCAGGAATGCCGGTTGAGGGTTTCGCAACAGCTCTTCTAACTCTGCTTGAGATACCAGGTTTGGTTGTAGGAATTTATCTTGCATCGAGAACTACCCACGACAGTGTTAACTGGAAGAAGACTGTTTCAGAAGTCCTGTTTGGAAAAACAGTCTTGCTACTTACCGGAGGTTTGGCTTTAGGTTTTATTGCCAGCGATGCAGGTTTTGCCAAAGTTGTGCCATTTTTTGTTGACACTCAAAGTGGGCTACTAGCGCTGTTTCTACTCAACCTGGGCTACATCGCCGGGACCAACTGGCCCGAAATAAAACACGTCGGCTTCCCAGTATTGATATTTGCAATTGGCTTCCCTCTTATCTCAGGAGCATTGGGAGCAATTGCAGGCTCACTTTGTGGTTTGTCGGTTGGTGGTTCGGCAATACTTGCAGTATTAGCTGCAAGTGCTTCATACATAGCAGCACCTGCTGCGGTAGCAGTTGCACTTCCGAAAGCAAACGGATCACTACCAATGACTGCAAGCATTGGAGTAACTTTTCCGTTCAACCTACTCGTTGGCATCCCAACTTACATCGCGCTAGCTCAGCTTTTCGCCGATTTACTTTAGTAAGACCGGATCACTTACTCGGATAGATGAGGTGTAGCCGGGTTTCTTACCGGTGACCTGAACACTGACCAGGCTATTCAGATCAGCTGAATTAAGTTTGTAAGTTTTTGCTACGGCCCCAGCTATTGGTGAACCATTCCTGAGCCATTGGTAAGTTAATGCCGTTCCAGAATCCCAAGAACCCGAAGATGCGCTTAGAGTCGAGCCCAACTTCACAGTGCCGGTTATTTTTGGGATTGGTGTTTTAGTAAGCGAACCTTCAACAACCAATAGTTGTGATGTTGTAGCTGTAAGGCTGTTGTATCCAGTTTTTGTAAGTACCGTTCTAGCGCTGATGTTAGTTTTCACATCCTCTACCCGCAAGGTATATGTGCCTCGAATGGCACCAGCGATAGGTTGACCGTTGCGCAGCCATTGGTAAGTAGCTTTTGCGACAGTTGGAACGGATTCGACACTTAGGGCCAAGGTATTTCCAAGGGCTGCAACTCCATTTAGAGCCACAACTGGTGCAGGTAGTGAACCAGGACCAATTACTACTGGCTGGCTAGTTGAGGTAACTTTTGCAAAACCTGCTTGGGTCACAGTTGTTGTGACAGTTATTTCTCTTTGGAGATCGGTCACCGTTGGAACATATGTTTTTCCGGTAGCACCGGTAATTGGCCGACCCGCTCGATTCCATCGATAACTTACCTGGGTATCACTGCTAGCGGCAGGCCCTGCCACAAGTGTTCCCCCAACAGCGGCACTGCCTGTTATCGAAGCGGGTGGAGCTTGATTGGTGTCAACTAGAACTGCTGGGGATAAAGAGCTTGCCGATAGTTGACCCAGCTTACTGGCTGTTACACGCACCGATATCAGACGGGCCTGATCCTCGTTCAATAATTGGTAGGTTCTAGATGTTTGGTTCGGTATAGCCTGCCCATCACGAAGCCATTGATAGTTCAAGGTAACGGTGTAGTCCCAGCTGCTTGCATCAGCTGTGAGCACAGAACCAACTTTTGAATCTCCGGTCAAAGTTAGTGTCGGTGCTTCAGGTGCCCTGGAATTCAGGAAACTGGTTAGCGATGCATTTCTAAAGTTGAAGAAGGTATCTAACCAGTTTTGCCAGAAAGTGACGTCTCCTAGATTTGAGTTGGACCTATTTTGGAAACGGACGTACGCACTGTTGATGACTGAAGCAATTTTGTTTTTGAATGTGGGGATGTTTAGCTCATCAGTCTTCTTTTTTACTTCAACTTGAGCCTTTACCAATAGGCTCTGGCAAGGTGCATATGCAACACACTTACGTAACATCACGCTACGTTCCTGGTTACCAAAGTTTCTAAACGCCGGTCCTCTACCTAGCCAATCCAGTTGAGCACTGCTATCGATAGGGAAGGCTTGATCTTGGCCCCAGGGAATTATTCGCAACTTGTTTGATTGATCAAAAACAATGTAGTAGTTATTTTGCACCACATCGGTGTATCCATCCCAGTTACTCGAATAAAGATCCGCCGCCATGAGTTTTATCACCGAGGGCATGTCAGCTACCTTGTTGACCTCATTCCACCAAGTTTCCCCGTCATACTGTGAGACGGCAATAGCAGCATTTAGATCGGTCCTATCGGCATCACCGTAGTTTGTATCGAAGCACCAGCTTTGACTGTATGTGAGGTCAGCCAAGTAGCAGTTTGAAGAGTAGACATGTTTTGGATCCACCCATCTCTTAAGCATTTGTGAATCTACAGATTCAATGTTTGCGTATAGCCCAAAGTCAGCACCATTTACTGTTACCCACGAGTAGGTTGTCCGTGGAGCAATTAAACCCATTGCCCGGTAGAACCGATACGCGGTAGCTTCACGAAGGTATGAAGGGTCTTGAGCCATGCTGTTTAGGGTCATGCGGGTAAGCCCCATAAACTTCTGATCAGCTACAAAAGTATCAAATTTAAGCTTCATAGCAGCTTTGCCATAAAGGTTTGTTCTAGTTGCTTGACCCTTAAGGCGAACACCAATATTGTTCAAGGTAGTTGTCACCCCATCGGCAGTAGTAATTGAGACCGAAGCTGGTTGGTAGATAGTGGTACCAGGGTTGTTGTTCAGTTCGTTTACCGTTGACTGCGGCATGGTTAGGTTCACCGCGCTAACCGCTACAGGGTTATAAAAAGCAGCAGCCTTATCGGTACCTTCGTTGTATGCAGTGGTGGAGATTCCAGAAACAGGTAGCGCAGCGGAGGCACTCTGGCTAGTTAGCAAAAGTGATACTGCAACAAGGCTGGCCACAATGCCAGCTTTGATACCTTTGACCTTCAACCTGCTCCTTTTTTAACCAATACTATGTAAAGCCTCAAACATGACTTAATAAAACTAAAGCCCCAGTTTCCTGGGGCTGTAGTTATGGCGGAGATGGAGGGATTTGAACCCTCGAGGGAGATTTAACCTCCCTACCCACTTAGCAGGCGGGCGCACTCGACCGGGCTATGCGACATCTCCAGATAACTTGATAAGTTTAGCCCAAAATTTAGCCCTTATATATAGGAGATTGAGGCAACAGTATGAAGTGGACTAAACTAACAAGGTTGCTAGTCAACCCAGCGCTTGTAGCTCAACGGATAGAGCATCTGACTACGGATCAGAAGGTTGGGGGTTCGAGTCCCTCCAAGCGCACTTCCGAACAGGCCAGTAAATCACTGGCCTGTAATCATTTAAGCGACTC
>Ga0214917_10000655_pt1 | contig 44987 bp, 36 predicted proteins | sample LL_1208_BB_MetaG_FD_177983 | JGI IMG/M metagenome (GOLD analysis project Ga0214917, IMG submission 177983) | Freshwater microbial communities from Lake Lanier, Atlanta, Georgia, United States - LL_1208_BB | ecosystem: Environmental > Aquatic > Freshwater > Lake | place: USA: Georgia | collected... | reverse complement strand
GCCATCACCCGTTGCCCGACCTGCCACTCGCCGGCGGCCTGCACCACCTCGCCGACGACTTCGAGGCCGAGGATAGACGAAGCGCCGGCGGGCGGTGGGTAAAAGCCCCGCCGTTGCAACAAATCGGCGCGGTTCAAGGCGGCTGCCGTGACGCGCACCAATAGTTCATCAGATTTCGGCGTCGGAGTGGGCAACATACCGATCCGCAATTCACCGGCCGTTTTGGCCGGTGAATCGTAGACCACTGCCTGCATTTGGCTGGGGATTACCATGCCCAATTCTCGTCACGAGAAGCCCACAACAACCCGCGTTCGACGATGGTCCGGGCTTCAATCACATCGAAGTCTTTGGCGACATGGCCCAGTGAGGTGTATGACACGCGACCCTTGCCCCAGCGGCGCTTCCAGACCACCGGCATGACCGTACCCTTGATCCAATCGCAGTATTCGTCACCAAAGGTGGTGGTGGCCAATACTTGATTGCCTGGGTCGGTGTGCATGTAGTACTGCTCGGAATGCATCTTGAAGTCACTCAAGCCCGCAGTAATCGGGTCGTTATGGTTAGTGATGTTGACGGTGTAATCGATGATGTTACCGGGGTGTGCAACCCACTGACCGCCCACCATGAATTGGTATTCGGTGTTGTTGCGGAAGGCATCGGCCATACCGCCGTGCCAGCCGGCAAAACCGACGCCACTAGCGATGGCATCGAGCAGGCCTTTTTCTTGTTCGCGGGTGATGGTGCTCATCGTCACCACTTGGTTGATTACGCTGTAGGAAGCCATTTTTTCGGCATCGAGATAAGCATCAAGCGTATCCGAGATTGTGACTTCATAGCCATTTTTGAGCAAGTGTGGTGCAAAAATATCGACACATTGCTTTGGTTCGTGACCATCCCAGCCGCCCCACACAAACAACGCTGTTTTTGCCATGATGCAAACTCCTCGTACAAAAAATTGGATGGCTCTATCATACCACGCGGAGTGGATATGCAATACACTGACCTATAGTATAATTTGCTCACACAATCACATATTGAGGTACCGACAAATGACGCAACCGACCGTTGGCTATATTGGGCTTGGCATCATGGGACGTGGCATGGCCCACAACCTCCTCAAGGCCGGCTATACCCTCAATGTCTGGAATCGCACCGCCAGCCGCATGGACGAGCTGGCCAGCGCCGGTGCCACACCCCGCACCAGCCCTGCCGACGTCGCCGCCCATAGCGACATCATCATCACCTGCGTCAGCGATACTCCCGACGTCGTCGCCGTAATCGCCGGTGCCGACGGCGTGCTCCAAGGATTGCGCGCTGGGGCCTTGGTCATCGACATGAGCACCATTAGCCCACAAACCACCGTCGATTTGGCCAGCCAAGTGCGCGCCAAAGGCGCCAGCATGCTCGACGCTCCCGTCAGTGGGGGGAGCGAAGGTGCCGCCAAAGGGACGCTGAGCATCATGGTAGGTGGCGACGAAGCCGACTTTAATCGGGCCTTGCCGGTATTCCAAGCCATGGGCAAAAACATCGTCCTCGTAGGAGCCCAAGGTGCCGGTCAAACGGTCAAATTGGTCAACCAAATCCTCGTCGTAGGCAATGCCTTGGCGATGAGCGAAGCGCTCCTCTTTGCCCAAGCAGGGGGCGTCGACGTCACCAAAGCCTTGGCTGCCGTGAGTGGTGGCGCCGCCGGGAGCTGGATGTTGTCCAACCGCGGACCACAAATCCTCAACCGCGACTGGCGCCCTGGCTTTACCATCGACCTGCAACAAAAAGACCTGCGCCTGGTACTAGCCGCCGCCGATGATGTAGGTGTGCCACTACCGGGGACGGCGCTCATCTTTCAACTCTATCGCACTTTGCAACAAGCCGGGCTGGGCCACGAAGGCAACCACGCCCTCGTCAAAGCGCTCGAACAACTCGCTCGCCTCGAAATCAACGCCAAGTAATCGCCCTTTGCAGTATAAGGAGTCACGATGACACCAGACATTGTCGCACTCGACAATCAATACATTTTGCAGACCTACGGTCGCTCGAGCTTCGTCATCGAGCGGGGTGACGGCTGTTACTTGTATGACACCACTGGCCAACAATATCTCGATTGCGTGGCGGGCATCGCCGTCAATGCCTTGGGCTATGGCGACCCCGACGTCACTGCGGCGATTAGCCAGCACGCCGGCGGCTTGTTGCATTTGTCAAACCTCTACCACAACATGTCGGGTGCCGTACTCGCCAAAACCTTGGTCGAGAGTGCGCCATGGATCGATCGGGTCTTTTTTAGCAATAGTGGTGCCGAAGCCAACGAAGGCGCCATCAAATTTGCGCGCCGCTATGCCCGCGATCGCCATGGCGACGGCAAAAGCACCGTGGTAGCCTTTGACGGATCGTTCCATGGCCGTACCATGGGCGCCGTGGCGATTACCGCCCGCGAAAAATACCGCGCACCGTTTGCACCCGTCATGCCCGATGTACGCTTTGGCGATTACAACGACATCGACCAGCTCGAATCGTTGATTAGCGCCGATGTCTGCGCCGTGGTCATCGAGCCCGTCCAAGGTGAAGGTGGCTTGCGGGTTGCCAGCCTCGATTATCTGCAAAAAATCCGGGCCTTGTGCGACAAATTTGATGCCTTGTTGATTTATGACGAAATCCAGTGTGGTATCGGCCGCACCGGCACGATTTGGGCGCATCCCGCCGAAGCCGCCCCCGACATCATGACCATCGCCAAGCCACTGGGTGGCGGTCTGCCAATCGGGGCGATTTTGATGCGCCAAAAAGTCGCCGACACCATTCATGCCGGCGACCATGGGTCGACCTTTGCCGGAGGCCCCTTTGTCACCGCTGTCGCCCAAGTTGTTTTCAACAAAATCAACACACCCGAATTCCTGCAGCACGTCCAGAGCACTAGCGACTATCTCAACGAATCACTGCAAGAATTGATGAGCCGCCACAGCGAAATCACCGAGTTGCGTGGCAGAGGCTTGATGCGCGGCATCCGCATGAGCTTGCCCGTCAACGACGTGCGCGAAGCAGGCCACAACCATCACCTGCTGGTGGCCACCGCCGGTGACGATGTCATCCGGCTGGTGCCACCGCTAATCCTCGAACGCCACCACGTCGACGAGCTGGTGCAAAAACTCGACGCCGCCATCAGCGACGTCAAATCAGCACGCTAACTGGCGTGTCCTAGTTCCGCCAAAATCGTGCGTGCCACTGCGGCTTCATCCCACGGGATGGAGCCGTTGGCGTGAATGATGCTGCCCTCGTGCCCTTTGCCGAGCAACAACACCATGTCGGTAGGCTCGGCCATCGCCAAGGCCGATCGGATAGCATCGGTGCGGTCGGGGATAAGGAACAAATCGACGCCGTCGCGGCGCCCCTGTTGGCGGGCACCGACGGCGATTTCTTCGATGATGGCCATGCGATCTTCACCACGCGGGTCTTCGTCGCTGACAAACACCACGTCACAATATTGAGCGGCAATCGCCCCTTGTTGCGGGCGTTTTTCGCGGTCACGTTCACCTGCCGAGCCAAACACCACCATCAGGCGCCCGTGGGTAATCGGGCGCACGATACTCATCACTTTTTCGAAGGCGGCTGGGGTATGGGCATAATCAACCAGCACGGTAAATGGTTGCCCGACGTCGATGCGTTGCATACGGCCACGCACACCGTCGATGGCGGCAATCGCCGCCAAGGCGTCGTCGAGTGGCACACCTTCGTTGAGGGCCACCGTCAAGGCTGCTAAGGCGTTCCAAATATTGAAATCGCCGGTTAATTTGAGGTGCACGGCGCGGTTGCCCCAATGTGATTCGAGGTCAAAAAACAATCCCGCCGCACGACTCACCACATTGCGCGCCCGCACATCGGCCGGGGCATGTACGGCATAAGTCAGACGGGTAGCCCGCAACGGTGCGGCAGCGAGGAAGGATTTGTGGTGGGGGTCGTCGGCATTCACAATGGCCGTTTTGGCTTGCTTGCGGGGAGCATCGCTGGCATCCGCCAACATCTCAAACAGCCGGCGTTTGTCGGCGCGGTATTGTTCAACAGTGCCATGGAAGTCGAGATGCTCGCTAGTAACATTGGTCAGCACCGCCACATCGAAGCCACTGCCGGCCAAACGTTGCCAGCGCGCCGACAAGGCGTGCGAGGTTGATTCGAGGATGGCGTGACTACAGCCAGCGGCCACCATTTGTTGGAGCATGGCCTGGATTTCGGGGGCTTCGGGGGTGCTTTGGCGGGTAGCATTGGCCCACAGCTTGTCGGCTACTTTGAAATCTGCGGTACCGACCAACCCTGAGCGCCGACCTGCCACATCCAAGGCCTTGGCCGTGAGGTAGGTGGTAGTGGTTTTGCCATCAGTGCCGGTGATTCCCACCACACGTAATTGCTGACCAGGGTAGCGCGCCAGTGCTGCCGCCACATGCCCCAAGGCGGGGCGGGCATTGACAACCCGGATGGCCGCCACACTAATCTGATCGTCATATGCGGGGTCTTCGTAGATTACGGCCACCGCACCCCGTGCCACGGCATCGGCAATATATGCATGTCCATCACTGTGGAAGCCACGGTAGGCCACAAAAATCGCCCCCGTGGTCACATGACGCGAATCATACGCAATCGATGTCACCGCCACCTGCAAATCACCTTGTGTCGCCAATACATCGGGGACCGTAGCCGTGGCGTCGGCAAATGCCATGGGTTGTTGCTGCATGATGAAATTTCCTCCGCTACCCATCGACATTGAGTAATTGTTTGAGGGTCGGCAATACGGTTTGGGCGACCAACTGGGCGCCAGCTTCGCTCAAATGCACGCCATCGACCACGAGATTGAAGCCGCGATCCTGCGTGATTTGCGCGTAGGTGATTGCCCCACGTTGGATATTCCATTCGTCTTGGGCCACCCGGAGCAGGTGGTATTTGGGGCCGTTGCGCGGGTCGGTACGCATCGCCGCGACAAAAGCCGCACGTACATCGACCACCGGCAGATGAAACTGCGCCGCTAAGCGATAGACTACATGCACATAGCCATCCAGCAAGGCTTGCGCCGGAGTATCTGGCACTTCATCGATGGTGGTCTGCGTAAACAACACAATAGGGATGCCGGCATGTTGCAACCGCTTGATAATCCCCGCATAAAAGGCTTCGAAGGCGGGAATATCAATAGCTACAGGGATTTTTTTGATGGTGCGATAATAGAGCCGACTGACGATTTCGCCATACGCAGAGCCGAAATCGTTGAGGCCAATCATGATACTCACCAAATCGGGGCGCTGGGCAATCACGTCGTCATCGAGGCGCATCAACAAGTTATAGGTGGTATCACCATCAATGCCGCGATTAATGACCTCGACATTCGGGAGGGCGGCGCGTAATAGATCGACGTAGGAGGAGCCGATCCGACCTTGGGTGATGCTATCACCAAAACAAACTAAGCGTGGCATAACCTGTTTCACTCATACATATGACATACTAGGCGCTATTATGACACAAAACCCGCCCAAGTGAATACTTGGGCGGGTAGAATGCCGAAATCATGCTCGCGGGGCGGGAGCTTTGTATTCGAGGGCGTGCAAAAACACATGTTCCAAGATATCGAGCGAGCGCCGATCGGCTGAATCGATAATTGCAAACGTCCGGGCTGCTTCAAAATACCACCGTACCATGGCATGCATCTGATGCCGCTCAACGCCGTGCATCAAAACGGCTTTGAGGGCCCAATGGCACTCCCGTTCGATGATTTCGACTGCGCGCAACCGCAACGCCGTCTGCACCAAGCGATGCATGCGACGGGGCGATTCGCTGAACATTTTTTGTTGGAATTGGACCGCATCAATCCGTTCGGGATTGTACCCCATCTGCACAAAATTGCGTTCGAGTTGTTGCGAAACGGTTTTGCAGATGACATCAGAACGTCGATCAAGTTCAGTAGCAACCCGGTTACCACTATTTATCAGCCAGTCTTCGAGTGCCCGCATATGCAATGGCTCCTTTGCTGATAGGTACGGTTATTGCATCCCAAATCGCACCCGACCATTTAAATTAAGCCGACTCGGATTGAGCAGATTGGGCACCGACATATTTGCCAACTCATCGCTCATCACCAAGGCAGTCTGACTCGCCATCACAAAATCATCACCCATATACGTCCCTGGCATCCGCCGACACAACTCTGGGTTATCAACAAAAACCCGCCCAGCATAGCCAAAGCGCAAACCATGGTGATGAAGCGAAACCACCAATTGCCCAATTTGTTGCAACGGTACCACGTGGTCAATCATCGATGCCGACAAGACCACTACGGCAGGCGCCTGTGTCAAAAGGAAATCGTTTAGGCCTTGGATATTGACGTTTGGACCCATGTACACCACATCCCAGGCTTGTTGTTCCATGAGCAACGCAAACACCATCGCCCCGATGTCGTGTTCATCGCCGGTACTCGAGCCACACACCAAACGAGTCCCATTCCCAAACGGCGCATGCACTTGCATCAATCCTGCCAACCGTTGGCGCACAAATTGGACAGCAACTTGGACATGCGCCGTGCAGTTTTCGCCATACATCCAACGATTGCCTAGATCATCCAAAATTGGCAACACGACGTCGTATATCAAGGCCTCAATCGGGAACAACGTCATTGCAGTGTTCATTAAGGCGTGTGCTTGCCGCATATTGGCAACCATCAACGCATCAGCAATTTGATGGCGCAAATCAGGCCAACCTGCATCACTGATATGCAGTTGCGGCCGCGTTACCGCCGGTAGCACAGCGGGCGTCGCTGCAATTTCGTCGGCAGGGTCCGCATGGAGCAACGATACCGCTTGGCTAATTGCGATGCCATCTTCGGTGGCTTTCTTTAACCATTTAATTATTTCGATGTCGCGTTGCGAATAAAGCCGATGCCCATGGTCAGTACGCGTCGGCTGGGGGACGCCGTAGCGCTGCTCCCATGCCCGCAATGTCGAAACATTGACTTGAGTCTGTTGTACTACTGCCTTAATGTTGTAACGTGCAGTGTCAGAAAAGGCAAGTAGGTGTCGGATTTGATCAATCATCGACCACCTCGTTTAGCTACAGTATACGGCCTATTACTTCGATGTAATAAACTCATAGACGCATACTTTTACAAATAATTAGACGTTATTTGAACACTCCTTTTCTACAAATTATCATAACGTCGTACCCTATTATAGTATTTGTCTACCAATTGTCAACATGTGCATATGCACAACTTTGGTTTGAATAACTGATTATAATCATCTTTTTCTAGGGCACACCACGTAGCAAATCAGAATCTTTCTCACCGGCATCACTCTTTTTTATAAAAAAATTCTCCCCGCATCGACTCCAAATATCAACAACCATTATTTGCAAATATTTTGCAAATATGCACAGGCTAAAAATAGCAAGTTCACGTTAAATTTTTGCTATTCTACACCAAAAAATAAATCACCATGCCCCTAATTTCTATCGGCTCTCTGGTGCGTTACCGTTTATCGCCCCCCTATCTTGCAAATTTTGCCCAGATTATATTGATGTCATCAATCAAAAAAACCTATGTCGACGTAATTTGCCGAAAATGCCAACGAAACCTGTGCAACATTTATTCTGCCAAACAACAGGTCTCTGCGAACTCCGGCGCAATTCACGCACGCCTTCCAGCATCGTTTGAATCCTTCCCCAGCGGATCAGTGTGTACTTGTATACGGCACAATTTGTGTGCGTGGCCGAGTTCCACAAGCTCGCACATAGCGTGGTATGCGAGCAAAATATTATTTGTAAATAATTAAATCCAATAACCAAAATATTTGCCGGACATATGCGCAAATTAGGGTAATGACTAAACGTCAAAAAAATCCATTCCTAGAGAAATATGCACAGAAAATAACGGGTTACGCACAAACATCGTAGTAATGATTCTGTATTTTTTGTAGTACAGAGTCAGTAGTATTAAACATGATTATTTCGCATCTCAATCATGATTTAGCAAACCATATCATTACCATCCGACATATATGCATTATCCAACTTCAAATATCTGTGCAATATATTCACAAAACATTTTCAATTGAAAATCATGAAAATTGCGCACATTATGTGTAACAAACATATATTATTTGCATAAATAAAACAATTGACAATGGCAAATCATAGTCAGTATAATCCTGTCAAGTCCTACCAAGCACACACAATAAATGCGGCTCACACGGGACGCAAGGGGTACTTGGAGGCGATCCAATACCGGGAGTACTCGGCATACGCAACAGCGAGAGGGGGTGACAACGATGGCAGACAAACCTAACAACGATTTGGTGCCAGCACAGTGGAAGTCACTGTTCACCAACGAAGAATGGATGGTACACGGAATCGTCGTCAAGACCATGTATGGTTTCGGCGCAATTGCAGTGGTAGCGCACATTTTGATCTGGACATGGAAGCCCTGGTTCTAAAAGAAGGACGCTGAAAGCTGCAGGGCTTATCAGTGCAGATGAAGTGAGGGGATAATATGTTGCCCAATCGGCCAATTGAATTCCGCACCGCGGTAGTGCTTGCGATGTTGTTGGGGATTGTGATGGCGCTGTTGAATCACTTTGTGGTTCTGAGCTCAGCAAAATATGCCGTCATCTTCGGCGCACTCGGCAAGTAATTGGTATTCGACGCGATTGTCACGAGCGGCGGGTTGAGCGGAAGCCGTTCGACCCGCTGAACGTATCTAATTGGGGATGAAAGTAATTAGCCCGTGGTGAGACGGCAGCTGCTTATAAAACTCTGCCACACGCTAGAAAGCGAGTGTCTGCGATGTCTGATGCGCCACAAAAGCCACTGCTGCAACCCGATGGCGAGTATCGCACTTCAATGGCTTCAGAGAGCTCGACAGGCGCAGGCCCACGCGCCACCGAGATTAGCTTTGCGGCAATGGAAGCGCGTTATAAGCGCCAAGGTGGGACCTTGGCCGAGAAGATTTTCGGGCATGATCCGTTAGACTTCTGGGTAGGGCCATTTTATGTAGGGTTGTTTGGTGGTACCGCGATTGTCGGTATTGTGTTGGGGATGTTGGGATATTTCTACCAAGTCTTTTTTCTCGAGAAAAGCTTCAATCCATTAGCTACGGCATTAGAGCCACCGCCGATTAGTGCAGGGCTCCACATCGTTGCATGGGGACAGCCAGGTTTTGCTTGGCAATGGACAGTGGCATTTACCACCATCGCATTTGTGAGTTGGATGCTTCGTCAAGTTGATATCAGCTTGAAGTTGCGGATGGGGTTCGAAATACCAATTGCCTTTGGTGCGGTGGTATCGTCATGGGTGACATTGCAAATCCTGCGTCCGATTGCGATGGGCGCGTGGGGGAATGGCTTCCCATTAGGGATTACGCATCACCTCGACTGGTTATCCAACATCGGGTATCAGTATTACAACTTCTTCTACAATCCATTCCATGCCATCGGTGTAACGTTATTATTTGCGTCAACGTTGTTTTTGCACATGCACGGGTCAGCCATTTTGAGTGCCGCCCGTCGGCCGGTCAACGAGCACAATGTAGACGTATTTTGGCGCAACATTGTCGGTTATAGCATCGGTGAAATCGGTATCCACCGGTTGGCATATTGGGCTGGGGCTGCCTCAGTGTTGTTTGCCAATGTATGTATCTTTATTTCGGGGCCACTCGTACATGACTGGAATGGCTTTTGGGCCTTCTGGGACCGCATCCCGGTCTGGAGTGGAGCCGGTGCAGGGTTACTGTTTGTAGGGGCTGGCTTAGTGTTCTCACGCCGGAGCGATAAACTCAATCCCGAGCCCGATTTGCAGGCTGCCGAGAGTGGCCAAGGGCTTGAAGGAACAATTGGAAGCCCTGGATATGTCAATTTAATGGATCGTCTGTTTAGTAGCGGTCGGGTATTGCCGATTTATGTGGGGGTATGGGGGCTCATCGGGGTATTTGCCTTTGCCATCTGTGCCTTTATCATATTGCAGAGTTATATGCACCAAGTCGGGTATTCACCGATTAATTTTGCGCGTGAATTCTGGAATCTCGCCGTAATGCCACCAGCCGCCAAATATGGATTGTCATGGAATGTGCCGTGGTATGAGGGTGGTGACTATCTCGTTGCCACATTCTTCTTGCACATTTCGGTATTGGCATGGTTTGCCCGATTGTATGACCGAGCCCGCAAAACCGGCTTGGCGCCTCATTTAGCGATTGGGTTCTGGTCAGCATTGTTCATCTACTTCACGATTTACTTAATTCGACCAGTGATTCGTGGCTATTGGGCTGATGCGCCGGGCCAAGGCTTCCGGGCAATCTTGGACTGGACAAACTACGTCAACCTCCAAGTTGGCAACATCTACTACAACCCATTCCACATGATTTCGATCTTTTTCTTGTTGGGATCCGTGCTAATTTTGGCAATCCATGGTGCCACGATTGTGGCTACTTCGAAGTGGGGCGCCGAGCGCGAAATCGACGAGATGGTGATGGAAGGCTCAGGGACACATCGGGCGCAGTTGTTCTGGCGCTGGACAATGGGATTCAACGCCAATTCGTACAACATTCACTTGTGGGCATGGTGGTTTGCAGCCTTATGTGGGATTACTGCAGCAATCGGCATTCTCATTAGTGGCACCCTTGTCGATAACTGGTTTGTATGGGCTCAACACGCACATATTGTCGCGCCAATGTCCACCGAAGATTGGTCACAGTACGTCTTCAGTAGCAAGTAAGTGCATCAGTGCACTACGCACCGTGGTGCACTGGTTCCCCGTTGATTGAAGCAACTGCGCGAGAGGAACAGAGAATGTCGCAACAGCAACTTGCCTTCCCACCACTAAATGATGATGCCAAATTTAACCTTGTGGCTGGCGCAATAGCGGCAATTACCATGGTTTTGAGCATCGTCGCCTTTTGGTGGATTTGGTGGATCGTTCAACCACCCGCACCGAAGCCTATCCCCGAATCAACAATATACAGAATGTATGACCCATCGGGGAACCATCTCAAGCCAGAATCATTGGCGGCCATGCAGAAGTACATCAAGGAACACGAACAACCACAAAACGTTCAAGTTCTTAAAGGGTGGAACACCAAGCAGATTTCCAACTACATGGTTTCCCAAGTCGCTGGTGGACTCAAAGTCGATTGTAGCTACTGCCACAACATCAATAACTTTGCCGACTACAGCAACCCCAACAAAATCAAGGCCAAGGCAATGTTGTTGATGAGTGGTGATCTCAATCGCTCATACGTCAGCAAGCTGCCGACATCAGTTGGCGGGTACAACATCACCTGCGCCACTTGTCACAACGGCAAGCCCAAGTTCGAGACATACCCGATTCAGATTCAAAACACGTTGCCGAACGACTACCGCTTGCCACTTGACCGTGAATACCCCGGCGGTTTAGTAATCACGGGTGTCAAGAGCAAGTCATTGGACGAAGTTGAACTGAACCAAAACACCATGTACCACATGAATTTGAGCCTTGGACAAGGATGTACCTTCTGTCACAACGCCCGATACTTCCCTGCAACTGGTGTCAAAGATGGTGGCCGTGACCAAAAGCAACACGCCACGTGGATGTTGCAGATGGCTAAGCATATCAATGCCAACTATAGTACAATCATGGCCAATCAAACGCCATCGTGCTGGATGTGTCACCAAGGCTACACGGTTCCGCCCGGGGCTGCCAAAGCAGGTCAAGTACCGGATGTATTGTCCACAACCTCGAGTGCCCCATAATCCACGTATAGAACGAACGCAACGCGAGTCGTGTAGCACCATGTAAGGCTACTGCACGACTCGCATTTTTGTGGTCTCGCACTGTTGGAACATTCGCCAAATTTGCCGTATAATCCACAGCATATCAATATTCCACATTGTGACAACGACGACACCAACATCATCTTTTCATTGCCCAAGATTCTCATTTGTGCGCAAGCGCATACTACACTGCTTGTGAGGAGCACTCAATGGCTGCAGAACAATCAGCAACACCAAATAATCCCCCGCAGACAGCACTCACAATGCGGACGTTACTCGCTCGCTCAATTGCATTGATGAAGCCCGTCACGTGGTTTCCGCCGACAATTGCCTTTATTTGTGGCACGATAGCCGCCGGCAACACCCAATTCGAGTTTACCACGGTAGCACGCATTGCGCTCGGTGCGTTGATGGCGGGTCCAATCTTGTGTGGGCTATCACAAGTCATCAATGAATATTGCGACCGCGATGTCGATGCAATCAATGAACCACAGCGCCCGATCCCATCCGGGTTAGTCACCCACCGTCATGTATTTGTGACAATCGCGGTCCTCACACTCCTCAGTCTTGCACTGTCGTGGGTATTTGGGATGTCCGTGGTATACATTACTCTCCTCGGGATGTTTTTTGCCGTGGCCTATAGTGCTGAGCCGTTGCGCGCCAAAAAACTAGGCTGGATTGGCAATACGTTGGTGGCAGTATCGTACGAAGGGTTACCCTGGATCGCAGGGCATCTAGCATTTGCCCAACTCACCGGTGGGAGCTTACTGCTAGCAGGGCTGTATTCACTCGGTGCGCACGGCATCATGACGATCAACGACTTCAAAAGCATTGAAGGTGATCGAATGATGGGGATCAAGTCGATTCCAGCGCAAATGGGTGCCGATTGGGCTGCCATGAGTGCGGTGATTACCATTGATGTTGCCTTGTTGATTGCAGTCATATATATGTTTTACAGTGGCAATACCATTGCGGCAGCGTTGATGTCGTTATTGTGGTTAGGTCAAATTCCTTCCCAACGGAAATTTTTACAGATGACTGATCCGCGGGCGCGGGCAATCTTCTACAACGCAAGTGGCGTAATGATGTTTGTTTGGTGCATGATTATTTCGGCAGTCGGCATTCGTTCCTAGACGAAGCTCAATCAGCATCCGATATATAAATAGCCCGCCTTGATATGTGCATGTGATAGTTCAAGGCGGTCAGCACATGCAAAAAATAACTATGAAATGGGATGCTATTACTGCAAAGATACAGATTTTGTATACCTATTGCATACTTTATTAAAAAACGCTGGCGATTATAATCGTATATGTATACTAATTACCCCCACTATTGTGTCAGGAATCACATGACCCTCCAATACACCCCTGAGCAATTGCACCTACGCGATACGAGTATCTGGACCAAGGTACAAGCAGTCTTGGCACCAACCCAGTTCGTTGCGTTTGTTGTGAGTGTGGTGCTGGTCTACCGAGCCTGGCATGGTGGCACGGGGTATGATATAGCCAAAGTGAGTATTTTGATCAAAATCTCACTGCTATGGGCGATTACTATCACGGGAATGATTTGGGAGAAAGAGATATTTGGGCATTATTTTTTGGCCAAGGAATTCTTTTGGGAAGATATCGGCAACGCCGTCGCAATTGTCACGCATAATATCTATTTTTTGGTGCGCTGGTGGGGGTGGAGTGACGACGCAGTGATGGCAACGATGCTCTGCGCGTATACCACATACTTGATTAATTGTGCCCAGTTTATCCGACGCGGAATAATGGCAGGGCAGCAACGCCGCTTAGCACGACAGGAACAAGGCTAAATGGAATATGCACGCGCAGTTGTTATCCCGGCAGCAAATGAAATTGTGCTCCGTGAAGTAGGACTCACACCCGCTGGTGACAACGATGTCACCGTCGAGACCTGCTTTACATCGATAAGTGCAGGGACTGAGCGGATGCTTTTGGCCGGGCAGATGCCGCACCCAATGTTGCAATTCCCCGTTATCCCTGGCTACGAAACCGTCGGACGCATCATCGCCACCGGAAGCAATGTGCCCCGCGAAATGCTTCACACCATGGTTTATGTAGGTGGTGCACGGTGTTACGACGGAGTCAATCCAGCTTGGGGTGGGCAATCGAGCCACTTGCATGCAGATTATACCCGGGTCGTCACACTTGACGGGATGGAAGCATCCCATGGGGTGCTGTTGGCACTAGCCGCCACTGCGTTACACGGAGTCGATATTGCCGGTGATATCAGTGGCAAACGGGTATTGGTGCTTGGGCAAGGACCTGTCGGGCAGATTGCCGCCCGTATTGCGTTGGCTCGTGGCGCCGAGGTTGTTGCCGTCGACCGCGTGGCATCACGCTTGGCGTTAGCCTCAGCCAGCCAAATTGTCGATGTCAGCACCCAAACACTCGCCGAACAAAAAATCACCCCATGCGAGGTGATTATCGAAGCCAGTGGCAGTATGGCGGCGCTGACAAGCACGATAGGGACATTAACCAACAATGGGCGAGTAGTATTGCTCGGGTATTATGACGAGATCCACCTCCCATACATGCCCCTCTTCCTCAAGCAAGCCCAACTGTTGATTTCCAAAGAATGGGCTCCCCATGATTTGCAGCGATGCCGCGACATGATTATCCAAGGCACACTCGATGTCGCACCCTTGTTGACCCACACGTTGCCCATCAGCGATTTGCAAACCGCGTATCAGGTCGCATTCTCGAATCTTGATTGTCTCAAATTATTGCTGACCTGGTAGTGTCGGCCTAGAACAGAGTGGTAACTATGGCTCCACGAATGCTGGCAATATATGGCAAAGGCGGCATGGGGAAGAGTTTTTTTACGTCAAACCTTACATCACGCCTGACATTTGATGGGAATCGCGTGTTGCAGCTCGGGTGTGACCCCAAACACGATTCGTGCAATACGGTGTTTGGGGGGCACTCATTACCAACATTAGGTGAACAATGGCGGATTTTTAAGGAACAAGGTCGCGAAGATCAACTAAGCATTGCCGATGTGATATTTCGCAGTGAACTCAAACCAGGTGCGGTGTTGTATGGGTGTGAGCTGGGTGGTCCCGAAGTCGGCCGTGGTTGTGGTGGGCAAGGGATTTCGTCGGGATTCAAGACCCTCGAAGGGCTCGGACTCAGCAAATGGAATCTTGATTATGTCGTGATGGACTTCCTCGGTGATGTGGTCTGTGGCGGCTTTGCGACGCCATTAGCACGGTCGCTGGCCGAGCAAGTCATCATCGTGGTGGGACATGATCGCCAATCACTCTATGCAGCCAACAATATCGCCAAGGCAGCGGCATACTTCCGCGAAATGGGCGGGACCACGTCGGTGCTGGGGTTGATTGTCAATCGCGATGACGGCAGTGATACCGCAGATAAATACGCGAATGCCGTAGGGCTACCGATCCTCGCCCGGATACCGTTGAGTCGCCGAGTGCGTGAGCTCGCTGATGCCTGTCGCTTGGCACTCGAGGATGATCAATTCAATGCGATTTTTGGCGATTTGGCCAAACGAATTGCCGGCAACGAGATTCCCCCCTGCCACGATTACAACGCCCTCGAATACCACGAATTTCTACGGGTATTTGGCGCCGAAGAGCCCGATGGTCGGCCAGACTCGGCGAGTAGCGACGAATTATTTAGTGGCACGGCGAGCGCCAAAAAAGGCATCCCCATGTTGTCACTCACACCATCGGTCATCCCGCAGGTGGTAACAACTGACCCCGTCCAACTCAAAGTCAAGCAGGTAATGGAATCAATCGGGCTCTATGTGACTGATTTGAGTCGCACTGACCGCGATGGCGTGACGGTGACGTCGGGAGCCGTCGAAATTCGCATTGGCAATATTGATGATATTGATAACAAGGCGGCGTTCTTGTCGGCGTTGCGTCGCTCCGGACAGACTTTTAGTTATGTCGATTTGCGCGAGATGGATGCGCCATCCTACCGCTAGTAAGGCAGATTGATGCATACCGTTGATCCATTAGTCCTCCATCAAGTGTTGGTCGAAACGATGAAAGTCAAACGACCACCCGTGGCAATCACTTATTGCCGCGACCACATCCCTGCAGGATACGAGCCAGCGTCGGTGGTGGCATGTGGGATCGTACGAGAAGCCGAAAGTGGTCGGCGGATCTATGTCGACGCCAACCATCATGATTGTTACGTAGGGTTATGGCATTTGGGATTACTCCCCAAGGCCGAAAAACTGATTACCGACGGGGAATATTTGACGATGGCGCAAGGGTTTTTCACCCCTGAAGCGGCCAAGCGCAACAAAGCCCAGAGCGAACGACTGCCCGATGGGAGCATCATTGCGTTGGCGGCAGCCCCCCTCAACGATGTACCAGAAGGGGTACAGATTGACTCGATTATTTGTGTGACTGACGCCTTACACGCCATGCAACTTGCCGGTGCTGCGTCCGTACGTGAAGGCACCTTCCCAATTGGTGAAGTAGGACCTTCGGCCTGCGCCTCGATTTTTGCAACCCCGATGAACAAACAAAACAGTGTGTTTGCGACGGGTGATGGTGGCGGGCGGATGCATAACCGTCTTGCACCTGGCGAATTATTTGTGACGATTCCGGCACATCACTTCCAACATGTGTTGGATCTGGTAGCCAACTTCCGGTTTGATCCGGCGCGCATGCGTGAGCTGATTATGCCATCACATGCGCCCAAAGCCGCAGATTGATGAAGCTAGCAAGTGGTAATTACTTGTAGCGATAGAGTGTCTGGGAAGGAGAAATATCATGGGTAGTGGCATTTCAACATCAGGGTTATTGTTTTGCTTTGTACCGCTCGCGTTGGTGATTATCGGCTTCATTGTGGCAGCCTACTTTACCAACAAGCAAGCAACACAGACCTATGTGCGGGTCGACCCCAACACCATTAGCGACGACTAATCTGGCCACCAAAAAATGGGTAGCAGTTATGCCCATTTTTTGTAAAAAATGTAGTATAGATTCTGTACGACATTGTAAAGGAAAAAAATGACAGATATAATTCCGTTGGCAAATAGTGCCGCACCAGCAAGTCAACCATGCAAGCTCCACCCCCAATCGATGTGCCCCGCCTTTGGGTCGTTGCGGATTTTGACCCGCATCGAGGGTTCACACCCAGTAATGGCCACCGACACGGGATGTTTGTATGGGCTCACGTTTGTGACACATTTCTACGGAGCCAGCAAATCGATTGTGGCGCCTCAACTAGGCACTGCCGAGCTGATGAGTGGACAAGTAGTCGAAGGAACCCGCGCCGCCATCGACGTGGCAGCCAAAGAACCTGGTGTCCGGTTAATCCCGGTGGTATCGTTGTGTGTCGCCGAAACCGCCGGCATGCCCGAAGAACTGTTGCCGCGCAAAATCGGTGATGCCGAAGTAGTACTCGTGCGCGTGCCCGCCTACGCCATCCATTCGCACCCCGAAGCCAAAGACATTGCGGTAGCAGCCTTGCTCAACCGGTTAGCTGACCGTGAAGGGGCAGTGCGTGAAAAAAGCGTGGTGCTCCTCGGTGAAGTGTTCCCCGCAGATCCATTACTTATTGATTCTGTGCTGCGGCGGATGGGCGTAACCGAGACGATATTCTTGCCCGGCCGATCGCTGGACGACTTCCGGCGCGCTGGTCGGGCGGGAGCGTTGGCACCGTTACATCCGTTTTATAAAGAAAGCATGAACGTCGCACGTACCTGGGGGATGCCCGTAGTTGGTGGTGCCCCAGTGGGGATTAGTGGTACCTATGCTTGGCTCAAGAGCCTCGGCAGCATCCTTGGGCTTGACCCAGCGCTGGTACAACAGGTTGCTGACGAAGAACGTGCCAAAGCCACTGCGCTGGTTGCTGACCGTCCGTTGAACGGCAAGGTGATGGTAACCGGCTACGAAGGGACGGAATTGGCCTATGCGCGCATGTTGGTAGAAGCGGGTGCAGACGTGCCGTATGTATCGACCAGTATTGGCCAAGACCCTTTGGTGTTGCCCGATGAATTGTGGCTCAAGGCCCACGGCACCAAAGAAGTCATCTATCGCAAAGCCCTCGAAGAAGATATTGCGGCTATTGATCGCTATCACCCAGACTTGGTATTTGGCACGACACCGCTGGCGAGTGCCGCCAAGGAACGTGGCATCCCGGCCATGTACTTCACCAATCAGCTGGCCTCACGACCATTCTTTTTGACCGGCGGCATGGCGGCAACCATTGAATTTGTAGCGGGGGTGCTGACCAAAGGTGACCGCTACCGCTGGATGCAGGCGTTTTTTGCGGAATAACGATATGACTACCATGCCGCAAAGTGCCCCACTGGTCGTATGTATGGCGTGCATCCCAATATCACCAAGAGGAGTAAACGATGCCCCCTGTTGTAATCCGTGATTTGTCTGACACGAGTGGCTATTGGGCGGCGATTTGGACGATGTGCCCGATGCCCGATGTACATGTAATATGTGATGCGCCCGTGGGCTGCTTTAACTTGGTGGGGACGGCTGTCCCTGACTACACTGACGCTATCCCCCACATCGAAAATCTGACACCAGCCACGATGACCGAACAAGAAGTAGGCGGCAAAGGCACCGCCGACAAAGTCAAATGGACGTACGACAATCTCGCCGCCACTGGCGTCCTCGCTGACAAACAGGTCATCGTGGTATCGACAGCCGAGTCCGAAATGATTGGCTCGGACCATTCATCGCTGGTGCGCCAACTCGGCGTGGGGACACGGTTTTATTATAGTAATTCACTAGCCGAAGACGAATGGGCAGGGCGTGACCGTGTTCTGCGCTGGTTGTGGAGTGAATACGGCGCGCCGCATGCGGGGGCGATTGTCACCGTCCCTACCGCCGTCAACATCATTGGCCCGACCTATGGCTGCTTTAATGCGCCATCAGAATTGGCCGAAATCACCCGCATGATTGAAGGCGCCGGTGGCACCATCAACATGGTCTACCCCTATGCCACTACACTCAGTGAGACCCCGCGATTGGCAGCTGGGGCTGTCAATGTGGTGCTCTACAAAGAATTTGGCACTGGGCTCGCCAATGAGTTGGGTAAACCGATGTTGTTTGCACCGTTTGGGATGCAAGATAGCGTAGCATTTGTACGCCAATTGGGACAATTGTTGGGAACGAGTGACCAAGCCGAGGCGTTTATCCGCACCGAAAAACGCACCACGTTGCAAGCGGTGTGGGATTTGTGGCGCGGCCCCCAAGGGGATTGGTTTGGCACACTCGACATCGGTATTGTGGCGGGTCTGTCACATGCCGAGGGCTTGGCACACTATTTGGGCGATGAGCTCGGCATGAAGGTAGCGTTTGCCTCGGCTCGCCCGCGCCGACTCGGTGATTATGACAACGAAGGCATTCGCCAACACATCCACAAACGAGCACCATCGTTTATTTTTGGCACCATGAATGAACGGATTTATCTACGGGAGTCTGGCGCCAAATACACCAACTTCATTCCCGCCGGATTCCCCGGACCAGGGGTACGGCGGGCGGTCGGGACGCCCTACATGGGGTACCGCGGTTGTGTCTATTTGGTGCAAGAAATCATGAATCGCTTGTATGACGGGCTACTCAACTTCTTGCCGGTTGATGGTGCCTATGCCAACCAGCGCAACGCGACGCCGCCTGCACCAGCAGGGGATAGTAACCTTGGGAATTTATCATGGAGCAGTGATGCGCGGGCGATGCTCGACAAAGAATTAGAAAAACTGCCCTACCTCCCGCGAATTTCGGCATCACGTCAACTCCAAATGACAATCGAAGGGATTGCGCGGCAACGCAATGCCACCGAAGTCACCAGTGAATTAGTCGAACTTGGATTAGCACAATATCGCCAAAGCTAAACACAATCGCCCCGCAGCACCGCCCCTCTTGTTGTTGCATGCAACAGCAGGGGGTGTTGTTGTATGATGATAGCAAGCGCATTCACAGCGAGAGAGTAGCATGTACGACGCATTACACCACATCCAACAACGAATTGCCCTTGCTGCCCAACAGTCGGGGCGTGATGCCAGCCAGATCCGCTTGATTGGCGTGAGCAAAACACACCCAGCAACTACCGTCGCAACAGCATTTACGGCTGGACTGACAGATTTTGGCGAAAACCGCGTCCAAGAAGCGGAAGAAAAAATCACCACCCTCAGTGCCCAACGCACCCAACTGACGTGGCATTTGATAGGGCATTTACAGCGCAACAAAGCCAAGAAAGCCGTTCAGCTTTTTGATTATATACATTCAGTCGACAGCCTCGAACTAGCCCAAGCAATAAATCGCCATAGCCAAGAGCTCGGATTACCCCCGCGCAAGATGTTGTTGCAGTGCAATGTGTCGGGAGAAGAGAGCAAAGAAGGGATAACGGCGCAGGGATGGCAACAAGACGCGCAACGCTGTCAAGCAATTTTGACCCTTGCCCAACAAATCGGAGCATTACCGGGAGTGGTGATTTGTGGACTCATGACCGTTGCGCCATATAGTGAAAATCCCGATGAGGTACGTGAGGTTTTTCGATCGCTACGATTACTCCGCGACCAAATTGCCGCGATTATCCCGCAGCATCCATGTACCGAATTATCGATGGGGATGAGTGGTGATATGGAAGTGGCAATTGCCGAAGGGGCGACAATGATCCGCATTGGGCGGGCATTATTTGGAGAGCGGAGTTATCCGCCACAAGGGCAGTACGGTGACAGCGGATTATGATTTTCGCCGCGTCGTCGGCCAGGCAGCACTTGCAGGCGAGCGTGCAACGGAATTATACCAAGCCACTCACCTCGACCCAATTCGGGTCGAAGCACAAATCGACGCGTGGCAACAGACGATTGCGCCAGCCGACGACGGGGCTTGGCAACGCTACCTTACCATGCATGGCTGGAGCCAACCACAACTAGCACGCCTATGTAGCGAAACAGTATTTGTGGGGGACTTACATCAATTACCCAGCTGGGCGTTGGTGCTCTGGGAAGCGTGGGACGATGTATTAACATCCGAACAATTAACTAATATGCAACTGTTGGTCCCAGATATATCACACCACGATTGTGCGATTATTTTGCCGTTTGTGACATGGAGCATCCAAACACTATATACATCGAATTGGTCACAAAGCGTACTATTACCCGAACCAACAATACTCGCGACATGGCTTATCACGCAGCTGATGCCGATTGTAGGCGGTATTGCCACGCAATGGGTACACCAACATCATGTGCGGCTCGTAATCCCACGCGTTACCGCGCGTAGCACGCCATTGTTGCACGACAGTACTTGGCGTGAATTTGCCGTGGCAAACGCTTGGCTAATGCGTAGTTTAGCAACAACAGTTTGGCGCATCTGCAACACGATTCGTGCTGCGTGCATGCATTTGCACCAAGACTGGGATAAATTACGCCTGCACTATCAATTCAATGGCACTGTCCCATCGATCATCGCATTCCAAGACGCACCAATGGCGTATGCGACGATTGGTGGCATAGGGTTACACTGTGCCAATCACCAACATTTGATCTATGTACCTGATGCCCAGCCACAAAACGATGGATTTGCGGTGATTCATGCCTGGCTACAACGGCGCGGGGCGCCGTTGCTCCCGCACTTGGTACAGCGGGTTCGTGGTGATGACTATCATTGGGTACAGCTCCCCGCGACACGTGAGCCAGCCCAAACGGAATACGCGGCATATGCCCAGGCGGTAGGCGCATTGGCTGCCATCTGCGATATCTGTGGGATTGTTGATTTATCGGCGGCGGCAGTCTATGGGGTAGGGGCGCAACTTTGGCTCCTCGATGCTACGAGCATCGCCACAACAACCCAAAGCGTCATGGCACATTGTCTGTTCCCCATGCAAGGGCATTCCAACGCGGTGTTTTTGACAAGCCTCACGCAACAGACGCCGGGTGGAATTCATCAACCATTACTCGACCAATATGTCGCTGACGTAATTGCGGGGTATCAACAATGTAGTGACTTTGTGCTGCAACGGGCCGCAGACTTAGCCTATTACTTACAGGGGCGACCAGCGTTTCCCCAACGGATTATGACGCACCCACACCACACGCTCTGGAAGTACTACGATTTGCTACATCGCCAAACGCAATTGAACCAAGGGATTGTAGTGACTGCCCAGATAGATCAACTGTGTGCGCTTATTCCACCACACCTCGATAGCATCATGGTCCGCCAACACATCCATGATGCGTTGGTGCAGGGCACACTCCCTTTTGTGGTGAATCCTAGCCACGATTACGCCACAGTGATTGCCAAGTTGCACAATTTCACCGTGCATACCCAACAATTTCACATTGCGCAAATCAAACTCGCACTCACCCCTTGTGATATGGCATATGCGGATGGTCGTGCACCGTGGCAATTACGTGATAGCGCGCGACTCGATACCAACGCCCTTGCCCAAGAAGCCTTACGCCTTGCGTATGTGATTCATGACCAACAAATCACCACAGCCACAGGGAGCACGTGGTTTGTGCTAACACACGACCAGCAACTCGCAGGATTGCAGTACGCCGAACCGAGTTTGATAGATGGGACGTGTGGGATTGCGCTGGCGCTGAGTTGCATCAGTCTCCTCGATACCCAAAACATGCTGATACCGACGGCGATGCAAGCCTTTCGGCATACCTTTGCACATCTGCCCACACATCCAGATACGATTGGAGGGATTTGTTATGCAGTTGCCTTAGCAACCCCTCATCTGGCGACGTATCAGCTCTGCCAACAACTATGGCAGCAATGGCACCAACTGAACGTACTCGCCAATGACACAATCCAGACCGCAGATTGGGCACACGGGCTTGCAAGTATCGTAGTGGGGTGTTTGGCGTTGCATCGGATTGAGCCACAACGAGGCTGGCAGCAACACGCAATTATGGCGGGGGAGCGTTTATTGCAAATGCGCCAACGCAACGCCCAAAACGAACGTACGTGGGGAGGAATAATTCTTGGGAATGGTGGGTTTGGCACGAGTGGAATCGCCTTGGCGCTGATTCGACTCTACGAACATAACCACGACTATCGGTTTTTGCGGGCGGTGCACGAAATCATTCAGCACCAAGATAGTCACTATAGCCAAGACCACGGTGGCTGGGCCGATATACGCACACAGCCCGCAACCTATCCATTAAGCTGGTGTCATGGCTCAATTGCACCAGGCATGCTCCGACTAGCTTTGCAAACACACGAACGCGACGCTCAACCACAAGAGACCCTACTCGGATTACTTGACGGTATCGATAGCATTGGCCTGCACGAAAACGATGGGCTCTGTTGTGGCACCGCGGGCAGCATTGATTTGCTGTTGAGTGTTGGCCGCGAATTACATCAACCCTATTATGGAGATCGCGCCCAATACTGGTTGACCCAAATGATTCATCGTGCACATGACCGTGGTGGCTATGTGACGGCAGCCGAGTACCCAGGGATTTATCAACACCCGACGTTAATGCAAGGAACTGCAGGGATTGCCTACCAAATCGCGCGCACAGCCTACCCACGCTTGTTCCCGTCGTTACTCTTCAATGCCGTACCACGGAGCGGGGACGCACATGACCTACCCCACAGAACCTAGGCATTTACTTGTGCGGGATGATGTACGGCTTAGCTGGAATGGTAATTTGCGCAACCGAATGTGCAATTACCAGCGGTTGCATCACACCATTTACTTGATGCACATCGATAATCCCTTCGACATGAACCCATTGGTCGTTGTGATACGAGGCACTATTGGCCCACTGCACATGCATGCCGACGCCACCAGCATCTGCAACACAACACGTAATCACATACCGCGCTAACATAAACTGATCGGTAGCAAGTTGCATGTCTGGGTTACGCACCACAAAGCCATCTATTTGGACGGGTTTGCCTTTGAGTGCGAGTGGGTCAATACTGGCCGCCACGGCCCATTCATAGATATTCCACTGCGTCGTATCTACCGCCACTACATTAGGCGTGGTTGCTTGGGGGCGTTGGACGATTTGATTTAACGCAGTACCTTGATGACTAATCGCTTCAGCACCAAGAGCACGTGGGGCAATCAACACCCCAAGCAATACCGGTATCAGCAAAAACTGCACACTATGACCGGGGATGGAGATTGGCATCGTGATACAAATAATGGCAAATGCAAATAGAATTGCCCCACAAAAATAAATCAATACTTCATAGCGTGGATGGATATACAACGCCATATCACCACTGGCAGTGCGCACAAACAACATTGCCGCCACCGTGAATAGCAAAATCCCGGTCAGCCATGACCTCACACGTGTCATACCCATCCTAACCTCCAGATAGCACTGCACAGTACAATGGTCAGCACCGCAATCATAGCCACAAAGCGGGGGATTGGGCGCCAGCCAAATACCGCTGCAAACATTGGAATGCTTTTGAAGTCAATAATTGGGCCAAAGACGAGAAACGCCATCAAAGCGACTGGGCTAAAGCTCCCAGCCAATGACAACGCCACAAACGCATCAACTGTTGAGCAAATCGACATCACCACGGCAAGCAGCATGGCAACCGGAATCGCCAACCAAGCCTGACGAGCAAATTGCACAATCACCGCATTTGACACAAAAATTTGAATTATTGCTGCCATACTTGCGCCAATAATCACGTAACGCACCATGTCTAACAAATCGCCGAGAGCATGACGCAACCAGACCAAAAACGGTATTTCGTCGTCTGCATGTGCATGCTCGTGGGAACTAGAGAATTCACTTGTTGATGACGGCACAACAGTCAACGTGGGGGTCAAGACCGCAGTCAACACCGCAATTACCACGGTTAACCCAAACCGCCACAACACAAACGACCAGCCATAGACACCAGCAAATGCCACACTCGTTGAAATCAGCACTATCGGGTTCATTACTGGCGCAGCGATGGCAAAGGCCACACCGAGACTTACCGGTGCGCCCCGATAGACCAAGCTCCGCGCAGCTGGAATTGAACCACATTCACAAATTGGCAAAAAAATGCCTAATAGCGCGCCTATCAATGCCGTCAACCAGCGCGATTTGGGCAGGCGTTGGGCCAGCCATTGTGGGTCGAGAAATTGGTGAATCGCCGCAGAAATCAATGCTCCTGCGGTCAAAAACGGCAACGCTTCGTACAATATCCCCAAAAAAATCGCAATAAAAAGATCTGTTTTGGTGATGATATCTGCACTGACCGGTATCCAACGATTAGCAACCACTACCACGCCACAAGCCGCTAGGGTGCACAATGTCATCACGCTACTACGTACGTAATTAACAATAGGAGTCATGAATCATATTCCTCACATTAATCCGATGCTGTCTATGATAGCGTAAATGAAGTATGAAGTATGAAGTATAAAATCACAATTGCCTCAGTGCCCTCTGTGCGAGACAAAAAGCTTCTCCTAGCGTGGCAACTGCACCAAGCCGCGTTGCAATGCCACCGCGACCGCTTCGGCGCGGCTTTGGCATCCAAGTTTGGTAAAAATATGGCTGACATGGGTTTTGATGGTGTTTTCAGAGACATGGAGCGCTACCGCGATGGCACGATTACCTTCGCCACGGACGAGGCGTTGCAGTACGTCGATTTCACGCGCAGACAACTCGTCGTTGGGGTTATCATTCATGCGCGCCAGCAAGCGGGCGGCCACACTCGGCTCGAGGGCGGCATTGCCCCGCATGACCTCGCGAATCGCTTGGAGCAATTCGTGTGAACTCACATCTTTGAGCAAGTAACCTTTGGCACCAGCTGCCAAGGCACGCTGAATGTCGTCGTCGCTGTCATAGGTTGTCAGCACCAAAAACCGTGCGGTGGCACCTTTGGCACGGGCCTGAATCATTACGTCAACCCCACTGATACGGGGCAAACGCAGGTCGAGGAGCACCACATCGGGTTTGGTGGCGAGCACGAGCGCCACCGCTTCTTCGCCATCGGCCGCATCACCAGCAATTTCGAAGCCTGCCTCGTAGCGGAGCAACGCCAACAAGCCGTGACGCACAATAGGGTGATCATCAACGACCAATACGCGAATAGGAGCCAACAGGTGATTCATAAATGACATTCTTTCGCTGAACCATCAGCAACACTTAGTGGATCGGGATAGATTGGAATCGGCGCTCGTGCCAATACCACGGCGCCATCGTCGTCGCTTAGGTGCAAATCACCATTGAGCGCTACGAGGCGTTCGCGCATGCCGACCACACCAAATTTGGCGTGGGCAGAACTTTGGCGTTGCAACGCGTCACCAAAGCCACGACCATTGTCACGAATTTCGAGCTCGACAATCTTGGCATGCATTCGCAAAGTCACACACACCTGATCAGCGGCAGAATGGCGGACCACGTTGGCGAGTGATTCTTGGGCGACACGCAACAACGCCGATTCGATTTCGACCGGGAGTGGTGACCATACGCCTTCGAATTCATACGAGGCGATAATCGTCGGATGACGGAAGCGGTCTACGAGGCCATTCAAGGCATGGCGCAAATCACCACGCTCAAGCGCCTCGGCACGGAGATTCCAAACCGAACGGCGGGCTTCAGCCAGTGATTCGCGCGCCATCCGTGCTGCCAAATCGAGATGTTCGTTGGCATCGGGGTGATTGGCGTGGAGCGCTTGTTGGGCGGCGCCAAGTTGAACAATAATGCCGGTTAAACCTTGCGCCAAGGTATCATGAATGTCGCGGGCTAGGCGCGTACGCTCGCCAAGCATCGCTTTTTCACGCTCGCCCGCCAGCAAACTTGCCGTCTGCACCGTGACTCGCTGTTCGAGTTGTTCACTAAGCGCTTCGAGGGCCGCTGCATGGGCATCGCTTTGTTGGAGCGAGCGTTGCAGATTCGCGGCAAGGAGCGATGTGATAGCGGCCACCGCGAGGAACAAGCTACTCCAAAATCCAACCGCAATCGACGTCATGAGCTGGAGTTGGGGCGTATCAATCACGACTTCATTGCGAAAATAATCATACAGCGCAAAACCAGGACGATGCATATGTAACCATGCCGAAATCCCCACCACAATTGCCGAAATAACCGCTAACACCAAACTCGACCGCCGTTGAAACAACAAGCTTGCCGCGCTAATAGGCAATATCAATAACGCAGGGAAAAAGGTTTGGGCGCCAAAACGCAAAATAATACTCGTGATTGAGATTGTCCAAAAAGTAATCAGCACCAATGCAGATACGTTTGCGCGTCCGATACGTAGTAAGTAGAGGGCGGTAATGTTTACCACTACAAATGGCATAATCGCAATCCACCAAAACTCGTTACGGGCAGGCCCCGTAAAAATGAATTCGCCATAAATGAAGTGGTATACGGCCATGGTGAGTGTGCTGGCAATTGTTGGTAATGCCAACAACAGAGCGCTCCGTTTGATGAGCTCGTTACGGTGGGGGAGAAGGTTTTGGTTGTACAGTAATGGCGGTTTACTCATGCATTTATTATAAGTATTCTCGCGCATCAACAATCATCCAAATTGGTGATTTTGCCAAACCATAGTAATGAGCGATTGTTCACTTCTGTTTGGTAGAGTGTAAATGAGTAAGTTTCACAGCTGTAATGAAAGTAGGATTCCATGGTAGGGTGGTTAAAGAGACCGTTAGTCATCGGCATCATTGTAGTAATTGTAGTTTTAGTAGGATTCTTTTTCTTTCGCTCAAAATCAGCCAACACGGCGGCCAGCAAAGCCAATACCGTCAAGGTAGTCCGTGGTGACTTGACAACCGTGGTGTCGGGGAGCAGCAATATTGTGGCCGAAAGCAATGTGACAATCAGCTTCCAGTCAGCGGGGATTGTCAATGCGGTGTTGGTCAAAGAGGGTGATAGCGTCAAAAAAGGCCAGCAACTTGCCACTATTGATGCACGTGATTTGCAATATCAAGTTGCCTCTGCAGAGGCAGCCTACAAAAGTGCACAAGCAAAATTATCGCAGCTCCTCGAAGGTTCAGGACGGAGCAGTGATTTGAAAGCCGCCCAAGCTGCCGTAAGCAGTGCACAAGCACAGTTAAAAAGCGCCAAAGAAAAGCTCGATGCACTACAGCATCCCACTGCCGACAAAATTAGTGCAGCCAAACTCAAAGTGCAACAAGCCGAAACAACACTCCAGACCACCCGCGATGGTAATTCGGCAACCAAAACCAAAGCAGCACTCGATTTATCCAAAGCCAGCGAAAGTCTTATTCAAGCACAATCCAAATTCAATGTGGCTAGTTACAACTGGAATTATGTGCTTGCCAATGATACGGACCCTGCAGGTGGCCGTGGCAAAATCAATGACATGAGCCGCAATTCATACCGTGACGCCTATGTCCAAGCCGAAACAACGTTGCGTACCGCCGAACAAAACGTCCAAGCAGCCCAAGTAACCCTCGATAACGCCAAGGCTGCAGAATCAGCCAATGTTGCGCAAGCTGACTCGGCGCTTTCTGATGCCAAACTCCAGCTCGCTACACTCCTCAATCCTACCGCTGCAGATATAGCAGCCGCGATTGCGACAGTCCAACAAAACGAGTCGTCACTCGAGCAAGCCAAAGCAAGTCTCGACAAAATTATCACACCAGGAACACAAACCGATGTGCTAATCCAACAATCAGCGGTCACACAAGCCGAAGCAAGCTTCAATCAAGTCAAATTAAAACTCGAAAATGCCACACTAGTTGCCCCATTTGATGGGGTAATTAGTACGATTAGTTTCGTAGTAGGGCAAACATCCAATGGTGCCTCGGTGACAATGATTGACCGCGACCCGATGCATATCGATGTCAAATTTGGCGAAACCGACATCGTGGCAATCAAGATCGGTCAGCCAGCAGATATCTCCATTGACGCACTTCCTGATTGGAAAAATACGGGCAAGGTGACGCGTATTTCTCCGGTCTCTGAATCTTCCAGCGGGGTAGTAACCTACAAAGCGCGCATTGACTTCAATGATACTGATAAGCGCGTCCTTATCGGCATGACCGCCATCGTTGATTTAGTTACTGCCGAGCAAAAGAACGTTTTGTTGATTCCAAATTCTGCAATTTTGCCCAAAGGCGCAGGACGCATTGTCCAAGTGATTGGCAATAATGGCGGCATCAAAGAAGTAGACATCACGACTGGACTCAGCGATGGCATCCAAACTGAAGTGTTGACTGGTTTGACTGAAGGGCAAGCAATTATCGCCACGCCCACCAATACAACCGCCAGAAGCGGCGGTTTTGGCCCTCCCTAAAAGTTAGGAAAAATACAATGATAACGATTGAACAGATGACCAAGGTATATACGATGGGAGAGATTGAAGTGCACGCGTTGCGCGGCGTCAATCTCACCATCAACCGTGGTGAATTTGTCGCCATCATGGGACCTAGCGGTAGTGGCAAAAGCACACTGATGAACATGATTGGCTGCCTAGACACCCCCACCTCGGGGCGATATGGCCTCGACGGCATCGAGGTTGCGTCACTCAACGACAATGATTTGTCGGCCGTACGGGCACGTAAACTGGGATTTGTGTTCCAGCAATACATGCTCTTGCCCCGTCAAAGTGCACTCGCCAATGTCGAAATGCCGATGCTTTATCGTGGCATTGATACCAAAGAACGTGCCCGCCGCGCCCAAGTCGCCTTGGAATTGGTAGGTATGGGGAATCGCCTAGATCACCGTCCCAACGAATTGTCAGGTGGGCAACAACAACGCGTCGCAATTGCCCGTGCCTTGGCAGGTAGCCCGTCCGTCATCTTGGCGGACGAACCGACCGGGGCCCTCGATAGCACGACCAGCGAAGAAATCATGCATATGCTCCAACAGCTCAATCGTGAACAAAACCTAACCATTATCATCGTGACGCACGAAGCTGATATTGCGGCCTATGCCGATCGAATTATCACGATTCGCGATGGTGTTGTGACCACCGATCGCAAAAACGAGGTGCCCCATGGCTAATTCTTCTGTACGGCGAGTACTCGAACCCGTCAGTGATACCGGTCGCAATGGACTCGATTACCGTGAACTCGTAAGTGTATCACTTGATAGCCTGCTGGCTAATCGGCTACGCACGTTTTTGACGATGCTCGGGATTATCATTGGCGTCGCCTCGGTGGTGTCACTAATGACCCTCGGCAATGGCGCAAGTGAAGCAATCACTGGACAGTTTTCGGCGCTAGGGACCAACGTCCTCACTATTTTTAATAGCCGTCCTAACCGCGGGCCAGGTCAATCAGGCAACATCGCACCACTGACCATGTCTGATTACAAAGCCATCGCGCAAATTCGGCTACCGATTATCGGGCCTGTGCCCCAATTCAGCTCCAATGCGACGCTTGCAGCCCCGGCAGCTGATAAATCAGCTACAGTGCTTGGAACAACAGCCGATTATGCCAAAGTGCAAAACATTACCATGACTAGTGGTTCTTTTTTTACGGACGCCAACGTCCAAGGGGCATCACAGGTAGTAGTACTTGGTTCATCACTCAAAAACTATCTGTTTGGCAGTGGTGAAGCCGTCGGCGAAACAGTGCGCATCAATTCACTAGCGTGCCGAGTCATCGGGGTGATGGAGTCGAAAGGGGGTGGCGGATTTGGGTCAGTCGATGACCAAGCACTCGTACCAATTTCATTAGCACATACACGGTTGTTTGCTGCCCGCACATCAGATGGTAATTTACGCGTGACAACGATTAGCTTGTCGGTCATCAATGCTGACGATATTGAATTCACACAACAGCGCATCCAGATGACATTACGTGATTTACGTAAACTCAAAAGCGATGGTAGCGACGATGATTTTAATATCATCAATCAAGCATCGTTTTTGTCGTCTCTCTCTACCATTACAACCTTGTTGACCACCTTTTTGGCGGCAATTGCAGGGATATCGTTGTTGGTGGGTGGGATTGGCATCATGAATATCATGTTGGTGAGTGTGACTGAGCGCACCAAAGAAATCGGCTTGCGCCGCGCTGTCGGTGCCCAATCACGCGACATCTTGCTCCAATTTATGATTGAAGCCGTGGTTTTAAGTCTTCTGGGCGGTTTTATTGGGGTGATACTTGGCAGTATCTTGCCGATTGTCTTGACGGTTACGGGAACATTTAATGCACCAGTGACGGTAAATTCAGTGATTATTTCGTTGACCGTATCACTCGCAACCGGGCTCTTTTTTGGGATTTGGCCAGCCCGCAATGCAGCCAGACTCAACCCCATCCAAGCCCTGCGCCACGAATAAAATCCTCCGATTCCCATGCTGGCAATGGAATTCATTGCCAGCATGGGTTTTTTGTGGTTATTTTTTGTGCCCACGGACTGTTATCAATTGGCCGTGATATGCGCCTTGCCAAAGGATTGTGGTACACCAGTGCTGGCGGTAATTCTTCCAAGACTGGACGTGAAGTTGCGTGCGCGCATCACGCGCAATATAATCCAATACCTGCGTGGCCGCCACCACTATCACTTTGTGGCGCGCCCGACTCAATGCCACATTTAACCGCCGCACATCAAACAAAAATTGCTCGTTTTGGCGAATATAGCTCGCTTCACTTTCGGTGGCACTGACAATCATCACGTCACGTTCGCCGCCTTGATAGCGCTCAACGGTATCGATGCCTGGTACTTCATTATCACCAAACAACTGGCCGGGAGCAGGGGGCATATGGGGGCGGAGCAAATTTTTAATGGTGCTTCGTTGCAGACGATGTGGGACCACTACTCCATAGCCACGAGTTGCGGTGTAATGCTCGGCAATTAATGGGAGCAATATATCGCGGACAACCATGGCTTCGAATGCATTACTCGAACGGCTTTGGGATTCATTATGCTCAATCAAAATCAACGGGTAATCTGCATGAAGCGCTGCGTGCACCAATCCATCGTGACACACAATCGGCGTCATGGATTCAGGTTGTTGCGAGTGGTAGTGTATTCCATCATGATGGTAGATTTCTTGACGCAAAAAATCTGCCAGTGCTGGTGGCACGCGATGACTCTGATCGAGGCGGGCAATCGGCACTGCATGGCCAAAAAGGGCGTGGCCATCGGCGAGGTACGCAAACAACGAGCGATGCACTGGGTAACGGCGAAAGCTTCGCCGCACTTCGTTGTCCCAATCATGGCTGACAATCACCGGCATCTGACGGGGATCGCCGACCACAATCAGCATGCCATCGGCGGCTAGCACTTGGGCAGCCACCATAGCTTGGGGCACACTCAGCTGCGATGCTTCGTCCAAAATCAACAGGTCACCCCAGCTCCCACCATCAGCCAAGGCCGCAATACTCGTAGGCGTAGCCCCCACCACACACCACGGTTGTTCATTGATGGAGGTCAGCATTTGCTCTTTGTCGGCGACATAGGTGACCCCAGCCTGACGCACTTCGCTGTCGTTTTTGCGATAACGGAACAAGCCAACCCGCTGTAATTCGAGTGCCATAGCATGACATTTATCGCGCAACGTAATTTTGAGATTAGCCAGTTTGCTGATGACTTCGCTAATTGCGGCATGGGTGTGGCAGCTCACGACCACCCGTAATGGCTGATTGGCACGCATTGCCGCATACATACGGGCCATAATTGCATGCGCTGTCGTAAAAGTTTTGCCCGTACCAGGTGGACCTTGCACAAGCAACAATGGGGTATCGGCATAACTGATTACATAATCGCGCGCAACACCCTGAAAAATGATTTCAACCGCATCACACGCCGCCACATAGGCGTGCATTCCAAGTGGATCCACCCCGCGCGGATGATGCACTCGACCACTCATGATGCGATACAAGACGTTTGCATCATGGTCAAGTATGACCTTTTGCAAGGCTTTATTGGTTACACTAGCGGGTGCGTTATCTGGGCTGACATCGAGCACATAGCGCGCGCCATCACTCGGCACCAACGAACGACCCGCATAGACATAGGGTTCGTCGTGGCGACCGTGCGCAGGATCAAGGATAAATTGGTGGAATCCAGCCAATGATTGTGATTGACTGATTTTGACGCGCATGCCACTATAAATCAGCTGCGCCGGGGAGAGCGGTTTGTGGGTCTCGCCGCGCAACGGCGTCAAAATCGCTTCACTGACGTCACTCACAAATGACGAGCCATCAACTTGTTGCGCCACATCCGGCAGTTCCGCGTCATGCCACACCCGCACTACTAGCTGAATACCATTCATGGGGGCGAGTGCCGTCTCGGCAATCCGGCGGGCGTGATTCAGTTTGATTTGTGTGGCCGAGGTCTGCCATTCATCACGGAATTCGACAATCAAAGAAGTCGCAGCACGGACTCGCGCCAGTGGCCATGCCACATGGGTATCAACCCATTGATCCAATTGTGCATGGCGTTCGATTTGCATATATTCACCCAATGCACCGTTCAATTGGGTGGGCGCCGCATGGGTCTGGGCAATCGTAGCGAGATTCACCGCCTCACACTGATTATTCCACCACCGCCCCACCCGTTTGGTGAGGTGCATCAAGCCAGACAAACGGTACTGGCAATACGCGGCAATCACATCACCTGTCATATGCCGAAAGCGGGCAAAGGCATCTTCCCCGGTAACAGGAGGCGTCGGCAGGCGTTGCCAGGCGGCATAGGCGTATTCCAGCGGAATATGACTACTATAGCGTGCCCGTTGGATGTAATAGCCTTCACCTTGGGCTTGCCGGCCACTTGCATCGAAATGAAAGGCGTTGAACAGCGCACGATAATTGCGCTGATTCTCTGTCCACTTAAATCCATTCACACTTGCCAGTGCCATCATGCTCGGCACCGTTGTCACCAAACGATTGGCAGCACTCGCTTCTGTAATCACCACAGTCACAAGCGGGGCATCGTATGGGCGAGGCGTCGTCAAAAAATCATGCCAGGCCTGAATGACCGGGTCAGCATCATAGTGCCGACCCAACGCATCCAATAACCCATCCCACACCTGTTGTTCATAGACGACGAAGTGGAGTGGGACCGTAGGTGTCATATCAACGTTGTGGATGTGTGCTCCCCAGATGGTCATCACTTGGCGCAACCAACGCCCAATCAATTGACCTTCACTCGTGAGATCCGGCACTGTAGATGTCTGCATCGAAAGCGGGTATTGTACTGTAGCGCTACCATCAATGTAATAATCGATTAATGCACCACATTGCCATACAAAACCTACTAAGTGATCGTGATGCATGTCGAGATAGCAAACGGCTGCGTTGCCGCTGATACGTGGTAACGTCACCCGCATATGGGCGGGCAAATACGCCACGGCAGTAGCCCGATCACGCACATGACACAGTTGCTGGGCGCGGGCAATCCAATGGTCAAGCAACGGTCCAACCACCACGTCGTTGCTCAATGCGCTGAGTGCAGCAGGCACTGGCGTCGGCGACACCAACTCGCTATTCCTATCAACCTGCTTCAAGGCGGCCAATTGGGTCACCGTATGGACGCCCTGTGCAACTAATGAAGTGCGACTTTCGCGGTCTAATAACGGCACCAAGGCGATATCTTGGCGTTGGTCGGTATCGGTCAAACACAGCTCCATATACCCACATCCCTCGCAATTTCGACAAATTGCATAGGGGATATCCCCAAAACGCTGGTTGACCGCCACCTGCAATAACCGATGTGGATCATGGATTAGCATTTGGCGGGCACTATCGCGTAGCTCTACCGGATTGAGCAGACGATCTAGGCACACGGTATCAAGGCCATACCACGATTTGGCAGCCACCACGCATGCATCAATGGCCGCTTGATGCACCGTATCCACACTTGGAACCGGTGGAATCTGGTGCATGATACTAGTGGTAATGTGGCACTGGAAGTGCATACCCACAATCATGTCAAGCATCACATGGTAGATTGCCACTTGCAGCCGATGTTCAGGTTTGACGGCAAAAGCCGATTTGATGTCAGTAATTAACAACTGCACATTGCCAGCATCATCACGATAGATGCGGAGGATGTCGGGGCGACCTGCCACCGTCCAATCGGCAATGACCACTTCGAGATTGGGTTGTAGTACAAACACCCCTTGGCCTCGTGGTAATGACGCGATCAATTGCACCAACGCTTGGTTATGGAGCACGTCAGTTGCACCAAATGATTCAACTGGCCAACCAAATGTCGCAAGCGCCTGATTAATATGCTGTTCAAACTGTTGCCCAATCACCGCGGGGAGTGGGGTAGGGCGCTGAGGTGCCACACCATACCGACGGAATATTTGGCCCATCACCGCGGTACCCGCATTGTTTTCAAATAATCGCCAACGCAAAAATCGTTGACATCCATTTAAGCGTTGTTGTTGGGCGATATCGGTGGCTACAATCCGGCGCGTCCCGTCGTTTTTGAGGGGGATGTCGAATCGCTCTGACGAAATCTGCATCGTCACCTTACTCCAACTATCTATTTTCATGACCATTGATGCACACGATGAATGCATTATCACATGAAATCCTGACGAGGGGTTATGTCTTGCACGTATGCTCGTTATCTCGCACAGAGCACACAGCGGACGCAGAGATGGATGTTATCTCTCGCACAGGGCACACAGCGGACGCAGAGACATTTTTATATATGGTAAGTACCAATTAATGGCGACCTATGCGAGATGCTTTTTCTCACGCAAAGACACAGCACGCGCGGAGCGTGGGTATAGACATTCGAGGACGTGTCTCGAACCTGCGATTGTTGGCTTTTATTGGTATACTATGTAGACACCACCCCACACCATCAATGGAGGCACCGCTATGACATTTGGTCAGGGATGCCCGATAGTGCATTTTGATCCATTTGGGAGCGACTATTTAACCGACCCTTATGCGTTTTATCAATGGGCACATCGGCAACAACCAATTTTTTATAGTCCAAATCTCAATTATTGGGTGCTCACGCGCTATGATGACATCAAAACGGCCCTCAAAGACGCCGAAACCTTTTCATCACGCAATGCCACTGACCCATTTACCCCCGTCACCCCTGCCACCGCAGCGGTATTTCGCGAGGGGGGCTATGCTATGCAACGAGTACTGCTCAATGCCGACGCCCCCAACCATACCCGCATTCGGCGTCATGTCTACGCGGCATTTACACCACAACGAGTGGCATCGCTCGAAGGACGTATCCGAGCCTGCACCCGTACCCACCTGGCCGCGATCATGGCTAATCCCCAGCGACGCATCGATATTGTGGCGGCCTTGACCTATACCTTGCCTGCTCAAGTCATTTTTTTGTTACTTGGGCTCGATGACGATGATGTGCCGGCCATCAAAGCCGGCTCCGAAAGCCGCGTCCTCTTTACCTGGGGCAAACCCAGCGACACTCAACAAGCCGATTTGGCCCGCGACATGGTTGATTTCTGGCAACGTGCGCAAGCCTTTGTGACCAAACGCGCCGCGGCTCCCCAAGACGACTTTACCAGTGATCTAATTCGCCTGCGCAATGGCGATGATGCAATTCTGAGCATGAACGAAATCGTCAGTGTGGTGTTTGGGTTGCTCCTCGCTGGCCACGAAACCACCACGGGGCTCCTCAGCAACGCCATCCAGTGCCTGCTGGCCGATCCGCAACGCTGGCACCATGCCGCCCAATACCCTGAGCAACTCGCTGCCATCATCGAAGAAATCTTGCGCTTCGATACCTCGGTCATCGCCATGCGGCGCCTCACCACCCGGGAAGTAACCATCGCCGACGTCACCATCCCCGCTGAAGCCAACGTGCTGTTGTTGATTGGCGCAGCCAATCACGACCAGACTCATTTTGCCGATGCGGCCGACTTTGACCCACAGCGCCCTAACAACCGCGAACATCTGTCGTTTGGGTTTGGCAGTCATTACTGTATCGGCGCACCCCTAGCCCGCCTCGAAGCACGCGTGGTACTACACGAACTCATCACTGCCCTGCCCACCGCCCGACTCACCGGCAACCAGACCTATGAATATTTGCCCAACACCTCGTTCCGTGGTCCACGCCAGTTATGGATTACGTGGTAATACTTCGCAAACACAAGCGACGTTGGAATAGTAAAGGATGAATCAATGCCAGCACCTCGCCTCACCATCGATGGTCAGACCTACCGTGACCTCAACAAAAACGGCATACTCGATGTCTACGAAGATCCGCGCCAACCGATCGAAGCGCGCGTCGAAGACTTACTCGGGCAGATGAATTTAGTCGAAAAAGCGGGGCTCATGTTCCAAAATTTTGTGATGATGAACGACGACGGGAGCATCACCGAGGGCATGGGAATGTGGGGACCGTTTTCGACCAAAGCCGCAATGTTCGACAAACACATCACCCAAAACGGCCTGATGCGTGTAATAGAGCCCCACGCCATGGTGCGCTGGCACAATACCATGCAACAACACGCCGAAGATACGCGCCTCGGCATCCCCTACCAATTCAGCACCGACCCACGGCATGGAGTGGGCCAAAACGACCTCAACAATCAAGGGACACCGTATTTTTCGGCATGGCCTGAACCCATCGGTCTCGCCGCCATCAACGATGAAGCGGTGACGGAGCAATTTGGCGCCATCGCGCGCCAAGAATACCGAGCGATGGGCATCCATATCGCCTTGCACCCCATGGGTGATTTGGCTACCGAACCCCGCTGGTCACGGATTGTGGGTACCTTTGGCGAAGACGCCCAGCGCGCCGCCCGCATGACCGCCGCCTATGTGCGTGGCTTCCAAGGAACCAACGTAGGCACCCATAGCGTGCTGTGTATGACCAAGCACTTCCCAGGGGGTGGACCCCAACTCGACGGCCACGACCCGCACTTCGAATTTGGCCGTGAGCAGGTCTACCCCGGCAACAATTTTGACTACCACTTGATTCCGTTTGAAGCAGCCTTTGCGGCAGGGACTGCCCAAATCATGCCCTACTACGGGATGCCCGTCGGCACCCAATATGAAGAAGTAGGCTTTAGTTACAACAAAGGGATTATCACCGAATTATTGCGCAACAAATACGGCTTCGATGGGGTGGTCTGTACCGACTGGGGGTTGATTACCGATACCACTGATTTGCCGGGGCCGGTCTGGGCGGCCCGTGCCTGGGGCGTCGAACACCTCACCCCCATCGAGCGGGTCAAACGCGTCCTCGACGCCGGCGTCGACCAATTCGGGGGCGAAATCTGCACTGAGCTGGTGATTGAATTGGTCGAAAGTGGCCAAGTCAGCATGGAGCGCATCGACCAATCCTGCCGGCGGATTTTGCGCGACAAGTTCCGCCAAGGCCTGTTTGACAACCCCTACCTCGACATCAACGACACCTTGCAAGTCGCCGGCAACCCAGAGTTCCGCGCCGCTGGCGAAATCGCCCAACGCCGCGCCATCGTGCCGCTCCACAACCGCGCTAACCTGTTGCCCGTGCGTCAGCGCGTCAACGTCTATGTCGAGGGGATGGACCGCGATGTGGTGGCCCAATACGCCGAAATCGTTGATGCACCCGAGCAGGCTGATTTGGCGTTGATTCGTATCAAAACGCCCTATTATCATCGTGAGGGTGGCGTTTTTCTGGAAAAAATGTTCCATAGTGGCGATTTGGACTTTACCCCAGAATCATTGGCACCAATCATCGCATTATGTCAAAAAGTTCCCACGATTGTCGACATCTACCTCGATCGCCCCGCCGTCATCCCCGAAATCAATGCGGCCGCAGCCGGGCTTATCGGCAACTTCGGATCGAATGATGCGGCCTTGTGTGACGTCGTCTTTGGCAAATTTGCCCCCACTGGTACGTTGCCCTTTGAGTTGCCGTCGTCGATGGCAGCAGTACGCGCCCAAAAGGAAGACCTCCCGTATGACTCCGTCAACCCATTGTTTGGCTTTGGGCATGGGTTACACTGGGAAATATAACTATCACCACTCACCTCCCAGTACGCCTCGGCGTGCTGGGAGGAGTTTTTTGTGGAATGAGCATGTTTTTAATAAGCACTACCAATATCGAATAACGATTATTTCTAACCACTAATCGCACACATTTATCGACAGACTACTAGTATCCATTTCGCTGTTGTGGTAGAGTAGATTATAATAACGAATTTCGCACAGAAAGAATACTATGCAAATGATTACATCACGCTCCCCATTTGTACGGCGAATCATCGTTACCATTGTGGCATGTATCCTCGTCGCCTGTGGGCAACAAGGGGCATCAAACCGTGTGCAAACGACACCTGAGACAGCACAATCCAACTCGCAGTCAAACGCCGACTCGCAGTCAAACGCCAACTCGCAGTCACAGCCGCTCCAAATCATGCAACTCCCTTACGACATTACCCAGATGTCGGCAACGTGGGCACAACGTAATCTCGACAATTGGCCATTCAGTCGATTCCATCCACTTCATCTATTTGGTGAAGATTACGATCACAATGGCAAACGTGAGGCCACACTAATGTTTGATTTTTTGCCTGTTGGAGGGAAGGTGGTGGCACCATTTGATGGGCAAATCCGCGAAGTACGCGATCAACCCGAGGATTGCGACACCGAAATGTATTTGTTGCCGACCCAAGCACACCAAGACCCTATGCATCCATCGGTTTCGCTTGACCATGTCATTCCAGCAGAAGGATTCCGCACACCGGGAGCCACATTCAAAGCCGGCGACGTGATAGCCACCCTCGGCAGATGGCAGTGCAAAGAAGATTTTGCCCGCTTCGAGTTGATGGTGCTCGCCCAAACCGACCAAGGACCCAAAGCCGAGTGCCCGATGCGGTTACTCGACGAAAAAATTGCGCCTACGGTTATGGCACAATTAAAAGAAATGATGCAAGCGTGGAACGCGCTCAAACCGCGTATTCCCTATGACGCAAATGCCCTCCAAAACGGCATCTGTAGCATGCCATATACCCAACCATAGCCTGACATCATGATTCCCCGTGCCGCCTAGGCGGCGCGGGGAATCATGATGTCACTATTACAAACATGGGCTATTACTATTGATTTGCGCAAGACGCGTTGCATGAATTGCCACAATTGACTGTTTCGACGCCGCGCATCACAAGAACCCAACGAGTTGTCGCCTTACAAATTGCTATTGCGTTCCCTTAAGGCCTCGGCGGTGGCGGTACACTCGTCGCTTGCGGCGCCGGAGCACCACCCTGCGGTACAGGGGCACTCGTCGCTTGCGGCGCCGGAGCACCACCCTGCGGTGCAGGGGCACTGGTCGCTTGCGGTGGCGGTGGGACATTCGTCGTCTGCGGTGGAGGCGGATTTTGTTGCCCACTAGGCGTCAAATTCGGCCCCGGAGTGCCCTTCGGATCATTGGGATTGGCTGGTGGCTGCGGATAACCGTTATTATTATTCGCAGCCGGATTTGCCGTAGATTGTACAGGCGGACACTGTGTATTTGAATCTTGGGCAACACATGGTGCTTGACCACTATTGGATTGTGGTTTGCCTGGTTGATTCGGATCTTGTGGTTGCGGAGTGCCATTCAATGGTAATTGGTTGTTAGGCAATGCTTGATTCGGATCAGTCGGCAGAGGCAGTTCACCGTTTGTGCCATCAGCAGGTGGTTGGGGCAGAGTCGATTCAATCCGCTCTACCGCTTGGGGTAATACTTGGTTAATCGCTTGGGCACAGTCTGCGGGCAGTGGGCCGCCTTGCCAACCAGCACAACTATCATTCGCTTGTTGCACGGCCTGCTGGCAATTTTCGTTGGGAGATTGTTGATTGCTATCAAGGATATTGCCCATACAACCATAAAACACTGCCCCGCGAACCGCCACATCATGGCCAGCAGGACCAGTCATATTGGCAATCACGGGTGGTAAGGGGATAACTTGACCAGTGGCAATCACTGCGCTAGGAGCCACATGTGCTGACGCCAACCCCATTCCAGATACCGTCACACTCAACGCCACAGTAGACGCTACAGTAGCGAAACCACCACCAACATGACTTGCGACCATCGTACTCGTACGCAATACTTCCGTAGTCGATACATGGAGTCTTTCAATGAAATGATTTACTGAATCGATGCCATAATGCAATGATTTACTAAATGTTCCCATACGACGCCGCGTACCAATTTTTTTCTGTTGTAATTTTTTAACCCCATTCAAGGTACTATTTAACGGACGTACTAAGCCCAGCAACAATACCACGTCAAATATAGTTACCTGAGTCCGTAGTGCTTCATAGAGGCCAAACGCCGAAAACACAAAAACCGCCCCAGCAGTCACAACCAACACAAGCGCCAATAAGATCCACCCAATATTATCAATGATTCGCACACAACGACTAACCCATACTTGCCGTGGTGATAACTGTGCCTGACGCGTAAGGGCTTGTTGCAATTGAGCATCAATCATAATGGCCGTCATCGGCGTAATATAACCAATCTTGTTCAGTTTGCGTTGGGATAGATTTGCCCGCAGCAACTGAATCGCCAAAAACACTAGCACCACTGCCAATAATCCACCTGCAAGAATTTGTTTTTCAGAATGTTGAAATGCATCAACAAAGCCATACACTGACGTCACAAAACTAATTCCCGTCGCCACCAAAAAGATTGTCGACTGTGCTTTGCGCTTCCAAATTGACGATTGTGCTGATGCTTGGGGGAGCTCGGCAAGAATTGAATCAACAGTAATTTGATTATCCATGGACCGACTCCGTCAAGCCATCAAGCAATTGCGCCCACAATAGCACAGATTCAAGTTTTTCGATAAATTCCGTGCCGTTATTTTGCGCAAGTGTAATTTCGATAGTGCCACGGGTAGCAACCAATAGTGCATTTTTTGTAGCCGGCGCCAATGGCTTTTGCATATCAATAGACACTACCTTGTTCTGCGGAGCATATAAATCAACCGCAAAAAACCGCGCATTGCCATCATATAACGACGAAATATCGGTCAATTCACCCAACTCAGGCGCAACTATCAAGGTTGGTAGTTGCATTTGACCAACAAAATCACTCAAGCGCGGGCGTAATTCAACCGTAGGCGTCACTGGTAATTGCAGGCAGGTGGCTATTGATTCGGCGAGCCCCAAGCCATGTGCAAATTGCACCGTCAACCCCAGTTTTTTGGCCGCAGTTTGTACCACCGGCCACAACATCGCGGCAATATCGCCAGCCGGAGTAACCAATGCCGCCCATTCGTCACTTTGCGCCAAACGCAACGCCCGCGCCACAGTCGCCAATAATTCATCATTTTGCCAGTCAGATTGCTCAGGAGCATGTCGAATCAAACCATTGAGCTTGCTGACCAATCCGCGCGTTTCGGCATCGAGTCCAAATGTCTCGACCCGATACACTTCGGCAAGCAATGCCGCACCAGCATGGGATAAACAGCGTGGTCCCCACCCAGTCGAAATCAAGACGATTTCGTTTTTGCCTGCCATATACCCTGCTCTCTATTACGTCAGCGACCCGCTCACACTATCTTGATAATCATCACTCACATCACACCAAAGAAAAAATACTGCAAAAAATTGCACTATTAGCAAATATACCTAGCGAGATAGGCTTGACTTCATCGCAGATACCATGACAACACCTAGCTGAATTACCACACATCGCACCTTAGATATGTGCCAAGGCCTGGGTAATGTCGGCAATCAAATCACTGGCATCTTCGATGCCGATGCTGACGCGGAAGAATTCATGCCCGTTGTAATCGTTGTAGACAAAAATCAAACTTTCGTCATGCCCAAGGCTGACCGCATGCACAAATAGTTTTAATTGAGCAACAAAAGCTGCTCGTTTGCGGGGATCGACCAAATCAAAATTGAGCATCCCCGAAAACCCCTGCATTTGCTGCGCAGCGACGGCATGATTGGGGTGGCTTTTGAGACCTGGGTAACGCACCCACGCCACCCCTGGTGCCGTTTCGAGGAATTGAGCCACCTGCATGGCGTTGGCATTGTGACGCTCCATGCGGATGGGCAAGGTCGCCACACCGCGCATGATTTGCCAGGCATTGAACGGGCTGATACACGCCCCCATGTCTTTGACCACAAATTTGCGAATTACATCAAGCAAGCTCTTTTTGCCAAATACCGCCCCACCCAAGGCGTCGCCATGACCATTGATATATTTCGAAATGCTATGCTCGACCAAATCTGCCCCCAACGCCAACGGACTTTGGGTAGTCAAACCGGACCACGTACTATCTACCGACAACAAGGCCCCGTGGGCATGGGCGATGGCGGCAATCGCCGCAATATCGCTAATCCGCGTGGTGGGATTGCCAGGAGTCTCGACATGGATGAGTTTGGTGTTCGGTTGGATGGCAGCCTGCACCACTTCGGGGTCAGAAGTGTCGAGCAACGTGGTTTGGATGCCAAACCGACGCGGGAAATGCTCGAGCAACATGGTACGCACCGAAATATAGGCAATATCGGAGCAAATCAAGTGATCGCCAGCACTCAACAATGCCAAAAACGTACCGTTGATGGCGCTAACCCCACTTGCGGTCACCACACAATCTTCGCCCCCTTCGAGCGCCAACAATCGCTCTTCGAGCCAACGCGCATTGGGGTTGAGGTCGCGGGCATAGCCGTATAAGGTTTCGTCATAATTACCATCGGATGGCACTGCATAGCTGTTGGCCATCACCAACGGACGTTTGACGGCACCTGTGGCGGGGTCGGGTTCCCAACCGGCATGCACACTGCGGGTCGACATTCCATGGGTTTCATCGTGCGGCATGATGATAATTCTTTCTACTGTTTGTCCGTAATGCTTGCCAGCTACATCGGTTCCCAGTTGCTGTGCAAATCCAATCACCGCCGGTCATGGAGCAGACCCTTTGGCTTCTGCCACACGCCCGCACGAGCTTCTTCCTTGACCACAGCAACAAAGACTCGGCCATGGAGCAACTTCCAGTTTAGTGATACGAAGTACGGCAAGTTGATCAAAATGTCGTCTTGATATTTTATCATTAAAGTCGCAAATCAACTAATGCTAGGATGCAACTAATACTTATGTCTACTTACTCAGCGGGAGGTGCTTAACCGTGTGTTACCAATTGTGAGATGCAACGGCAAATGTCAACGCGTTGGCATAATCCGCCGCACCGCGAGGTGACTTCGTTGCATGAACTAGGTAGACTTCAAGCGAAGTATCACTTTGCACCATCGTGCCATAGGTATTGATTTTTTCCCTAGTCTCTTTTTTCCTTTTTTTCAAAAACCTGTATGATAGCAATGCAGTTTTTTGTGAATATCGTATCGTCACAAATACTAGCGTTGCATCGTGGCACGTCCCTGTTCAAAGGAGCACCATATGAAAATCACCAGCCTCAAATGTGCCGTCATCGGCGGCTACCCCATCGTCCGTATCACCACCGACGAAGGCATCGACGGTATCGGTCAAGCCGAATCATACAAACCATTCCTCGTCCCCCATGTACTGTTTTATCGTGACATGATTCTCGGACTTGACCCTACCAACGTCGAGGCCGTCATGCAACGTATCCGGCGCATGGGCGCATTCAAGCCTTGGGGCAGTGCCGTCAGCGCCATCGAGGTGGCCTTGTGGGACATCGCCGGCAAAGCGGCGGGATTGCCCATCTACAAACTCCTTGGTGGCAAAGTGCGTGACAAAGTGCGGGTCTACAACGGCGCCGTCCGCTTCCCCCTGCGCGATCAATCGCCCCAAGCCTATGCCGAAAACGCCCTCCAAATGGCCGAAGCCAAAGAAGGCTTTAGTATCGTCAAACAGGGTATCTCGTTCCATAGCAACATGATGTACGACGTGCCCAATTATTTCATCGGTGAAAAACGCACCACCGGTCGCCACCCCAACCGTGGGCTGATGACCGAGCAAGGGATGAAGCATACCATCGCCTGCATCCAAGCCATGAAGGAGGCCCTCGGCGACAAAGTCGGTCTAGCGCTCGATTGTGGCCCGGGACTCGTCCCCCAAGACGCCGTACGCCTCGCCAAGGCCGTCGAAGGGATGAATATCATGTGGCTCGAAGACATGCTGACTGGCGACTATGTCCCCTACGTCTCGGCCGCCCAATACCGCGACGTCAAAAGCAAAACCAGCACGCCGATTCATACCGGCGAACAGATTTATCTGCGCCAAAATTTCATGGAATTGATCGAAACCCACGCCGTCGATATCATCGGGCCTGACCCGCTCGACGTGGGTGGCATCGCCGAACTCAAGTGGATTAGCGAATACGCCGACCTGCATGGCATCATGATGGCACCTCACGGCACCGGCGATGGGATTTTTGGGTTGGCCGCGCTGGTCCAAGTCAGTGCCACCTTGCCCGACAACTACATTGCCTTCGAATACCCC
>Ga0214917_10000654_pt1 | contig 44995 bp, 48 predicted proteins | sample LL_1208_BB_MetaG_FD_177983 | JGI IMG/M metagenome (GOLD analysis project Ga0214917, IMG submission 177983) | Freshwater microbial communities from Lake Lanier, Atlanta, Georgia, United States - LL_1208_BB | ecosystem: Environmental > Aquatic > Freshwater > Lake | place: USA: Georgia | collected... | reverse complement strand
CAGCAACCCCAACTACTAAAGAAGGTTCATTCACTGGAAATTGGGCAGCAGTTCTTCGTTTCCCAAGCATGGCTGTAGCTGAAGAATGGTATGTATCTGATGACTATGCACCCTACAGAGATTTGCGCATGAATGAACTGACCGACTCAGGCAGTTTGGTATTCATCGAGGGCATGTAAGCGCGAAATTATCTGAACACAGCGCCGTGGCAAGCGCGGTTGCTGCCCAAGTTGCCGCCTGCTTCAGAAACTCGATAGATAATCCCTTAATGGTGGGACTCGAACCCACGACCAATGGAGGGTTTGTACTCTGCAATCGCCGTAGGTAATACTTTCGGTGTTTGTGGACAACTAATTCAACAATATTGCGACAGATCGTATTGTTTACGCGTGCTCCCCATTCAACTTAGCTCAGCGTTTCTTCTTGCTCAATATTTATGTGGCGCATAATATGGAAAGGAAACTAGTTCGGTTTGCCAAATCGGCGCGGAAGCATCGAATTGGCAAAGCACACGTGCTTCATGTTCTTGAAAAATACGAGCCGACAATCGTATTAGCGCCAGAAACTAAAGATTCGCATCTTCTTTGGACTGGGATGGACGATCGCGGCTTAGAACTTGAAGTGGTAGCAGTAATGCTGGCTGAATACCTTCTGGTCATTCACGTAATGCCACGAACTTTTAGAAGGAGATGACGATGGCAAAGCCTCAAAAGAAATACGTTTTAGGTAAAGATGTCGATTTGGATCGAGAAGTGGTCCGGGACAAAAATGGCAAACGCATCACAAGCAAAAGAGCTGAAAAAATTGCCCAAGAAGTTATCTCACAGGTTGTTGGTCGACCATCTCTAACTGGACCAGCCAAAGTTTCGCCTGAAATCAAAGCTAGAGTCCCAGAGAAACTTAAAGTGGCCCTGGAACGGGAAGCTAAACGGCAGGGACAAACTACTTCTGCACTAATCCGTCAGGTCCTTCAGGAATACCTAGATACAGCGTGATTACGGTGGGGCGGGTGGGGCTCGAACCCACGACCCACGGATTATGAGTCCGATGCTCTGACCGACTGAGCTACCGCCCCTGAACGCTTAAGTTTATCGTGTAATCCGCAGACTAAAAACAACGGATGTACTAGTTGCGCAAGGCGGCTAATCGGGATAGCGCGTCTTTCTGAACGCGCATTACAGTCCACTCTTTCATAGCTTCTGCGCCCAGTGATTCGTAGAAATCAATGGCCGGCATATTCCAATCCAGGACCCACCACTGTAGCCTTTCGTACCCTCTAGAAACACAAATATTGGCCAAGTAACTTAGCAAAGCCTTTCCGTATCCGTTGCCTCGATACTCCGGTCTGACAAATAGATCTTCCACATAAATCCCGTGCGTGCCAGTCCAAGTTGAATAGTTCAGGTACCAGACAACAAACCCAACAACCTGGCTTTCAACTTCAACAAAATTGCAAAATACTTGCGGGTGATCGCAGAAAAATGATTTCTCAATATCTTCAATGGTTGCTAACGCTTCATCAGGCGCTTTTTCATAGATCGCCAGATCCCTGATGAAGTCTAAAATCTGGTGGGCCTCGTTAGGTTGTGCTTCTCGAATTCGCATACAAGAGAGTCTAGAGAATTTGCCGAATGCCTGGGTATGCAAAGGGCTATCTCTCGCACATGACCTAAAAGCAATTTTTCTGTTTTTAACTTGCTTATGGTGAAAGTACGCAACTGAACCAGAGTCAATTCGACTACTTCCCTAAGGTTCAGTTGCTTCAGAGAGAGGAAAGAACATGTCAGATTTAGCAATCCGAGATTCCTTGGGTTTATTCGATTGGACACCTCGACTATTTGAATTGGATAGCGATGTGGCAACAATGCGAGTTGAAGAATATGTAGAAGATGGCGAACTCATAGTTAAGGCTGAAATCCCTGGAATTGATCCGGATAAGGATGTGAAAATAACGATGACCGAAGGCCGCCTTCGCATTCAGGCTCGTCGCAGTGAAGAGCGCGAACATCAGGGCGTAGATGCCTTTCGCAGTGAATTTCACTATGGACTTTTTATTCGCGATTTTGTTTTACCTGCTGGCACGGATAAGGACAAGGTAAAGGCAAGCTATCACGCTGGTCTACTAACCGTTCGAATTCCGATGCCAGAGGTAAATGAGGTAACAACAACGATCCCCATCACGCACACCTAATTGTTGTTACCCAGAGGTGCGCGAACCACTCCTTCCTTCCCGTGGTTCGCGCACCATTTCTTTTGCAATCTGAGTGAATTTGCCTAAAAAAAGTCAATAATGAAAAAGAGAAATTAGTTGGTAACGAATGTGTTACCTGAATGAATGGGATTACCATCTGGCTGGTTGTTAAAGTGACAATCATGATGGGTCTTAGCACGCAAATTCGTAAGTCCACCGCAATTTTGGCAGCGGTAATTCTGCTGCTGGCGCTTGGCATAAACATTGCCGCAACATCACAGACTTCAGCAGTTACCTTGGCACAATTGCCTGCGCCCGCGTCTTGCAATCCAGGAGCAACTCCCACCCCAAGTGTTTCGACATCTCCAGCGCCGATATCTTCGGTTAGCGCTACGCCAACTCCATCGCCAACAGCTACGACAACGGTGACCATTCACTATCGGGCCACAGATGCGAACAAGGTCAACTGGGTTATCTGGTCTTGGGAAGATAAGCCAGGTCAGGTAGGTAAGGATTTTGAATTCACTGGCATGGATGCCTTTGGCTGCATAGCCACAATCACCTACACCCGCGCTGTCACTTCAGTTGGTTTCATAGTCCACCAGAAGAATTCGTGGAATAAAGATGTAGGCAGCGACCGATTTGTTAAAAACTTTGGATCCAGCACACAAATCTGGTTACGCGCTGGCGACGCTCGGATTTACAAGGACATAAACAGTGCATTAAACCCACCGCGCCCAGCTGACCCTGCCTGGACCAAGAATGCAGTCATGTATCAGGTGAATGTGCGCGACTTTACGCCAGCTGGAACCTTTAGGGGAGTCACCGATAATCTGGCTCGCTTGAAGGCAATGGGCATCACAGTTGTGTACCTGATGCCAATTCACCCGATTGGCACACTTAATCGCAAGTGCACCTCCTCGGTAAATGCCAATGTCACGCCACCTGCCTCCATGACCTGCAAGGGCTCACCATACTCGGTAAAGGACTATCAGGCAGTCAGTCCCGATTACGGAACCCTTGCCGACTTTAAACTGCTGGTAAATACAGCGCACGCACTTGGCATCAAAATTGTCCTTGACTGGGTAATCAACCACACCGCTTGGGACAATGTTTGGACTGCAAACAATAAGCCTTATTACCTCACCGATTCAACAGGCAAAATGAAGCCGCCAATGGCTGACTGGGCGGACGTGGTACAACTTGATTTCAGCAATGCTGCGATGCGCACAGCTATGATCAACGCGATGAAATTTTGGGTGACTGGTTATGACGTTGATGGTTTCCGACTTGATTATGCAAGTTCCCCATACATCTCACTTGATAACTGGGATCAGATGGCGACAACGCTGAATGCAATCAAGCCATTATTTTTCCTGGCTGAAGCGGATAGTTATCAAGCGTTGCTACAAAGCGCTTTTGTCTCGGATTACAACTTGCCGTTCCTGTACAGCTTCCTGAATAGCGTTGGCCAAGGCGGTGGCTCAAAGGGTAACTTCACTTATCAGGTACAGCGCTTAACTTCGTACTACCCGGCAAATACATATCCGACCAACTTCATCACAAATCACGACTGGAACGCTTGGTATGGTACCGAGTTTGAGCGGATGGGCTGCAACAAGTCCAGTGGTTCGCTATGTACTGATAGCCCCGCCGTCGCCGCAACCACAACTTTGACTGCGCTGTGGAAGGGCATCCCAATGCTCTACAACGGACAAGAGATTGGACTGTCTCGACGACTTGAATTTTTCTTGAAAGATCCTATTGTTTGGCCAACAGCGCTTAACCCTAAGGTGTCAACTACTTGGAACACAGCATCGCCGTGGATTAGGTTTTACACCAAACTTTTTGACCTGAAGGCAAAAAATGAAGCACTGGCCAGTGGAAACTTTGGCGGTGATGTAGTTGAAGTGCCTAACAGTGCTGACAAGGTTATTTCATTTACTCGAACCAAGAACGGCAACACCGTGCTCGTTGTGATGAATATTTCCAAAGATCAGTCACAAACAGTTACTGTCACTACCGGGCTGACCAACCAAAGGTTATTCCGATATTCAGACGGCGCTGCTACCACAATCAATGGCGATCTCTCTTTAACCCTCAAGCCATTGCAATACGAGATCTATTCAACGGTAGCCACCACGGTCAAGTAACAGTAAGTAGCTGCTCACACCGGTCTAATTGCTGACACACCGCAAGCTTTGGTGTAAAGATTAACTGTGCCTAAAAATTTCGATCAGTATCTGCCGCTTGATGGCAGACCATTCACGATTTCCATGGGATTGCGGGCACTAAATCTGGAAAATTGGCTCGAACGCGATGATAACTATGGCGATGAGATTGCCTTAAAGCGAAAACTATATGCCGAACAGGCCGAGCAGGTTTTTGCCGTCCTACCAGAGGGCCTGGTGGGCAGCACTGAGACTCTGGAACTTATCAGTAATCAACTAAGCCACTGCGATGTATCAAATCAGGTGTTCGAACCCGAGTTGCACCCACTACATTCGGCAAGCTTGCTGGTACAAGAAGACTTGTGCGTCATGTCGAAGTTGGCTGGCCAGTGGAAGCTAACTGCTGCCTCGGTTTGCTTTCCTAGTCGCTGGGACCTGACTGAGAAAATTGGCACCTCCCTTGCACAAATTCATGCACCAGTTCCGCATTATGCCCAGCGCATCGGGCCGGCTACTGATGCGATGTTCGACAAGTTTGAAGTCGAGCGTCCAGTCTGGCGATTGAATTGGACCATTCTGGACAATCCCGAACTATTTCAGCCCCGGGTAATCAGTGGCGAGCTTGATCCAGAGTCCTCGCTTGCGCAGTTTGCCCAAAATCTCTACCTACGCATCGAGCGTCAAACTTTGCGGGTATTGCCAGTTTCCAAGGATGTGCTATTTACGATTCGAACCTATGTAGATTCACTGGCAGCTATTGCGCAACGCTATCCAGAATTTCAGGCAAATATCGCCCAAACCCTGCAGGCGGTCAGCCCAGAGACGCGAACCTATAAAGGCTGGGACCGCCTCTGGGATAAGTTGCAGGACTGGTCGGCGGCGACACAGTAAAAATAGCTAGATCCAAATCTCCCTTAGATATCTGGCCAATTTCGACTTCCACGATTCCCCAGACCCCAATTTGCCCAAAAAACTAGCCAAAAGTCAGGTGCAGGGGCTATTCTCGGGCTAACAAACCATTTGGTGCGGGCCCACGCTGGGGAAGGCATGTGGCAGCAACGAATGGAGGAAGCCGATGGCGACATCAGCGACAACCCGAGGTGTGATTTTCATTCACAGCACCCCGCGGGCATTATGCGCTCATTTAGAGTGGGCGATTGGCAATGTACTTGGCAGCCAAGTCAATCTCGAATGGGTTGACCAGCCGGTGGTTAATCAAGCAGTTCGCTCCGAACTATCTTGGGCCGGTGCCCCTGAAGTAACAGAGCGTCTAGTTTCCGCGCTTCGCGCATTTCCACACATTCGATTTGAAGTAACCCAAGAACCCTGTCAAGGCTTTGACGGTCAACGCTATGTCTGCACGCCATCGCTTGGCATTTTGCGCACGCCCATGGGGGTTTATGGACAGGCATATGTTGAGGAAGATAAGGCCAGATCTGCTGTTAATACCGCAGTTGCTGAAGGTAAGTCACTTACCGAAGTGCTAGATGAACTTTTAGGCGGGCCTTGGGATCGAGAACTCGAGCCGTTTCGAAATGCCAGCGAAGCCATGAGTGTTCGCTGGCTCCATCAAGTTGGCTAGTTGCTCTTAAAGGTCAGCACAACATCGTGCCCACCAAAACCAAATGAATTGCTCATCCCAGCAATATCACCGGCAGGCAAGTTTCGTGGCTCTTTAACTATTACATCGATATCAACTTCTGGATCAACATCGGTCAAGTTAGCTATTGGCGGTGCTACACGATCTTTGAGTGCAAGAATTGTCGCAATCGCAGCCAGGGAACCTGCGCCGCCAAGCAGGTGGCCGGTTGCGCCCTTCACCGCGGTAACGCTTGCATGATCAGCATGCAAGCCAAGAACTTTGCGCACTGCCTTAGCCTCAGCAACATCGCCAGCCGGCGTACTTGTGGCATGGGCATTGATGTGAACGATATCACTAGGCGTTAAGTCTGAATCAACAAGAGCCCGATTTATCGCCAACATTACGCCACGACCTTCTGGTTCTGGCTGCGCAATGTGATGGGCGTCAGCAGCCAAACCTTGACCACCGTAGATTCCATAAACTTTTGCGCCACGAGCAGCGGCATGTTCTGCCGACTCTAAGACAACAATGCCGGCCCCTTCGCTCATGACAAATCCATCGCGGTTCACATCAAACGGACGTGACGCACTTGCTGGATCATCATGGCGGGTTGAGAGTGCGCGCATTGCACCGAAGGCTGCCAAGGTAAGTGGATGGATGCAACCTTCAGTTCCTCCGCAGATTACGACATCAGCGCGCCCGGTGCGAATCATCTCAGCACCGTAGCCAATTGCCTCAGCACCAGATGCGCATGCTGAAACCGGAGTATGAACTCCAGCCATTGCGCCAAACTCTAAGCCGAGAACTGCCGCTGGGCCATTTGGCATGAGCATCGGCACGGTCATCGGCGAGACGCGCGACGGACCTTTAGTTTGAAGAATTTCGTACTGCTCCATCAGCGACACAGCACCACCAACTCCGGTAGCCACCGCAACGCCGAGCCTCTCTTGGTCTACCCCTGGAGCGCCAGCATCTGCCCAAGCTTCACGAGCAGCAATCAGCGCTAGTTGCTGTGAGCGGTCCATCTTTCGGATTTGGTGTGCTTCCAAAACTTCACTGGGATCCACTGCTACCGGTGCAGCGATGCGCGCTGGCAACTCAGCAAACCTTTCTTCGGTTAAAAGGATTGCCCCAGACTTACCGGCAAGCAACCCAGCCCAAGTTGTTGGAACGTCACCACCTAGTGGGGTAGTAGCTCCAAGACCCGTTACGACAACGGTGCGACTCATGATGTCGACCTTCCTTCAAATTTGTTCAGGTAATTTAAGCTTCTTAATTGGATCTAGGTGGTGGGTAGCTAATGGCCACCCACCACACCAAAGATCTGATTACTGCTTGTTCGCAGTGATGTAATTTACTGCGTCGGCAACAGTGTTTAGGTTCTTAACCTCTGAGTCTGGAATGGTTACGCCAAACTTCTCTTCGCACAACATGACAACTTCAACCATTGACAATGAGTCAACGTCTAGGTCATCAACAAAAGACTTTTCCATCTCAACGCTTTCTGCTGGAATGCCAGCAACTTCGTTCACGATAGAAGCCAAACCGGCTAATACGTCTTCCTGTGACATGTGTTTCTCCTTCTTGGTGACGGCAATCCGTGGGTTTACGAATTGCTACCGTTTACCTCGCGGTAACCGGAACTTAGGGGACCCGAGCAACTTGCGCTGCAAAGGCTAGACCAGCACCGAATCCAACGAGCAAGACTAGGTCGCCAGAAGCGACTTCCCCTTGCTCTCTGAGTCGATCTAGTGCTAGTGGGATAGAAGCAGCAGAAGTATTGCCAGCAGACTCGATGTCACGAGCAATAGCCACTGTTTCTGGGAATCCGAGTGTCTTAACAAGTGCGTTGGTTATTCGCATATTGGCTTGATGCGGCACGAAAGCTTTTATGTCTGCCGGAGTTACTTGGGCCGCGGCTAACGCCCGCTGGCAGACATCGCCCATCGAACTAATGGCCCAGCGGAACACCGTTTGACCTTGCATGGTCAGCACAGAGTTAGTCTTTTCTCGGCCCGCGGTAAAGGTATCTGGGCTCATGATGATGGCCTCCATTTGGCTGCCATCTGCGCCCCAAACGGTGGGCCCGATGCCTTGCTCGGCTGTCTGCCCGATCACAACTGCGCCAGCGCCATCGCCAAAAAGAAAGGCCGTGCCTCGATCATCAAAGTCAATGACTTCGCTAATTTTTTCGGACCCAACCACTAATACTTTTTTGGCAGTGCCAGCGCGCACTGCTGCGTCGGCCAGACCAATCGCATAAGCAAAGCCAGCACAAGCCGCGCCAACATCCACGGCTGCGGCATTTGTCGCTCCGATTGCAGCGCTGACTTCAGCTGCCGCCGACGGGGTGGCATAACGATGAGTGAAGGTTGCTAGCACAACCAAATCAATCTCACTTGCTGAAACCTTTGCATCGGCAAGCGCAGCCAATGCTGCCGCCATTGCCATACTAGAAACTGTTTCTTCGGGGGCGGCATAGCGGCGTTCGATGATGCCAGAGCGCTCGCGAATCCACTCATCAGACGACTCAATTCGCGCTACTAGCTCGGTGTTAGGAACAACTCGAGTGGGTCGGTAACTGCCAAGTCCGAGCAGTCCCGCATGCGAAGTCGCGTGGGGTGTGGCGATTACTACCATGCTTCACTGCCTGGCTTGAGTCGAACAATGAGCTCACCTGGATTTACCTCAGCACCATCAGCAACCAACCATTCGCCGATCTTGCCGCCGTAAGGGGCTTCAACTGGGTAAGTCTCGCCATCGGCATGCACCACTCCAATACGGGTGTTTTCATCGAGTTCGGTGCCAACTTCAGCAGTGCAAATGCGCTCGAATACCCCTTTTATCGGCGAGAGCACCACACGCCAGGTAGGCAAGTCTTTGATGTTGCTAGGGGTTCCATGTTTAGCCACAAACTCGGTAGCCGCTGGCAAATCTTCAGGAGTGTTGAGTGTGAAGGTCTCTACGCCAGGCATACCGCGCTTTGCCAGGCCAGCCAGAATTCCGGCCGGGGGCAGCTCAATTAGGCCAGTTACCCCTAGGTCAAGCATGGTCTGCATACACAGATCCCAGCGAACAGGATGGCTAACCTGGCGAACAAGATGGCGTAACACCGTGCGACCATCATGCACCACCGTGCCATCGGCATTTGAGAGCAGGTTAATTCGCGAATCCTCAGTGCTAATTGCCTTTGCATGGTTAGCCAGGACTTTAACTGCCGGCGCCATGTGGTTTGTGTGAAACGCCCCAGCAACCGCAAGTGGGCGAATCCGGGCACCTTCCGGGGGGTTAGCCGCTAAGACAGCAAGTTCGTCTAGAGTTCCGGCGGCTACTATCTGGCCACCACCGTTATCGTTTGCTGCAGTTAAACCTAGTTTTTTGATTGTTGCTAATACATCAGCACGATTGCCACCCAGCACCGCGGTCATACCGGTCGGGGTTGCGGCTGCTGCTTTAGCCATGGCATTGGCGCGTTCGCGAATAAAAACCATGGCCTGTTCGGCGCTGAGCACATGAGCCGCTGTCGCAGCAGTAATTTCACCCATGCTGTGACCAGCGCCAACACTTACCTGCTGTAGCGCTTGACCACGATTCGGGAAAAGCTCAAGTAGGGAAACCATGCCCACGCTGGCAATCAGGGGCTGGGCAATAGATGTGTCCTTGATAGTGTCGGCATCACTGACAGTGCCGTGCGTTACCAAATCCAGACCCGCCACAGTACCGAGCCAACGCATGCGATCCTTAAAGCGCGGAACCTCTAGCCATGGGGTCAAAAAACCGGGGGTTTGGGATCCTTGACCTGGGGCAACAACTGCAAGCACGTTCTCTAGTCTTCCGTATAGAGTTTCGCTAAATGAGCAAGCGAATCACTAAATTCTACTGCATTTATTTGTAGGTATCCTACAAAACTAGCCCAATCTCCCCAACATTAGCGCCAACCGCAGAGTTAAAGCGTCTTGTGGACTCAGAGGGTCAAAGCCCGTTACCTCGCCGACTCGCTTGAGACGATAGCGCACGGTGTTCACATGGACAAAGAGTTGCCGAGCACAGCCCTCGATTGTTGGGGCTTGCTCGAGGTAAGTAGCTAGAGTTTCGCGCACGTCTTCGCGCAGTTCGTTATTCAACTTTGTAATCAGCGGTTGCAATGCTTCTCGATCACCAGTTAGCACACGAGCTGAAATAAGTTCATCGTGACTGAGCACCCGGTCAGTAGGCTTCACAAGCGCAGTTGCTCGGTAAGCGGACAACGCTGGCTGCACACTTGCGTTAGCAATCCTGATATTGGCAACAATCGGTCCATTGATGATTGTTCCTGGACCGAAGTGGGTGAGAAATGGTTTTATTTTTGTTGTCGAGAGATACTTCTCTGCACTTGCCCCGAGCACAATAATCATTTGGTTACTCTGGATGCCGACTAAGACATCCAAATTCTGATTTCGCGCAGTGCGACGAATCTGCTCGATATGAGTTTCGACGGGCATTCGACTTTGGGGGACAGGGCCGACCAAAGTAGTAACTGGCTGATCGATGTGCCAGCCGGCAGCCGATGCTCGCGATTCGATTGTATGTTCGGGCTCAGCTGAGACGATGGCATCAAGCATCAAATCCTGAAGTCGCGCATCCCAGGCACCTCTTGACTCAGCAGCACTGGCGAATACTTCTGCGGCAGCAAATGCGATTTCGCGCGAGTAGCGCAATAAAGATTCACGCAGGTAGGCCTGCCGAATCCGGTTGTCACCGGCGATTTCGGCGACCGATTCTTCAACTACCGACATGATGGTGCGCACCAACTCAACGGTCTGTTGCAGAGTCAAGGCTCGGGCAAGTTCTCGCGGAGCATTGGCAAACAAACCACCGACATCTGAGGTATTGATGCGCTCAGAGCCAAACCAGTCAACAAATGAATTGACGCCCGCTTCGACGATTGAGCCAACTGATGCGCGTTCGTTGGCAGACAGTGCCTGAAACCAAGGGACAGAATCTTCCATCCGAGACATTGCTGAACTTGTTAGAGCGCCAGTCATGCGGTGTACTCGACGAGCCAGAACACTGCGCTCGGCATCTAAGCGCTCGGCACTCAAATACAGCGAAGACTCAGTCATGTATTAAGTCTGACAGGTCAATCAAGCAACTGACGGTAAGGGCCTAAAATCAGCCGCCACCTTCAGTGTTACCCGCATTGGCGGCCTTTGGATCGGCTAGTTGATACCGGTCAATCGCTTCTTGCAGTACATGGGACTCGACTTCACCACGCTTTGCTAGTGCGGTTAGAGTCCGGACAACAATACTCTGGGCATCAACCAAGAAGTGACGACGAAGTGCGCCGCGCGTATCTGACATACCCCAACCGTCTGTTCCTAGCGAAACAAAATCTGTCGGTACCCACTCACGAATCTGGTCTTGGACCGCACGCATGTAGTCCGAGACCGCAATTACCGGGCCGTTGATGCCCGCAAGTTTTTCTGCAACATAAGCAGTGCGCTTGTCGTTGGGATTAAGTAAGTTGTGGCGGTCAACTTCTAGTCCATCGCGGCGAAGTTCATTCCATGAGGTAACAGACCAAATGTCAGCAGATACGCCCCACTCGTTAGCCAAAATCTGTTGCGCCTCAAGTGCCCAAGGCACAGCCACGCCCGATGCCAACACATGTGCCTTGGGTCCATCCTGCTTACCCGGTGCATACAGATAAAGACCGCGCAAAATGCCGGCTACATCAACATTTTCAGGTTCAGCTGGTTGCGCAATGGGCTCGTTGTAGACGGTTAAGTAGTAGTAGATGTTTTCAGAATCTTCACCGTACATGCGGCGTAGTCCATCTTGCATGATGTGCGCGATTTCAAAACTGAAGGCCGGATCGTAAGAAACCACAGCAGGGTTTGTGGCAGCCAGCAGATGTGAATGTCCATCTTCATGCTGTAAGCCTTCACCATTTAGCGTGGTGCGACCAGCGGTTGCGCCTAAAACGAAGCCACGAGCCATCTGATCACCAGCGAGCCAGAATGCATCCCCGGTGCGCTGGAAGCCAAACATGGAATAGAAAATGTAAATCGGAATCATGGGCTCGTCTTGTGTCGAGTAGCTGGTGGCTACCGCAGTCCACGAGGCAACCGATCCAGCCTCGTTGATTCCTTCGTGCAAAATTTGTCCAACTTCAGATTCTTTGTAAGAAAGCATCAGTTCGCGATCAACAGACATGTACTGCTGGCCGTGAGGAGAATAAATCTTTAGCGTCGGGAAGAAGCTATCCATGCCGAAAGTTCGAGCTTCGTCTGGAATGATCGGGACAATCCGCTTACCGATATTTGGATCGCGTAGCAAGTCACGCAACAGCCGGACAAAAGCCATCGTGGTGGCCACAAGTTGGTTGCCTGAACCACCTTTAACATCCTGATACAACTCATCACCAGGCAAGGTCAACGCCCTTGATTTGCCTCGGCGCGCTGGAGTGTATCCACCAAGAGCTGCTCGACGTTCGTGTAAATACTGGATGTGTGGATGGTCCTGTCCAGGATGAAAATACGGTGGCAAGTAAGGATCGAGCTGATCGTCTGCAACAGGGATTTCCAGAGTGTCGCGGAACTTACGCAAATCGTCGACCGTGAGTTTCTTCATTTGGTGTGTGGCATTGCGACCTTCGAAGTGTGAACCAAGGGTCCAACCTTTAATGGTCTTAGCCAAAATTACTGTAGGCGTTCCCTTATGCGCTAACGCAGCTGCGTAGGCAGCGTAAAGCTTCTTTACATCGTGACCGCCACGACGCAGTCCCCAGATTTTTTCATCCGACCAGTCGGAAACCAATGCCTTTGTGCGAGGATCGCGGCCAAAGAAATTATCCCGAACGAAAGCTCCACTTTCAGTCTTGAAAGTTTGGAAGTCACCATCAGGTGTGCGATTCATTAAGTCGATAAGTGCACCGTCAGTATCTTTAGCCAGCAGTTCGTCCCAGCCACTTCCCCAGACAACTTTGATTACATTCCAACCTGCACCGCGGAAGTGCGCCTCAAGTTCCTGAATGATTTTTCCGTTGCCGCGCACTGGACCATCAAGTCGTTGCAAGTTGCAGTTAATAACGAAAGTTAAATTGTCTAGCCCTTCTCGGGCAGCGATGCCTAGCGCTCCAAGCGATTCAACTTCATCCATTTCACCATCACCAAGGAACGCCCAGACGTGCTGTTCAGAAGTGTCCCTTATGCCACGGTGCTGCAAATAGCGGTTGAATCTTGCTTGGTAGATCGCGTTGAGCGGACCAAGACCCATAGAGACCGTTGGGAACTGCCAAAACTCGGGCATTAATCTTGGATGTGGATAGCTTGGCAAGCCATGTGGGGCACCCGAAAGTTCTTGACGGAATGAGTCGAGCCGCTCTTCGCTAAGACGACCTTCTAGGTAGGCACGAGAATACATGCCAGGCGAGGCATGACCCTGGAAGAAAATCTGATCGCCACCACCAGCATGATCGGAACCTTTGAAGAAATGGTTAAAGCCGACTTCATACAGCAGAGCACTGGACGCATAAGTTGAAATGTGGCCACCAACGCCAACTCCTGGTCGTTGGGCACGATGCACCATAATTGCCGCATTCCACCGGGTGTAGGCCCGAATGCGTCGTTCATACTCTTCATTGCCTGGAAATTCTGGCTGTTCATCTGGCGCAATAGTGTTGATGTAATCGGTGGTCGTAATGTTTGGCATACCGACGTTGCTATGCGCGGAGTGTTTCAGCAACGACAACATAATCTGCCTAGCGCGGTGTTCACCGTGTTTTGCAATAAGTGCATCAAGTGATTCGCGCCATTCTCGAGTCTCTTCTGGATTGCTATCGAAATATTGAGTAGAGATGGCGTTAGCCAGTAGCGAATCGCGATCTGGACTAGTAGTCACTTGCGCACCCTTGCTTTCATGTCGGTGGTCCTGGTTCGCAGGCTCACGGATTGCACTGGAGAGGACTGCCGTTGTTCAGCATCTAAACCGCCAGTGATTAGACCTTTGCATCTCCTATTGTGGCGGATAAGGGGGCTGATTGGCGAAGTGGCACCGAGTTTTGTAGGTGCTGTGCAAAAAGGGCAGGGTGATGAATATTGGGCAATGAGTTGCTTATTTATCGATACTCCTGTGGACTAGGGATGTGAGTTCGCAAGAAGGGGCAACCCAAGGGTTGGCAGGTAAATTCGGTTTTACCGAGGGACTAGTAATCCAGCAAGTTGGATTCGCAGATGACTGCGAACAGGCAGTCTCAGAAGCGGTGGCAACAGTTGCCGAACTGGTTGATGAATCGTACGAGGACGTCGTTGACGGCGTACTGCTTTGGTTTCGCGCCGATGATGGCGATTTGGTCGACGCGCTGATGGACGCGCTAGTTGAGCTGACTGAAACTGGCGTCATTTGGTTAATGACGCCAAAAGTTGGCAGGCCCGGCCACATTGAGCCGAGCGACATCGCGGACGCAGCCCCAACTGTTGGGCTAGCCACCACCAGCACCATCAATGCAGCTGCCGATTGGCAGGGCACTCGATTGGTCTCACATAAAGCGCGCCGTTAAAGTCCTGTTAAATTCAGTTTGAGAATTGAGGAAAGATGTCATCGTTAGTTGGGCAAGAGGCTCCAGATTTCACATTAAAGAATCAATTTGGACAGGAAGTAACCCTGTCTGATTACCGAGGCAAAAAGAATGTCGTTTTAGTTTTCTTCCCAATGGCATTTACCGGCATCTGTACAGACGAGTTGTGTGAGTTGCGCGATCGTAAACAGATTTTTGAAAGTGAGGATGTGCAAGTCCTAGGCATCTCTTGCGATAGTTCTGCTGCCCAAAAAGTTTTTGCTGATCAGGAAGGTATTTCTTATCCACTACTTGCGGATTATTGGCCACATGGTGCAGTGGCAAGCTCATTTGGATCATTTAATGAGCAACTAGGATTTGCAATCCGCGGAACTTTTGTGATCGATAAATTGGGCATCGTACGATGGGCAGTTATCAATGGCCCAGGTGAAGCTCGAAATGCCGATGATTACGAATCCGCACTTGCCAACCTCGATTAATATTTGTTGCTAAATCAGTACCGATTTCAACTAAAAAAATCCCTTGAGGGCTAACACTTTTTTGCTAAAAGGTGCGCTTAATCCAGCACAGGCGGACAATCAAAGTTAGTCGTGCGCTGGAGTAGACCCGAGACTCTCCAGTGCACGACATCTCAATTTTGAGGCTGGTCTAAAAATGCTGCCTCGTCTACCAACTTTGTCAGTTCAACCTCTGGCAGGTAAGGTAGTACAGCGCTGGTAACAGTGTGACCCGGGCGCTTAGCTCAGTTGGCTAGAGCATCTCGTTTACACCGAGAGGGTCAGGGGTTCGAGTCCCTTAGCGCCCACCGATATAGTTGTCCAAATCAATGCGGATCGCCTGTTTCTATTCTCTGGCAGACCTCTTTGTCCCTAATCTGCGCCGGTAAATTTCCCCCAGGAATACTTTCAGGTGTTATCTTGTTTGTAGAAATGGTTTAAGTTTCAACTATTTGGAGAATTAAATGGGTCTTGCTGCGAATGATGAATTGTTGCCAGCCTTGTACATCGGTCATGGTGCGCCGCCGCTGGTGGATGATCCAATTTGGAAAGGCGAGTTGGCGGCCCTTACTCAATCCATGGCCAAGCCAAAAGCAATCCTGATTGTTTCAGCACACTGGGAGTCAGCGCCGCTAACTGTCGGTGCTACAGATTTCGCTACGCCACTTATTTATGATTTCAGTGGCTTTGATCCAAAGTATTACAACCTTGAGTACCAGTCACCTGATTCAAGTGAGTTACTCAATTTGCTCGGTAGCATACTTCCCACTGAAACGAGATTGAACCAACAGAAAAATCGTGGCTTGGACCATGGGGCCTTCGTACCATTGTTGGCTATGTATCCAGATGCAGACATTCCGGTCTTGCAAATGTCGATCCCAACGCATAAGCCAGACGAGTTAATCGAACTCGGAAAGCGGTTAGCAACGCTTCGAGAGCACGGCGTCTTGATTATCGGTAGCGGTTTTCTCACTCACGGCCTGCCATTTCTTCGGGACTGGCGAATCGAGGCTGTGCCACCTAGTTGGAGCATCGAATTTGATCATTGGGCACGCGAGGCAATTGCCAGAGCAGATTTGGATACCCTAGTGAACTATCGAGAGTTAGCGCCAGGCATGCCGTATGCCCATCCGACCGTTGAACATCTATCACCCTTATTTGTTACCCTTGGCGCTAGTGCGGATATGAATACTGCAGCCGATGTCGTAATTGACGGTTACTGGATGGGCCTTGCCAAAACCTCTGTACAAGTTTCCTAACTTTCACAATAGGCTCGGAGTATGAGTAATCTGACTCTCGGGGATATTACCCAGCTACTTGAGCAAAAGTATCCAGCTAACTCTGCTGCTGATTGGGATTGCGTTGGACTCGTAGTTGGCAATCCAACCGCTACCGTAAAACGAATTTTGCTGGTTGTAGATGTAACAAAGGAAACAGTTGATGAAGCTATTTCTAAGGAAGCTTCACTCATAATTGCACACCATCCATTGCTGCTTCGTGGTGTCACCTCAATTTCCGAGTCCACACATAAAGGCGAATTACTAACAACTCTCGTTCGCAATGACATCGCGCTATTCACAGCACACACAAATGCCGATTCTGCCCGGCCTGGAGTAAGTGATGCCCTAGCGCTGACCCTTGGTTTAAAGCTTGAATCAGATTGCGTTCTCGAACCGGAAACTGGAATTGGCCGTATTGGAACTCTACCGAATCCGGTTTTGGCCAGGCAGTTTGTTGATCAAATTTCTACGGTACTCGAATACTCACCAAGTCCGGTGCTACTGGCTGGAAATCCTGACAAATTGATAACCACAGTTGCTGTTTGCGGGGGCGCAGGAGACTCGCTTTTGCCAATCGTTGGAGTATCAAGAGCAGATGCCTATGTGACTTCAGATTTGCGCCACCACTTAGCAAGCGAATTTGTCGCAGATTCAAAGTGTGTTTTGATTAACATCGCGCATTGGGCAGGCGAGTGGCCTTGGTTAAATTTATTAGCCCAACTCTTGGGTGACGCCTTTGCCGATAAGGTGGAAGTGTTAGTGTCACGGATTCCAACGGATCCGTGGACTATGTCAACAGCAAGGAGTTAGCCGTGGCTATTCAGGCAAGTTCTCAACAGCAGGCAACCTTGCTTGAGGTTCAGCATCACGACACCACATTGCTTCAGCTGAGTCATCGCCGTGCAAACCTGCCGCAAATCTCCCAGGGACTAGATCTGGAAGCCAAATTAGGCAGCTTGCAGTTGAAATTAGTGGCCATCAAGACGGAAATCTCAGACATCTGCCTTGCACAAGCTAAGGCCGATAACGATGTGCAACAAGTGGTCCAGCGCGCAGAACGCGATCAGCAACGTCTAGATTCTGGTGCAGTATCGAGCCCCAAAGATCTCGAAGCACTCGCGCATGAAATTCAGTCACTGCGCAAGCGACAAGTCGAACTTGAAGATGTCGAACTAGAAATTATGGAACAACTCGAACAGGCCCGAACAGCTCAGCTCGAAATAGAGGCGCAGGTTGCCGAAACTATTACAGAACTCGAACAGGTCACAAAGTCCCGCGACGATGAGTTCGCTGACATCGACGCTTTGATAGACGCCGAGACTTCGGCTCGAACTCAACTTGCAAGCACCTTAGATTCTGAGTTACTAGCGCTCTACGACAAGGTGCGTGTTGACCTCGGTGGAGTTGGTGCAGCTTTACTTCATCGCGGGGCCTGTCAGGGTTGCCACATTTCACTCGATGCCACCGAAGTAGATCGCATCAGACATCTTCCGGCTGAAACTGTAGTTCGTTGTGAGGAGTGTCGTCGAATCTTAGTTCGCACTTCGGAGTCTGGTCTGTGACGCATTTCATTGTCGAGGCTGATGGAGCTAGTCGAGGAAATCCTGGCCATGCATCCTTTGGCTCGGTAGTTCGCAATGCCCAGACAGGCGGACTCGTAGCCGAAATAGGCGGAGTACTGGGTCATGCCACAAATAATGTTGCCGAATATCGTGGCCTCATCGCTGGCCTAGAAGCTGTTGCTGCCATAGATGCGCAAGCGATAGTCGAGGTGCGCATGGACAGCAAGCTCGTCGTTGAACAAATGAGTGGCCGTTGGGCAATAAAAAATGCTGGCTTACGTGAATTGGCGATGGTGGCTCGAGAAATTCTGCCATTTAGCAATGTCACTTACACTTGGATTCCCCGAGAAGACAACAAAGCCGCAGATGCTTTAGCAAACCAGGCCCTAGATGAGCATCTGGCTGGCGGCTCAGGCGTAATTATTCGCAACTTCTGATTTTGATATAAAGACACTTATATTGGCCAAAATGTCTGTGAATTCGGCAAAATTTCAATAAAACCGATTGCGGGTTAGGTTTCCAGCCGTTACAAATAGAGGTAGCCAAGTCTCGGGACGCACTTGGGCTAGAAGCATCACGGTAGAAATCCCTTCAGCTGCTGAACCGCTCGCCCAATTACGCGGCTAGATACTGGGCAACGAGGCCCTCATGTATCGCATGGGGGCCTCACCTTTTCCACCTCAAATCTTTTTACGAGGTTACCCATTTTTCAGCATTTCAATTACGCTTATTTTGGCGAGTCGGCCGGGTAATCGCGGCAAGCAATTGTCGAGGAAAGTCCGGACTCCATAGGGCAAGAGTGGTGGATAACATCCACCTGGGGTGACCCACGGGAAAGTGCAACAGAAAGTAAACCGCCGAGCAATCGGTAAGGGTGAAACGGTGAGGTAAGAGCTCACCAGCGCATGCGGTGACGCAAGCGGCTAGGTAAACCCCACTCGGAGCAAGACCAAGAGTGACCTTCGGGTCCAGTGCAGGTGACGGCCCGTCATACGCCTGCGGGTAGGTTGCAAGAGGTCGTTGGTAACAGCGATCGCAGATGGATGATTACCGTCAGTTTCGGCTGGCACAGAATCCGGCTTATAGGCCGACTCGCCTTCTTCACATTGCGCGATTTTCTCTTCGCTCGGTTAATCACTAATCACCACTAGAGTTGCGAGCATGGCGAATTACATAATTTATTTCAATCAACAATGGGTTGGGGATCATCCAGCCCAATGGTACGAACGTCGTGGCCCACTGGCTCGAGCGGTAGTGGACGAGATGAAAGAAGCCGGTGTTCTGGTTTTTGCTGGCGGCCTTGAGGAAGAGATCGAATTGGCATGCGGCGCAGACGATGCTGGCTCGGTAGGTGGGCCAATAACCACATCTGGGGAATTCCTTGGTGGTCTAACCATAATTAATGTGGCCACAGATGAGGAAGCAAAAATGTGGGGTGCCAAAGTTGGAGTTGCCTGTGGTTGGCCGCAAGAGATTCGCAAATTCAAAGGTTAAATGTAGTTCTACTTCTGCTTCACAAACGCAGACTAGAAGTACCGGCGCGAACGGTAAATCTCATGTTGCACGCATTTGCCAGGGGAGTAGTTTTGGCGACCAGCGTTACAATTTAACAATGAGCGAAAAGAAAGTTATGGGACCTGCATCCTACTTTCCGTCAATCGAAAAGAAGTACGGAAAGCCGATTGACTTCTGGTTGAACGAACTCAAGAAGGTTAAGAATTTAGCGCACATGGAGCAGGTCGCGCACCTGAAAGAAAACTTTGAAATGGGCCACGGTCACGCCAATGCCTTAGTTGCCTTTTTCCGCAAAGAAAACAACTTGTAATCAAATCTGAACTGCGAAGCTGAACGTGGTTCTCTCGCTTTGCCTGAATGTTCTAAACCTCGAAATGCAACATACAAAGCAACGTGGCATATTTGGCTAGTTAAAACTTTCAGTAACTCAGCTGACAAAGAGCAAAGAATTCCAGTCAATGGAAATAGAAAACACAAAAACGCCAAGTCTCGAACGCATGCAGATTCTGGATGTTCTTCGCGGATTTGCACTCGCTGGCATATTAATCATTAATGCGATGTCGATTCTTGCAGTTAAAGGATCAACACCGGCATTTACCATTGACATTCCGTCAATCGATCGCCTCCTTCAAGACGCAATTTTGTTTTTCGTTGAGTCCAAATTTTTTACGCTGTTCTCACTCTTATTTGGCATTGGTTTTGCGATTCAAATTCAGAGTGCAGAGCGTCAAGGTACCGCGTTTATTCCGCGAATTTCACGGAGAATGATTGGACTTTTGGTATTTGGACTCTTACACATCGCCTTGCTCTGGGATGGCGACATTCTGGTTATCTACGCAATCACTGGCAGCATTCTGATTGCATTTCGAACTTGTAGTAATCGGACAATCCGTCGCTGGGTGATTGGGCTATTGGCCGTACCAGGCGTTCTGGTGTTCCTAGTGTTCTGCACCACATTAGTAGTTCGATTAACTGAAGCTGGCGCAGAGGCTTTAAGTCAAAGTGACCAAAGTTTGGCGCAGGAGTTTGCCAACACTGCGGCAACTCAGAAGCTGGTGGAAAGTGGATTCTTTGAGGCTACCTCAGTAAGAGTGCAGTCATATATGGATCTGCTGCCATTATTACTCTCGAGGATTCCAACCGTGCTAGCAATGTTTTTGATTGGCCTTTACTTGGGGAGAAGTAACTTCATTCGAGAGTTGCCACAAAAGTCAGAACTTCTCAAGAGAATTCGGTTCTGGGGTTTGTCTCTAGGGTTTTCGCTCATGCTGCTAATCGTGCTTGCCACCAAGTTCCTGCCGGCAACAAGCGCGTTGGTCGCGATTATTGAAGATCAATATTTAGCAGGGCCGATTCTGTGTCTCGGGTATGCCGCCGCCATGACCCTTGCTTACTTAAGAAACCCAAATCGAAAATTGTTTATTGGATTCGCCACTGTTGGGCGAATGGCATTGACCAATTACCTGACCCAGTCGTTAATTCTTACTGGGCTTGCCTATGGATGGGGCTTTGGTCTAGCGATGCAGTTAAGTGGACCACAAGTGCTCTTGATCTCTGTTGTTCTGTTTGTAACTCAAATTCTGGTCAGCCGGCTATGGCTATCGAAATTTGGTTTCGGACCGCTTGAGTGGATCTGGCGCTGTATTACCTATTGGCGGATTTTCCCAATAACCAAGTAAATGACTGCATCCCAGCCCGAATTTTCGTGTGGCAAAAGTCAACAGCTGAACAAAGTTACTTAATAGGTTTGGTTATTCTACGTAACCAAGGTTCAAGATTGCTTAAAGTGAAAGTTCCCGTTTCAAACATCTCAATCATTCTTGAATAAATCTCGGCGCTGGTTTGATTTATGCGCAATCCATTAATTCGCAAAAATGTGTCAACTACGGCAAACGCCACTCGCTTATTGCCATCGATGAATGGGTGATTAATTGCCAAACTCTCAAAAAGTGCTGCCGCCTCAAAGATTAAGTCATCGTAATAGCCGGTTTGCGGACGCATCATCGCGGATTCAAGTGCGCCCATGTCACGAATCCCATCACTGCCGCCAAACTTGCGAATTAGTATCTGGTGAATTGCGATAGCTTCTGGGACGGTCAGGTAATCCGTCATCGTTATTGAGCGAGTTTCTCGTAGAGTTCCGAAAATTCATCAATGCTTAAGCCCAAAGCTTCCATCACGTGATTTCTAGGCCGGTTGGTTAACTGCCGATCTAGAAATTCGGAAAGTGCTTGCTCTAAAACCGATTGAAATTGCCGCCCATTTGCCTGGGCAAATTCGCGAACTGCCGTGAGCACCTCTGGGTCTAACTGGCTCGAAAACTTTTCACGATGCACCGTCATTGCAGGCTCCAATCTTTATCTTGAATTATCAAGATACATCAAGATAGAACTAGAAGCAAGGCCTAATGTGACCTTCAGATCCAGTGCACGTGACGGCCCGCCAGACGTCTGCAGGTAGGGTGCAACAAATCGTTGGCAGCATCGATCGCAGATGGATGATTACCGTTAGCTTCGACTAACACAGAATCCGGCTTGCGGACCGACTGGCCTCAAGAGATTCGCAAATTCAAGGGTTAACTGATCCAACGCCTGAACATTGGCTTAATTGAGTTGTTGACAGGTTCTGGTACCACTGTGGTACCATTTCGACATGGCTATGAACCTTCGGCTTTCTGATGAGCAATCAGACGCACTTCGGAAATTGGCATCCCAAGAGGGGATCTCAATGCAAGAGGCCGCTCTGACTGCCATCGATGAGTACATTTCACGGCGAGATTTACGTATGAAGTCTGCGATTGAGCGAGTGTTGAGTGAAGACAAAGACCTCCTTGATCGGCTGGGGCAATGACCAAGAAAATTGACTATTTATCGCTTCAGGATTTAATTCACATCGGAAATGAAGTAATTGCAGATTTTAGAATTCGAGACATCGGACTTCTAGAATCTGCTGCGAACCGGCCCCAGACAACAGTTTTTGGCGAAGATGCTTATCCGAACTTTTCAGAGAAAGTAGCTGCCTTGTTGCAGTCGGTCGCGAGAAATCACGCACTAATAGATGGAAATAAGCGCCTAGCCTGGGCGAGCAGTCGAGTCTTTTGCCTAATGAATGGATACGACTTGTCCTTCAATCACGACCAGGCATACGAAATGGTTATTGATGCTGCTTCTGGCGTTTTAGATGTTCAAGAGTTGAGCAAGTTGATCGAGAAGTATTTGGTTTCTGCTGCAAGCTAGCAAGCTCGTTAGCCAAAGATTTCTAGCAGCGACTTAATGGTCTTGTGTGATTCAGATGGATGGCGGAATTTCATGTCGGCTTCAATCGTGTATTCATTTCGGCGACCGACCTTTATTTTGGTTAAGTAACCTGCTGCCTCCAAGTCCGCGAGGATAATTTGGGCCGAGCGTTCCGTTATGCCAACAGCGGCAGCTATGTCGCGAATTCGAGCTTGCGGATTTTGGGCTAGGAAAATCAATACATGCCCGTGGTTAGACAAGAAAGTCCATTGCTTGGCGCCGGATTCACCAGTTGGAACATACGCATTGTTTGCCATGAAGTCAGCGTACCATAATACGTAGAAATTATCACGAAATTTGACACCTGAAAAAAATTACAGGTATTCTGTTCCAAGTACCAGCATCTGAAAGGACCTACCCGCGTGTCAGCAACCTCCATTGCGGCAAGTAATTTGACCTCAATCGCCGTCTTGGCCTTTTTCTTAGGAGCAGTTGCTTCTCGGTTGAAGAGCAATCTGCAACTGCCCGATGCCGTTTATCAAGGCATTTCGATGTACCTGCTTTTTGGCATAGGCCTAAAAGGTGGCGTACAGCTTGACAACTCAAACTTCGGCGAACTGTCAAAGCCGCTATTAGCAACAGTGTTCTTGGGCATCTTGATCCCAATAATCGCCTTCTTTACTCTGCGGTTAGTTACTAAAATCGACGAACTTAATCGCGGCGCAATCGCGGCGCACTATGGATCTACCTCACTTGTTACATTTACTGCCGCCTTGATGTTTTTAGAAGCGAATCAAATTAAGTACAACGGCTATGCCGCAACTCTGCTCACTGTTATGGAAATCCCCGGACTCGTAGTAGGTATTTACCTCGGTAGCCGCCATTTACAGATAGGTGTGTCTTGGGGAGAGTCCATCAAAGAGATTGTTCTTGGCAAGACCGTCCTGCTGATGGCCGGTGGACTGTTGGTTGGAGCAATCAGTGGTGAAAAAGGGTATGCGAAAGTCTCACCATTCTTTGACGATCTAAAGCAAGGATTGCTGGCACTATTTTTGCTACACCTGGGGTATTTGGCCGGTGGCCAGTTCAAACAAGTCAAGGAGGCAGGGGTGATGTATCTTGGCTTCGCCTTACTATTCCCAGTTATCGCTGGCTCAGCTGGAGTACTTGCCGGACAGCTTACGGGCATGTCGGTCGGGGGCGCTGTCCTGTTGGGCATTCTTTGTGCGAGCGCTTCATACATCGCGGCCCCAGCAGCTGTTGGAATTGCCTTACCGCAGGCTAGTAAATCCCTGCCGATTTTAGCCAGTTTGGGGGTCACTTTTCCCTTTAATTTGGTGCTGGGAATCCCTTATTTCTATTGGCTGGCAACGCGAATCATGGGGTAGCGCTGACCGATTCAATTTCACCCAAATTCCTATTGGGTTTGTAGCACAAAGCAAACTTAAACTCAGTAGCATCAAGGCAATAGGAGTGAATTTGCTGACCACTTCTAGACCAAACTCTCTCAACTAGAAGAAGGTATTCAGATGAAAGTAACTAGAATGTTGGCGGTTATCGCATTGGTGACAGCCATCAGCCTTACTGGGTGTTCAAATAAGACAAGCGCCGGTGGAACTATCACATTTGGCGTTGATGCCACCTACGCGCCAAACGAATTCAAGGACGATAACGGAAAACCGATTGGTTGGGAAGTTGAACTTGGCGATGCAATTGCGAAAAAGTTGGGCAAAACCGCAGTATTCAAAATTGCTGGCTTCGACACCATTATTCCTGGCGTGACAGGCGGCAAATACGATGCCGGTCTTTCTTCGTTCTCAGATACTCCAGAACGCCAAAAGCAAGTTGACTTTGTTAACTACTACAGCGCTGGGCTACAGTGGGCAAGCGCAAAGGGCAAGACCGTTGATCCTGAAAATGCCTGTGGCTTGACCGTAGCTGTGCAAAACGCAACTACTGCTGTTGACGATGTGAAGGCGCGCTCCAAAGCTTGCACTGATGCCGGCAAGGCTGCGATTCAATCATTGGGCTTTGATGACCAGGCGATGGCAACTCAGGCCGCAGCTAGTGGCCGGGCCGATGCCATGAGTGCCGATTCACCAATTACTCAGTACGCCGTCAAGCAAAATGCTGACAAATTAGACCTAATTGGCAATCCGTTTGATGTGGTGCTGTATGGAATTCCAGTTAAAAAAGGAAACACCGAACTTGCAAATTCCTTAAAGGATGCCCTTACCCAATTGCAGGATGATGGTACTTACACCAAGATCCTTGACAAATGGGGAGTCACTGCGGGTGCCGTGGATTCAATCACCATCAACGGAAAGTAAACCCTGAATTGACTTCAGATTCCAATCAGAATGCAGGTTCGCAATCGGCGGACCTGCATTCTGACTTGAGCGAAGAAACGATTAAAGCAATTGCCCTTCGCCATCCCTTGCGAAACATTTTTGCAGTATTTTTACTCATCGGCCTGGTCGCGTTTTTGGTGGATGCATCGCACAGAGAAATCTACGATTGGCCAACTTTCAGCAAGTACCTCTTCAATCATCGAGTCCTGAGTGGAGTGTTGGTAACACTTCAGTTGACCGCTTACGCCATGGTATTTGCGGTGTTGCTCGGGATTGTTCTGGCAGTTATGCGCCAGTCCCCAAACCCCATTCTTAAATCAGTAGCCTGGACCTTCATCTGGTTTTTCCGAGGCACGCCGGTTTATGTGCAATTGGTGTTCTGGGGATTGCTATCCACTGTTTATCCATCGATAACCTTTGGCTTGCCGTTCGTAGGCGACTTAGCCACCATCCCATCTATAAATAACCTTTCGTTGTTTGTGCTTGCGGTTATTGGTCTGACCCTCAATGAATCGGCATACATGGCAGAAATCGTCCGAGCTGGCCTGCTATCTGTTGACCGCGGTCAAGAAGAGGCAGCCAAAGCGCTTGGCATGGGCTGGGGCCTGTCGATGCGGCGCATCATCATTCCACAAGCCATGCGGATTATTATCCCGCCGACCGGCAATGAAGTTATTTCCATGCTCAAGACCACCTCTTTGGTTACCGCAATCCCCTTAACCATTGACCTTTACATGGCCACCCGAGACATCTCGGCTAACACATATAAGCCAGTTCCGTTATTGCTCGTAGCTTCAACTTGGTACTTAGTGTTCACCTCCTTCTTGATGGTTTTGCAGTACTTCCTAGAGCGAAGGTTTGCCAGGGGATACGCCCATATGGGACTACAGGTTCAAGACCAGCCACTCGAAGGACTAGGTGGTGGTTGATGAATCAGCAGTACATGGTTAAGGCGGAGAAAGTTCGGAAAAATTTCGGTGCTAATGAAGTGCTTAAAGGCGTTTCTCTAAATGTTTCACCTGGTGAAGTTTTGTGTCTGGTTGGTCCATCAGGATCGGGCAAGTCAACATTCTTGCGATGTATCAACCACTTGGAAGTGGTAAACGCAGGACGCCTATACGTCGATGGCGAGTTAATTGGCTACCGCGAGAGTGGCGATCGACTGCATGAGTTAAAGCCTCGGGAAGCAGCTGCACAAAGACGTGAAATCGGAATGGTGTTTCAGAAGTTTAACCTTTTTCCACATCTAACCGCGCTAGAAAATGTCATTGAAGCACCGATTCGAGTAAAAAAAGTGGCGAAGGCTGAGGCGATAAAGCGCGGAAAAGAATTACTCAGTCGGGTTGGCTTGGCGAGTAAATACGATTCCTACCCAGCTCACCTATCTGGTGGCCAACAGCAGCGTGTCGCAATAGCTAGAGCACTGGCGATGGATCCAAAGTTGATGCTTTTTGATGAGCCTACATCAGCTCTTGACCCAGAACTTGTTGGAGAAGTCCTAGATGTGATGCGCGAATTAGCCGAGTCTGGCATGACCATGATCGTGGTCACGCATGAAATGGGTTTCGCGCGTGAGGTGGCTGATGCACTCGTATTTATGGACAACGGAGTGATTGTCGAATCGGGAAAGCCTGCGGACGTGCTGCTTAACCCACAACACGAACGCACAAAGACATTCCTGTCTAAAGTGCTTTAGAAGTTGGGCTATTAGCTAAGCATTGTCAGATTCGAGAGAATTGTTTTTGTGGGCTCCGCTTGATTTAACGTATAGAAATGTAGACCTGGTGCGCCGAGGGCATAAACTTCTTCGCAAATCTGGCTGGCCACATCTATCCCTAGAGCTTTAATTGAATCGGGGTCGTTCTGGAATCGAGCAAATCTCAATCGAGTGGCAGTTGGCATGTGCCCACCACTTAGCTCGAGCATTCGCACTATCTGTAGGTAACTAGTTACCGGCATGATGCCTGGATAGACCTTCAACTTTGAACCTCGATGAGCCAGTTCTTCTAGCAACTTCTCGTACCGGTCACTTGCAAATACGAACTGGGTAATCGCAAATGTTGCTCCCAATTCCTCCTTTCGAAGTAGCACGTTAATGTTCTGTTCCAGATTGCCATTGGACGCAGGATGAATGTCAGGGAAAGCGGCTACTCCAACTGGCAGCGAACTTACCGAACTTACAAGTTGTACTAGTTCGTCGGCGTGATTTAGGCCATCTTTGGTGCTCGTCCAGGCAGCGGCCGGACCGCCGACTGGATCGCCACGCAGGGCAAGGATTGCATCTAAGCCGCCTGCTTCGAATTCCCTAATTTGGCTAACTAATTCATCGCGAGTCGCTCCCACACACGTTAGATGTCCGACGGTTGGAATTGCTGTGGTACTGCGAATGTTGCTAGCTGTGGCAAGCGACCTATCTCTGGTTGTGCCACCAGCACCATAAGTGACCGAAACGAATTCCGGCTTGAAATTCTGTAAGGCGCTTACGGTTGCCGCCAAGTTTTGCTGGCCGGCTTCGTCTTTAGGCGGGAAGAACTCGAATGAAATTTGAACTTGGCTAGCCGAGGCAAATGCATCTTCAGACACTGCGCCTCCTGAATGGCCAATAAGTTTTTACTTTTGTCAATCCACGAGGCTTCGTTTCTTGCCGTCTCTAAATTAGCACGGATAGTTTTGAAATTTACCTAAGGAAGGCTTTAGTTTGCAGCCAAGCGCGGGTAGCGTGCGAAGAATTCCGACTTCAATTCGTAGTATGTGTCATCGATGATCGCTTGGCGAATTTTGGCCACAAGTCCCACGACGAAATGCTCATTGTGCACGGTTAGCAAGGTAGCGGCGAGAAGTTCCTTTGCTTTTATCAAGTGATGCAGGTATGCCTGGGTGTAATTTTTACAGGTGTAACAGTCACAATCAGCAACCAAAGGTTCAAATGAATCCCTGAACCGTGCATTCGAAAGGTTAAAGCGACCATCCAAACTGTAAACGGCACTATTGCGCCCGGCCCGCGATGGTGCAACGCAGTCAAAGGTGTCAGCGCCTGACTCAACGCCAACAAAAATATCTTCCGGTTCGCCAATGCCAAGCAGGTGTCTTGGCTTCTGCTCAGGCAATTCCTCACTTACCCAGCGCACGATAGTCGCCAATTTGTGTTTGTCTAAGGCTCCTCCAATGCCGAAGCCATCAAACGCCATGGCTGCTAAGTCACCAGCAGCCTGTCGGCGCAGATCTTCGTACTGAGCACCTTGAATCACGCCGAATAAGGCCTGGTAGGGCCTGTGACTACGTTCAATCGTTAGTCGCTGATGCTCAGCGATGCAGCGAAGCGCCCAGAGCCTGGTGCGCTCGAGGGACTTCACTTGGTATTCCCGAGTGTTGAGAAGGGTAGTGCACTCATCAAAGGCAAACATGATGTCTGCACCAAGTTGATGTTGCACCTGCATTGAAAATTCTGGAGTAAAGCGATGCATACTTCCGTCGATGTGTGACTTGAAAGTCACACCATCATCGTCAACATGAGCTAGCCGCTCTTTGTGATCTGCAATCACGTCATCAGACTGCACAGTGTCAGTTTCCATGGCTAATACTTTTTTGAATCCAACACCCAAACTCAATACTTGGAAACCACCACTGTCGGTAAATGTCGGACCATTCCAATTCATGAACTTGCTGACTCCGCCGGCAGCATCAACAAGTTCAGGTCCAGGTTGCAAATAAAGATGGTAAGCATTGGCAAGCAGCGCCTGTGCACCTAAATCACGCATTAGCTCTGGAATAACTGACTTAACTGTTGCTTTGGTGCCAACGGGAATGAATGCTGGCGTTTGAATGTCACCATGCGGGGTGCGGATCACACCTGCTCTACCTAGGGGTTTGAGCTTAGGATCAGCAGGGGCAAGTTCTTTCTCTATTTCAAAACTAAAAGTCACGTATTTAGTCCTGCGTCATTTCGCTTTAGAGGTTTCATTGCCATCATCCAAATAAGCAGCCAGCTTTTTAACTGCTCGACCAAGGGCAGCGTATTCAGCGTCGGTGAGGATATCCACAAAATGGTTGCGCACTCCAGATACGTGAACATGGGCAGCAGAAACAAGTGCTTTCCAGCCGTGGTCAGTAAGAACGGCAAACTGACCGCGGCGATCATCGTCACAAATTTTACGATCTACCAGCCCAGCCTCTTGCATCCGGTCAATTTGATGAGAGAGCCGACTGCGTGAAATTAGCACTTTTTCTGCAAGTTCACTCATTCTGATTCGGCGTTTCGGGCTTTCAGAGAGACGGACCAATATTTCGTAGTCTCCCAGCGATAGGCCATGCGACGCTTGTAGCTCACTATTAAGTATGTGATCCAAAAGTTCAGAAGTGGTTAACCAGTCACGCCATATACGCTGCTGGTCTGCACTAAGCCACCGAGTCATGTTTGCAGTTTACTCTCGGCTGGCTGCGACGGCAGGACTTAGTCGCGCTCCCAAATGGCTATGCCACCTAGAATTCCTGCAGTATTTTCAACAATTGTGACTTTAGGACCAAAGTCGTAACCTTCTAGCAGTCGAGCATTCCCGCCACCGATGTAAATATGGTCAAAGAATAAGAATCGATCGAAAGCATCAATGGCTTTTGCAACTCTGGTTACCCAGCGCTCTTTGCCGGCCTCGCGCCTAGCCGCATTGCCAATTTGCTCCTCAAATGTGTTTCCCTTTCGAAATGGCGCATGTCCCAATTCGAGGTGGGGAAGTAGGTGTCCATCAAAAAACATTGCAGTGCCGCACCCGGTGCCCAGAGTCATTACAAACTCAAGACCTTTTCCTTTAATTACTGCACAACCTTGGACATCAGCATCGTTGGCAACTCTGACTGGTGCACTGAATTGTTTGTTTAACGCTGACTCAAGGTCAAATTCTTTCCAAGCCTTGACCAGATTCGGATCTACCTCACCTTCCAACGTGCTTTTTGAAAAGGATGGAATGTTGTAAACACGACCGCCACGAACCAAGCCCGGGAATCCGACAGTGATGCGACCAAAGCCAGGAAGTGCCTGCGCAATCTTCCCAATCTCGCCCAGGAGCACCTCAGGAGTGCAGGGGTAGGGAGTTTCAAATCGAACCCGTTCGCTGATCATGTTGCCGTCGGCATCAAGAAGGGCAGCCTTGACTCCACTTCCGCCGACATCGACGGACAAAGTTACAACATCATGCAAAAAGGCGTGTTTAGGCACGTAAGAAATCATACCTGTGTCAGGATTTCTGCGCCCTCACCGGTTACCACAAGGGTGTGTTCGAATTGGGCCGAGCGCTTGCGGTCTTTGGTAACTACTGTCCAACCATCTTCCCACATGTCCCATTTATAGGTACCCAGGGTCAGCATGGGCTCGATAGTGAAAGTCATGCCTTCTTCCAAAATGGTGTCATAGTGCGCACTGTCGTAGTGAGGGATGACCAGTCCACTGTGAAATGCAGTGCCAATCCCGTGGCCGGTGAAATCACGAACAACCCCGTAGCCAAATCGTTTTGCGTACGACTCAATAACTCGACCAATCACATTTACTGGTCGACCAGGGGCAACGGCAGCGATTGCTCTGCGCAAGGACTCTTCTGTTCGCTCCACCAGCAGTCTTGATTCTTCGTCGACCGTACCTGCCAAAAATGTGGCATTGGTGTCACCGTGCACGCCATGAATGTATGCAGTTATGTCTATGTTTACGATATCGCCATCCTGGACGATGGTTGAATCTGGAATCCCGTGACAGATTACTTCATTCAAACTAGTACACATGGATTTTGGAAACCCGCGGTAGCCCAAAGTGGATGGGTAAGCCTGTTGATCGCAGAGAAATTCATGACCGATGCGGTCAAGCTCGTCGGTGGTAGTTCCTGGCACAATCGCAGCGCCAACAATTTGCAGAGCCTGCGCGGCAATTCGACCGGCGATTCGCATCTTCTCGATGGTCTCCGAATCCTTTACCTCAGATCCCGTGTAAGGTTTGGGCGATTTATTGCCAACGTATTCAGGTCGCACTACAGATTTGGGAACTTCACGCATTGGCGATAGTGTTCCAGGTTTTAAGGTTCCGATTGGTGCAGGCACACCTCAAGTCTAAGTGTGGGGAGCAAAGTGCCAAGTCGTTGTGCTCGGCCAAGGCGAAAATTAAATAAAGAGTAGACCCCGCACCCAAACTGGGCACGGGGTCTACTTTAAGAGTGAGGAAGTTACTTCTTCTTAGCTACTCTCTTAACTGCCTTCTTGCGAGGAGCAGCCTTCTTAGCAGCCTTCTTAGGTGCAGCCTTCTTGGCGGCCTTCTTAGGAGCTGCCTTCTTCTTAGGTGCAGCCTTCTTGGCGGCCTTCTTAGGAGCTGCCTTCTTCTTAGGTGCAGCTTTCTTAGCAGCCTTCTTAGGTGCTGCCTTCTTAGCTACTTTCTTAGCTGCCTTCTTAGGTGCAGCCTTCTTAGCAACAGCCTTCTTCTTGGCTGGAGCCTTCTTAGCAGCAGCCTTCTTAGCTGGTGCCTTCTTCGCAGCGGTCTTGCGAGCTGGGGCTTTCTTTACAGCCACAGTTCCTCCTTGAGGTGGGCACTTTCGGCCTGCCCGAAAGTTCTTAAGTAATAGCGTGGCAGAATTTTTAACAGTTGTCTGCAAAATTGCAATGTTTCTGACTCGGCGTGTCGGAAAATTTTTTTAGACTTCTTTGATAACGAAATTTAAAAGATTGCTAGAAACTAATTATTTTTTTCGTCAATAACGAATTCACTAGTACGAGCATCGTATTTTTTCAGTGCTGGCAATGAATTTGCGCAAGCTAGAACTGCAACAACACAAAGAATTCCTCCTGATATAAATGCTTTTCTCAGCCCGAAAAATTGCGCAGAGAAACTTGCGCGCATTTGTCCCAGTTGTGGACCAACTGAGTATGAAAGTAATTCAATACTCGCTAATCGCCCGCGCAAGTGATCTGGGATGGTTGCATTCCACAACAGATTTCGGAATATCACGCTTACCATGTCTGCACCACCAGCGATTGCCAGGCCAATTAATGCAACCGGAAGTGAATTGCCAAGACCAACTATTGCGATGCCAACACCCCAAATACCTGCAGCCCAAATTATTCCTAAGCCGTGTCGATTAATTCGTGATGTCCAACCGCTAGTAGCAGACGCAATGAGCGCGCCTACAGATCCTGCGCAGTAAAGCAAACCTAAAGCCGACTGCGAGTTGAATGAGTCGGCGAGAAATGGAAAGAGTGCATTGGGAAAAGCAAAAACCATTGCCGTTGTATCAATTAGATAACTGCCCAACAAGTCCTTGCGCGACCAGGCGTAAGTAGCCCCTTCGCTTACTGCTTTAAGTGTTGGCTTCTGATGTTCGTTAGTCGGCGGAATCTTTGGTAGTCGAACAATGATTATTGCCGAAACCAAGAAGGTTAATGAATCAATTGCATATGATGCCTCTGCACTCATGCTGGTTACAACTATGCCGCCAAGGGAAGTCCCAAGAATAAAGTTGGCATTTCGGGTTAATCCACTTAAGGCACTTGCAGCCGCCATCTGCTCACGCGGGACAACTCTTGGAATGATCGCATCTAATGATGGTCGTTGAATTCCATCTAGAGAAGCCATAACGAGTGCAAGTACATAAATCGGCCAGAGCATTGGTTGATCCAAATGGGCATTGACAGCAAGGAAGAGCACTGAAGTTAAAAATAGGACCTCAGTAATAATTGCAATTGTTCGTCGATCGCGAGCATCGGCTAGCACACCACCATAAAGTCCAAAGATGATTAGCGGAGCAATTTCCAAAACAGCCAGTAGACCAACGGCTAAATACGAATCAGTGAGTTGTTTAACTTGATATGGAAGCGCAACGTAGGTAAAGAGTGAGCCGAATCCGGTAATCGTCGAGCTGGTCCAAAGTAATCGGTACTGCGGATTATTTCGTAAAGGGCTGACATCAATTCGCCAGGTAGATTTTCGCCTATCCTGCGCCGCCGAAGTCACACAGGTCATTCTGCCCGAGTCTGGCCTACTTATCCTGTTTTAGCGATCGCAAATTTAAACTGTGGCTTCAAATTTAGTTGTAAGTGTTTTCCGGACCTGGATAATGACCAGAAACAACAGCTTCGGCCCAGTTTTGGCTGGCTTGTTTAACTTCACTGCCTAATGAGGCAAATGGTTGGACAAACTTTGGTAGTGGTCCAGTGGTCAGGCCGAGTAAATCTTGCCAAACAATTACCTGGGCATCCGTACCTGGGCCGGCGCCAATCCCAATCGTTGGAATCTGCAAACTGTCTGTGATTTCCTCAGCAAGTTGTGCTGGCACGACCTCGAGCACTACTGCACAGGCACCGGCTTCTTGTAGCGCAAGGGCATCGTCTAGTAATTTCTGTGCATCAGCTCCGCGCCCCTGAACTCGATAGCCACCTAACTGATGGACCGATTGTGGCGTCAGGCCGATATGGCCGAAAACTGCAATGCCTGCCTCGGTTAACGCTCGGACGGTTTGCGCCATCCGAACCCCACCCTCGATCTTTACTGCGTGGGCATTTCCTTCTTTCATAAATCGAGTCGCCGTCGCCAAAGCTTGGCTTGGCGACTCTTGGTACGAGCCAAATGGCAGATCTGCCAAAACTAGTGCTCGTTTGCTGCCTCGTTCCACTGCAGCGACTAGTGGAATTAACATGTTGGTTGTCACTGGCAGCGTAGATGAAAATCCATAGACCACCATGGCAGCAGAATCGCCAACAAGCAGGACTGGGAATCCAGCTTCATCAAAAATTCCAGCAGTAAGCGCGTCGTAACAGGTAATCATTGGCCACTTCTGGCCGCCTTGTTTTGCCGACAACAAATCGGCAGTTGTGATTCTGCGGTGTTGGTTACCACCGTACAAAGAATGTTCCCCACGGGAAATAGACACTTTTAGGCTCCGATCTCGAAGCTGGATGCCAGTCTCCGGACACTTTAAGCCTATTCCAGAGCTGGTGAACTATCTAATTATCGTTACTCTTGCCAAAGATTTGTCATGGGTAGGCGTCGGTCGCGCCCAAAGGCCCGACGAGAGACTTTGGCGCCGGGTGGGTATTGCCTGCGCTTGTATTCGGCGCGATCTATCAATCGGATAATGCGTTCAACGGTATCCGCCGCATAGCCCATTTTGACTATGTCTGAGGCACTCACGTCTTCTTCAACATAGGCGCGCAGAATCCCATCCAGTTCTTGGTAGTCAGGCAACGAGTCTGTATCTAATTGACCTGGACGCAATTCAGCACTGGGAGGTTTTTCAATACTGTTCTCGGGAATGGGCGGAATGAGACCTTGTCTGGCCGCTTCTTGATTTCGCCACTTTGCAATTTCCCAAACATCTGTTTTGAAGAGGTCTTTAATCGGAGCGTAGCCGCCAACTGCATCCCCATAAATGGTGGAGTAGCCAACCGCTAGTTCACTCTTGTTGCCAGTGGCCAACACCAAATGTCCTTCCTGATTTGAAAGTCCCATCAATGTTGTGCCACGAACTCGCGCCTGAAGATTTTCTTCGGCAACGCCGGTAAATCCTAGTTCAGAGAGATAGCTTGCGACCATCGGCTTAATTGGCACGATGCGAAAATTTAGCCCAGTGCGAGTTGCGAGTTCTTGCGCATCTGCTACCGAGTGCTCAGAGGAGAATTCGGACGGGAGCGCAACAGCATGAACTCGATCTGGCCCTAACGCATCCACCGCAATTGCTGCAACAACCGCTGAATCGATTCCGCCGGATAAGCCTAGGATGACTGATTTGAAATTGTTTTTATTCACGTAGTCGCGTAATCCAAGTACTAGTGCAGCGTAGGTTTCGGCGTTTCGATCTAATCGGCCCGTAGTTAATTGCTCAAGTCCAGCTAGCTTTTCTGCCGGTAAAGTCTCTACTTGAACAACTTTTTCCCCATCTGGTAGCACTGCCTGGCTACTTGTGGGTTTCAGATCTAGATCGGCCAATAAAATTTCAGACTCGAATTGGCCGGCACGGGCGACGATTGAACCGGCTGGATCGACAATTATCGAGTCGCCTTCAAAAACCAATTCATCTTGACCACCAACCATGTTGACATAGGCAACGTGCATCTGACATTGCATGGCACGCTTGCTAACTAATTCAAAACGAACATCATCTTTATCGCGCTCATAAGGGGAGCCATTAAGAACTAAAAGCAAACTCGCGCCTGTAGCACTAATGTTTGCCATGTGCTGACCGTCCTGCCAAAGGTCTTCGCAGATCGCCAATGCAATGTCAGTGCCAAATGCCCGCACAACTAGGGTTTGATTTCCTGGCACAAAGTACCGATATTCATCAAATACGCCGTAGTTAGGCAAATGGTGCTTTGCGTATTGGGCAACTATTTCGCCTCGATGAATTACGGCTGCACAGTTCATGGGCGCTCCGCGAGGAACGCCAAGAGTTATCGAATCCGTTGAAGTGGTGCCTTTTAGAAAGCCAACGAAAACTAATGCTTCGCCTAGACCATCAGCTTCCAGTTGCTTTGCCAGACTGTGCGCTTGCCGTTCACTGGCCAACTGAAAAGACGGCCGTAGTGCTAAATCTTCAACGGGGTAGCCTGTGATCAGCATTTCGGGTAGAGCAACAATCTGCGCACCCTGTTCGTAGGCGGACTTAACCGCCTGCAGGGCTAGGTCAGCATTTCCAGCTAAATCGCCAACAACAGGGTTAACTTGCGCAAGTGCTAGGCGGATATTTGGCATAGTCCTAGCCTACTTGCCCGCTAATAACCCTGATTTCTTAACACATTGGTAACACGGGCTAACCATAATGTAACTATGAATAAGCAGACTGACTTCGTATTGCGCACCATCGAAGAGCGCGACATTCGTTTTGTGCGCCTCTGGTTCACCGACGTACTGGGCATGTTGAAGACGGTTGCTATTGCGCCAGCTGAGCTTGAGGGCGCTTTCGAAGAAGGCATAGGTTTTGACGGTTCTGCAATTCAAGGTTTTGCTCGAATTTCCGAGTCAGACATGTTGGCAAAACCAGATCCAGAAACCTTTGCACTCCTTCCATGGCGAGGCGAACATAACGGTGTAGCGCGTATGCTCTGTGACATCGTCATGCCCGATGGACAGCCTGCAGATGCAGATCCGCGCAATGTGCTAAAGCGAGTCCTAACTAAAGCAGCTGAGATGGGATACTCCTGCTACACCCACCCAGAGATCGAGTTCTTCTTATTTAAAGAGGCACCAGTGCCTGGCCAGCAACCAATTCCAGTCGATGATGTTGGCTACTTCGACCATTCACCAAGTGCAACTGGTTACGATTTTCGCCGACAAGCAATCACCATGCTGGAAGCCATGGGTATCTCAGTCGAGTACAGCCATCATGAGGGTGCACCTGGCCAGCAAGAAATTGATCTTCGTTACGCCGATGCGCTAACGACAGCGGACAACATTATGACTTTCCGGGTGGTAATGAAAGATGTTGCTCTGTCGCAGGATGTTTATGCCTCGTTTATGCCAAAACCATTCGCCAATTTCCCCGGGTCAGGTATGCACACGCACATGTCGCTTTTTGAGGACGATCGCAACGCATTTTATGAAGAAGGTGCCCCATACCAACTAAGCGCTGTTGGTCGACATTTCATTGCCGGAATCCTGAAGCATGCACCGGAGTTCACGGCGATTACGAATCAGTGGGTGAACTCTTACAAGCGACTCGGCGCTGGAGATGAAGCTCCTTCTTATGTCTCCTGGGGACATAACAATCGTTCAGCATTGGTGCGCATTCCGATGTACAAGCCAACTAAAGGTAATTCAACGCGCATTGAATTTCGATCAATCGATTCGGCCTGCAATCCGTACCTAGCGTTTGCTGTCGTGTTGGCCGCTGGCTTAAAGGGCATAGAAGAAAAGTATGAATTGCCACCAGAGGCAGAAGACAATGTCTGGTCGTTAACCGATGCTGAGCGCGAAGCTATGGGAATCACACATCTGCCGCGTTCACTTGGCGAAGCAATCTCCGCAATGGAGCGTAGCGATTTAGTTGCCGAAACGCTTGGTGAACATGTTTTTGAATTTTTCTTACGCAACAAGCGTGCAGAGTGGCACGAATACGAGGCGCAAGTTACTTCGTACGAGTTAGATCGCTACCTACCAGTTCTTTAGTACTAAGCGCGGACAACCCGAAAGGCGTTCATGTCCGCAGAAGCGCCACCTCGGACATGTCCATAGGGAGCATTTACCGTTGCCTGGAGAAATTCAATAACCTCCGCAGAGATTTCCTCACCTGGGAGCAGATTTGGAATTCCAGGCGGATAAGCAGCCACACTTTCGGCAGAAACTCGACCCACAGCTTCTTTTGCGCTGACTACTTCAGTAAGGCCAACGTACGCATCTCGCACCGTCATGTGAGTTTTGCCAGGAGCGGGCAAATCTAGTGCCAGCGAATCTGTCTGAGGTTCATAAGGCAAGGAATTAAGCGCGTGGGCAATTGCCGAAACATCTGGAGTTACCCCAGCACCGCAGAGCATCAACAAAACAGAGCCAGTGGCAAGTTCACAATGAATATTGAAGTCATCAAACAAGTGGGCTCGGGCTGAGTAGCCACTAATCCCACCAACTGATGTGTTGATTGCAATTCGAAGTGGTTCGAGAGCGACTACGTCATCATGGTGCATTAGCTGGGGAGCGATATCGTTGAATCGGTTTGAGTCTGCTATTTCTTCTCGCAACGCCTCCATAGAGTTAAGGCTGTTTCCAATATATTCTTCGCCATGTACTGCCATTGTCATTCGGGCAATGTCAAGTGAGGCAATAAGCAGTGAGCTAACACTTGTAGTTTGCAAAGATTTAAAGGCACGATCTAATAAGGGCTCTAAAGTTTGGGCAAACTTACTATCACCTAGGTGCAGCATTGCAGATTGACTCAGGCTGCCAGCTAATTTATGCGTACTACTAATTACCACATCGGCACCTTGCGAAAGGGCATTAGCAGGAATCTGCGTATGAAAGCCAAAATGTGAACCCCAGGCCTCATCAACAACCAGGGGAACACCAAATTCATGTGCCACTTCCGCTAATCCGGCCACATCTGCAACAGCGCCAAAATAACTTGGTGTGACCACATAGGCAGCAACTGCGTCTGGAGTTTGGGATAAGGACTCACGAAGTTGTACCGGAGTGATCCCATTAGAAATACCTAAGTGCTTATCGACAGATGGAATTATGAAGGATGCCGCTAGGCCACTAAATGCCAGCCCGTCAATAACCGACGAGTGCACACTGCGTTGTAAAACGATGCGATTTCCGAGCGCGCGAAGTGCTAAACATGCCATCAGATTTCCCATTGATGCGCCGTTGGTTAAGAACCAGGTACGGTTAGCGCCCCAAGCCTGTGCTGCCAACAAAAGCGACTCATCTAACGGAGTCGGGTATGCCCCTATGTCAATTCCATCAATCAAAGTTTGTACATCAAGGCTAAGAATGTGCTTGCCAAAGTATTCACTTAACTTCGGGTGTGCGCAATGACTTACTTGATGCCCTGGGACTCCAAGTCGCACATACTGTTCACTGGCATATTTGGCAATCGCGTCAGCGTATGGAGTTCGCCGTTGATCCATAGTTGGCAACCTAGCACCTCTTCGGATTAAATTTTGGGGTTTCGTGGCGAAGAGCAGTGCAATAACGGGTAAACGCTAAACTTTGAGTGACTTTTAATACTTTGGAGGATAAATGAGCGCGCAATCATCGGTAACCGTTCTGGGAGATACCTGGGTAGTTAAGGCAGCTAGCAAGTCCCAGACTCTTGTTCGTAATCTAGGGCTCGTTTTGGGATTGACTGCCTTTACCGCATTGTGCGCACAAGTATCAATCCCATTGCCGTTTACCCCAGTCCCATTAACTTTGCAAACATTTGCAGTACTTGCTGGTGCAGCAGCCTTGGGGGCTGAGCGCGCAGTAGTTGCACAATCGCTTTATGTTGGCCTGGCTTGGCTAGGACTACCAATCTTGGCTGAGCACAAGGGTGGCAGTGAAGTGGTAACTGGAGTAACTGGTGGTTACTTAGTTGGCTTCATTGTTGCCTCTTACATAGTTGGTCGACGCGCAGCTCGTGGCGATAGTCGAAATCGACTAGATACCGTTGCAGCATTTGTTGCCGGCTCCGCAGCGATCTATTTGCTTGGTGTGAGTTGGCTTGCTTATGCAAATGACATGTCACCTAAAGATGCAATTGCTGCAGGCATGACTCCGTTTCTGATTGGTGATGTTGTCAAGGCGCTCATTGCAGGTGCAGTACTCCCAAGTTTGTGGAATTTAACGAAGTCTGAGTAAATCCCCTGGGAGCAAGTTAGGGTGCTGATATGACTGAGCATCCAGTGCGGAAAGTGCGCAAGCACCCAAGATGGATGCGTATCCTCGGTCCTGGCTTAATTACTGGCGCTGCTGACGATGATCCATCTGGCATCGCCACCTACTCGCAAGCCGGTGCTGCATTTGGCTATGGACAAATGTGGACCATATCGCTTTGCTTACCACTAATGATCGCTGTCCAAGAAGCGACTGCACGCATTGGTGCAACCACTGGAAAAGGTCTGGCTAAGGTGACCGCTGAGAACTTTTCCAGACGAGTCCTGATAACTGTTGTCGGCCTAATTTTGTTCGCCAACATAATCAATATTGGGGCAGACATTGCCGCAGTAGGTGCAGCGTTACATTTACTCATCGATGTTCCACAAGTTCTGATTTCAACAATTTTTACAATCCTGGTTGTCGCCCTAATGGTCTTTACTAACTATCACTGGTACGCACGAATTTTGAAGATTTTCGCCCTGGCTCTCCTGGCGTATGTGGTTACTGCGTTAATTGTGGATGAACCATGGCGAGAAATTGCGAAAGCAACTTTCGTTCCGCAGTTCCAATGGAATTTCGCTTACTGGTATGTCATTGTTGGCGTGCTTGGTACCACAATCAGTCCGTACATGTTTTTCTGGCAAGCCGCTGAAGAAGTTGAAGAGCTTGAATATGCCCAGCGCCAACATGAAAAACGTCGAACAATTAGGGAAATCCGACTCGACACTTCATCAGGCATGGTTATCTCGCAACTGGGCAGTTGGTTCATGATGCTAACTACAGCCACGGTGCTACATCCAAATGGAATCACCAATATCGGCACCGCTGCTGATGCCGCAAAAGCACTCGAGCCGTTCGCTGGTTCGTTTGCCAAAGAAGTCTTTGCCCTGGGAGTCGTTGGAATGGGAATGTTGGGCATTCCAGTGCTCGCCGGCTCGGCATCCTATGCGGTAAGTGAGTTATTCGGCTGGTCCGAAGGTCTTGATTTAAAGGCTAAAGAGGCCAAGGGTTTCTATGGCGTAATAGCTGGTGCCACAGTAATTGGTTTTGCACTTACCTTGATGGGTTTTGATCCGATCAAGGCCTTGATTTTCGCAGCTGTCGTCAATGGATTAGTGGCAGTTCCACTGGTTTTCTTGATTCGCAAAATTTCTCTGAACAAAAACATCATGGGAGATTTTGTGGGTGGACGACTATCTAAGTCGGTACTTTGGCTGACATTTGCAGTGATGACAATTTGCGCCCTAGCCATGGTTAGCGCCTCATTTTTTCAATGAAATGGGCAATAGTCTGACGAATCCAAAAGTGTCAGAGCGCATCTGTTTACTTGGCAGTGCTGATTTATCTCCACCAGCAAATAGTTAAGGATGTGCAGAAATGATCGAATTAGTTCTGAGTGAGAATTGCGAGTTTCCTATAGTTAATTGCCTGCCCGGGCCACGTATTGTGCTAACAATGAGCCTGACTTCTGACATCACCAAAGTGTTGCAGTTTTGCCGAGACGATCTTTTAAAAGCCATTAACTGGGCATTCTTTAGTATGTACCAAGGCGCTAACGTGCCTGGACGAATTTATCATCGTGATGTTTACGGCTCGGCTATGAGTATTTTGACCGATCCTTGCGAACTATTTGGTTCAGATGCGTTCGTTAGGCCGCAGAATCTCGAGCGCCTTAAGAATTTCAGCGGGTGAAGCATCTAGTGCACGACATAAGTCGGGCAACAGTGCCACACTTGGGCGAGTCTCGAGTGAAAAGTAGCGATACAGGTTGCCTCGATTGATACCAATCTCTGCTGCCACTTGCTCTAATGAGCGGTAACCAAGTTTGTCCATGCGAGCGCGTAGCCATTCAAGTCCAGTTTTTGAGGTCGAACGTGTAGTTGACTTAGCCATTTGTATCCCTTTTTCCACTTAACTCTTCAGGCATAATTGTTTCTCTAATTCTCACAATCTACCACGCAGTTTCAGATTGTATCCAATCTAACCCGCCATCTTCACTTCTATTTTTCGTAAATTTTCTTAGCTAATTGAAATTTTAACTAAGACAGCGGGACTTTTTACCTATTATCAGAAATCAGTAAAATTTCCGAGAACTGGCACTCAGTCTTCGATCACATGCTCAAAGTTAGAGACGGCTTGAGCCACTTCCGAATCACTTAGTGGACGGTTTGCAGACTGTAACCGCGAAGAAGCGAAAAACAATATGTATGCAGTTGAACAGCACAAAGCGACAGTTACTAGTGAGAGTGCTAACTCGGTACTGAACTTCTCGACTAGCCAGCCGCCGCTGGCAACTCCAATTGCCAATGTTGATCCTTCAACAGTCCACAACCAAGCTTGGGCAGAGGTGGCGGTTCCTTGTGGGCGCACGGCCTCAAGGACTTCCATGTGATAAATCTGAGCAAATCCGATCGCGAATCCCAGGCCTGCCAAAACTAAGGCAAGTTGCCAGCCAAAATCGACGAATGCCAGAGGCAAAGTGCTCAAGGCAACCAAAACACTGGCCCGACGAAAAGCGGTCAACGGTGTTGTGCTGGATTTAAGTACGCTGACAATTAGTCCAGCCAAAATACTTGTACCCGTCAGGATTCCGAGCAACCACGCAGACATCGTTGGATTCTTATTCAAAGTTGCAGTAGCAGGAATCGAAATGTCCAAAAGACCCCAACCCAAACCAAAAATAAAACCTTCAATCGCCATAATTACGAACGGCACGTGCTTCCAGAGCTGCATAGACCCACCTGACCGCGGCTCTGGCACCCAACTACGCGATAGCGGCATGGAAATTAGCAGGACGCCGCCGAGAGCCATCAGAGTTGCTGTTATCCAGAGTGACTCTTTGCCGCCAATGTGTACAGAAACCCAAGTAGCAAGCGTTGGCCCAAGTACGAATGTGGCATTCATGATTGTGGTGTCCACCGAGTAGGCATTACGCAGACGATCGGGCCCGACAGCCAGTCGCCAAAGTGGGCGAACAGAAAGATTCACTGGAGGAGAGCAAAGTCCGATTAGACCACTGACGATTAATAGTCCAGTTGTACTGTGCACAAAACTCATACAAAAAATTACAAATACCCAAAGTGGGACCAAGATAGAAAGTGGTCTAGTCTGGCCGAATCGATCGATCAGGTGTCCTCGTGGCCCAGCTGTGAATGAGCCAATCAACGATTCAATTCCAGTTGCAAGTCCCGCTGTGGCAACAGATCCGGTTTCTTCGTGAACATAAAAGAAGGTCGAGAGCCCGAGCATCCCATATGCAATTCGACCTGGAATACAACTTACGATAAGTCGTTTAACTCCAGGTATTAGAAAGATCTCCGCACGGGCCATAACATCCCTCACTCTAGTCGTGTCGAATCGCTAAGTAGCTTCACCTGTGATTGAATGAAGATTCAACTATTTAACAGGGAGCGGCATGTCAGCCACATCTAAAACACCAGTAACAGCAGAAAATTTAGACCCGCGTCGTTGGCGGGCCTTAATTGTTATTGCAATTGCGCAATTGATGTCGGTGCTAGATGCCTCAATTGTGAACATTGCCCTACCAAGTTTGCAGGTTGATTTAGGGATTACTCCGGAAAACCGTCAATGGGTCGTAACTGCCTACACATTAGCCTTTGGCGGTCTATTGCTCTTGGGTGGACGAATTGCCGATTATGCCGGTCGCAAGAAAACTTTCATGATTGCCCTAATTGGCTTTGCAGTAGCATCGGCAATTGGCGGATTTGCCGTTAACCAAGAAATGCTATTCGGTGCTCGCGCACTTCAAGGAGCTTTTGCTGCGCTATTGGCCCCCGCGGCCCTTTCGCTAATCAGTGTGACTTTTACAGATTCGAAAGAGCGAGCAAAAGCTTTTGCCGTTTATGGCGGACTCTCTGCCGGCGGAGCGGCAATTGGCCTAATCCTCGGCGGCCTGTTAACAGAGTACGCATCATGGCGATGGTGCCTGGGTGTCAACGTACCTATTGCAATCGTGGCGGTGCTGCTAGCCATCACTAATGTGAATGAAAGTAAAGCTACTGGCGACACTCGTTATGACATTCCTGGTGCGCTCACTGTAACTGTTGGTCTGGTTTCGTTGGTTTATGGCATTACCAAAGTTGGATCAACTGGGTGGACTAGCCCTGAAACTTTAAGCTACTTCGGCGCGGCATTAGTACTGCTCAGCGCTTTCTTCGTTATCGAGAGTCGTACCTCACACCCACTACTGCCAGTTCGAATTCTGACCGAACGTAATCGCGGTGCGAGCTATCTAACATCCTTCATTGTCGGCAGTGGCCTTTTTGGCATGTTTCTGTTCCTGTCCATTACTTTCCAGTCGGTATTTGGTTATAGTCCCGTTCGCTCAGGACTAGCCTTCTTGCCATTTTCCGTTGGTGTTGGCATCAGCGCTGGCATGGCTTCGCAGTTACTGCCAAAGTTTGGTGCCCGCTGGATCTCATTCATCGGCCTGTTGATGGCTTCCGGCGGTCTAGCATTACTAACTCACTTGGATGCACAAAGCGATTACTTGACCGCTATTCTGCCAGCGCTAATTTTGATGAGTTTAGGTATGGGCCTGGTATTCGTACCGATTTCTGCAACAGCCTTGTTCGCCATCGGAAATCATGATGCTGGTGTTGCTTCAGCTGTCCTTAATACTTCACAGCAAATTGGTGGCGCATTAGGCACGGCTTTCTTAAATACCGTAGCTACTTCAGCGACATCGGCTTACATCGTGGCAAACCAAAGTCAGTTGTTTAATGGGCAGCCGCCAGCAGATGCCTTAATTCACGGCTTCACCCACGCATTCATGTGGAGTGCCGGATTGTTGCTGCTGGGAGCATTGGTTTGGGTGCTGATGATTAACGCCGATCGCAACACATTGGCTGCAAACGATTCGCCAACTGCGCACGTTGGCTAGATCGCCACGACAGAGTCGATGGCTTTTTCGCTTTGCCAGCGGATTAGCCGAAATTGGGCTGACACTCAAATAATGCTTTTCAGCCAAATCTCTTAACTGAGTCCTCCTTGTTTTTGCCACTTCCGAGATACCGTAAAAGCATGAGTACAGAAATTGCTCCAGCCCTGCAGGAGCTTATTGATGCAGGGACGTTAACTCGAGAACAAGCTCTCGCCGTACATTCGGCTATGAGTGAAAAGCCCGAACCAGTCACTGCATTCGGCGCTGTGCAGTTCTCCAACAAGCGATCCTTTATCTCAGAGGCACTAACCTATGTCGGCTTTGTCTTTGTTATTGCCGCAGCCGCCTTGTTAACAAATCAGGCGTGGGAAGGTTTAGGTCAGTGGGGCAGACCAAGCCTGTTAGGCGCGGGCGCTGTTGTGTTATTTGGGGCAGGTTCGTGGATGCGCATTATTCGTAAAGATGATTCTGGACGCCGACTGAGTTCAACACTGTATGTCGGCTCTGAAGCGCTCGTTGCCGGAACTATCGGATTAATTCTCAATGAAGTATGGGTACCCAAGAATCCAAGTTATTTGGATCCTGGCAGTCCGCTCTGGCAGGAGCCGGCTAGGTGGGTCAATCCAGCTATGGCAGTAAGTGTCGGCGCTGGTGCGCTAATTGTGGGAGCGGTTGCATACCTGCTTTCGGGCTCCGCACTAGGACAGGTCGCAATGGCTGCTCCCTCTGCTGCAATGGCAATCGGCTCCGGGCAGTTGATTATCGCCCTAACTAACGACACTGATCAGGTCGGTCCCGCGCGCCTTGGGTCCGCCATTCTTTTTGCTGGTGGTCTGCTATGG